>Ga0316217_10005392_pt1 | contig 13296 bp, 10 predicted proteins | sample 1anoAmetaG_FD_203633 | JGI IMG/M metagenome (GOLD analysis project Ga0316217, IMG submission 203633) | Freshwater microbial communities from Trout Bog Lake, Wisconsin, USA - 1anoA | ecosystem: Environmental > Aquatic > Freshwater > Lake > Hypolimnion/Profundal zone | place: USA: Wisconsin...
GCATTACTTCTATCGTTTTTAGCAACTTTTTTCAACGAAAATGAGTCAGCAGCTCCTTTTCAGGAACCAGCTATTGGTCAAATAGTACTCCAATAGCTACAAAATTTTTCGGAACAGAAAGTAAACCGCTTCAAGAGTAAGATTCAAGATCTAGAATCCGAGATTTAAAAAATTCAGTAAAATTCAAACAAAGAATATGAAAAAAGGCTCAAAGTAGATATCTAAAAGCTTAATGCTGAATGGGAATCTCGCTTAAAAAGTTCTAAATAACAACACTCGAAATAACTTAGTTTAGCCCATCGATAGCTTTAGGCAATCAAAAAAAGCTTAGAAACACGTACAAATTAATTAAATGAATTTAGGACAGTATTTTAGCAAAAGACACAGTAGCTATCTAAAGTTAGCAAAGAGAAATTGAAAATCGAGCATCACCTAAATAACATCAGAAAGAAAGAAATATGCTCAGAAATAACTCCACCCTAAGACAAAGACCAATCTAAGACCTTAGTCGATAAAAATGAGTACTTATCTCTCAAGCAGCAAATCTAAAATCTATTGCTAAAGAGGGACGAGCTCAAAAGAGAGCTCAAAAAGAAAGAAGATGAACTTTTAGCCTAACAAAACTTGACTAATAAGCTCCAGGCTGAAGTGGAGCGCCTCAACCGTATTCAATCAGAGTGTGACTAAAAGTATGAGTTGGTAAGATAATGTTCATTGGAAGACCTTTAGAACATGATTTTGCACTTTCATACTGAAGAAGCAGAGAAAAACACAGCCGAAGTGAAGAACTAAAATACAGCAGCTTTCCAGCCACAAGTAAAAACCACATCGAAAGAATAATAATAAACCCAAAGAGAATACTTCAAAAATCTAGTGATTCGCTACATCAAAGCCTAAACCTCAGGCTAATTCGAAAAAGCAGTGACTCTTCTTTAAATCATCGGGAAACTCCTGAAGATAGACCAAGAAGCAACACTGGCCCTTGAGAGATACAAAGTGAAGCAAAAGCAGTGGTGGTTCATGAAGATCTGAATGATATTGATACAAATAATGCTGGATTGATCACTGCTATTGATATTAGTAACCCTCTTCGAATGGAGCCTAAACCTTGACCTTTTTGCTTGGGGCACTGTTTTTGAAAGCAGATTGGATATGAATAACCTGGTGGAGCTCAAAGTGCTCATATCGCTTCAAATTGTCAGCTTAAATTTCATTTGGCACCAAACTTTAGCTATCTGGGCTGTTTTTGTTTTATTCGTTTTCGCGATTTTAGATGTCAGTGTAATATTCACTGTAAGCTGCTAAAATTTACTCATGGGAGAGCTAAACCCACTTTTTTTGCTACTTCTCACTCTACTCCTCAACTTTTTGGCCCGAAAAATTCACCTTTTATTGTATCATATAATTGTAATAAATGTTCCCCTTTATTGCGACCTAAATAAAAAAGTATTTCCAGTTGTTCTCAAATAAATTTAAAAACTGCTTCTTGAGGTCTTACAGAGCTTATTCGTTTTCCTCTCCCACTGCTGGAGTCAATGCTACCAACAACACCTTTTTGGAATCGTGTTTTGAAGGCTTTTCGATGAACTTCAAAGCTGCAACTGGACTATTGGCGATTTCTCTGTTGTAATAAAGCGTGATAAGTTGGTGGAAGTGATAGCTGAAGTAAAAGGGATGCTTGATTTTGTTCCTGATGTTTGCTGACTTGTAGTAACTTATGAACCCTGCCAAGGAATATTTTATCATATACTTGCCTTGCCCACGAGCATTTTAGACCTGGGCTTGAGACTCACCTTTGGTCTGCTTTTGCTTAGGCTTTGACTGCTTTTTGTCCAAATGCCTTTGCTATAGCTCCTCTTGAAAAGCCTCAACAGGGATAAGCTATGAAAGAAAGATGTTGGCAGGCGGCTTCTTCCTAGCCTCTTTTCTAGAATCTACGTAAATAGGCATCGAAATGAATGACTTAAGCACTGATCGGGACCGTTACTAATTTTTCGTAAACACAATTAAGATTAAACTAAATTTATTTCTCTATGTAACCTGATTAATACCTCATGGTTGAAAGATGTTTCCGAAAACTTCAAATTACTGAAGCGGGCAACACCGTTACTTCCTATTTCTTTCCTGGTTTCTCCTTCTAAGGTGACCTCCTGGATATAGAATTAAACCATTTTGCGAATGGGGTACCCTGAAGTGATTTCACAATAGACCCTATTGATGCCAAGTTGAGATTTGACGGCGTTGAGGTCCCTCCTAGAAATTTTGACTTCAATGGAAGGAATGTTCCAACTTTTGTGCCAGGTGAATCCTGAACCCTCCTCATAGTTGATCCTCTTCTCCATCGATATTTCGATGTTGAGCTCAGCCTCAGACTCATCCTCCTCCAGCTGGATCGTATACTCAGACTCCAGGATCTAAAAGACCTGGTTCTGGTTCTTTTTGCTGGCCCTCTTGATGGTCAGGTTGCAATCCATCCAACTCCACTACTTGTTTTGACTCTGCATCTGCGATTATATATATTTCTGATGGCTGCATGATAAACATTAATAGTTATTCAAATTATCATGGAATTTCTACAAGCACTCTACCAAAAAAGGTAACCCTTCCATAACTCAGATTGGATCAACTTTCCCGCCTCTTTCTCAAATTGGTCCAGCAACTCTAGACCACAGTTACACCTTTCAGCTAACCTCTATTGGCTCCCCATAAAATATAGTATCTCGTCCACATTATTGTCAACACTCTCAAAGATTAGAGGGAGAAATAAATCTATCGTCTCTCACAGCAATTGCAAGATCTCAGAAACCAGGTCAATCAGGATTCACTGCTTTCTATCAAGCGCATCAACAGACCTTTAGTATGCAGCAAAGACTCAACTATTGATCTCTAATCTACCGATTTGAGCCTAAAATTGGCATTTCCTTCGTAAATGTCAAAGACTCATATCAAAAACAGCAGCTATCTTGAAAAACTTTCAACAGGGGATGAATCAATCTGCGAATCCTCAAAATCCAGTACAAAAACAAAAAACACCATTTCTCAAGAATAATGGCGGAGATAGCAGAAAAGCAGGAAAAGCTCCAATTCTGAACAACATTTGGAAGATGAGCTTCAGTTTTAGTTCAAATATTTACGTATCTGAGTACTCATTTGATATTTTTATTATGCTATGCTAAAACATTCATTAATAGTCCCACTCATGGTCACTCATACCTTAGTCTTCATTCCCGATTTTGGTGTCCAAAGACTTTGCCTATTTGGACAAATTTAGGGTCTACTTTACCTACATTTTTTGCATTTTTTCAGCACTAATCAAAGTAGCTTATGCAGTTTCGGAAATTTAAGGATTTTAGTGAAATACTTAAGTAAAAGGCTTACTTTACTCTTTATTTTCCTGCTTCAGTTCTTAGAATAGGCTTCTTTATAGAATACTTCCCATTTTGGTATATCTTTGATACCTTGAGCTTTTATAAATGTCTCTCCTTATCGAGAGTTTTACTTCTCTTTCCTTTTATTTCTAAATTTCTCGCAAATTGTGTAACTTTAACTCTTATATTATGCTTTTTCTAAAGCTAGTCATTGGATAGTGATGATTTATAGGGTCCAATTTTATTTTTTTACTTTTTAACTTCTATCTCTTTTCAATCTCAAGATAAACCTTTTCTAAAACCTACTTTTTTAAGAGACTTTTGATAAATTTTAAAGGATTGAAAGGATTTACATCGATTCTAATGCCTTCTTCAAAAGTTAGCAGCTTATTCTATGAGAAATCATTCAGATTATTGATGGGATTCATGTTTTTGGTTGAAGGAAGTGGGCTAAGCTTCAAAGGGCTTACAAATTGATCTTTTGGTACTAACTTTATGACTCTGTTTTTCTCAATTTAGACTTTATTCTTTTCATTTTGGTCTTCTTTTTTTACTTTTTTTCTAATAGCTTGAGCGATTTCTTTAATTTTGGCTTCTAAAAGCTTAGTATCTAACATAGTTTTGTGCTAACTAAGCGTACTTTTCTCATAAAGTTCAGATTTGATTGATGTTTGCTGATTTCTAACTTAAGAGTTTAGCAACTTTGTACTGGTTTATTGCTTTATTTTGTCTTTAAAAACATTATTTTAGAAACTCCTTAGACTGATTTTAGCTTAAACATTTATTGAAGTAGAATCATCATTATCTTTTAATGTTACATTGTTGCTGTTTACAGATTCGCTAGCTATTTGCTTGACTTCTCTTTCCAAAAGAGTAGCATTTTGCTAATTTTCCGCAGTTTTTCGCTTTGTTTCTTAGTTATCTGTGAATTCCTTTTGAGTAGGAGGTTTCACAACATCAGTAATTGTGTCAGAAAAGAACTAATTTGCAATTTCTTAGGTCCTCTGTATCTCTTTTTGCACTTCCTTTTGCTACAAACCTGATTCCGACATCCTTCAGTACAGGAATAATTTTATAACACTTATTTATGCCTTATTTATGAGCAATATTATAGTTTAATTAAAACATACGAACATCAACTTTCTATGAGCCTTGAGAAGTATTTATTTTCAGGCAGCTTCTTTTCACTCTCACCGAATCTCTTCAAATAAGATGCTCCCATCTTTGATTCATTATTGCTCCTCTCAGTCGAGAAAATCTCTTTTTCTGGGCTCAAATTTTGCAGACTCCTTATCCGTGATAGCTACAATGGTGCCATGGGTTCGACGATGATTTCAGATCTCCTCAGCCTGCTGACTCCAGTGCAAGCATTGCAAATTTAGGGATTTCCAGGCAAAGTGATAATAACAGATTTGCTTGGTTCTATGAATCTGCTTACTGTCATATCCTAGTTTGCGGCTATGATTTGAGAATGTTTCATGGCTAGGTTTCTATATAATGAAAGTTTTACATTTAGGGGATTTATGGGTTTCCTCTAATCCCTTTATTGATCGAACAGAGATTGTTGACACTTTTGGAGGTTCTCAGAGTCATGGCTCTTTCCGGATATGTATTGAATCTCAAATTTTCGATATCGTTTTTGATGATCTTCATCTTTTAAAGGTTATTAGGACTAAAACCTGACTAGTAAGTTCTTTTGCTTATCAACCGTCCTCTAGATAACTCATTATCTAGCTGAGATCTTCCTGGTGATATGATTATCCTTTACTGAGATTTTACCTGCTGCGTATGGATGAGCCTTGAATGGTATGGAGTCCTTGTGATTGTTGTGACTGTTGTGATTGGAGGTGCGTTCAGCTATTTCAGATAGTTCATTGCTTTGGCGACTTCAGGCAGTTAATAAAGCATATTCATTCCTACCACTTTTAATTTTAGCCCATTGGACATTATCTGTATACTGTGCTCTAGTGCCAAAAACGTCGTCTCTCCTTTCGTAAATAAATTTTGCTACAAAACTTAGCGATCTCTCCCTCCCATTTTAGATGTTACTAGCTTCACCAAAGAAATGACCATATCTTTCAGTTTGATATCTGAAGTCAGCGTAAAGGGAAACTTGTTTTTGTAGAAATCTTTGTTCCACCAAACACGGACATTCCCATTAATGTCTATTCCAATCATATAGTCCTCAACCAAAAAGGGAAATCTCAGTCGATGAAGCAATTCCCGAAAACCTCTAAACGATCCAGCAAGCAAAAACAAAGCTTCTTAGTACGTGATTGTCCTGCCGAGTAGGTGAAGTCTCCAAGGGACATAGTCAGTTAATACGCTAATCTGCATTGAAGGGTTCTCTTGATCTAAGCTGATGTGTTAATCTCTGATTTTGTGAACCGTAAGCACGTTGCCTGAGAAGGACTCTTTCCTCTTGACAAATAAGTTGATCTCTTACTTGAAGCGAGATGTTTCAAGATTGACGCTGGGGTAGAGATGCGCAAGTTGTTTGCTGAAGCGGTCGTACTCTACTACTGGAGTTTCTGAGATATTTTAGCTCTTGAGGATATGTATGAAGCTGTCTTTCATGGTATTATGGTTGGGTTTACTTTATTAAATTTATAGCGAACTTAATTATCTGGAAGGATTAAAGCTTTATTCATTTCAATTTTTAACTATTCCCTTATCTTGCAAATTCTTAATTGCTTTAACGCATATATCCCACATTTTGCATCATTTTTATGAGTTTTTTGTCAATGATAAAATATTTTTTCAGCGGTCTCTTTGGGCAAAATGTGACAGCTGAGGTCAAAAACTAGATGTTTTGAAGTTTATGACATCTAGAAAGAGCTTGATAATTAAATAATCAGAACCCAGCTTTTATTATTGATAGTAATAATTTGTTAATTTTATTGCACTGTAAGCTATTACCAATCCATAAATATTAAATTTCCCAATCTACTTCCTATCAACAATTCTCGCTTTATCATTTGAGATCAAACAGTTGCTCTTAACAAATATTGAATTCGATTTAAGATATCTTTCTTTTATCACTCAAACTCAGTGTCGCAGCATAATTATGAGCGCTACTCACTTTGAGAACAAGCTAGGTAAATAAGGAATAAAATCATTCATCTCCTTAGCTAATAATCTCTATACCTCACAAGTTGTCCCCTAACTGCTTCTAAAAGCTATTGGTAGTTTTTCGTCTTGAACCTCATCCAATAAGTGCGCTCTCCATAGATCTGCCAAGTCACCTCACCGGAATTTATCCCCATCAGAATACGAGTTATCACTTTTCCGTCTTCATACTTGCTGAAACTCTCACATCTCACTCGATGCTTTTAGGCTTCATTTCGCACCTCATCGAAGTTGTACTCTTGCTTCATAAATAAAGCAACACAACCATATATCTCTTCCAAGTCCTTCTAATCCACCATAGTCGTTGGTATATAAATCTCATTTTAGTTATCCGTAATCTGGTTGTAATATTAAGTCAGCCCGGTTTTGAAGTACTCATCAAATTTTCTGGAAATGGAGTCCAAAGGAATAGGCTTGCTGGCCGGGATGATTTAGTTCTTGTTGATTATGCTGTTCATGTTGTTCCGAGCAGAGAGGAATCCAAGGGTGTAGAAAGTGTTCAGTTTCACCAAAGCTACCTTTTGGATACCGTTTATCTTTTCTAGTGTCTTTTAGAGCTCTTCGTCTTCGTAGAGCTTGTCGAAACCTCTTTTTACCAACTGCTAAATTTCGTCTTCTTCTGTAAATCTGCGTCGGCCTTCGAACTGCCAGACATAAATCGGTGACTCCAAATCAATTTTAAGCATATAAGTGTTTCCTAGTCGATACAAATTGGTAAGAAGCTAGATCGGCCTATAACCAAGTCGATTACACCTATCAATGAGATTGATATAAACAGTACCTTTGACTCTTTTGCAGCCAGCAGTCAAAGACCTAAAAAAGTCACTTTACTTCTTGATAGTTTCTTCATTGTTTTTAAAAAAGCCGAGCTTAACTAGCTAATGAGAAATTGGAAGAACCCTCAGCCTTACATCGCCTCTCTTCATTTGGGACTCAACTTTCAGCAGCAAAGTTAGTAGCGCCTACTCGCGTAGTTTAGTGAAGGTTGTTAGCTTTTCGATAGGCATGTAATAAAGCCTGCTTTTGAGGCAATCTCCCGTAGTTATTGTGTGTTATTCCTACTATTAATCATCTTCGATTTCCTCTTCCTCGATTGCCTACTGAAATCCTTTATGCTCTATGAGCAAAGCTGCTCTTCTCACGGTCAATTATGCTTGCTCTTCCTTAGTGGGTGCAATTTCTCCCCTAACTAACCTTGCCTTAGAGTATTATTTGAGTTTCTAGTACAAAAGAATCAAAGTTTCTTTTTCTAGCTCATCAGCAACAATGTAATTTCTTTAAGTAATGTAGTCATTTTAGTCTAGAAACAAGTGACAATAGGCCCTTTTTTATCTCCTCCCAGCCCTACCTATTTCTTGCACATAGTTTTCGATACTTTTGGGCATATTCAGATGAACAACACATTATAGATTAGCAAAGTCTAGACCCATTCCCAAGGCCACAGTTGCAACCACAACCTTAATGTCCCCTTCTCTAAATTTGGTCAAAGTTTAGGTCTTCTACCTGTTGCTCAACGCGGAATGGTAAATAGCGGTATTGAATGAAGTTGAGTTGGTGATGTAATTGAATACTTAGAACATAAGTTTCCTGGTTCTTGTGTACACCAAAATGCCTCTACATTGAGTTATTTGAGGTTGTTCTAGATAGCGAATCAGTGAATCATATTTTAAGCTACCCTTTTATCTGCTGATGGTTATGTAAAGGTTCTTATTCATGCAGCTTTAAGATCTGACGAGATTATCAATGCTGAGTCTTTCTTGTATGGAAGTTACAGTTTAAGGATTAGCTGTAGCTGTCAAAGCGAGAATAACTGGGCTCTTGTTTCTATATTTAACCTGTTTTGTTAAGATTTCTCCTAATCCAAGAAAAGAAGTTCTGAAATTGTGGCTTAGCTATGATAGGCAATGGGCTTCGTCAACACAAACAAAGCTTAATTAAGGAAAATCTTGGAGATGGTAAAGAAAATCAGTTTGGAGAGTCTCAGGAGTGACAAAAAGTAGCCGAATAGTCCCACTTTTGACCATTTTTATGATCCTGTCTCTCTGCTAACGATTGATAAGTGAGCTAATGCACGCTGCAGGAAAATATGGCGGCAAATGAGTTAGCTGATCAAGCATTAGTGATACTAAGGGACTAACAACTATCGATAGGCCATTTAGGAGCATTGAACTCATGATATAAGTGAGAGATTTGCCTGATGCTGTTTAAGAAACAAAGACAACAGATTTACCTTATAAAATGGTTCGGATGGTTTCATATTGTCCCTCTCTGAAACTTTCGAATCCAAAGGCTTCTTTCAAGTATGCCGTTAGAGCCTCTTCACTGTAGGAACTTGGGATTTACGGAGCAAAACTCTTAACATTTTCAATTATTTCTGAGGATTATCCTTATTTATCTGAATCCTCTAGCTGGACGGTCATAGTCAAGGCTTTGGAAAGGGACGAAATGTAAGTATTGTAGACTTCTCCGTCTTGCAGTGTGAGTTCGCTGGGAACTTTATATTTCGGTCTCAATCTTCCGTTTTTACCGTAGAATCTCAGATTGGCATTCAGGGCGCCCACAAATCTATCTTTGTATGTCCTTTTCAAATCAAGACGAACATAGTTTTTTTGTTTTTTGATGTTCTTTGTCTTTCTCTTCTTAGATTTTTCATCTTATTCTTAATTAATCACCTCCATTTTTTCTTGACCCTCTTTTTCAGTTTTTTCCTCATTTTAGTTGGCTTCCGCGTTCTAAGCTTTGGCCTAGGTTGAAGGTTATTTGCTAGCCTAAGCTGCCCTTCTTTGTTTTTCCATCTCCCATGAAGTCTTTGAAACTTTTTTCATTTCAGTCTCAATTTTCTTAAATTGCATGAACTACGATATTTTTTGCTTCTTCTCCTCCTCCTCAGTTTTTTCAGCAGTCTTAGGCTCTTCCTTGACAACCAAATCATTCTTAGGCTTGTAGCAAGCAGCGAAAATGTTCTTCACAGGTTTGGTTTATTTTTTACTCAAACTTTTCAACATCTCTTCATCAAAATCAAAACTTTAGATTGCTTAATCCTCCTTTGCCTTTATTTCAAGCTTGTCGTCAATCTCCACTAACTTCTTTTATTTCTACTAGCTTTGAGGTTACTATTTGTTATCTTTCTATTTTGCTCCTTTCTTGCTTTTCGACTTAGTTCCAGCCATTTTCCTTTTATTATCTTCAGGTCTTTCAGCCTGTGAGTTTCTATCCAAACGTTTGTCCTTTTGAGGTGATTACATTTTTAGCCTCGGATCGTGAGATGCGAAGTTGTATAAATCGTTCTTGAAGTAGGCCCTTGATAAGTGCAAGTTTACCTCATTTTTTAAGCGCCAAACTATTCTAAATATATATCATCCAGATTATTATAATGCACATAAATGCTGAACCCTGGGCCAGAACTAGACTAACTTCTGCTACTTACTAATATCAACAGGCAATACGGATAGCAAATTGTAAAACACTCAAGAAATCAGTACTAATACCTTATGATGCCTTTTTTAGTAAGTTTTCATTCAATTGAAGCCAGGAGAAGAAATGAAAAATGGACAAAAGATCAACAAAAAGGGTGCCACGATTTGTGTGATCTGTATCCTTCCTCATTTTATGCAAAATTGGCGCCAAAAGCAAAGGCTATATACAGAAAAACTTAGGAAAAACTCGTTTGATTTATGGATTACAATTTTATTATGTTAAGCGAATTTAATTTGGAAAGTTTGCTGAGCGGGCATAAAAAAATCAAGCCGCAAGTCGCATTCACAATCTGGCAGGAGTTCGTGAAATGGGCACACTACGTATTCTAGCTGGAAAGACACATCAGTTTCGGGAGAATAGGCAATTTCGGTTACAAAATCTAATAAAAGTCAGGCAAAAAGATAGCCTTCCTCTTCATGAACTAAGCTTTCTTGAAGGAAAACTACCTAGTACCCAAACTCCACACTCTCATCTTGAAGCCCTTGGTCAAAATCAACTATCAAGCTGTAGGTAGGCATCTCGAAGGAATCGCAGCTGAAGAATAAATCAAGTATCTCATCGAAAACGTGATTGAGCACATCTAACAAGTACTTTGATTGCTATGAAGATTATAGTAGATCCTAAGCAGACAGCAGTAAAGATCGATCTTGATTCGATGGGACAAATCCATAAAGGTGGCAATGAGGCATGGTTTTAGTACGTTTTGCCGCAGCCTCCCTCTCTCAAAGATAAGCTACGGCAGACCAGCTTGAGATTTAAGTTGGATAATGGCGAGAAATTGAACAAAATCACGCTTTTGACCAAAGAAGGATTTCTACCCAAAATCGATGCCAAAAATAAAACGATCAGCAAAAAGTAGCTGATGGAAAGTGAGTCCAAGCGAAGTATCAAACCTATACCCATTTAATAAAGACCACCATCCAAATAGAGGGTTGCTTCTCGCTAGAGATAAGAAACCCCACGCAAGCTGTCACTAAGAAAGGGCAAAAGTTTGGCCAAAATAGCCAAGATGGAACAAAATATGGGTTCTGAGTCACAGAGGGATTTCGGAAGGACCACCAGAATCAACAGCTTCAACAAACCTGAAAAAGAGAGCGAAGATAGTGACATGATAGGCTGGCAGATGATGGGGGCTGGTTCTGACCCTTTGAAGAAAAACCAAGATTTAGCTCACCTCACAGGCGATCTGAAATCTTTGATGTAAACCAAATTTGAGTTCCCCAAGACCCACCAAGTCCGCAATCTGCCCATAATCGACATCTTCTCTCGAACCCTAGCCTGTCCCATCGCAACCCAAAGACAAAACCCCCTTGTAGGAGCTCGCATAGGCAGCAACCTATCCCAGAATTCCCAAAAACTGGTCATCTCCAAGTAAGGCATAAAGTGGATACTGATCGCAAGTGATACGCTAGACAAGAGGAAGCAGAAAGAATACATACACATTCTGAGTGATGTCTAGGAGTATGCCCTTCGTACTAATCTACACAATTTGACACTAGAAAACAAAAGGCTGCTGCAGGTGAAATAATCAAATTATCGGAGTTATTTGAAGCTGTTCACTATGGTGGAAGATAAAAACATCTGCGAACTTACCAACGAACAATTCGCCTACATTTTGGCGTTGATTGACAGGAAGTACGATGACGACAACTTCAACCATTACGATTTCAAGCAGATTATAATCAACGAAATCGAAGAGGTGAAAGGAGACTATCTGAAGGCTGTGAAGAAGTCTATCATTGACTATATCCTCCTGGACAAGACTGAAAGAGATCGGCTGAATGTCAACTACATCCCACATTCTCTGCCCTTCTACGGCTAGCATCTACCCAATTACCAACCCTACAACTCCAACAGTCTCTATACCACCAGCAAAGCAGCTATCTAGTAACGGCTACTCAAAAACACCAGCCACACTCTCTAGATACAAGCCAGGTGGTCAAAAATCTACTAAAACAAAGAACTGCTATACATTCCCGATGTTGTTGACCCTTACATCCAAATTGAGTAGTTTTGGGACAGGCAGAGGGTGTCTCTCAAAAGGTTTAAAGAGAGCATACTCAACTAATGGATCCCGCAGCTCTCCAACATCTATAAGCTGCAGATCACTGAGCTGAACCGCAACCAGCAAAAGAGCGCACTCTTCTTTTAAAGCACCTCCACCCAACTCCACGTCCAAATCCGCAACCTCGTCGCTCGCGAACTCTAAACCTACTCCACCTTCATCAACGGCTTCAACAAGGAAGAGGTCAACCCTCCTGAAACTGTGTTTTTCCTGTAGAGGACCAAGAATATCTATTAGAACTGCTTTGTGAATGTGCGGCTGAGCCACCGCAAAGACGAGATCTACTTCATGGACAACCTGGACGACATCGAGAGCAAACTAGTCGACATAGTCGACCAGATTCTGCTCATCGGCAAAGACATCCCGCGTCCTGAGAACCTCATCACCACCACCAAGAAACTCTACCAGATGTCCATCCCCAGCGAACACGACCAACTCTACCAAAAAATCCGCAGAGAAGTCAGCAGGATCGCCAAACTCAACATCGCCAATACCAAGCAGTGTCTGGAAATCTACAACAAGTACACCTTTCTGCTCAACGAGATGAGGATCATCGACGAGTGGGTCTACACCGGAGGCCACGACCGCAGGGAGTACGCCCTCACCTTCCTCAAATACCGCAACCTCTACGAATAGGTCAAGGCCGAAGTGCCCTCCTTCCTCAGAATGAACATGATCTACGTCGACTCCAGCTAACTCAAAAGGTACTTGCTCAAATGCATCGACGATATCATCCTCAGACTCGAACGCTCAGTCTACTAGCTAGTAGTCAAGAGGAACGACTAGATCCAGAACGAACTCGCCAGGATGATCAACGTGGCCACCTCTCCAGCCTATACCTGCGAAAAGCTGATTGAGATCGAGACTGAGGTTGACAACTATAAGAGGACTGGGATCAAGAGGCTGCAGGATAAGCACAATGATCTTATTAAGTGGATCACCATCACCCTGTATGGAACCTTCTTCCCCTTCTCAGAAGACGACCTCGCTGCCCTGCATGAAACCTCGGTGTTCTTGAAGTAGATCTATGCCAAGTTGGACATTGCCTAAACCAAAATCTTCGAGTTTAGGAGAAACCTCTAAATCCAGGCCAGAGAAGACGGCAAAGCCTTTCTGGTTAATCTGCATCATTTGATCAAAGAAATCGAAAGTTTGAAAGAGTACGGCAGCGTCATCCTCAAAGATGCAGCCATCGAGCTGCTTGAAAACTGCAGGAACCGCATTTCCAAACTCAAGGAAGATCTCAAGAATTTGAAT
>Ga0316217_10005393_pt1 | contig 13295 bp, 7 predicted proteins | sample 1anoAmetaG_FD_203633 | JGI IMG/M metagenome (GOLD analysis project Ga0316217, IMG submission 203633) | Freshwater microbial communities from Trout Bog Lake, Wisconsin, USA - 1anoA | ecosystem: Environmental > Aquatic > Freshwater > Lake > Hypolimnion/Profundal zone | place: USA: Wisconsin...
GGCCGGGGCCGCGCCGCCGGAAGCGCCGCGCGCCGGGCGGCGCCACGACCCGTATGCGGCTTTGCGCCTGCCGGATTTTCGCCGCTACAGCGCCGGCTTTATTTTGTCGGTGGCGGGGCAGCAGATGCTCAGCGTGGCGGTGGGTTGGGAAATTTATCAGCGCACCCATTCTGCGCTGGCGCTGGGCATGGTGGGGTTGGTGCAGGCGCTGCCGATTGTCGTGCTGGCCCTGCCGGCGGGGCACCTGGCCGATCGGGTAAGCCGGCGGCGTATTGTTTATGCGACGCAGAGCCTCACGGCGCTGCTCTCGGTGGTGCTGGCGTGGCTGTCATTTAGCGGCGGGCCGCTGCCGGTGTTCTATGCAGTGCTGTTGGGGCTGGCGGTCTGCCGGGCGTATGATTCGCCGGCGCGCAACGCCCTGCTGCCGCAACTGCTGCCGGTCGAACAGTTTTCCAATGCCATCACCTGGAACGCCAGCGGGTTCCAGGTGGCCTCGATGTTCGGGCCCACGTTTGGCGGCTTCCTGATTGCCTGGATGCAAGGCCGGCACAACCTGACTCACCTGGCGTTTCCGTGCGTCTACCTGGTAAACGCCGGCACTGCCTTGTGCTTTGCCATCCTGGTGCGCCTGATCCGCACGCCGGCCCGACCGGTGGCCGCGCCCGCCGCGGTGAGTTTGCACGCCCTGGGGGCAGGGTTGCGTTTTGTATGGCAGACCAAGATCATCCTGGCCACCATTACCCTGGATTTGTTTGCCGTGCTGCTGGGCGGGGCGGTGGCGCTGCTGCCGGTTTACGCGCGGGACATTCTGCACGTGGGCGCCACCGGCCTGGGGGTCATGCGGGCGGCGCCGTCGGTCGGGGCGTTTGCGATGGCATTGGTGCTGGCTCATTTGCCGCCGATGAAACAGGCCGGCAAGGCGATGCTGTACGCGGTGGCCGGTTTTGGCCTGGCCACGGTGGTGTTTGGCCTGTCGCGGAATTTTCTGCTCTCGCTGTTCATGCTGGTGCTTACCGGGGCCTGCGACAATATCTCCGTGGTGGTGCGCCATACCCTGGTGCAGGTGCTGACGCCCGATGCCATGCGTGGCCGGGTGAGTGCCGTCAATAATGTGTTCATCGGCGCCAGCAACGAACTGGGCGAATTTGAAAGCGGCGTTACCGCCGATCTGTTCAACCGCCTGCGGCCGGGGGCTGGCGCCACGCTTAGCGTGGTGCTTGGCGGGATCGGATCGATGGTGATTGTGGCGCTGGCGGCGCTGGTATGGCCGCAGTTGCGGCGGTTTGGATCGCTGACGCGGCATGGGGCACAGGGCGCGGGGGAAGAGGCGGAGGCCGGGCGTAAACCGTAAATCGTTCGTCAAGAATGCCCGAAGTTAGTTCAGGCATGTTCCCGAGCGGGAGCCCGCCGTAGCTACGCGCGTCATGGTATGGCAGAATAGTGGGCTCAATATTTATGAAAGGACTCTGGATGCTCAAATACGCGCTATCGGCCTTTATCCTCCTCGCCGGTTGGGGCGGCGGAACGTGGGCGGAGGGGGTGCCGGCGCCACGCCTGGACCGTAAGGCGATTGTGGACCGGCATGCGGTGGTCCTGGAAACATCCGACCCCGCCACCGTGCTGCAAGTGGGCAATGGAGAGTTTGCCTTCGGCGTGGATGGCACCGGCGTGCAATCCCTGTATGGCAACACCATGGCGCACTGGGGCTGGCATTCCAATCCCCTGCCGCCGGGCCAAAGCGTGGCGGATTTCAAATACGAGCCCTACGAGGCCGCCGGCCGCAAGGTGGGGTATGCCACCAGCGCCAAAGGCCAGGAAGCGTTGTATGGCTGGCTGCGTGAAAATCCGCATTGCTTTAACCTAGGGCGTATCCGCCTGCGGCTCGCTGGTCGGCCGGTGGCGCTGGCCGATCTGGGGCAGATTCACCAAACGCTCGACCTGTGGCGCGGTGTGATCACCAGTCGCTACGCGCTGGGCGGTCAGGCGGTGGAGGCCCAAACGTGCTGCCATCCGGAGCGCGATATCGTGGCGGTGCATTTCTCCCGGCCCGTGACGGTGGAGATCGCGTTCCCTTACGCATCGCCCGGCGGCACGGGCGCGGATTGGACCAAGCCTGCCGCCCACCGCACCACGCTGACGCTGGCCGCGCACCGGGCTGATTTTTCGCGACAGCTCGATGCCGACGCCTATGCGGTAAACCTGGCGTGGACCGGCACCGGCACACTGGTCCAGGAACAGCCGCATACGTTTGTGCTGGCGGATGTTTCCGAACTGGTATGCGCCTTTGGCCTGCGGCCTGCCGTGGAATTGCCGACCTTTGCCCAGACCCAGGCCGCCAGCGCGGCCCACTGGGAAGCGTTCTGGAACAGCGGGGGAGCCATCGATCTGTCGGCCAGCAAAGACCCGCGCTGGAAGGAACTCGAACGGCGCATCGTGCTTTCGCAGTACCTGCTGGCGGTCAACGAAGCCGGAACGCTGCCGCCACAGGAAAGCGGACTGGTCAACAACGGCTGGAACGGCAAGTTTCACTTGGAAATGCACTGGTGGCATGGTGTGCATTGGGCCTTGTGGGATCGCTGGCCGCTGCTGGAGCGCAGCCTGGGCTGGTATCAGCGGATTCTGCCGGTGGCGCGTGATATTGCGCAGCGCCAAGGCTACCAGGGCGCGCGCTGGCCCAAGATGGTCGGGCCCGATGGCCACGATGCCCCCTCGGGGGTTGGCCCGCTGCTGGCCTGGCAGGAGCCGCATCCGATTTACTATGCCAATCTGGATTACCGCCTCCATCCCACGCGGGCCACGCTCGAAAAGTGGCAGCCGCTGGTCTTTGCCACGGCGGACTTCATGGCCTCCTATGCCGTGTGGGATGGCACGGCGGGCCGCTACGTGCTGGACCCGCCGCTCAAAACGGTGCCGGAAAACACCAACGCCCTCCAGACGCGCAACCCCACGTATGAGCTTTCCTATTGGCGCTTTGGCTTGCGCGTGGCCCAGCGGTGGCGTACCGACCTGGGCCTGGCTCCCGATCCGACCTGGGACAAAGTACTTCAGGCCTTGGCCCCGCTGCCGCAGCAGGACGGCGTGTACCTGGCACAGGAAGGCATGGCCGACACCTATACCAAATGGAATTGGGAACATCCGTCGCTGGTGGGCCCGCTGGGCATGCTGCCGGGGGATGGTGTCGATCCGGCCGTCATGCAGGCCACGGTGCGCAAAGTTTGGCAAAACTGGCAGTGGGAGCGAAAGACCTGGGGCTGGGATTTCCCCATGCTGGCCATGGCGGCAGCGCGTACCGGCCAAGCGCAAATCGCGGTCGACGCACTGCTGCATCCGGCGCCCCGAAACCAGTTTGCCGTCAATGGCTTTAGCCGCGGCGGGCCATATCCCTATTTCCCATCCAATGGGGGACTGCTGACGGCGGTGGCGATGATGGCTGCGGGCTGGGATGGCGCGCCGGCCAAGCACGCCCCCGGCTTTCCGGATGATGGCTCGTGGGTGGTGCAGTGGGAAGGGTTGAAACCGCTGCCCTGAAGAGGTCGGCGGGTCACCGGGAATGTCCCCGCAGGGGACCAACATGATAGCCGGGGGCCAGCGCAGCGCCGCCCCCGGAACACCGCCTTCCGACATCTGACCCTGAAAGGGTCACACCGACTCAACGGCAGATGCAAGGTTTTGGACGCGGGTTTGGGCCATTGGTGCGGTCGTATCATTTCACGCAACGACAATGTGCGACCCCTTCAGGGTCGCGGGTGGTCGACGGTTCGTACCCGGGGGCGGCGCTGCGCTGGCCCCCGGCTATCAGGTGGCAGTCCTGCGGACTGCTTCCGCCGGCGCTTGAAGACCCCGGGCGGCAAACCCGTGTTACCAATAACGCCAACGCGCCATTATCGTCAGGAGAACCTGTCGCGTTGCCCCGGAGCAATCCCATGAAACCATCGGCCCCATTACTCACCCTCGGCACACTGTTGGCCGCGTCGTGCCTGGTCGTACCGGCGGCGCCAGCCGCTGCACCGGGTAGCACATCCAACGCTCGGCCACCACTTCCCTACGTAGTTGTCGATACCGGCCAGACCAAGTGTTACGACAACCGCAGTGAAATCGCGCCACCGCAGCCGGGGCAGCCGTTCTACGGGCAAGATGCACAGTTTCCCCATCATCCCCTGAGTTACAAGTTAAGTGTTGACGGAAAAACGGTCTACGACCAGAACACCGGCCTGACCTGGCAGCGCAGCCCGGATACCAATGGCGATGGCGTGCTGACCCGGACAGACAAGCTGACCTTGGCCCAGGCCGAAGCGCTGCCCGCCAAGCTCAACGCCGCCAAGTTCGGCGGTTTTGACGATTGGCGTCTGCCGTCGATCAAGGAGCTCTATTCGCTCTTCGATTGCCGCGGCACCGATCCCAGCGGCTACCAAGGTTCGGATACCTCCCGCCTCACGCCGTTTATCGATACCAACTTCTTCCAATTCGCCTACGGCAACGTCGCCCTCGGCGAGCGCCTCATCGATTCGCAGTACGCCTCGAGCACCAAGTACGTCAACAAATCGATCCGTGGGTATGACAAACTTTTTGGCGTCAACTTCGCCGATGGCCGGATCAAAGGGTACGACCTGCAAATGCCCGGCGGCATGGGCAAAACCTTCTTCGTGCAATGCGTGCGCGGCAACCCGCAATACGGCAAAAACGATTTCCACGACAATACGGATGGCATTATCACCGATCGCGCCACCGGCCTGATGTGGGCCAAGGCCGACAGCGGTAAAGGGATGAACTGGGCCGATGCCTTGGCTTGGGTCCAAAAGATGAACGGTGACAAGTACCTGGGCCACGCCGATTGGCGTATGCCCAATACTAAGGAATTGCAGAGCATCCTGGACTACACGCGTTCCCCCGATTCCACCCATTCGCCCGCCATCGATCCGCTGTTCAACTGCACCCCATTCACCAACGAAGGCGGCAAACCCGACTATCCCTGCTACTGGACGAGCACCACCCATGGCGGCTTTATCGCCAACGGCTCGGCGATGTACATTGCCTTCGGCCGCGCTGGCGGCTGGCTTTCGGCCCGGGCGCTGGCCGGCGGACCGCCCGAACGGGGCGGGCCTGGCGGTGGCATGGGTCCCGGTGGCCCGGGCATGGGACGTCCGGGTATGGGGCGGCCACGCGGCCCCGGTGGATTTGCTGGTGGCCAACCCGGTGGTGGCCCGGGCGGCGGCGGTGGCGCCGGCGGGGCTGCATCAACCGCGAATGCCGGCGATTATACGTTTACCGATGTCCATGGCGCCGGCGCCCAGCGCAGCGACCCGAAGGCCGGTGACCCAGCCATGTTCCCCCACGGCCACGGCCCCCAGGGCGATGCGATCCGCATCTATAACTACGTGCGGTTGGTGCGCATTGTGACGGCGCAAGCCCCTTGAGGGAATTGCTGCCACGAACCGTCATGAGGGTATCGGATCATTCTGCGCCGGTCGACCCTGCGGGGGCGTCAGGGGACAGGGGGCGGAGGATGATGTTTTTCACGGTGCCGGCGGTGCGGTAGGTGGCGATGCCCAAAGGACGGCTGGGTTCGACCTCCCAGCGCACGCCGATGTGTTTGCCGGTGGTCGCGACGTCTACGATCGGCTCATCATCGATCAGGACCTGCAAGCGCTGGGGACGGACGCGGATGACGATGCGGTACCAGCGCTGAAGTTCGAAGGTGCGGGTGGTTGTCGTCTCATTGTTGGCGGCATCATCCCCGTTCAAACTCGAGATTCCGCACAATTGCCCGCCCCACCCTCCGGCGATGAAGGACGCATGCGACGACCCGACCGGAAACGTGATGCCGCAGAAAAAATCTCTACCCGCGACGCGCTGGGCTTCCAGCGAAAGCTCGTAGTTCATCGTCGGCAGCGTGCCGCCTGTCCATGTGATGCCCGTCATACGCTCCCCCACGGGCAAGACGATCCGCCCGTCTTCCACCCGCGGCACGCCGGGAGTTCCCGGAAAATCCGTCGCCTTCCAATTTGCCAGGGACCGCCCATCGAACAGCGACCGCGCCGCCGGCCTGGTGCCGGCACAACCCGCCACGCACAGCAGGCAGAAGGCTACCGCGATATTCCAGCGCCTGCCATTCATGAACAAACTCCTTTTGCGTTGCCCTGGCTCTGGTGAAATCTTCCCCGGGCGTTCGCACTTACCAACGTCAGGTCGCTTGGGTTACTCAACTCGCAGGCCCCAACGCCGCCTAAAGGCGGTACTCCAAACATTCGTCGTTCCGGCGTCCGCTCGTCACTTGCAGACTTTCACCAGAGCCTCCGGGTACAGGGGCTCGTGGATTCCGACCCTGCGAGGGTCGCACATGAAACGGGCCACTGACGTTCCACCTATTTCCGGATGGCGCGGAAACCTTCGCGGGCGCAGGCAATCGTGTCGTCGATGTCGCCTTCGGTGTGGGCAGAGCTGACGAACCAAGCCTCAAACTGCGAGGGCGAGACCATGATGCCGCCATCGAGCAGGACGCGGAAGAAGCGGGCAAAGGCTGTCGTATCGCATTGCAGGGCGTCGGCATAGTTGCGGATCACCTGGGGGCGGGGCGCGGTTTCTGCCTCGGTGGCTGGCGGCAGGGCCGCGGACTGCTGGGGCGAAATGAAAAACGGCGTAATCATGCTGCCGCAGCGCTGCACGGCCAGCGGCACATTGAACTGCCGGGCACCTTCCACCAGGCCGGCTTCCAGGCGGGCGGCCAGGGCTTCAAGCTGGGTATACAAGGCGCCGTCCTGCAGCATTTCCATCGTGGCAATACCGGCAGACATGGACAACGGATTGCCCGAGAGCGTGCCGGCCTGGTAGATCGGGCCGGCGGGGCTGATATTATGCATGAGCGGGACCGAACCGCCATAGGCTCCGACGGGCAGGCCGCCGCCGATGATCTTGCCCAGGCAGGTGATATCAGGGCGCACGCCGTAGAGGGCCTGGGCCCCGCCATAGGCCACGCGGAATCCGCACATGACTTCATCAAACACCAGCAGGGCACCGAACTTGTCGCACAGGTCGCGCAGGCCCTGTAGATAGCCTGCATCGGGCGGCACCACGCCCATGTTGCCGCAGACCGGCTCGACGATCATCGCGGCCACCTGGCCGGAGAATTTTTCAAACACGGCGGCGGTGGCTTCCAGATTGTTGTATGGCACCACGATGGTGCTGTGGGTGACTGGCTCGGGGACGCCGGGGCTGCTGGGGTGGCCATGGGTGGTGGCGCCACTGCCGGCCTCGACCAGCAGGGCATCGACATGCCCGTGATAACAGCCGGTGCATTTAATGACCATATCGCGTTTGGTAACGCCGCGGGCCAGGCGCAGGGCGCTCATGGTGGCCTCGGTGCCGCTGTTGACGAAGCGGATCATCGGCACATGGGGCATGGCGGCGGCGATCAGGCTGGCGAGGCGTGCTTCGGTTTCGCTGCAACAGCCGTAGGAACTCCCCTTGTCCATCTGCTTGGCCACCGCGGCGCGCACGCTGGCGGGGGTATGGCCGGCGATCAGCGGGCCATAGCTCATGACGTAATCAATATATTGATTGTTGTCGGCATCAATCAGGCGGGCGCCGGCCGCATCCTTGATGAACACGGGCGTGAGCCCCACGCTCTTGAAAGAGCGCACGGGCGAGGAGACGCCGCCGGGCATGAGCTTGCACGCCTGATCGAAAAGTTTCTGCGATTGGGCGTAACGGGACTTCGCTATTTTCTTGGCCATGGATATTAGTGTACGCTTAAGCGGGCGGAGGTGAAAGGTATCGGCCCGCAGCCTTTTGCTGCCAAGGGCCAATATGGGGGCGGTTCCGCGATTTTTACCGCGGGGGCCGAATCTCCGTCAATTTTCGCCTTCTTTTGTAACCTTAATCGCAGGCGTAACTTGCGTTCCGCATTCCGGACAGCGCTCAGGGCTGGCCCGCAGGTCGTAACCGCATTTGCGACAGAGTCCTTCCCGGTGGCCACGCAGCAAGTCCATGCGTTTGGCAAACAGAAAAAACACCCCCGGGCCGAAGGACAGAAGCATCACGGCAACACCCGTGGCGATGCCGAAGAACGTGCCCAAGGGAGCACAACAATCCCCCCGCTGGCGCACAATAATGTGGCTGGGAACTGCCACCAGCAATTCCAGAATGCTGCCCCCGAGCAGCCAGCGCATCAAGCGGTTGGTCAGCAGATCCGGATCCGTGGCCCGGCGGAAGCGGTAAAAGATTAAGCCCCAGAACGCCCAGCATGCGGCGGTAACCAGGCTGAAGGTCAGCCAGAAGGTCAAGGCGTCATTAAAGGGGAAATGGGATCCGTCGCCAAAAATCGCCAGCACCAAGCACAAGGCGCCGCAGAGCACCAGCAGGGTGATGAAAAACGTGGCGGTCAGCACCGGCACCATCAGTTTGCGGCGGGGTTTCGGACGCCGCTGGGCGCTGCCGATGGGCACCAGCAGCAGCAGCGCCTGCCCCAGCAACAGCACCGCCGCCCAGATCCACACCCTCGGAAACGCGTATGCCCCCCATAAATCGCCCAGGGACGCGCCGTGCGGACCCCACCCGAAGGCAAGGTATAAGCCCGGGTAACTCAGCACGGCCAGCGCCACCAAGTACACGGCCACGGTTAATAGAGCCCAGCGTTTCATACGGATAGTGTAGACGAAAAGTGGCTCCGCGCCATAGAATCCCGTTTCGTCATGGTTTCATTGGTTCTTGGAATTTGATTCGTTCCCGATACTGATCGGGATCATTCGTCATTTCCCACCAGTTTATAGCGCCGCATGCTCCGTTCGCGCAATAATCTCTTCCTGGAGTTCCGGAGATAGGTCGCAGAAGTAATCGCTGTATCCCGCCACGCGCACGATCAGATCCCGATGTCCTGCCGGATCGGCCTGGGCGGCCCGCAGCGTTTCCCGGTTCACCACGTTGAACTGGATGTGGTGCCCGTCCATTTTGAAATAGCCGCGGACCAGGTGTGCCACGCTCTCGATACCCCGTTCGTCGGCCAGCAGGCTTGGCGAGAATTTCATGTTCAGCAGTGTGCCGCCGGACTTGATGTGATCCATCTTGGCGGCTGATTTTACAATCGCCGTCGGACCGTGCCGGTCGGCACCCTGGGCGGGGGAAATGCCTTCCGAGACCGGCATGCCGGCCTTGCGTCCATCGGGCGTGGCCCCGGTCACCTGGCCAAAGTAAATGTGGCAGGTGGTCGGCAGCATTTCGATGCGGTACTTTCCGCCCTTGCCGTTGGGCCGGCCGTCGAGTTCATCAAAGAGCATGTTAAACGTGCGGCGCATCAGCGTATCGGCATAGTCATCATCATTGCCGTACTTGGCGGGGCGGTTGCGCAGCTTTTCAAACCAGCCCGGCTGGTCCTGGAAATTGGCCGCGAGCATGGCCACCAGGCCCGGCAGCGCCAGAGCATGGCTTTCAAAGACCACATCTTTGAGGGCCGAGAGCGCATCGGTCAGCGTGCCGATGCCCACAAACTGGATGAAGCTGTTGTTGTAGCGCGCCCCGCCGGCATTGTAATCCCGGCCGCGGGCAATGCAGTCATCCGTGATCACCGAGAGAAACGGTGCCGGCATCAACGTGGCGTAGAGCTGTTCGATCACATGGTTGCCGGCCAGCTTGACGTGGAGGAAATGCCGCACCTGCTTATGAAACGCGGCATACAAATCTTCAAAGGACGCGAACGCCTCCGGTGTGCCGGTGTGCGGGCCAAGCTGGCGCCCCGTGCGGGGGTCCCAGCCGTCGTGCAGGGTAAGTTCCAGGATTTTGACCAGGTTAAAATAGCCCGTCAGGATGTAGGCCTCCTTGCCGAAGGCTCCGACTTCCACGCAGCCGCTGCACCCGCCGGCGCGGGCATCGGCGAGGGTCTTGCCCTGGCGCAGTTGCTCCTCGACTACGCTGTCGGTATTGAACAGCGACGGAAAGCCGTACCCGTGGCGCAACACGCGCAGGGTGTGTTTGAGCACCGCCTCGGGGGTTTTACGCGACAACTGCAAATTGCTGCTGGGCTGGAGCAGGTGCATCTCGTCGATGATTTCCAGCAGCAGGTGCGAGAGGTCGTTGGAGCCGTCGGACCCGTCGGCCAGCAGGCCGCCGAGGTTGATATTGGCAAAGTCGGTATAGGTGCCGCTTTCGGCCGCCGTCACGCCCACCTTCGACGGGGCCGGATGGTTGTTGAACTTGATGAAGAACGCCTCGAGCAGTTCGCGGGCACTCGCGGGCGTGAGCGTGCCATCGGCCAGGCCCTGGTTGTAGAAGGGCCAGAGGTGCTGATCCAGATGGCCCGGGCTGAACGAATCCCACCCGTTAAGTTCCGTGATCACCGCCAGGTGGCAGAACCAGTAATACTGGAGCGCCTCGTGAAAATCCCGCGGGGCGTGGGCCGGCACCTGGCGGCAGACCTCCGCAATTTTCAGAAGCTCGGCCCGGCGCACCGGGTCGGCTTCGTGCGCTGCCTGGTCCTGGGCCAGATCGGCATGGCGCTGGGCAAAGACCACCATGGCGTCGCAGGCGATATCCATGGCGTGCAACTGCTCGCGCTTGGCATAGGCGTCCGTATCGGCCACAAAATCGAGCGCCGCGGTTGCCCGGGCAATGTCGGCTTTGAAATCGACCATCCCCTTGCGGTAGATCTTGTCGTCGAGCACCGTATGGCCGGGGGCACGCTGCTCCATGAATTCGGTGTAGATGCCCGCCTCGTACGCCGCCTTCCACTCGGGAGCCATGGCGGCAAAGATGCGGTCGCGCATCGACCGCCCGCGCCAGTACGGAATGATCTTCTGCTCGTAGATCCGCAGGCACTCCGCCGAGACCTGGTAGCTGGTCATGGGCCGGCTGTTGAGAATTTTGAGGTCTTCCAAGCTGTGGCAGGTCAGTTCGGGAAAGGTCGGCACGACCTTGGGTTCCGGGCCGCGCTCGCCGACGATCAGTTCGCCTTCGCCCAAGTAGAGGGTTTTGCGCCGGCACAGGTCCATAAAGGACATGGCGCGGAGCACCGGCACCGAGTGTTTGCCCTCGTGGACCTGATAGAAATCGGTAAGCAGGCTGGCCCGCTCCGGCGAAATGCTGGGGCGGGTTTCCAAACTTAGGGCACGCAGGCGTGCGGTACGCGGATTCACACTAGCCTCCTATCAGGGTTTCCAGGCCGGCGTGGCGAAAATGCCCCGCCGCCTGCTGCAAAGATTCGGGTGTAGACGTTTGAATTTTACCCAACGCAAAGGGATTTCCCAAGCGGGCCGCCTTTTCCTGCGCCCCGGCATGGTACGGCAGCAGGTTCACCTGCCGGATGCCCCGCAGGGTGCCCAGGAAATGGGCCGTCGCCTCCAGGTCTTCGGGCGCATCATTGACGCCGGGGATCAGCGGCAGGCGGATCCAGATATGCCCGTGGATGGCGCTCAACCGGCTGAGGTTTTCCAGGATCAGCACGTTGGATACCCCGGTAAAGCACTGGTGGCGTTCATCATCCATGAGTTTGATGTCATAAAGAAAAACCTTCACCAGCGGTGCGGCCGCCGCCAGGTTTTCCCAGGGCGTATAGCCGCAGGTATCGACCGCGGTGTGAATGTCCCGGTCCCTGCAGGCGGCCAGGAGTGTTTGTAAAAATGCCGCCTGACGGAACGGCTCGCCGCCGGAAAACGTGACCCCGCCACCGGATTGCTCGAAGAAGATGCGGTCTTTGAGAATCTCCTGGAGCACCTGGCGGCTGTTCATCGTGTGCCCGGCAATCTGCCGGGTCTGCGTGGGGCAGGCCGCCACGCAGTGCCCGCAGGCTGTGCAGCCGGCCGGATGGGTGGTAAACGCCTGCGGCTCGGGCCCGGTCGGGCAAACCTTCAGGCACTCCCCGCAGCGCAGGCAGCGGTTTTCCATGATCAGCAGTTCGGGCTGGGCGTTTTGGCTCTCAGGGTTGTGACACCACCAGCAGGCCAGCGGGCAGCCTTTGAGAAAGACCGTGGTACGGATACCCGGGCCGTCATGCACGGAATATCGCTGGATATTGAAGATTAAGCCATTGTCCATAAGCCCACCTTGGAACGTAGTTTACGCGAGGGTTATCGTTGGGCACAAGTTGGGCGGTCGGTGGGGGCGGAGGAATTGCGCACATTGGCGCAGGGCCCCGAGGGCCCTCGCTAAATAGGGCGCGGTGACGGGAGTCATGCTGCTACTTCTTGACGGCCCATAGCCAGCCGGATTTCGCGGCGACGTAGAGTACGCCGTTGGCGGCCACGGGGGAGGCCGGCATGGGGGCGCCCAGGTTAATCAGGGACAGGAGTCTTTCTTCGCGGCCGGCGGCCATGACCAGCAGGCCTTTGGGGGTGCCCAGGTAGATGCGTCCGTCGGCCACGAGAGTGGAACTCCAGATGACCCCTTCGGTCTTGTGGACCCAGCAGGGTTTGCCGGTGGCGGCGTCGAGGCAGTGCACGCGGCCGCTTTCATCGGCGATGTAAACCAGGCCGTCGGCGATGGCGGCAGTGGAAAGCGTGACATCCATGGCCTGGTAGCTCCAGATTTTGCCGGTGGCGGTGATGTCACCGGTTTGGGTGGCATCCAGGCAGTGCAGGGCGCCGCGGGCCCGGCCATGTTCGGGGTCCTTGCCCATGGCGACATAGACGCGGTCGTGGCAGATGACGGGCGTGCCGATGATTTCGCTCTGGCCGGCCAGGGTGCCATCATTGGCCTTGTTGAGCGTGTCGTGGCGGCGGCGGTCTGACCGGGAATAATGGGCGATGGGATCCAGGCCGCCATAGGAACGGTATTCCGGCGGCACGCAATCGCAGGACCAGACGGTTTTGAGCTTGACGGGGTGGTCGGGCGCGGTGGCGAGGGCCTCGGCGGCGTAGCAGGTGCCATCCCCGCCGCCGAAGACGGCGAGCTTTTTGCCTGCGACGGTGCCGATGGCCACGGAAGACCAGGAGCCGTGGAGCAGACGCGGACCGATCTTAAAATCATCCTCGGCCAGGAGGCGGCCCGTGTGCTTGTCCAGCACCACAATGCTGGGGGCGTTGGGGGCCGGCGGCTGGCGCAGTTCGTCGTGCTTGGCCGCGTCGGCATCGCGGTCCACACCGTTGCAGGTGCAGATATAAAGAAAATCGCCGTCGATGACGGCCGAACCGTTGCAGGCATCCGAAGGGCGGACGCCGTGCTCCCAGAGATCGAATTTCCAGAGCTCTTTGGGGGTGTTGGGCGGTGCGGGTTGGGTGGTGTTGGTGGTGGGGTTTGTCGCGGATGTTGGGGAGGGGGTGGAGGGGGTGGAGGGGGTGGAGGGGGTGGAGGTGGTGGAGGGGGGGTGGGGCGTA
>Ga0316217_10005394_pt1 | contig 13295 bp, 6 predicted proteins | sample 1anoAmetaG_FD_203633 | JGI IMG/M metagenome (GOLD analysis project Ga0316217, IMG submission 203633) | Freshwater microbial communities from Trout Bog Lake, Wisconsin, USA - 1anoA | ecosystem: Environmental > Aquatic > Freshwater > Lake > Hypolimnion/Profundal zone | place: USA: Wisconsin...
GCATTCCGACGGTGGCGGGCGAAGTCTATTTTGACAAGACGTATCAGGGCAATCCGCTGGTCAATGCGTTCTGCCTCGGCGTGTTGCGCCACGAACAGATTACCCGCGGCGCGGCCAAGGGGGTGGGCAATCCGGTGTTTTATGTCGGTCCGGCCACGGGGCGCGACGGCCTGGCGGGCGCGGCGTTCGCCTCGCAGGATTTGACCGAGGAATCTTCCGAGCAGCAGCGCGGCGCAGTGCAGGTGGGTGATCCGTTCATGGAAAAGTTGGTGTGCGAAGCGTGCCTGGAATTGCTGGCCACCGGCGCGGTGGCGGGCATGCAGGACATGGGCGCGGCGGGTCTGACCTGCTCCACGTGCGAAACCGCCGCCCGCGCCGGCACGGGCATCGAGATTGAACTGGACAAGGTGCCGCAACGCGCGCCGAACATGAGCAGCTACGAAATCATGCTCTCGGAGTCCCAGGAGCGCATGCTCATCGTGGTCCACAAAGGCCGCGAGGAGGAAGTGAAAAAGATTTTCGACAAGTGGGATTTGCCGTGGTCGGAAATCGGCGTCGTGACCGACACCGGCCACATGGTGGTGCGTCACGGCGGCAAATTGGTGGTGGACATTCCGGCAAAAAAGATTGCCGATGAATCGCCCATCTACCAGCGCGAAGCGCAGGAACCCGCTTATTTGCAGGCCGTTCGCGCCTTCCGGCTGGACGGCATTGCCGATGGCCAGTCCCCGATGGATGATTTGAAAAAGCTGCTCGCCTGGCCGAGCATCGCGTCGAAGAACTGGGTTTATCGCCAGTACGATCATCAAGTGCGCGACGGTTCGGTGGTTTTGCCGGGCAGCGACGCGGCGGTGATCCGCATCAAGACCGATTCCCTGCCGGTGATGAGCGCGGAACTGGCGGCCAAGGTTGGCGACCCGAGAGTGGCCGAGAAATTGATCGCCATGACGGTGGATTGCAACGGCGGGTACGTGTATCTGGACCCCTACGAAGGCGCGAAGGCGGCAGTGGCGGAGGCGTGCCGCAACCTGGCCTGTTCGGGCGCCGTGCCGCTCGGGGCCACGGACAATCTCAACATGCCCAGTCCGCTCAAGCCGGAACTGTTCTGGCAGATCAAGGAATCCGTGCGCGGCCTGGCGGATGGCTGCCGGGCGTTCAACGCGCCCGTGACGGGCGGCAATTGCTCGCTCTACAATCAAAACCCCGCCGGCCCGATTGACCCCACGCCCACCATTTCCGTGGTCGGCCTCATCGAAAAACCGGAATACGTCACCACGCAATGGTTCAAGGACGAGGGCGACGCCATCATCCTGCTCGGGGAACCCGTGGATCAAGCCGACCCCCTGCTGGGCCTGGGCGGCAGCGCGTATTTGCAGGTCCTTCACGGGCAGAAAAACGGTTCGCCGCCGCGCTGTGATTTGGAAACCGCCCAAACCCTGCACACCACCTTGCTCGGCCTGATTCAAAGCGGCCTGGTGAAGAGCGCGCACGATTGCAGCGAAGGCGGGCTGGCGGTGGCGCTGGCCGAAAGTTGCATCAGCCAGCTCATCGCCCGGGAAACGCCGCGCTTGATTGGCGCGACGATTGATCTTTCCGCCGTAGCGGCATCTCGGCAGAGTGCCGCTGACCAAACTGGGGAAAATAATGCGGCGCCGGAAGAAAATAATGCGGCGCTCGGCCGGGACGCCGCCACGAGCCGTCTCGATGCCCTGCTCTTTGGCGAAACGCAGTCACGGGTCGTGATTTCCTGCCAGGCGCTCGACGCCGTGAAAGTGGTGGAGCGCGCCAAGCTGATGGGAGTTCCCGCGGTTCAGCTCGGCCAAGTCGGCGGCGACAAGCTGACGGTGAAGACGGCAACCGGTGAATTTTCCTCGCCGTTGGCCGAACTGCACGACACGTGGTGGAACAGCATCGCACGGGCGATGGCGTGAGGTTTTTTCACAAACTCTCCGAACACCGCCATGCCGCTCACCATTGCAGACTTTGCAGGTTTCGAACTGGAAGATGCCCGGATTTATCTGGAGACCTTTCACTCGGGACCCAAACGGAAAGGCGAAGCCCATTACCACCGCGGCGCGGTTCAGGTGCTCACCTGTGAGGAACCGGGCTACGCCTACTCAGCCACCGTGCTGGGAGAGTACATGTATCAAGTTTCGCTCTATCATGAGGACGTTTGGGAATCGGATTGCACCTGCGACAAGGAATATGACTGCAAGCACGCCTATGCCGCGATGAAGCAACTGCTGGCGGAATATGCCATCCTCACGGCGAACGGCCTGCGCGCGGCGCCTGGCAAAATGCCCCCGGTGCCTCAGGTTGCGCCCGCCGGCCTGGCCGGCGCCGTTCAGGAAAAGCTGGGACGCAAGCTGGCGGAAGGTGAGGATCGCTATATTAAGACCGTCGCGCAACTGTTCCGCAAAGCCATCAGTGTCGGTTTGCTTTACGTCCATGAACTGGCCGTGCTGGGGGTGCGCCAGAATAATAGCGCCTATTGGGAACGGCTGGAATTGTATCCCAGCTTGCCGCGCAGCGAGGTGGAATTCTGGAACTATCTGGCGTTGTATCTCACCGAAAATGCGGGCGCGGCCATCCCCGAGTTCATGCAGCCCGTCATGGATCTGGAGCAAGCGCGCGCCGCCATGCGCCAGCATTTTCGCGCCCGCGACGTGGAACGTTGGAACAGCACGCTCGCGCAATTTGGCAATCCGTTCCATGAGCTCCAGCCAACGCCCGCGACGCCGGCGGAACTGCGCGTGCGTTTTGGGTCCGCCGGATTGACCTTTGAGTGGCGGCTGGTCGGCGGCGATGAATGGACCGAGTTGAAGCCGCGCAAAATGGACACTTTCGAGATCAACTATGCTTCGTCGCTTTCGGCGGAAGCGGCGTTGCTTTGGCAGGCCTACTGGCAGCGCGCCAAGGTGCAATATGCCAGCGACTTCAGCTACAATGATCCCTGGGTGCAGGAGCAGGTGGGACGCTGGCTGCGGCAGCCATTGCTCCGGCCGTTGTTGGCCGACGAAGTCGGCGAACCGCTCGTGTTTCATGAGGCGCCGCTGCGCTGGCAGGTGGTGCAACCGGAGGAGGCCGACGGCGACTACGCTTTTTCACTGGTGCAGGCGGATGGCCAACCGGTGCCGCAAGTGCGCCTGGCCGCGCGGGGCCGTCCGACCATCTATCTGACTTCGGTGGGGGTTTTCAGCGGGCCGCCGTTTGAGCTGTGCGTCATGCCGGGCAAAACCGCGGCGCTGATTCCGGCGCCGGCCTTTGAATCCGCTGGCGGCCTCCGATTGCTGGAACGGTTGCAAACTCCGCCGCCGCCGCGCCTGGCCGCGCGCATCCGCACGGTCAGGCTGCGTCCCGGCGTTAACGCCCAAGTCAAAATCCCCTGGGCGGGAGCGAAAACCGAGTATTGCTACGTGGATGTGTTTGGCGCGTCGGAGGACGGCGAACATTTCGAACGCTGGACCAGTAATGGCTGGATAGCCAAAAGCTATTCCCCCGCCGAGTCCAAGAACCGCGCTTTCATCCAGCTTGACCGCTCCGACTTGGCCGCCTTGATTCCGCCGCTTGAGCAGGCTGGTTTCAAGTGGGATTACCACCAGCAGCGCTGGCAATTACGGCTCACGAAGAAGTTTGCCGAAGCCTTCGTGACTTTTCTCAAAGCGTTGCCGCCGGCAGCCCGCATTGACCTTAGCGGCGAACTCGCCTCATTTCAAGACGCCGAGGTCGCCGGCAAGATTCGGCTGGAGGCCAGCGAGGCGGAGCTGGATTGGTTTGATCTCCGCGTGATCGTGGACGTAAACGACACGACGCTGACGAAAGAAGAAATCAAGTTGCTGCTCGACGGCAAAGGCAACTGGGTGCGGCTCGACAAAAAGGGCTGGCGCAAACTGGAATTTGCCTTGAGCGAGGAGGAGGATCAGGAACTGGCCCGGCTCGGCCTCACCCCGCACGAATTGACCAGTGAACCGCAGCGGCTGCACGCCTTCCAGCTTGCGGACAAAGCCGCGCGAAAATTTCTGCCGGAGGAAACCTGCGAACGCATCGAACGCCGGGCGGCGGAACTGCAGGCCCGCGTCACTCCCGAAATGCCTTCGGGAATTCAGGCCGAAATGCGGCCCTATCAGCTTGATGGCTTCCATTTCCTCGCCTATTTGAGCACGAACCGGTTTGGCGGCATTCTGGCTGATGACATGGGTCTGGGCAAGACGCTGCAAACGCTGGCCTGGCTGGCTTGGCTGCGCAAAGATAGTGGCACGGGCGTCCCGCCCGTGAGTCCCGACGCGCCAACGCACGGGCAAGATGCCCGTGCCACGGCCTCCCTCGTCGTCTGTCCCAAATCCGTGGCGGACAACTGGCAGGCGGAAGCCGCCAAGTTCTACCCCGGGCTTAAAGTGCGGGTCTGGCGGGCCAGCGAATTGAAGTCGTTTGCCGGGATGTTGTCCTCCGCCGATCTGCACGTCCTGAATTACAGCCAGCTCCGGCAAGTGGGCGAGGATCTCGTGCGCGAACGCTTCCACGCCGTCATTCTCGACGAGGGCCAGTTCATCAAGAACCCGTCCAGCCAGACCGCCCAGGTGGCGCGGCAACTGCGCTCCGAACACCGCCTCATCTTGAGCGGCACGCCGATTGAAAACCGCCTGCTCGACTTGTGGAGCCTGATGAGCTTCGCCATGCCCGGCGCGCTGGGCAGCCGCGCGGAGTTTGGCCGGCTGTACGACGCGAAAGGCGACCCATTCGCCCGCCAGCGATTGTCCGCGCGGGTGCGTCCCTTCTTGATCCGCCGCACCAAGGCGCAGGTTGCCCGCGATTTGCCCGACCGGATGGAGGAGGACTTGTTTTGCGAACTCGAAGGCGAGCAAAAGACGCTGTATCGCGCGGAACTGAAGCGCGCCCAGGCCCTGCTGCTCGGTGTGAAGACCGCGGCGGCGTTGAACAAACAGCGCTTCAACTTTTTGACCTCCCTGCTGCGGCTGCGGCAGATTTGCTGCCATCCGAAACTCGTCAAACCCGATTCCAAAGCCGCCAGCGCCAAAGTCGAGGCGCTGTTGGAAACGATCGAACCGCTCCTCGAAGAAGGCGAAAAAGTGCTCGTGTTTTCGCAGTTCGTAGGCTTGCTCGAACTGCTGCGCGAAGAGGTGAAGCAGCGGGAATGGCCGCATTGGTATCTGGCCGGCGACACCGAGGATCGCGGCGCGCTGGTGGCGCAATTTCAGGCGGCGGAGGGCGCGGGGGTCTTTTTGATTTCGCTCAAGGCGGGCGGGTTCGGCCTGAACCTGACGGCGGCGAGCTACGTCGTGCTGTTTGATCCCTGGTGGAATCCAGCGGTGGAAAACCAGGCCATTGACCGCACCCACCGCATCGGCCAGGACCGCAAAGTCATCGCCTACCGCCTGCTGATCAAAGACAGCATCGAGGAAAAGATCCGCGCGCTGCAACGGCAAAAAAGCTCGCTCGCCAATGATGTGCTGGGCGAGGAGAAATTTTCCCAAAGCCTGTCCTTGGATGATCTCCGGTATTTGCTGGAGGAGTGAATCGTGTCGCCGCTAACGCATCTCGTTGGAAGCTGGCTGGTGGCCATGGCCACCACCAATAATCTGCGGGACCGCAAACTGGTGACGTGGGCCGGAGTTTTGCCAGATGCCGATGGTCTTGGCGCAGTTGCCGATGTCGTGAGTTCCTGGATTTCAGGCAAGGAATGCACGTTTCATTACTATCAACAGTATCATCACATCCTGCTGCATGGGTGGCCGGGAGCGGTGGCCGTTTCGCTGCTCCTCACGATTTTTGCCAGGCAACATTGGCGGGTCCTGCTCCTGTGCCTGCTGACCTATCATCTGCATCTGCTGTGCGACTTGATTGGGTCGCGTGGCCCAACAGTTGGGGATTTGTGGCCGATTTGTTATTCGGAACCGATCTTCCGCCACCCGATTTGGTTTTGGAAGCATCAATGGAAATTGGACGGCTGGCAAAACCAGACCATCTTCGTCGCGATCTTCACGGTCTCACTCTGGGTCGCAATCAAGAAGGGGTATTCATTTGTGGAAGTGGTCAGCGCACGGTTGGACTCAGTCTTCGTCCAAGTGCTGCGCAAATGGGCGAGAGCACCAAGCTTGCCGGCCTCGTAAGACTACAGCCTTTTTGTTTAGCCGTGTTTTTGGAGGGCTGAAAGCCCGTTTTGAGCGAGCATGGGGAGGGATCGCATCAAAAATGTGGTTGATTATCAACCACCATGTGGTTGATTATATCGCCATGATTCGTCGTCACCTTACCGAACCACTCCTTCAGGCTTTGACGGACACCCCAGCCGTCCTCGTCAATGGCGCCCGGCAAACCGGCAAAAGCACTTTGGTGCAATCGGCGGAATTGAGGCTCCACGGCCGCCAGTATCTGACGTTTGATGATCCCGGTGTCTTGGCGGCGGCCAAACGCGACCCAAACGGCTTCATCGCCGGTCTGAGCACACCCGTCACCTTGGATGAGGTGCAGCACGTGCCTGAACTCTTTCCTGTTATCAAGGCGGCCATTGATCGGAAACGGGAGGCCGGCCGGTTTCTGCTCACGGGTTCGGCGAACGTGATGCTCCTGCCAAAACTGTCCGAGTCCCTGGCGGGTCGCCTGGAGTTGCTGACGTTGTGGCCGTTTTCGCAGGGTGAAATAGACGGCATTAGCGAGGGCTTCATTGACACACTATTTTCCAGCCAGCCGGCCTGGTCATCCCAAAAAACGGGCGCGATTCAGCGCGAGGAACTCCTTGAAAAAGTTTTGACCGGCGGCTATCCATTGGCGGTTGCCCGCCAGTCTGGGCCGCGCCGCAAGGCTTGGTATCAGTCCTACCTGACGACCATCCTCCAGCGGGATGTGCGTGACCTGGCGAATGTCGCCGATGTGGCGGCGGTGCCGCGTTTGCTTTCGGTGGTGGCGGCTCGTGCGGGGGGCTTGTTGAATTTTGCCGACTTGTCGCGAACCCTCGCGTTGCCACAATCCACCTTGAAACGTTATTTTGCCTTGTTGGAAGCGACGTTTTTGGTGCAACGGTTGCAGCCTTGGTCGAGCAATCTGGGGCAGCGGCTAATTCAAACCCCCAAAGTGTACTTGAACGACACCGGTTTGCTGGCTCATTTGTTGGGGTTAACCAGGGAACGGTTGAAGGTGGACGGCACGCTGGTGGGGGGAGCGCTGGAGAATTTTGTGTTGATGGAACTGCGCAAACAATCGGCTTGGAGCAAGCTGCAGCCGGAATTTTTCTTCTGGCGCACGGCGGCCGGACAGGAAGTGGACATTGTCCTCGAAGACCAGGCCGGACGGCTGGTGGGGGTGGAAATAAAAGCGGGCGCCACCTTGGGTGGCAGCGATGTGCGGGGGTTGCATGCGATGGCCAGTGCGGCGGGCAAGCGTTGGGTTCGTGGCGTGGTGCTTTACACCGGCACCGAAGTGATTCCGTTTGCCGCCAATCTGCACGGTTTGCCGTTGGCGCAGCTTTGGGCGGCATCCCAATGATTGCCAGAGCTTAAGAAAATCCATGGCCACGAATCAATAAATGCAAAGCTAATGCAATACATTAAATAAATTTTTGTATTGCTTCTTATTGCTGTTTGCCCCAAACTGTTGCCCATCCACGTTGCCGTCATTTCGCCGCGCAACCAGGTTGACCAAATATTATGAATGCCACTGCCACTGCTGCCGCCACCGCCACCGCCAATACCGCCGCCCCGCTGCCCACGACGTTAACCACGCTGCCGTCCGATGACGTGCGCCAGATCATGTGGCGCTTTGCCGAGCGCTACGAAATGCACATGCTCGTGCAGGCGGCGCGCGCCGTGGCCCGCGGGCCGGTGGCGCGCCTGGTGGCTGCCGGCGGCCGCAATTCGCATGAGTGGACGGCGGAAAAAAACAGCCTGCTCCAGCATTACGACGACAGCGGCATCACGGCGGCCTCGCTGGACCCGGAAGACGGCGGGTTTATCGCCGGCCCGAAGAACCTGGCGCTGGCGCTCATCGCCTTTGAACTGGCCTGGGTGGACGCTGGCGCGGCCACGGGCAGCCTGGCGGGCAATCTTGGGCTGGCGCCCATTCATGAGCGCGGCACGCCGGAGCAGCGCGCAAAATACGTCGCCGGGGCCGCCCCGCTCAAGCCCGGCGAAACCCGCAAGCAGGTCCGCGCCGCCTTTGCGCTGACTGAGCCGATTCCCTTCGTGGGCGTGGAAACGGGCATGTTGGCCGGCAAAGTCCGCGTGGCCGAGTGGCCGGCGGGCGGGGAACCGATGCTGCAGGTGGACAAGCGCGGCCGGTTCATCACCAACATGGGTTTTGCCAATGTCGTCACGGCAGCGGTGGATTCGGATGATCCCCGCATCAAAGGCAGTTGCATGGTCATCCTGGAGGAGGGCGACCCGGGCGTCTGGGATCGCGGCACCCCGACGAAGAAACTCGTGCATCAGCTTTCCTCGACGAATGATCCGGTGTTCAATTTGAAGGTTCCGGCGCATCGCATCGTGGGCGGCTATACGGTCCAGGACGGGGTGATTGTTCCGAATTATTCCCACGGCGAGGTCATCGAGGCGGTGTTTCGGCGCACCCGCGTGACGGTGGGATTAATGACGAGCGCCAAGCTGTTGTCGGCGGTGGAACCGGTGATCATGTATCAACGCCGGCGTTTCCGGGGCGGCGAAGGCGCGCCGGGCACGCCGCGCTACGAACTGGGCATCCAGCAGAAAGAAGACGCCCTGCACCGCTTGGTGGATATCTGGGCCACCGGCGAGGCGAGCGCGTCGCTGGGCTTTTATGCCGCGCGGTTGTTTGACGAGCTGGATCCGATGGAGAAGATAAAGGACCAGTGGCTGGCCGACAAAAACCTCACCGGTCGGGCAGCGGTCAAGGAAATGGCCAAGAAAAAGGCCAAAGCGATGGAATTGATCCAGCTTTATTCCCTGCCCGTGGGCGAGCGCGAATTGAGCGAGGTCGCGGACTTGGAAGGCGACGTGCTGGTGAAATATGCCATCCTCGATTCGCTGGCCGGTGTGTATTGCCCTGCCTGCAAGCTTTGGAACACCGGCCACGGCGCGAACATGATGCGCGAAGCGGTGAGCCTCATGGGTGGCTATGGCATCACCGAGGAATGTCCCGGATTCCTGGGCCAGAAGTGGATGGATGCCCAGTTGGAAGCCACTTACGAGGGGCCGGAGGCGGTGCAGCGTTTGCAGCTTTCCATCACCATGACCAACGAGCTGTTCCTCGCGCAGTTCCAGCAATGGATCCCCGAGATGCGCCGGCTGGCGGGGGAACGTCCCGGCACGGGCGCCTGCACGCTCGCCAGCGCCATGCAGCTCTGGCTGTGGACGCTCCAGCACGTGATGACCGCCACGGATGCCGATGGCGTGAAGCTCTTTCACAAGTCGCGCCAGGGCGTGACCTTCCCGCTGGCCGACGCGCTCTGCTGGCTGCTGGCCGCGCGGCAATTCATTCTCGACGTGGCGGAGTTGGAGCAGCAAGGCCCGCGCAATCCAGCCGTGGCCGAGGGCTTGGCTGGCACGGTGGATTTTCTCAACGAGCTGGCCCATGTGCAATGCGCCCGCACCGCCGGCGAGGTCAGCCGCATTGCCACGGAACTCACCTTCGGCTACAACCGGCATCCCGCCTGGGATGAAACCAGTTGCCACGCGTGCTTCTGCGCCGAGGAATTGATGTCGCTGGAGGGCCTGATCCCGGGCATCGAAGGCTCGGCCCGGGCCTATTCCGACGTGGCGGAAACGGGCGAGGAACATCCGTGCAAAGCCGGTCCGTGCGTGAAATTCAACGGCTTGGAGGATTTCATCCGCCTGCGCGCCAAACTGGACGGCTGTCTCACTGGCAGCCGGCTGGCCAAGGACCGCGCCGCCGAGTCGCTCACGAAGGTGATGACGCGGGAGGCGCTGGATTATCCGGTGTAGGCCGATGAACGGGACGGTGACATCAAGCCGATTCGCCGCTGTTTTCGGCGGACCGCCTCCCCAATCCCGAAGGGATGGGAATCAGTCAGCCCAGCGTTGCCGTGAAACGGCTACGCTGGGTTACGGCATAAACAGATTCAACAACCCTGAAAGCAAGGATCCCTTCTGGAGGCTGATGCGGGAAGAAACGCCGAGGATGGCGAGCGCCAGCGGCGCTTTTGACAGTAGCCCGCAGTTTCAACTGCGGGTTCGGAACCCGGGCGCACAACTCGTCCCAACGGGACGATTGAAGTTCGTGGTTGTCCGTACTCTTGCTCGTGTCAAATCGCACTGGTTCAGCCGTCCCTGCGGGACTGGTGTTGTTGGCCGCACGCCACCCGCAGTTGAAACTGCGGGCTATTGTCAAATCGTCCCTGCGGGACGGCAAACCGCAATTCGCCGAGGTGAGGTGTTTCTTAAGAGCGTATTTGGTGTTGCAAATTGCAACATCGAGAGCAGCAGGGAACAGAAACCATGAAACCCAAGACCATCAATTTGGAGATTTTGTCCGTAGAAGAATTGATCCAGACGGTGCGCGGTCAACGCGTCATTCTGGACACTGACTTGGCGCGTGTTTACGGCGTACCGACCAAGCGACTCAATGAAGCCGTCAAGCGCGCCTCGGAAAGATTTCCTGCGGACTTTTCGTTTCTGCTTAAGCCACAAGAGGTTGCATCTTTGAGGTCGCAAATTGCGACCTCAAAGGGACGAGGTGGACGCCGCTATGCCCTTCGCGTTTTTACCGAACATGGCGCCATCATGGCCGCCAATGTGTTGAACAGTTCTCGCGCCGTGCAAATGAGTGTTTTCGTCGTGCGCGCCTTTATCAAAATGCGCGAGGTACTGGGCCAAAACAAAGAACTGGCCGCCAAACTCGCGGACTTGGAGCGCACCCTGACGGCGCGGTTGGACAATCACGAGCAGGCAATCGTCCTAATCCTCGACGAAATCAAAAAATTAATGGCGCCGCCACCGGAACTAAAACGACGTGAAATTGGATTTCACGTCCGCGACGAGGTGGTTCCAAAGTCACGTAGCAGCCGACCTGCTGCGCTGGAGCGACAGCGCGGCGCGGGTAACGAGGCTCAATCCAGAAAGAATATCAGGCTTCCCTCATCGCGACTGCCAGCAAACTAGGCGGAAATTTTCCATGCCAGAATCACTTCAAATCGAACGCCCCCGCATGGACGTGGACATCGTCTGCGTCGGCTTTGGCCCGGCCACCGCGGGTTTTCTCACCACACTATCCCGCCAACTCGTCAACCCCGACGGCACGCCCGCCCTGGAGAGCGCTGCCATGCCCGGGATGCCGCCGCAGGTGCTTTGCTACGAGCGCGCCGATGACCTCGGCTTTGGCGTGTCCGGCGTGGTCACGCGGGCACGGGCCTTGCGCGCGAGCTTTCCCGAAATTGACCATGCGGGCATTCCCATGGCCGCGCCCGTGGCCGAGGAGAAAGTGCTGTATCTGCTCGATCCGATCGGGGCCAGCCGACGGTCGCTGGCCTTGCGGCTGGCGGATTCGCTGATTCGCGCCGGGCAATTCGCGCTGCCCGTCGAATATGACGCGCTGAACCTGCCCTACACGCCGGCCTTTCTGCACAAGCACGATGGTCTGATTCTCTCTCTGGGCCAGTTCATGCAATGGGTGGGCGCTCAGGTGCAAAGCACCGGCACGGTGCAAATCTGGCCCGGCACACCGGTGGCGGAAGCGCTGATTGAAGAAGTGGCACCGGCATCTTCCCTGTGTGATTCAAATGGAAAAAGCCAAACGGAAACGCACCGGCAAGATGCCTGTGCCACTAACGGGCGGAAAGTCATCGGCGTGCGCTTGCTGGATCAAGGCGTGGACAAGCAAGGCGTTCCGTCCGACGGCTTCACCCCGGGCATGGATATTCACGCCGCATTGACGGTCGTGGGCGATGGTCCCGTCGGGGCTATTGGGCGGCAGTTGGATGCGCAATTCGGCCTGCCGGACGGCCATCATGTCCGCGACTGGGCCGTGGGCATGAAGTTCGTGGTGGATCTGCCCGCGGACACGCCGCTCCAAGCGGGCACGGTGCTGCACACGTTCGGCTATCCCGAGCCGGAGATTTTCGGTTTCCTTTACGTTCATCCCGACCGCGTGGCCTCGCTCGGCATTTTTGTGCCGTCATGGTTCGACAGCCCGGCGCGCACCGCCTACCGCTATCTCCAGCATTGGATGCTGCATCCGTATCTCTGGCGTTATCTTCAAGGCGGCAAGCTCCGCTCTTGGGGCGCGAAAACGCTCGGTGAATCCGGCCAGCACGGCGAACCGCACCTGGCCGGCGACGGCTACGCGCGCATCGGCGAAGGCAGCGGCACCACCAATGTGCTGACCGGCTCCGGCGTGGACGAGGCTTGGGCCACCGGCACGCACCTGGCCGAGGCGGTGATCGAATTGCTCAAGGCCAAAAAGCCGTTCACGAAGCAAAACCTGGACGAAACCTACGTCAAACGGCGGCGCGCAAGCTGGGTGGCGGCCGAGGGGCTGATTGCCAAAAAATCGCGCGATGGTTTCCAAACCGGCGTGGCCACTGGCATGATCGGCATGGCGCTGGCCGGGCTGACGAACGGCAAATTCTCATTGGGGAAGGAACCGGTCCAGCCGTGGAAACGCATTCCCAGCCTGGAGGCCTACTACGCCGGCCGCATTTCCCGCGCGGAATTGGCGAAGCTCCGCGAAGAATGCAAGGCCAAGAACGCGTCGCTCCACGGCGCGCTGATGGACAAAGTCGGCTGGCCGGCCATTCCGTTCGACGGCCAGTTGCTGGTGTCGCATCAGGACGCCTTGCTCATGGGCGGCAAGGTGCAGGCCCCGCACGGCTACGCGGATCACGTGGTGTTCGAGCGTTCCGAACTCTGCGGCCGGTGCGGCGCGCGGATTTGCATCGAGGCGTGCAGTGGCCAGGCCATCACGCCTGGCGAGAACGGCGTGCCCAATTTCGACCGCGAGAAATGCATCCACTGCGGCGCGTGCCTGTGGAATTGCTCGCAGGCGAATCCGGCCAACCCCGAGCGCATGAATATTGCCTTCCGCGCGGGAACGGGAGGGTTGCATTCGGCGGAGAATTAATGGAAATCTCCATCATCTTCCCCGAGATTGAATGGAGCCTCCTCACGTCGGCTGCTACGAGGTTCAGTTCCGGGTTCCATTCGGACCGGCTCACGGTCGATGAACCGCGCGACCGGAGCGCCGGCCTCCGGTACGGCTCGACGGCACCCATTTCCAACGAGCCGTGCCGGGAGGCCGGCGCTCCGGTTCATGGAAAGCAAAGTGTTCTGAAGACAGCCCGTGATTGTGCCCAT
>Ga0316217_10005395_pt1 | contig 13295 bp, 9 predicted proteins | sample 1anoAmetaG_FD_203633 | JGI IMG/M metagenome (GOLD analysis project Ga0316217, IMG submission 203633) | Freshwater microbial communities from Trout Bog Lake, Wisconsin, USA - 1anoA | ecosystem: Environmental > Aquatic > Freshwater > Lake > Hypolimnion/Profundal zone | place: USA: Wisconsin...
TTACTTCGCGATAGCGCGGCACGGCGTTCTCGCCTTCCAGCACCTGCACGACGACGGGGGCGGAGGTCATGGTGTCCACCAGTTCGCCGAAGAACGGGCGTTCCTTGTGCACGCCGTAGAAGGTCTCGGCCTGGGCGCGGGTCATGCGGATGCGGCGCTGGGCCACGATGCGCAGGCCGGCGGCCTCGATGACGGCGTTGATCTGGCCGGTGATGTTGCGGCGGGTGGCGTCCGGCTTGATGATCGAGAAAGTCCGTTGGGTCATGGAAGGCCTTCGTTGAATGACTTGCGTTTGGAGGAGGTCGCGGGCTTATAGCGGCGGCTTCGCCAAAGGCCAAGCGCCGTCCCCGTTTCTCCTGTATTCCCGGGCCCATGCTGCAGATCAAAGACCTGACCTTCGACGCCTGGGGCCGCCGGTTCTTCAACCAGGCCAGTGCCAGCCCGCCCCCCGGTGCCAAGATCGGGCTGGTGGGGCGCAACGGCGCGGGAAAGTCCACCCTGTTCAAGCTGATCAAGGGAGAGCTGACGCCGGGCGGCGGGGACATCAACCTGCCCCGCAACGCCCGCATGGCCTCGGTGGACCAGGAGCATCCGGCCACGGACGTGTCCCTCCTCGACACCATCCTCGCCGCCGACATCGAGCGCGCGACCTTGACGGCGGAGCTGGACACCGCCCCGCCGGAGCGGCTGGGGGAGATCTACAACCGGCTGATCGAGATCGACGCCGACCGCGCCCCCTCCCGAGCGGCCGAGATCCTGGCGGGTCTCGGCTTCTCCACCGCGGACCTCGCCCGGGCCATGGCGGAGTTCTCCGGCGGCTGGCGGATGCGGGTGGCGCTCGCCGCGGCCCTGTTCGCCGAGCCGGACCTGCTGCTGCTGGACGAACCCACCAACTATCTCGACCTGGAAGGGGCGCTCTGGCTCGAGGCGCGGCTGAAGAAGTATCCGCACACGGCGATCATCATCAGCCACGACCGGGAACTGCTGAACAATTCCGTCGACTTCATCCTGCATCTGAGCGAGCAGAAGCTGGAGCTCTATACCGGCGGCTATGATGCCTTCGAGAAGGCCCGGGCGGAGAAGTCCCGCCTGCTGCAATCGGCCAAGGCCAAGCAGGAGGCGGAGCGCGCCCATCTGCAGTCCTTCGTCGACCGGTTCCGCGCCAAGGCGTCGAAGGCCACCCAGGCCCAGTCCCGGCTGAAGCGCCTGGCCAAGCTCGAGCCCGTCTCCCTGACGGTGGAGGAGCGGATCGCCCCCTTCGTGCTGCCCTCCCCGCCCCGGCCCCTGGCCCCGCCCCTGGTACGGCTGGAGGATGCGACGGTGGGCTATGACGGCAAGGCGATCCTGCGCAAGCTGAACCTGCGCCTGGACATCGACGACCGCATCGGCCTGCTGGGCGTCAACGGCGCGGGCAAGTCCACCTTCGCCAAGATGATCGCCGGTGCCCTGCCGATCATGCACGGCCATGTGCACCGGGACCGGCGGATGCAGGTAGGCTGGTTCCACCAGCACCAGATCGAGGCCATGGACCCCACCGACACGCCCCTGGAGATCATCCGCCGGGCCCTGCCGGAGGCCGCGGACCACCAGCGCCGCTCCCGCCTCGCCCAGTTCGGCCTCGGCTTCGACAAGCAGGAGACCACCGTCGCCAACCTGTCCGGCGGGGAGCGGGCGCGCCTGCTGCTGAACCTCGTGGCCATGGCCGCGCCGCACCTGCTGATCCTCGACGAGCCCACCAACCACCTGGACATCGACAGCCGCCGGGCCCTGCTGGACGCCCTGAACGACTATTCCGGCGCAGTGATCCTGATCACCCACGACCGCTCCCTGATGGAGCTGGTGGCCGACCGCCTGTGGCTGGCGGCGGACGGCTCGGTGAAGCCCTTCGACGGGGACATGGACGACTATGCCAAGTTCGTCCTCGACCGGGCCCGGGTCGCCGCCCGCGCCCCCACCCAGATCAAGGATGAGGTGAAGACCGCCCCCGCCCCGGCGGCAACACCCTCGCCCAAGTCAGCGGCGGCGAAGCTCAGCCCCCTGAAGCGCAAGCTGGAAGCGGCCGAGCAGACGCTCGCCCGCTGCACCGCCGAGGTCGCCGACCTGGACAAGCGCCTGGCAGAGCCGCAGCTCTATGTGAAGGATCCCCTGGGGGCCAAGACCCTGGCCGACCGCCGCGCCCGGGCCCAGGACCGGCTGGACAAGGCCGAGACCGAATGGATGAGCGCCGCCGAGGCCTATGAGGAGCTGCGCGCCCTGGCGGAGGGCTGAGCCTCCCTCAGCCCTGCTTCTCCCAGCCCCGCTCCCCCTGCTTCCAGTAGGTGACCGGCAGGCCGAGGCTGCGGGCCAGCTTCCAACGCTGGCGGGCGGCGGCCACCGCCGCCTCGTCCCGGCCGTCGAACAGGTCGATGCAGCGGCGATAGCCCTGGAACCGCGGCTCCTCCGCCCCGTCCACCAGGAACAGGGCGTCGGCCCGGTTCAGATTGTCGTCCGCCGTCGTCAGCAGGATCGGCTGGCGGGACGCCTCTGGCTCGTCGGCCAGGCCGTGGGCCAGGAAGGACTCGTCCTTGTAGGTCCAGAGCAGGCTGTCCAGCCTCGCCAGCCGCTCCGCCGTGGTGGCGCGCACCACGGCCCGCCAGCCCTTGGCCAGGGTCTTTTCCAGCAGGTCCGGCAGGGCCTGTTCGAGGGCGGTCCGCTCGAGATGGTAGAACCAGACCTCGCAGCCGCCCTCGCCCATGGCCTCAGCCCTCGTACTTGTCGGCGACCAGCTGGTTCAGCAGCCGCACGCCATAGCCGGTGGCCCCGTCGGGGATGGTCGGCACGGCGGAGGGCTTCTTCCAGGCGGTGGACGCGATGTCCAGGTGCGCCCAGGGCAGCTTGTTGACGAAGCGCTGCAGGAACAGGGCCGCGGTGATCGACCCGCCGGGCCGGCCGCCGACATTCTTCATGTCCGCCGCCATGCTCTCGATCTGCTTCTCGTAGGCCGGCGGGATCGGCAGGCGCCACAGGGGTTCCCCCGACGTTTCCGACGCGGCGAGCAGGTTGTTGGCCAGCTCGTCATTGTTGCTGAACAGGCCCGCATAGTCGTTGCCCAGCGCGATGATGATGGCTCCGGTGAGCGTGGCCAGATCGATCATGAACTTCGGCTTGAAGCGGTCCTGGCAGTACCAGAGGGCGTCGGCCAGCACGAGGCGGCCTTCGGCGTCGGTATTGATCACCTCGATGGTCTGGCCGGACATGGAGGTGACGATATCTCCCGGACGCTGGGCGTTGCCGTCGGGCATGTTCTCCACGAGGCCCAGTATGCCCACGGCGTTGACCTTGGCCTTGCGCCCGGCCAGGGCGTGCATGAGGCCGGACACGGCGGCCGCCCCGCCCATGTCCCACTTCATGTCCTCCATGCCGTCGGCGGGCTTCAGCGAAATGCCGCCGGTGTCGAAGGTGACGCCCTTGCCGACGAAGGCCACGGGCTGGGCGTTCGGGTCGCTGGCCCCCTTCCACTGGATCACCACCAGCTGGCTTTCCCGGCGGCTGCCCTGGCCGACGCCGAGAAGGGAGCCCATGCCGAGCTTGGTCATTTCCGCCTCGCCCAGCACCTCGACGGTGAGGCCGAGGGACTCCAGCGCCTTCACCCGGGCGGCGAACTCGGCGGGATAGAGGATGTTGGCCGGCTCGCTCACCAGGTCCCGGGCGAAGCAGGTGGCGTCGGCCACGGCCTTCAGGGGCGCGAAGGCAGCCTCGACGCCGGTCGGGTCATCCAGTTCGATGACGATCCGGGTGGCGGACGGCCGGGCTTCCGGCTTCTCGGTGGTGCGATAGCGATCGAAGCGATAGCTGGCCAGGGTCGCGCCATAGGCCGCCTGGGCCGCCACGTCCGCGGACACCGCGCCCAGCTGCACGACCACGGTGGCGACCCCGCTTCCTCCCAGGGCCTTCCAGGCGGAGGCGGCGGCGGTCTCGGCCACGGCGGCGGTGATGGCACCCTCCGCACCCGTGCCCAGGAGGACCACCCGCGCCGGGCCGTCGGCCGCGCCGGTGACGAGATCGAGGGTCTGGCCCTTGGCCCCGGTGAAGCGGGTGGTCGGCATGGCCCGGGACAGGAGCCCCGACAGCGCCGCATCCACCGCCTGAGCCGCCGGGGTCAGCGCGCCCTTGTCCAGGGCCAGGACGGCAACACCGGTTCCGGCCCGCGGGGTGGCACCGGTGGCGGCGAATTCGATCTTCATGGGCGGGAGCTCCGTGGATGAATGGCAAGACACGATGGGTTACGCCGGATGAGGCGTCCCGTCGATATAGGCGTGCCATCCCGCCGGGTCGATGGGCAGCGGGGCGCGGAATCCCGCCGGAAATGCGCTGCGCATCTGTTGGCACCACGCCCGGGCCCCTGTAGAAGCAGTGCCTGTTCACCCTGTTCGCGCCCGGCTTCGGGCAGGACGGCGTGACGACCGCCGCCTGTCCGGCCGTCTGCCTGCGGACGGTCGAGGCCTTTCCGAACCGGGCCCGCCCGGTCACTGCCCTCTGCTGAAGGTTCCAGGCGTTCCGTTGATGAGCCCGTCCCCCCCATGCGCCTGATCGACCGATACCTGTTCCGGCAGCTGCTGGGGCCGTCGCTGGCGGCGACCGGGGCCCTGGTGGCGGTGCTGACCCTCAGCCAGACCCTGGTGTTCCTCGACATCCTGGTCGGCCAGAAGCAGGGACTGCTGGTCTTTGCCAAGGTGGTCGCGCTCACCCTGCCGCAGATGCTGGCCATGGTGCTGCCCGTCGCCGTGTTCGTCGCCACCCTGATCACTCTGAACCGCCTGCACACCGAACAGGAGATCGTCGTGTGCTATGCTGGCGGGATGAGCCGCTGGCAGGTCACCGCGCCGGCCTTCCGGCTGGCGGTGATGGCGGCCCTCCTGACCCTGGTGGTCAACCTGTGGATCCAGCCCCTGGCCATGCGAGGCCTGCGGGATGAACTATTCCGGGTGAAGACCGATCTGGCCGCCAGCCTGATCCGGGAGGGCGAGTTCAACTCCCCGGCTGCAGGTCTCACGGTCTATGCCCAGAGCGTTGATTCCGAAGGGCTTCTGAAGAATGTCTTCATCCACGAGGACAAGCCGAACGGAGAGTCCTCCACCTTCACCGCCGACCGGGGCCTGGTGACGTCGCGCAACGACCAGCCGGTGATGATCCTGCGAAACGGCTCGAACCAGCAGTTCAATTCCAAGGGCGTGCTGAACTTCGTCCTGTTCGAGGAGTATGTCTTCGACCTGTCGACCTATCTCCAGACTGACGAGAAGGTGGTCTACAAGACCTCCGACCGCTTCCTGCACGAGCTGGTCTATCCGGACACCAGCAACATCTTCGACAGGAGAGGACGAAAGAGCCTGCTGGCGGAAGGACATTACCGCATCTCCTCCCCCATCTACACGATCACCTTCATGGCACTGGCCCTTTACGGGGTGCTCGGAGGCTCTTTCAGTCGGGTCGGCTATACCCGGCGAATCGTACTGGTGGCGGCGACGGCGGGGGTGGTGCGGATCCTCGGCTTTGCCATGCAGTCGGCCAGCGCCCATGTGCCGGCGCTCAACATCCTGCAGTACGCCCTGCCGATCGCCCCCATCGTGTTCGTCTGCATCCGGCTCTACGGCACGCCCCGCCGCGCCTATGCGCCGATCGCCCTCACGCCCCTGACGGCCTCTGCGGGGGCGCGCCCATGACGGCCCTCCCCCTGCAGGACCTCGCCCGTTGGCGCCCGCGTTTCACCCGGCTCGAACGCTATGTGCTGACCCACGCCCTGGGCGGCATGGCCGGTGCCGTGGGCGTGATCAGCGCCATGATCATGCTGGTGAACTTCGTGGAGATCTCCCGGACGGTCGGCGGCCGGGCCAAGGACGTCACGACGGCGGACATCTTCGTCATGACCCTGCTGCAGAGCCCGTCCATCGTGCTGCTGCTGGTTCCCTTCGCCATCCTGTTCGGGGTCATGGCCGCCTATGGCAACCTGAACCGGCGGTCGGAGCTGATCGCCATGCGCGCCGCAGGCGTCTCGGCTTGGCGGTTCACCTTCCCCGCGGCCCTGGCGGCCATGTGCATCGGCATAGCCACCGTGCTGGCCCTGAACCCCATCGCCTCGGCCCTGAACGCGGAGTTCCAGCGGCGGGAATCGATGCTGATGGACAACTATCTGGGCGACCTGCACCGGCCGATCTGGCTGCGACAGGGGGACGGGCGGACCCAGGTGATCATCCGGGCCCGGTCCCGGGCGCCCGGTGTCGGCATTCGCCTGCTGGACGTGTCGCTCTTCCGTTATGCGGTCCGTCCTGACGGGCACCTGGACTTCCGCCAGCGGGTGGAAGCGCAGGAGGCCGTGCTGAAGTCGGGTCAGTGGCTGTTGTCAGGTGCCCGCTCGGCCGAACCCGGGGCGCAGTCGGAACAGTACGGCTCCTATTCCCTTCCCTCGACCCTGGACGAGCGCACGGCGCTGGAACGCTTTGCCGCCCCGGCCGCGGTCCCGTTCTGGTCGCTGCCGGAGGTCATTTCCCGGACCGAACGGGCGGGGTTCTCCGCCACGGCCTACCGGCTGCAGTTCGACCAGCTGCTGGCCACACCGTTCATGTTCGCCGGCATGGCTGTGCTGGCCGCCGCCTTCTCCCTGCGGCTGGTCCGGCTGGGGGGGCTCGCCCGTCTGGCCGCTTCAGGCGCAGCCTTGGGATTTGCCATCTTCTTCCTGAATCAGTTGTGCAATTCCCTCGGACGCGCCGATGTCATCCCGACCTTCTTCGCGGCCCTGACCCCGCCGCTCCTGGCCCTGTTGTCCGGCTTCACCCTGCTCTGCTACACCGAAGATGGTTGACGCGGCATCCAGCGCTCATCACGGTCGGTCCGCGCGGCGCGGACGGGCCGAACGCATCGTGACGAAAGGACTTCCGGACTTGGCGGCCAGCACCCAGCGATCATTGTTCCTGCTGGTCAGCGCGCTGGTCCTCGGCCTGGCCCCGTCCGTCGCCCTGGCGTCCAAGCCCGACAAGACCAGCCATCGCGCGCCGCGCCCGCCGCCGCCGCCCCTGCCCGATGACGGCCTTGGCCCCAAGGACGTCTATCTCGAGGCCGATCAGCTGATCGACGACCAGGACAGGAAGATCATCACCGCCGTCGGCCATGCGGAGGCCCGCTATCAGGGCCGGATCATCCGGGCCCGCAAGATCGTCTACGACGCTAATACCGGTGCCAGCCACGCCAGCGGCGACGTGGTCATCATCAATCCGGACAACACCCAGCAGTTCGCCCAGGACATGGACCTGGACGACGAGATGAATGCCGGCGTGGCCCTGGCCTTCTCCGCCCGGCTGGAGAACAACGTCACCGTGACCGCCGGTGCTGCCATCCGCCGCAACGAAGACGTGCTGGAGCTGAACCACGGCATCCTGACGCCCTGCCAGACCTGCCGGGCCGACGGCAGCACCAAGGCGCCGACCTTCTCGATCCAGGCCACGCGGATCCTGCAGGATCATGAACGGCAGGTGGTCTATTACCGCAACGCGATCATCCGCGTATTCGGCGTGCCGGTCTTCTACGCTCCCGTCTTCTGGCATCCGGACCCGGCGGCGGAACGGCGCTCGGGCCTGCTGACCCCGCGGATCAGCGTCAACAACAAGCGGGGCCTGTCCTACGAGCAGCCCTATCTCTGGGTCCTGTCCCCCTCGGCGGACCTGACCGTCTCGCCCCAGTTCAACACCACGGTCAACCCGTTCCTGAACCTGCATTTCCGCGAGAGGTTCTACTCCGGCACCATCGACATCCGCGCCGGCTATTCCTACGAGCGGAAGTTCGACAACAACATCAAGTATGGGGACGAAAGCTCCCGCAGCTACATCCTGGGCAGCGGGGCCTTCGACCTCGACAAGACCTGGAAGTGGGGTTTCGGCGTCGAACGGGTCAGCGATCCGACCCTGTTCAACCGCTACACCATCCGCGAGGTCTATTCCGAGCGCGGCCCCCTGGGGGCCGACACGGCGCGGCTGCTGTCGCAACTCTTCACCCAGCGAGAGGACGACACGTCGTTCCTGTCCGTGAGCCTTGCCAGCTTCGAGAGCCTGCGCGCCGTCGGGTCCACCACCGTGACCGTGAACGGCAAGGTGCTGACGGTGAACGGCGCGACCTATTACACGCCGGCCTTCGAAAGCCAGTCCACCTTCCCCACTGTCGCGCCCCTGATCGAGGGAAGGTTCGACCGGTGGCTGCTGGGCGGACGGCTGGAGGTGACCGGCAGCGCCGTCTCGCTGGATCGCTCGGAACTCAATTCGCCGGTCGCAGGCTCGGCCAGCCTGAACCCGGTGGTCGCGGTCATCGATCCGGCGGGCGTGCAGCAGAGCGGTCCGGTGGCCGCGGGCTCCGCCCTGGCGTCGTCCACCTCGCTCAAGGGCCTCAGCTATTCCAGCAGCACCCGCGCCAGCCTCAACGCCAACTGGCGGCGCAGCTTCATCCTGCCGGTGGGCCTGCGGATCGATCCCTTCGTCGAAGGGCGGGTCGACACTTATGCCATCGATGATGCCCGTCTGGTCCAGGTGGCCACGGACGGCACCCAGACCGATCTCGGCGCGGCCAAGTCCAACAGCGACCGCAGCCTGCTCACCACGGGTGCCGACTTCAGCTATCCGCTGATCCGGCCGCTGGGGCAGACCGGCTCGATCGTCCTCGAACCCCTGGCCCAGATCGCCGTCTCGCCCAAGGCCAAGCTCGACCCGAACATCCCCAACGAGGACTCGACCGCCTTCGAGTTCGACGAGAGCAACCTCTTCTCCATCGACCGCTTCCCCGGATACGACCTCTACGAGGGCGGCGGGCGCCTGAACCTGGCCGGGCGGGCGACGGTCAATCTCGACGGGGACCGCAAGGCGACCCTGCTGGTGGGACGGGCCTACCATACCGACGTCCAGCCCCTGTTCTCCCCGACCTCGGGCCTGCGGAATACCGCCTCCGACTGGATCACCTATGCGTCGATCCAGCCGATTCCGAACCTGGTGCTGTTCAACCGCACCCGCCTTGACCGCAATTCGCTCGCTCTCCAGCGGGACGAGATCGGGTTGAATGCCGGCTTCGGTCCCCTGTCCGGGGCGCTCCGGTACGACTACAACACCTCGGGCCTGACCTATCTGGCGACCAACATCGCGCCTCCCGGGGCGACACCCCAGATCATCTACCGCTCCCTGATCGGCAGGGTGGAGGACATGTCTGCCTCGGGAACCCTGTCCCTCACCCGCAACATCGGGGTGGACGTGAACGCCGCGCGGGACATGCGGACGCGGGTGTTTCCCCAGGCCCAGATCGGCGTCTTCTATCAAGATGATTGCATTCGCGTGGACTGGCTTTATCACCACAACGAGATCTATCGGGGTCTCGGTGCGAAGGTCGTTGCCTCGGACGGGATCGGCATCCGCCTAAGTATCGTCACATTCGGCGATACACCTGCCTTCGGGACGCATCGCAATGACAATCGCTAGAGGCGTCCTCGGTCGCTACAGGATCAGACACATGCATTTGTCGCGTTTTGCCGTCGTCGCGCCCGTTCTAGCGACGGTCCTTGCGACGGTGCCGTTCGGGCCGTCGGCGGCCCAGCCCGCCCCGGCTCCCCGCCCGGCGACCACGCCGGTCCCCGCGGCCGCTCCGGCAGCCACTCCGGCCGCCACTCCGGCCGCCAAGGCCGCACAGGGCCGCAATCCGCTGGCCTTCGCCGCCCATGTGGCCGCTACGGTCAATGACGAGGTCATCTCCACCTACGACCTGCAGCAGCGCATGCTGCTGCTCATCGTCACATCCGGGGTCCAGCCGACGGAGCAGAACGCACCCCAGCTCCAGCGGGAAGCCCTGCGCGGGATGATCGACGAGCGGCTGCAGCTGCAGGAGATCCGTCGGGTCCAGACCAAGCAGAAGATGACGATCGAGCCGACGGACAAGGAGGTCGACGAAGAGCTGAACGACCTCGCCCATACCAACAACATGCGCCTCGAGCAGCTGGCCCAGCAGCTCGCCAATGCCGGTGTCAGCATCAACACTCTGCGCGACCAGATCCGGGCCCAGGTCGCCTGGCGCCGATACATGGGTGGACGCTTCGGCAGCTCGATCCGCATCGGCGACGAGCAGATCCGGGCCAGCCTGACGCGCATCAACGCCGCCGCTGCCAAGCCCCAGTTCCTGGTGAGCGAGATCTTCCTGGATTCTCAGCGGGTCGGCGGGGCGGACGTGGCCCTGAGCGGTGCGAAGCAGCTCATCGAGCAGTTGCAGCAGGGCGCGCCCTTCGCCGCCGTGGCCCGGCAGTTCTCCTCCGCCACCTCCGCCGCCCAGGGCGGGGACGAGGGCTGGATGGTGACCGGTGACATCTCCCCTCCGCTGCAGGCGGCGCTGGATGGCATGTCGCCGGGCCAGCTGTCCCAGCCCATCGAGACACCGGAGGGCGTCTACATCCTGCTGCTTCGTGACCGTCGGGCGGGCTCGTCCTCCACCATGGTCAACCTCAAGCAGGCCCTGTTCCCCCTGGCACCGGGGGCTCCCGCCGACCAGGTCGAGGCAGCCAAGGCCCGGCTGGAAGCCCTGTCCACCAAACTGAAGGGTTGCGACGACCTCGAGGCCCAGGCTGCCAAGGTCGGCGGTCTGAAGGCCGGAGAGACCGGCGAGGTGGACATCAAGGAACTGGCCCCGACCTTCAGCGAGGCGGTGCTGCCCCTGAAGCCCGGCCAGCTGACGCCCGTGATCCACACCAGCCAGGGCCTGCACCTGGTGGCTGTGTGCAGCAAGCGGCAGGGCGGGATCCACGAGCCGAGCCGGACGGAAATTGAGAACCGCCTCTACGGCGAGGAACTCAGCATGCTGTCCAAGCGCTTCCTGCGCGACCTGCACAACTCGGCCACCATCGAGGCGCGATGAGCGTTCATCCGCCGCTGGCGCTGAGCCTCGGCGATCCGGCCGGCATCGGACCGGAGATCGTGTCCGCCGCCTGGCACGCCCTGCGCACGACCGGCCCGGTCTTCGCCGTGCTGGGCGACGAGGCGCTTCTGGCCGCGACCGGCTGTCCCGTCGCCCGGATTGCAGACCCGTCCGGTGCCGCCGCCGTCTTTGCCGACGCCCTGCCGGTTCTGCACGACCCCGTCGGGGCCCCGGTGATCGCCGGCCGGTCTGATCCCGCCCACGCACCGGCGGTCCTGAGATGGATAGAGACAGGGGTCGAGCTGTGCCGGACCGGGGCGGCCCGCGGCCTGGTCACCGCCCCCATCGCCAAGGCCCCGCTCTATGCCGCGGGCTTCCGTTTTCCGGGGCATACGGAATACCTCGCGGACCTGACCTCCGACCTGCCGGTTCCCGGTCGCCGCGGGCCGGTGATGATGCTGACGGCCGCCGATCTCAGGGTTGCCCTGGTCACCATCCACACCCCCCTGTCCGCCGTTCCCCCGGCCCTGTCCATCGACCGGATCGTCGAGGTGGGCGAGGTCACGGCCGGGGCCCTGCGGCGGGATTTCGGCATCCCCCGCCCGCGGCTGGCCATGGCCGGGCTCAATCCCCATGCGGGGGAGAGCGGAACCCTGGGCCGGGAGGAGATCGAGGTGATCAACCCCGCCGCCGAGCGCCTGAGGGGCCTCGGTATCGACTGCACCGACGCCCAGCCCTCCGACAGCCTGTTCCATGCCGAGGCCCGGGCGCGGTACGATGCGGTGATCTGCCAGTACCACGATCAGGCCCTGATCCCGGTGAAGACCCTGGACTTCTGGGGCGGGGTGAATGTCACCCTCGGCCTGCCGATCATCCGCACCTCTCCCGACCACGGGGTCGGCTACGACATTGCCGGGCGGGGCCTTGCCCGACCGGACAGCCTGATCGCCGCCCTGCGACTGGCGGACGAGACCGCCGACCGACGCGCCCGGGCCGCCGCATGACCGGCCTCGCGGACCTGCCCCCCCTGCGGGAGGTGCTGGCGGCCGAGGGTCTGCTGGCGCGCAAGAGCTTCGGCCAGCACTTCCTGCTGGACCTGAACGTTACCCGCAAGATCGCCCGCCTGGCCGCCCCCCTGGCCGGGTCCGTGGTGATCGAGGTGGGCCCCGGCCCCGGCGGCCTGACCCGGGCGCTGCTGGAAAGCGATGCGGCCCATGTGATCGCGGTGGAGAAGGATCCCCGCTTCCTGCCCCTGCTGCACGACCTGGCGGCGGCTGCCCCCGAACGCCTGACCCTGATCGAGGCCGATGCCCTGACCGTGGACGAGACCGCCCTGATCGCCACACATGCGCCGGGCCTCGCGCCCCGGGTGATCTCCAACCTGCCCTACAATGTGGGCACGCCCCTGCTGATCAAGTGGCTGACCGGCCCCCTGCGCCCTGTCGCCATGCACCTGATGTTCCAGAAGGAGGTCGCCCTGCGCATCGCCGCTCCCGTCGGCTCGGACGCCTATGGCCGCCTGTCGGTGATCGCCCAGGCCGTGGCCGAGACCCGGATCGCCATGACCCTGCCCGCCCGGGCCTTCACCCCCCCGCCGAAGGTCGATTCGGCCGTGGCCGAACTGGTGCTGCGGACACAGGACCGTCCCTCCGCCGCCCGGCTCGCGGCACTGGAGACGGTGACGGCCCATGCCTTCGGCCAGAGGCGCAAGATGCTGCGCTCCAGCCTGAAGGCGCTGGGCGGCGCGGCCCTGTGCGAAGCGGCCGGGATCGATGCGGACGCCCGCGCCGAGACCATCCCCGTCGACGGCTTCCTGGCTCTCGCAAAGGTCGTCGAGACATGACCCACATCATCGTTGTCGGCGGCGGACCGGCGGGCCTGATGGCCGCCGACCGGCTCAGCCGCGCAGGCTGCGCCGTCACCCTGCACGAGAAGATGCCGTCCCTCGGCCGCAAGCTGCTGATGGCCGGCCGAGGGGGACTGAACCTCACCCATGCGGAGCCGTGGGAGCGGTTCACCACCCGCTATGGCACCGCCGAGGACCGGCTGAAGCCGATCCTGGCCCGCTTCGACCGGGACGCCCTGCTCCAGTGGTCGGAGGCACTGGGACAGCCCACCTTCACCGGCCCGTCGGAGCGGATCTTCCCGAAGGCCATGAAGGCCTCCCCCCTCCTGCGGGCCTGGCTGGGGCGGCTCGCCGAACAGAAGGTGGTCTTCCGCACCCGTTCCACCTTCCTCGACCGGGACGCGGACGGGACCCTGCGGTTCCGGGCGGCGGACGGCACCCTGTCCCGGGAGACGGCCGATGCCGTGGTCCTGGCCGGCGGCGGAGCCAGCTGGCCACGCCTGGGCTCCGACGGCAGTGTCGCGGCGATCCTGGCGCAGGACGGCGT
>Ga0316217_10005396_pt1 | contig 13294 bp, 11 predicted proteins | sample 1anoAmetaG_FD_203633 | JGI IMG/M metagenome (GOLD analysis project Ga0316217, IMG submission 203633) | Freshwater microbial communities from Trout Bog Lake, Wisconsin, USA - 1anoA | ecosystem: Environmental > Aquatic > Freshwater > Lake > Hypolimnion/Profundal zone | place: USA: Wisconsin...
GGGCTGGGGTGAAGCGCCTTTTCACAGACGCTGTGAAGCTGGGCAGCAGAGCTTTGGCATCCTTACTGATGACATTGGGTGTCTTGGGTCCACGCTCAGAATCCTGACCTCACGGATTCAGGGAAAGGAATGACTGATGGCCACTCCAGACACCCTCAATGAATTTGAAGCTGCCGTTCAATATAGCTTTTCACCCGAGTTGCTTCGATGGTTCACGCAAAATCCTGTAGTCGACTCAAATTTACTGAATTGTAATATTATTGATGATATTTATTATTTTAACCGCAATGATTTAGACAAATTAGATCAAAAATTACAACAAAAATGGCCTCTACCACCTAAAGGATCTAGACCAACAATTCCATCAGGAATTGCAAGAGAAATTAAACAAGAAGCACGATTTAAATGTCCAGCATGTGGTTCAGACATCGGTGAATTGGCGCATATTATTGCCGTTAATACTTCATTCTGCAATCACCCTGCAAACCTTATCTATCTTTGTCCAACGCACCATTCATTATATGATTATGGTCATAAATATAAATCTATTTCCTTAGAAGATGTTCAAGCTTTAAAGAAAGCTTCTCTTATCGTTCAAAGAATTGTATGGCAAACACAAGGGAAATTAATTACTACACTAGTCGGTGTAATGAATGCTGGAAGAAAGCTTGTAGATATTTTAAATGCCAATGGGAATCTGATTACAAAAGATCAACTGAACTTGATCTTTCAGGATGTTATCATTTCTTCGCCCCAACAAATCGTGGTGCCGACTGCATTCCGAGTTATCGAATCCGTAGTTGATTTTAATAGTCAAATCTCTGAAGTTCTAGCCACTACCACCGCTGAGCTCTGTCCCCTCTGTAATGGGAAGGGCAGAACTTCCCGTTACGAGAATTGTCCCGTATGCCTTGGCAACGGCGTTGCACCAGAAGGGGGTGTCTTCGATCTCGATGACTTTACTGAAATACCTTGTCCTCTATGCAAAGGCAAGCGCTCCTACTCGGGGGACGATTGCCCTGAATGTGGCGCAGAAGGGACCATTCCAAAATATAAGCTTTCTGACTTCGATGAATTCATGTATTCCCCACATCCCTGCCCGCTTTGCAATGGGCGTGGATCGTATGAAGGTGATGATTGCCCTGAGTGCGGAGGGAATAAGCAAGTCACCGGGTATCAGCTTGCCCGCTTTGATGCCTCGGCCTACGACAAGCACCAGTGCCCGCTTTGCAAGGGACGCGGATCTTATGAAGGTGATGATTGCCCTGAGTGCGGCGCGAACAAGCAAGTCACCGGGTATCAGCTTGCGCGCTATGATGCCTCGGCCTACGAAAAGCACCAGTGCCCGCTTTGCAAGGGACGCGGATCTTATGAAGGTGATGATTGCCCTGAGTGCGGCGGGAACAAGCAAGTCACCGGGTATCAGTTTGCGCACTACGATGCATCTGCCTACGACAAGCTCCCCTGCCCCCTTTGCAATAGTCGTGGACTATTTAAAGGTGATGATTGCCCCATGTGCGACGGGAGTAAGAAGGTCACCAGATTTCAACGTGACCGGTTCGATCAGCTTTCTCCACCGCCGCAATACATCACCTGGATGCCTGAACCCACGAGGTTCCGAAGATGACCATCCCCAAGGCCACTGCCCGGATCTACTTCACCGATTTCTTCGGGATCGATCCGGAGACCCTCGAGGCCTACGGCGCCTTCAACGTCTCGCTCATCAATGACCTCCCGCTGTTCATCGACCCCTTCCTGCTTTTCGACAGCAAGGACGACACCCACCAGCGTCTGCATCAGGACATCATCCGCTACGTCCGTTTCCTTCGCGATCGATCCATCGAAACGGAGCTTCCCCCAGGCATGGTCACAGAATGGTTCCACTTCCCAGAAGTCCGCCAGAATTGGCTGGGGTTCAGCAAGGAGGGCAACCAGGGGAGTGGACTTGGCAGCAAGTTTGCCAACACCCTGCACAAGAATCTGCATTCGGCGTTCCGGTCCTTTGGGGAAGAGACCATCTCCCGCGGCAGCCACCTGGAAAAACTGCGCCTCTTGGATAACGGCGTGGGACGGGACCACTTGAGCGACTTCACCACCAACCTGATCAAGAGCTTCCTCCTGGAATACACCCAGACCTTTGCCCGCGAATTCCTTCAGCCATCCCAATATCGACGCACGGCCGTCCAGAAAGTTCGCTTCGACTACGATCGCCAGCGCTGGCAGGGAGGAACCTTCGATTTGCCGTTCTGGAACAATGACTTCGTCCTCCTTACCCCGAAGGATATCCTCACCAAGGACGAAGCCTGGATCAATCGATCTGACCTGCTGGATTGCTTCCACGACATCTATCCTTCGATTCCGGATGAACAGCTTCGCGCGCGCGTGGATGAACACTTCCGCATGATGCTGTCTGACAACCCGAAGGATGACGAGGTCAAGGAAGCTGCCTCCGCGACCATCTTGGCCTTCCCTGAGTTGCTGGACTACTACATCCGGAGGAAGGAGGAGGCCGGAGACAAGGCCCACCAGATCAGCAACCTCAAGGTCAAGGAGACCGAAGAGCAATTCGTGAAGCTGGTTCGCGAGCTTGTGGATCGCCATCTGGCAGGAACCGACTTCTACCGGGAAGCCAATTCCTTTGAGGCGTCCTTGCGGCGGGTGCACTTCCTGAAGGACGTCATTGAGAACAAGGATGGCTACCGCCTGTTCTATACCAATGGCAAGCCGATCAAGCGCGAGGAAGACCTTCAGATCATGTACCGGCTGACCTGGTTCGCCTCTCCCCTCGAGATTGATCGGGAAGTGAACAACGGCCGCGGTCCCGTTGACTTCAAGGCGTCCAATGGCAGCAAGGATAAGACCCTGATCGAGTTCAAGCTGGCGTCCAACAGCAAGCTCAGAAAGAATCTGCAGCACCAGGTGGGCGTCTACGAGGCCGCCAACAATACGTCCAAGTCAATCAAGGTGATCTTGTTCTTCAGTGATTCAGAATTCGAACGCCTGTTCAAGGTCCTGAAGGAGCTTGAGCTGCTGGGCCGGCCCAATGTCGTCACGATCGACGCAGGGCGAGACAACAAGCCATCGGCATCGAATGCCTAAGGCCCAGAAGCGCCATCCGACAGGCCCCGCACAGGCCGGCCACTTGAAAGAAAGGGGGCCCAGGGATTTTCCGGATCGTTTTACCCCATTAATAGGGGGGTAACACCTGCATATCACGCAAAACGATTGTTTCAGGTTGATGTTCGTTAGAAATTTTTGCCTTAATTTATTACATTTCTTCATCATGCAGCCGATTGTATCATGGTGAGCGAAAAGTTATTTTTTAAAGGACACCCCCCCATGGACAACCCACCCCTCCGCCTGGATGACCCCCAATCACGCCACGATTTGGCTCAGCGCCAGGCCCCCTATTGGATTGCCCTGGCGCCTGGCCTGGCCCTCGGCTACCGGCGTGGGATCCTGGGTGGCCATTGGCTCGTCCGAATGACGGATCGCGACAATGATCCCCCAAGAAAGCAGATCGGCCTTGGCAGGTCTGACGATCTTCGGGACCACGGCAAGCTCGAACCGGACGGCCAGAAAATCCTCTCCTTCGCCCAGGCGCAGGCCAAGGCCAAGGCACTCTTCCGGGGCGTTCCGGCCAGCCACTGGACGGACCCGGCCGAGATGAAGACCGACCTCCGGGTCAGGGACGCCGTGGAAAACTATTTGGGCTGGATGGAACGCCACCGCACCCGGTCCTGGTCCCGTACCCAGCAGATGGCGGATTGTCATATCCTCAAATCCACCCTGGCTGGCCTCCCGCTCAAGACCCTGGAGATGGAGCACATTGCCAACTGGCACTACGCGCTTGCCGAGTCCGGCAAAATGACCCGCGCGGGGCGCACAGCAACGGGAGGCAAGCGCATCCCCCAGGGCAATGCCGCTGAACTGGAAACGGCCCGATGCGCCCGAAGGTCCACGGCCAACCGTGTGCTCGGCGTCCTCAAGGCGGCCCTGACGTTCCAGCGCAAGTTGAGGCGGGATTCCACCCCTGATCCGGCGACCTGGGGGGACGTGGAGAACTTTTCCGATGCCGGCGTGACCAGCGAACGCTACCTCACCCTGGAGGAACAGCGCAAGCTCGTGGACGCATGTGGGCCCGGCATCCAGGAGCTGGTGGAGGGGGCCCTGGTGACCGGCGCGCGTTTCTCCGAACTGGCCGAACTGAAGGTGAAAGATGTGCTGCTCGACCAGGGCCTTCTCCGCCTGCGCCACGCCAAACAGGGGAAGAACAAGTCCGTTCAATTGCCTTTGGTCCGGGAGGCCATCGCCTACTTCAGGGATCGGATCGAAGCCCTCAAGCCGGGTGATCTCGTCTTCACCAAGGCGGATGGCTCGTCCTGGGGACGGAACCACCATTCGCGCCCTTTCAAGGCTTGCCTGGTCACGGCAGGGCTGGAGCCGATGCGCTTCCATGAGCTTCGACATTCGTTCGCCGTCACCCAACTGCAACTGGGCACCGACCCGCACCTAGTGGCCCAGGCGCTTGGGCACACGAGCCTGGTGATGCTGGTCAAGCACTACAGTCCATTCCTGGGTGGATGGGCAAACGAACCGCTCCGACTCAAGTCGCATTGGACCGGGGTCACTTCCAGGACGCGGATGGACGATCCGCTGCTCTCCCCCAAGAGCTGACGCCTACCCGCCTTGGTGGGCCAGGATGCCCCGGCGAAGCATCGCCCGTGGTCGCCTCGCGGCCGCAATCATTAGGGATAAGTCTTAGACATATGTTGATTTTATGGCGGTTGTAGTCTTCCAGAAGGAGGACGCCATGCGCCGCTACCACGCCTTCACCGCTGCCCAGACCCCGGTCCGAATCCAGGGAATCCAGGTCGTCACCGATGCCCAAGTCTGCGGCTCAGGCATCACGATGCTGATCGAAACGGCGATTGGCGCGCTCCTCTCCACAGGGCATTCCGGCCTTGAAGCTTGGCATGAACTGGTTGCCATCGGCCTGCCCGTGCAGGAACTCCGTGCGGGGTTCGAGCGGCTGGAGATCAAAGCCTGATCGGGCTTCGAATCGAAATATTTCCGGCAAAACCCATTCTATTTCAGGTGATCCCCCATGAACCTCCGGCTCTGCACGACTCCCCAAAGCCAATCCTCACACCCTGCCGCAGTGCCTTGCGTAAGGAAATGGGACGCCAGCCCCCGCGCCGTTCTGGATGATGCCGATCAGGTCGCCAGGCAGGATGGGGCAGCGATGATCGGGATCAGGCACATCCTCATGGCCCTGATCAGCCTCTATGAGCGCGCGGAACATTCCGCCATCACGGCGCGCATGGGACTCGACATTTTCCGCCCCCGCCCCCACCCTTCCTGGCTCGAAGCCGGCCTTGCCCACCTTCAAAACCCACACGAACGAAGCGGAGAGCGGTTGCCTCTTGATCCAGCCCTGCCCCCCTTCCTGTCACAGAAAATCCTCGGGAGGAAAAAGCGCGGCGCGTCTCTCAGGAAGTGGGTCCCGGACCTTCTGTTTCTCGATGACCCCTTTGTCAAACAGGTGCTCATCGACCCGGATGCGGGCTTGAGCGGGCCTCTTGCCCGCTTGGATTTCGCCAGCCGCGTGGCCAATGATCTGCAAGCTGACCTCATGGAGCGGGTCCTTGGCCAACCCGAGGCAAGCCAGGCGCTCGGAAATCTCGCCTTCAGGATCGCCATGGGTTCCAACGGCCACGGCCCGCAGGGCATTGCCACGTTCCTCGGCCCTCCCGGCGTCGGCAAGACCTTATCGGCCCGGGTTTTTTCCGAAAGCCTCGCCAGCCATGGACTCCTGAACCCGAGCAAGAGCCGACTGCTGGTCGTGGATCTCAGCCAATACTCCCAATACGCCCAGGCGACCCATCTCTTCGGACAAGGCAGCACGGCCGGGGTGGTGACGCGGCACGTGGTGTCCTTTCCTGAATCCGTAATCCTTTTCGACGAAATGGAAAAGGCGCATTCAAAGGTGCTGGAGTCCTTTCTGACGGTGCTGTCGGAGGGTGTTCACAACCTCGATGAGGGCAAGGTGGTCGACTTCAAATCTTGCGTTTTCCTCTTCGCGTCGAATCTCGGTTCAGAAGCCTGGGACCACCCCGAACTGCAATCCGCCGACCGTTTTTCCGTGGATCCGCTTGACCTTCTTGGCATGTCGGGAATGAGGGACCGCGATGCCGACGGATGGAATGAAGCGCCGACCCTTTCCCGGGAGTTTCTCAGCCGGCTTGCCGGGGGGGCCGTCGTGCTTTTCTCCCAACCCAAGGGCCAACATTTCCTGGCCTTGATGCATGCCCGGTTCAGTCAACCCACCAAGAGCAAACATGAGGGAAACCAGCCATGAAAGCACTCGTTTCGAAGGTCCACGGCTTCCGGTTTGAGTGGTCCACATGGGCCGTCAAAGCCATGCTTTTCGCCTTGGGTGGCCAGACGGATCTCCGCCGAATTGAGCGCTTCACCGAACTGCAGCCGGAGCTCCTGCTCCGTGAAATCCACCGCCAACTGGCGAACCGGTTCCACGCAGGGAACCGCCAGGATTTCACCGTGACCGTGGCTGTCACCGATTCCCTCAAGGCCCGGCTGGAGGCCAAACTGGCCGAGCAGAAGGTCCTGATCTGCCTGGAGACGCAGCAGCCCGCTCTGGAGGAAGCCTTGAAGGCTGGCCTTCAGGGCCTCCAGGTCGAATTCACAACAAGTGGCCGGCCCCCTTCAGAAATCACCTTGAAGAAGGCCCATCTCCTGGTGCGTGATCTCACGGACACGCGATCGGCATGGGCGCTGCCGAACCCCATCGCCTCCATCCTTCAGGTGCGATTGCACTCCGACCAGGCCCCTTTGCGGGTTTTGAAGCCCCAGCATGGCCTCGATTTCCCGGCCATGATCTTCACGTCAGTCGACCCACCCGAAATCGGCGATGCAGCCCTGGCAATCCTCAAGGAGGCTCTCGACCTCGCCAGGATTTCCTGCGCCTGGGATGGACTGAAGCGGGCTCACCTCCGGTGGCGGCTGGCGCGGTCCTTCACCTTCGATCCGCAGGCCAACAGGGTTGACGTGAGACTGGACCTGGAGGATGAGGAGCGGGTCCTGGCGTCGAAGGACCTGCGGATGGGCAGCTTCTGGTCCGCAATCCCGGAAGTGCGTCTGGCCGATGTGGCGGGTCATGCTGCGGCGAAGGAAGCAGCCAAGGAAGTGCTGTCGTGGCTCGCTGACCCTGCCGCCCAGGGCGGCCTCCGGGGGTACATCGTCGAAGGCCCACCAGGTACGGGCAAGAGCCTTTTCTGTGCCAGTCTGGCCGGAGAAGCCGCGGTGCCGCACATTCACATGGCCGCATCAGAGTGGCTGTGCACCTACTGGGGCCAGACGGAAAAGGCCATCCGCCAGACCTTTCAGGCCCTGTCCCAGTACGACGCCTGCGTGCTCACCGTCGAGGAATTTGATGGAATCGCCTACGACCGGCAGCGGGCATCCTCGTCCAGCCCGGCCTATTATGCCTCCATGATCGGCGCCCTGCTCGCGTGTCTCGATGAGGCCCGGAAGGGCAAGACACGCCTGTTGTTCATGGCAACCACCAACCTATACAGGGACCTTGACGCCGCGGTCGTGCGTTCGTTACGCCTGGGTGAACGCCTGCATCTGGGCCTGCCTGGAACCCAGGATCGGCGGGAGCTTCTGGCAAAACGACTCGCCGGCACCGTGGCAGACAGCGACCTGGAGGAGGCGGCCAACATGACGGCAGGCCTTTCGCAGGCTGACTTGACCGCACTTTGTCAGCGGTTTCTCAAGGATCACTCGAAGAACTTTTCGACCTTTCACGACCATCTTCTGGCGTTCCGCCGGGGCCCCGGCCCTGAAGGCATGATCCTGAGTGCAGCGACGAAAGCCCGCATCGCGGCACACGAAGCGGGCCACGCCCTGGTTGCCTATCACCTGCTCGGCGCCGACGCCGTTGAGTCGGTGTCCATCCTTCCGGCGCTGGATGGGAGCCTCGGGGCGTTCCTTACCCGGCCCACCCAGGAGATCACGCACCTTGGCCCCCTTGGGATCAAGAACCGTCTGGCGGTGCTGCTGGCAGGTAGGTCCGCCGAACTCGTCCAGTATCCCGACCAAGGTCAGTCCGAGGGCAGCGGGGCCGATCTTGGCGCCGCCACCACGATGGCCTTGAGTGCCATCGGTGATCTCGGGCTTGACGATGACTTCCCCTGCCTCACCTTTTCTGCCCTGCCGTCAGCCTTGCAGGAATGCCTGGCCAAGGCTTTGATGGAACGCGTGGAAGCCTGGATCGATGAGGCCCTCCAGCGTGGCCGGACCATTCTGGTGGCGCATCAGGTCGTTTTCGAGCGGCTTGGGGAAGTACTTCTGCAGGAGGAAGTTCTTCATCGGGCCCGTATTCAGAGCATCCTTGGCGGTGGTGGTTAAGGTCAATTTGCAGGGGTGCCACCCTGGATTCAGATCCCGCTCGACGGTTTTGAACCCACGACTTCCTGGGCGATGGGGCGGGCGCGACAACGGTGGTGCCCCCCACGCTGCGCCGATAACGGCAACCAGCCGATGGTGTGAGGCCTCTCCTTTTACCCCGCCACTTGGCCCTGGACGGAACCAGAATTCTGACCATTAGCGTTCCTGCTGGACGTGATTTGGGTGTTGGGATGGCCACCTTCGGCCCTTCGCGGCGCGCGTCATGGTGTTGCTGCGCGATGACGTACAGCTGGTGTGCAAACAGTTCTTTCCCTCAAATGCCCAGATGCGGATCCAACCAGTTGACCACCACGCCTCAGGAAAACCGTAAGCATCGACTCAAGGCTTCGCTGCCACGACCTGTAGCTGGTGACCCCACGGTAGGGGTCCGGAGCCCACGGAAGCTCTGGGGTAGGCCACGGCTGCCGGCGCTCCTGTGACGACCCTCAGGGCGATGGAGTCCTATAAGGGCGTGCCAAGCCCATTCCGGCCAGAATTCCAACCCTCCCCAACTGCCCATCGTGCGAAGGCCCTTTCGAACGGATGCTGGAGACGGCTCAATCGTGGCCTTCAAGGGGGGTAGCAATGCGGAAAGTCAGCAGGCTGGAAATGGAAGCCCAGAGGATGCAGGCTGGCAAGCGCCACCGCGTCGTGAGGCTGGACCTCAGGGGCGCGGCGCTCGAGACCTGGGAAACGCTGGAAAAGGGGGCCAAGCTGAAGGGGATCGACCCGGACAGCCTGGTCACCCTCCTCCTCCTTCACGGGCACCAGCGGGTGGAGAAGGTCCTCGCCGGCCTGGGGGACCTGAGCGTGGACGCCCGGTAAGCCATGGACGTTCTCCTCCGTCACGCCACCAGCGATCCCCGGCATGCGCCGGGGTCGCTGGACGGTGTCGGAAAATATCTTGATGGTCATCTCCGCTCTCTGGTCGAGGTGGGGAAGGTCCTTCCCGGCGCCATGGGATTCCTGGCAACGGACGGCGGGCTGCAGATCACGTTCCTGGATCCTGACCTTTGGCTCTCGGTCGGCTTGACCCCCGCGGAACTTGCCGACGGCATTCTGCCTATGGATTTGGCAGAACAACTGCTCTGGGGCAAGGACCGGGCGGGGAGGCTGCTCCTGCCGCGGGGGCCCCGCGCGCCCATTCCCCCCCACGAACTCCTCTGGACCTTGCCGGTGGAAGTCAGCGAAGCCCTTGAACGGGGATGGCTCGACCCCATGACCATCCATCTCCCCCTGCTCCAGGAGGTCCACCGTCAAGTCGCATCCCAGGCGACCCGGGTCAGCCGGGGGGGCAGGTCCCTCAGTTACCATGAACGGGTCCACTACGCCGCGGGAAGGCCGTTGATGCTGGGCGTTGCCCATGCCCGGAATCGGTTGGGAGAGGCCCATCATCACGACCATGCGCTGGCCTTCGGTCCAGTACTCCTGCCGGATGGATCCTGGCGCGCGCTCAGCCCCCGGGGCCATCTCGAAGTGCTCCACCGTCAAGGGGGCCGCGGACGCCTGACCACGATCCTGGAGGGCGCTTTCACCGCGGCGCATTGTTCCATGACCGTGGAACATGGCCGTGCCCGGGATCACGTCGGTTCGACGTTTGGCGCCACCGTCGAAAGTGCCAAGGGCGATGTCATCCTGGCCGGGGAGAAGGCCCATCAGCGGGGGGCCGTCATCCGCGCGCTCCGGGAGTTGTACCGGCAAATCTGGGGGGATCGTCCTCCCGATACGCTCCTCTCCCGCCTGGGCAACCAGGCCCCGCCCAGGCTTCAGGATCGGGGCCTGTTGGCGAAGGCGGTATGGGTGGTCATGGCCATCGCCCGCAGGATTCTTCGGCGGCCGAACCATCCCTTGCCAGCCAACCACGGCATCTCCTGGCCATGGCTTGACCTCCAGGCCGCCAGGGCCCAGTGGTGGCTCACCATCGGGTGGCCGGGGCCTGCCGGAACTACGGCGGCTGCTTACCTGGGCCGCTTGCGGACAGCTCTATCCGGGCCCGTAGACAAGGCAGCTCAGCAACTCCACACCCGGATCGCCACGACTGAAGGAACCCGCATCACCAACAGGGCCATGACGGACCTGGCTCGACCGGAGACCGCGGGTCTTCCTGTCGCGGCGAAATCCGTCCTTTACGCGCTCCAGCGCAACAGCCTGGTCCAGTGGGCCAGTCAACGAGGTCGCCATGAACTTACAGGGTTCGGCAAACAGACTGCCTTCCACCTCATGGGGCAAGCCCCTTACGATCTCCACGGCAGCCTGGTGGATGGTCCTGGTGGAGATCTACACGACGAGCCCGGTCTGGCGCCAGGTGCCCTTCACGTTGGAGGAGAGCCAGGAGGCCCAGGACTTGAATTCAGAAGTGACCGCCGCCCTGGACGGGTTGCTGCAGAGAATGAAGGAGCGGATGGGTCAGAAGGGGCTGCTGGACTACCTCGGCCCCTTGCTCCACAACCATGGCCAGAATACGGCTGCCCAGGATCCGACCCTCGCCCTCAGGGAGATCTTCTCCCCGTTTCAGGATTGGCTGGATCCCGTGGTGATCGGCCTGCTGACCGACAACTTGGCGCGGCCCGTGACGACCAGGATCCTCGATGGGGTGAAGGCAAGTCTAGCGATTCAGGAGGAGCACGTTCCACTGTCTCTGGCTCCACCAGACGAACGGGGGAAGCGATTCAGGGGCCAGCAGCAGCCGGTTCGTCGCCTGCAGGCCCCCCGGGTTCGCGGCCAGGCGGGTCCAGTGGAATCGGAGGTCGCCCAGACCGTGGTGGGCCGGGTCATCTGGGATGCAACCCTCCTGCCGATCCTGGTGCCCCAGGAGGACATTCAGTACCTGCTGTCCCGCCAGGAGCACTTGGCCCTGCAGAAGGTGGAAGTGAAGGCGGCGGATTCGGCGCTCGTCCTGGAGCCGGTGCCTTGGTGGCGGCTGGACCTGGTCAGGGCCAAGGTTCATGCGAAAGGAGCGTTGCCCCTGGGAGCCCTGGCGTGGCCGCCCACTCCGCCGCAGTTGGACGCCATCCTAGCTGGCGCCGGCCTGGGATCCCCGATGGCCGTCGGCCTCACCGCGTTCGCGAACGCCCTCGAAGCCAAGACGCCGCCAGGCTGGTGGACACTGGAAGACCTGCTGTTCCCCCCCAAGCAGGAGAACCAGATGCCTGGGTGATATATCGGCTTTATCAGCAGCGGAAGGACACTGGGCGCACCGTGACCAGGCATGCCGCTTCCGCCCCAAAGCGGGAAAGGCCGGTTGTTGTACCCGCCGATGCAACCCAGCCGCCGCCCCCCACCCTTCCGAGGAAACGGAGGTGATCCCGGCAAAACAGCATCCAATTCGAGGTGGCTGGGCCTCCTGCCTTCTCCTGACCACTAGAACCACAAAATCAAGCACCTCTTTTGGGCCCGGGGGGATGACCGTTCCGGTTGAAAGGGGCAGCGTCGATCACCGCGCCTGGGTCTTTCCAGCCGCCTTCGTCGGCTCCTGGAAGAACCCGACAAGCAAGAGGTCCAGTTTCACTTCCCGCTTCAGCCTGATCTTGGCTGCGACGCTGTCCGCGCCCAGGGCAAAGGCCAGCCGGTCAAGAGATAGGTGCCACCGGTAGGACCACGTGGCCATGTCCGCCCCCTTGCGCCCCTCAGCGGAGGTGAAAGGGATCTCGATTTCCTTGGTGGCGCCATGCATCTCCAGGATGCCCTTGACCACCACCTGGTCCCTTTCCCGCCGAACCTGGCTAGAGATGAAGGTGATCTTCGGGTAGCGGGCCACATCGAAGAAGTCGGCGGTCCTGAGGTGGTCGTCCCGCATCTTGTTGGCGGTGTTGACGGTCCGTGCGTCGATTTCGAGCCGGATGCTCGCCCCGGCGAGGGTGGCGGGGTCGCCACTGATCTCGGCACAGTAACGGTCGAACCGCCCAGGCACGTCGAACAGCACCGTCGTCGCCTTGAACCCGATGACGGTGTGGTTGGTGTCCACCCGAAAGGTCCGGTTCTGGGCAAGGGCGGGAACCACGCTGAGCAGCGCGGACAGGAAGAACGTCGTTGGACGCATGGGCAGCTCCAGTCAAGTAAGGGAATGAAATCCGGCAAGGGCACCCGGTCGTGGAGGTCCTCGAGCAGGAGCCAAAGCGGTTCGAGGTTGTCAAAGCCCAGGCCCCGGGCCACCTCGGCGAGGGGGGAGGTCTGGGCCCGGGTGAGCACGGCGGTCACGGCCGGGGTCAGTTCCATCAACTGGAGCTCAGCGATGGCATCCCGGAAGGCCAGAAGGAAGGTTGGTTCGGGCAGGGGGATCGGGTCCTCAGGCGTTGCGCGCTGGACCGCATGGGTATAGGCCACCACCTGGGTGGCAGGAGCCAGGGTGAGCCCGTCGGTGCCCCTTGAGAAATTCCTCGTGGTGGTTCCCAACGCCGTCCTGGCCAAAACCCGGCTGTTGGCGGAGCGTATCCGGGGCAAATTGGAAGCCGTGGTCTTCCCGGGGCCCGGAACCGTTACCTCCAGCTTCGGCATCGCCCAATCCCGGCCCGGGGATACCTGGGAAGGGCGAGTCGCGCGAGCCGATGAGGCCCTCTACCCGATTGGTCGGCTTCATCAGAACCTCACGGATCCAGGGGTACGAGTGGCGCGTTTTGGAGCATTTCGTGGAGCACGCCCACATTCTCAAATTCGATATGCCGAATATATACAAGAACACCCTAGATTTCTCTAGGGTGTTTACTGGTAGCCCCAAGGGGAATCGAACCCCTGTTAACGCCGTGAGAGGGCGCCGTCCTAACCGCTAGACGATGGAGCCGCGGTGCGCGTGAATAGAAAGCTTAGCGGAATCCCGAGGGTTTTG
>Ga0316217_10005397_pt1 | contig 13294 bp, 4 predicted proteins | sample 1anoAmetaG_FD_203633 | JGI IMG/M metagenome (GOLD analysis project Ga0316217, IMG submission 203633) | Freshwater microbial communities from Trout Bog Lake, Wisconsin, USA - 1anoA | ecosystem: Environmental > Aquatic > Freshwater > Lake > Hypolimnion/Profundal zone | place: USA: Wisconsin...
CGTCTTTGCGATCTTTGTGGATCTGGATTGCGGTTGAGGTTCAGGTAATGTTAACCTCCAGATAATGACTCTGCCTGTTGAATTGGCATCCTGATTGCGCGCAGGCTAGACAATTCAAAGCCGAGTATCTTTTCCAGCTCTTTTTCTGAATCCAAGTATGAACCCTCTGAAGTCCACGCTTGCCTGTCTGGCGCTATTGGCCAGCAACATGATCCTTCCTGCGCAGGAAGCCGCGCCACCCACCCTCCAATCCGTGAGGCTCTTCGTGCAGGCCGAACCACACCAAACCCTCCAAGGATTTGGCTGTAGTCAAGTTCGCAACGAACTTCTGCCGGAAGCCGTGCGCACGCAACTGTTCGACCGTGTCTTTGGCGATTTGAAGATGAATATCCTCCGGCTCTGGGTTGAAACGGGAGACAAATCCGAGGTTGCAGAGATGAAGCAAAGCTTCCTCAAGGCCTACCCGGACCTGCACCACCTGATCGATGAGGCCCGACTGCGCGGGATTGATACGCTGCTGCTAGCGCCAGCCAGGGGCGAAGCGAGTCCAAGCGAACCTAAGGCTGATTACGCCCGCAAACTCGCGGAGTTTATCGCGCTCCTGAAAACGGAGCTGGGCGTGGAGATTCAGGTAACTGGCATCGCCAATGAACCGCAAGGTTTCACGCCCACACAGGTCGCCAGGTGTGTGATCGCCCTCAGGACAGAACTGAATGCACGCGGCTTGCAAAAGGTCGGCATTATCGCGCCGGAATCCGCCAGTGCCGATGCGCTCGCGCTCCAGATGATCAAGGCGATCAAAGCTGACCCGGTTGCGTGGGCTGGCCTGCGCGGAATTGCCACCCACAGCTACAATATGGCCGCGACGCCGGAATTCGCAGAGAGCATTGCCGGCACGAGCAAGGAGTATTGGCAAACAGAGGCAGGGGACAACGGCCATGAAGACCCGGCGGACGTTAACCGCGCCACCGAAACTGCGGCCCGCTTTCTCAATGACCTTAACCAAGGAGTGACACACTGGATTTGGTTCATCGGTTTTCTTGGCAGTCCGGACATGAACCAGGACGGCGACAATGCCACCAAACTCATCATCTACGACTATCGGCAGCAGCGCATCATCTCTCACCTGAAATATGACTGGTTTCGCCAACTCCGCGCAGCGTTTCCAAACGGCTCACGCATCCACTGGCTCCGCGCGGAACCTGGCGGCACGCTCGTATTTTCGTATGGCGACAAACCCGCCCTCGACGCTGCCGCCGCGCAGCGTCCGGATAGCGGATGGTCGCTCGGCGTAGTGAACCTCACCGGCGTCGAACCGAGTACCGAAATCGCGCGCTTCCGGCCTGCCACCCCCTTGGCGGTCAGTTGGAATGTGCCCGCGCTCAGGGCCATTCCCAAGTTGACCTTCAAGGTCTTTCGTTCATCGGCAACCGCACGCTTCGTCCCGGCTGGCCAAGTCGTAATGCACGCCGGTCGCATAACGCTGAATATTGCTCCGCGCGAACTGCTCACCCTCACCACGCCACCCTTGCCTTTGGCGGCAAGCCATTAGCACACATTTTTGCATAACCTGGAAGGCTGCCGTTCCACCATTGAACAACACCCGCATTGTGTTTCAGCTCCGCCGTGCCCGGTGGCTCGCAACGAGGGGATCATAACGCCCGTAAACGAAGAAGTTAATCAGGCGTGATTGTGTCTGGCTTTCAGGCGACAGATTGCTAGGTGATGCGTTGCCAAACCCAAGAGACCTCGCCTGAATAGTTGATGGTGATGGAATGGTTGACAGGGAGATAAATGACGCCTGAAGCCGGCAGGTGTGTGTCGGCGACAATCACGTCTCTAATGTTCTTACCCACCAAATACACCATACAGTTGGTCCCAGTGTGGTTCTGAACAGAAACTCCCGAGACGGGCAAGGCGGGAGTGGGATCGAAAGGAAATGGAGTCGCTCCGTGACTTTGAATGCAAGTTTCCGGGTTTTTGTTCCGGGAGACGTCCACGTCCATCGTATAATTGGTGCGAAAAATCCCATTCCCAACAATGATGCCGGCGGAGCCTTCATCCCAAAGGCCGCGGTCGGCATTATGCTGGGTTATGCCACTGAAGGACAAGATTCCAGTGAACGCGGAAGCAACCCGGATGGCGGCTTGTTTAACCTTGGTGATGGAAAGACTGGTCAGGGTAATTTCGCCGCTGCCGGAAATCTTGAGGCCATCGGCATTCTGGCCGGACTCGATGTCGGCGATGCCGACGCCGGTGACGAGCACGCTGGCGTTGCCGGAGATTTCGAAGCCACTGCCGGAGGTGTCACGAACCGAGCCGCCGGTGATGCTGACGTTGGGTGCCTGAGTGGATTTGATTTGGTAACCAGCGCCGCCCGATGTGGCAATCACGCAGTTGAAGAAGGTCACCGGGCCGGTGATATTTTCGCCGACGGTGATGTTGTCTTGGTTGCTGGAGGTGATCAGGAAGCCGCTGACTTGGGTAAATCCACCTTCGTCGAGCACGATCCCCTGGTTGCAGTGGTCGGAGGTGCCGATGCCGGAGATGACAAAGAAATTAGGCGCCGCGCCGCCGTCCTTGGTTGACCAGAACGCTCGTTTGCAGTTGAGCGCGCCACAATTGACGGCACCCAGGCTGTTGTAGCCATTGGCCAGGACAAAGCCGTCCATCGTCCGAATGTTTTTGCCCCACTGTGAGACGGAGCAGTTAAACGCATTCGTGGCGTTGGGGTTTCCCTGAGACGCGGCGGTACACTTGAGCCCAAAGCGGCCTTCGCCGGGAACGTCGGCCCCGCTGATGTTGAGGTCGTAGAAGTTGACGTCGCCCGAGGAGTCCACCAACGCTCCGTTCCAGCAACTGATTAGATGAACATCGCGGACACAGACACGCTGGCAGCCTTGAATGCGAAGGAAGTGGCCGCCCGTGCCGGTGAAATTGTAGGCTTTTATATGGAAGCCTTCGAGGACCACTCCCCAGTTGACGCCCATGATTTTGAAGACATCGAAACCCAACGATGAAGGCACGAGATGGGTGGCACCGTCAATGGTGGCCTGGCCATGGCCAAAGATTTTGACGGCCTGAGTGACCAGCAGGGTCTTCGATACAAGGTAAGCGCCGGCTGGAAGATAAACGATTCCACCCTTGTTGGCCTGGCCCCGCGAGAAATTGCCAGCGGCGTCAATCGCCTTTTGGATGGCAGCGGTATCATCGGCAATCGCATCGCCCTTGGCGCCAAAAGCGGCAACATTGAATATGCCGGGCTCGCTGTCGTCCACGGCTTGACCAGCGCGGACAGCCCTTTGCGCCGAGAACAAGCCGACCGCGCCAGCAGTGATGGCAGACGTGCGAAGCCACGTTCTTCTGGAGAGTTGAGGAATAGAGTTCATGGGAGCGTATGTTTAATGGGCGACCGTTAAAACGCGAGCCTTTTGTGGGGCAAGGCAATGGCGATGCCATCGCGAAATTATCCTGCACCCGTTTCGTCTCCACATTCCGTTGTGTGTTTTGTCCCGCCGCCGCCAGCGTGTCAGATGCCAGGCCAAGGTTCGGCGGTAGCAGCCTTTGCGACGTTTGTCGTTGCTGCCATTCATGCCACATTCCAGTGGCGGCAACCGCCGCCATATTTTATCTTGAGGGGGACGACCCATGAGCAACATCACGCTGGTATTGGAATCGGTCGGCCGCGGTGAACGCAAGCCAACAGAGGAGTTGTTTCCGCTGGTTTATCAGGAGCTGCGGCGGATGGCGGCGGCGCGGATGGCGGGCGAGGCCGCCGGCCACACGTTGCAACCCACGGCGCTGGTGCATGAAGCGTGGCTGCAATTGGTGGGCGATGGCGAACAAACTTGGCAGAACCGCCGCCACTTTTTTGGTGCAGCCGCGGAGGCCATGCGGCGGATTCTGATTCTCAACGCCCGCCGCAAATCCGCCTTGAAACGCGGCGGCGGCCAGAGCCGTGTGAATATCGAGGACTTGGAAATCACGGCTGCGACCCCGGACGAACATATCCTTCTGATTGACGAGGCGTTGCAGTGGCTGGAGGCGGAAGATCCAGAAACGGCGCGGATGGTGCTGCTGAAATTTTTCGGCGGCTTGACGAACGAAGAGGTGGCGGAAAACCTGGGCGTCAGTCTGCGTACCGTCAATCGCCAATGGCTCTACGCTAAACTCAAATTGTTCCGCTGGATTCGCGATCAAAACAAATGAACCCGGAATCCCAACTGGAAGCGGCGGTCTGCTTTGTGGCGGCGAACGTGCAGGATCCAGCCTTGCGGACGCAGTTTCTGGAACAGGCCTGCGCGGGCGATGCGCAGTTGCGCGCGGCGGTGGAGGAGCTGCTGCTGGCCCATGGCGATGCCGAGAAGTTCTTCGCGGAGGGCCGCGCGGCAGTGAATGCTCCGGATCTGGATACGCAGGCGGCGGCGTCAATTCAGGAAGCAACCGGGGAAATTCAGCAGGACGATTTGACCGATGAGCAGATTGGCAGCCGGATTGGACGATACACGCTGTTGCAAAGAATCGGCGAAGGCGGTTGCGGCACCGTTTATCTCGCGGAGCAAGCCGAACCGGTACGCCGCCAAGTGGCGCTCAAGGTTATCAAGCTGGGCATGGACACCAAGAATGTCATCGCGCGCTTCGAGGCAGAGCGGCAGGCGCTGGCGATGATGGATCATCCGAACATCGCGCGGGTGCTGGATGCGGGCGCGACGGAAACGGGCCGGCCTTTCTTCGTGATGGAACTCGTGCGCGGGACGCGCATCACCAAATATTGCGATGAAAACCATCTCGATACCGTCCAGCGGCTGGAATTGTTCATCCAAGTTTGCCACGCCATCCAACACGCTCATCAGAAAGGCGTCATTCACCGCGACATCAAGCCGTCCAACATTCTGGTGACGCTGCATGACGGCGCGCCGGTGCCCAAGGTGATTGACTTCGGTATTGCCAAGGCCACGGAGGGCCGGTTGACCAACAACACGCTGTTCACCGCCTGCGAGCAATTCGTGGGTACGCCGGCCTACATGAGTCCCGAACAGGCGGAGATCACCGGCCTGGACATTGACACGCGCAGCGACATTTACAGCCTCGGCGTGTTGCTCTACGAACTGCTCACGGGTCGGACGCCGTTTGACACCAATGTGTTGATGCAGGCGGGGCTGGATGAAATGCGGCGAACGCTTCGGGAAAAGGAACCGCAAATGCCCTCGACAATGATCACTTCATTGCGGCGGACGGAGTTGACGCTCACCGCCAGCCAGCGGCACGCGGAGCCGCCGAAATTGATTTCACAATTGAAGGGCGATTTGGACTGGATCGTCATGAAGGCGTTGGAAAAGGACCGCAATCGCCGGTACGATACGGCCAACGGCCTGGCGATGGACATTCAGCGTTATCTCGACAGCGAGCCAGTGGTGGCGCGTCCGCCGAGCCGGCTTTACCGACTGCAAAAATTGGTGCGCCGGAATAACATTGTGTTTGCCGCCGGCGGTGCCGTGGCGCTCGCCCTGGTGATCGGCTTGGGCCTGTCCACCTGGCTTTTTTTCCGTGAACGCGAGGCCCGCGAACGTGAGGCGCAACTGCGCGCGGAGGCGGAAGACCGCGCCAAAATCACCCAAGCCGTGATGTTCGTGAGCCAAGGTAAATACGACGATGCGGATGAGACCCTTAAACAACTGAAAGCCGTTCCCTCGAATCCCACGCTGGATGGGGTGTCCGCGTTTCGATCCGTGGGCGAATGGATGGCCATCCATGGCCGGTGGCAGCAGGCGGCGGAACGCTATTCAGCACTCATCAAAATTGACAAGCTGGACAATGTGAAACAAATCGCCCTCGATTATGAGGCTTGTGGCGTGGTGCTGGCCGAGAGTCAGGATCACGAAGCCTACGCGGATTTTTGGCGGATGGCGGTAACGAATTGTTCGACCGCACAGATCGAAACCATCCTGATCACCTGCTTGGAGCTGCCCGTGAGCCAGCCGCAGATGGCGGCCTTGAAGCCTCTGGCGGATCATCAGGAAAGCAATTCTGTTCCCCGGGCCAAGAGCCGGGTTTCGGAATGGGCGATGATGCCCGTTGCCGCGTGGAAATACCGGTGCGGAGATTACGACGCGGCGATGGAATGGAGCCAGCGTGCTCTGGAGTTAAAATCCAAGTTTCCCGCCTGTGATGCCGACGCCTACCTTATTTTGGCGATGGCGGATTATCAACGCGGCCACAACGGTGAGGCCTTGGCCGAACTGGCGCAAGGCCGCCAATCGGTCGAAACCAGATTTCGCGCCGGACTGGACCATGGCAAGGCGGAGGCGAGCTATTGGTTCGACTGGGTTTTTGCCCGCCGTCTCCTGCAGGAGGCCAGCGCCTTGATTGATGGCGATTCCGCCCAGCCCACACCGGAGTGAGTTGGAGCGCGCCCGTCCCGGGCGCAGCCGTTTCCCGCTCGCCAAGCCGCTGATCATCGCCGACATCCGTTGGTCGCTTTTGCGTGGCTGCCGTCTGGGAAGGTCGCGCTCCCTCAATTGAAATCCCGCCCTGGCTTCCCCATCCCAGGCGCGACCCTCCGTGGCGCATTTTCAAGAAAGAACGGATTTTTCAAGAAAATCGCCAATGGTTGGGACGATTTTTGCCGCCTTAAAAAAACTTTCACTTTTTTGGCACATTTGTCAGCTGGTTTGCACATGAATAGATAACAAAGCCAAATATGTCCAAAATCTGCCATCAATTCAGGGAGAGTTGTTCTCGCGCTCAATCTGATTTGACCGCAACCACCACCGTCTCAACAACAACCCATTGATCCTCAATCAAGACACCCGAGCCACGACGTTCGCGGCGGTTGTGACCGCCGCAAAATTGTCAAATTTCAACACAAACCTATGAATACAAAAAACAGAAACCAAGTCATCGCACTGTTGTTGCTGGCAGGCGCGCTGGCCATGCAGAAATCCCATGCCCAATCCGCCGACACTTGGGTGGGCGGCACCGCCACGGCGGGTCTATATGACTTCAATACCACCGCCAACTGGACCTATTCCTCCGGCTCCGGACCCTTGGCCACCGGTGACTCACTGGTGTTTGCCGGAACGGGATCCACCACCCCCACCAATAATGAAGTCGGATTTACTTTTGACGCCATCACCTTCAACAGTGGCGCACAGGCCTATACCATGGTCGGCAATTCTTTTACTCTCGGAACCGCCACGCCCAGCACGGCCATCACGGTCAATAGCGCCAATGCGCAAATCATAAAGACCCCCATCGTGCTGGCGGCAGCGGCACAGACCATCTCCTTGCCCAGCGGGAATCTGACCCTAAGCGGTGCCATCAGCGGCACAGGCGGCGGGATCACGCTGTCCGGCTCTGGAACGCTCACCCTTACTAATGCGGCGGCGGATACTTATACCGGGCCGACTGTGGTCAGCGGCGGCACCTTGGACTTGGGTTTTCCCAACGCCGGCAACAGCGGCATCTATCTGAGCAGTGGCCTGACTATCAACAGCGGGGGAACGGTCGGGAGCAGCGACAACGCCTTGGCCGGCTCCACCAGCACACTGGGCGGCCTGCCGATCACCATCAATTCCGGTGGCACACTTACCGGCATAACCAGTGCCGACGCCGGGGCCGGTGGTTCCTCCCATATTCGCGGGGTGTTGACACTCGACGGTGGCACCCTTGCCAACGCCGGAACCGGCGCTGAACCAGCTTTCGGCTCTTGGGATTTGGATGATGGTGTGGTGGTCAATGGCGGTGCCACCGCTTCCACCATCAGCGCCTTGGACGTGATCCCCGATCAGGGCGGTGGCACCTATTTCAATGTGGCCAACGGCGGAACAGTTGGCGGGATTGACCTAAATGTCACCGGCACTTTGATCAACGGCAGCACGACTCACGATACCGGCATTCTCAAGACCAATACCGGCACCATGGCACTTTGGGGCACGAATACCTACACCGGGGCCACGATCATCACCGGCGGCACACTGGAGGTGAACGGCGCGGGCGAACTAGGCAGCGGAACTTACGCGGGGGCCATCGCCATTTCCAACAATGCAACCTTCATTTACAACAGCAGCCAGACGCAAACCTTGTCCGGCGTAGTTTCTGGCAATGGCTCCTTGACCTATTCGGGCACCGGCCCGCTGACGCTCTCGGGCGTGAGCAGTTTTAACGGAGCCATCTCGATCAGTAGTGGCACTCTGACGATAGGTGGAGCCGGAGTATTGGGTGCCGGGAATTACGCGGGAAATATTTCCGACGGCGGAAACTTGATCTACAACAGCAGCGCGGCCCAGACTTGGTCGGGCGGTATTTCCGGCAGTGGTACGCTGACGCTCTCTGGCAGCGGTACCCTGATCTTTCCGGCCAGCGGCGGTGCTGCCAACGTCCCCGTCCAAATAACGCCCGGCGCAGGCAATACCACCACCTTGGGCATATCTTCCACCGGTTCCAGCAGTCAATGGACCTGTTCCAGCCTGACGTTCAATGCCGGCGGCCTTGGCACCGCTTTGCAATTCACCTTCGCGGGCGCCCCCAGTACCACCACCGCGCCACTCAATGTGACCGGTAATCTCACCTTCAATGTGACTCCGACTGTGTTCCTAGCTACGAGTATTAGCAGCGGGAACTATCCCTTGCTGGTGGTTGGTGGCACCGCTCCCGTGGTCGTACCCACGCTGAACCAGCGCGGGTTCACTGGCGCTGCTTCCCTGGCTTGGGGTGGTTCCGGTTTTAGTGCCAACACCTTGGTTTTGACGGTTTCCGGCAGCTTTTCACCCGTAGTTGATCCCTTGAATTGGGCGGCTTCCGGCAGTGGCACCTGGGACATCAACAACTCCGGCAATACCGTGTGGAAAGACAGCTCCGCCGCGCCGAAGACGACATTTTATCAGCAGGTAAACGGAGCCACCGGTGATCCCGTGGCGTTTGGCGACAAGTATGTCTCCGCCAACAACACGGTGACCCTGAATACCACGGTGACCCCGGCCAAAGTTGTGGTCACCAATTTCATCAACAATTACACCATCACCGGGACCGGAACGATTGCGGGAAGCGGCGGCTTGACCAAGGTCGGGGCGGCGGGATTGATGATATCAACCACCAACACCTTCACCGGCGGGGTGACGGAGAACGACGGCACGCTGACCCTGGATTTTACCGCGAGCGGCGCGCCGCCGACCAACATCATCAATTCGGCGAACGCCTTGACCATGGGTGGCAGTACGCTGACTATCAACGGCAACGCCAGCACGGCTAACAGCCAGACCTTTAACGGTTTGACGCTTGCGTCCGGCGCGAACGTGATCAATGTGGTCAACAACGGGACCGCACCCACGTTGAACTTGGGAGCGTTGAGCTATGCGGGGAATGCGATGCTCGAATTCTCCACGAACGGCACCAGCACGATCACCACCACCACTGCCGGCGGCGGGCCGCTGGGCTTGATGTGGACGGATTATGCGACGGTTGGCCTGGCTGACTGGGCCTCGACGGACACGACCGCTGGGGGGGTGGGCACCAGTCCCTATACGATCAAAGGCTTGAGCACGGTGACCGGAGGCTATACCACCACCATGGGCGGCACCGGCCAGGGTGTCAATTTGGACTTGCAGGCGAATTACACTGCGGGTGGCAACGTCGGGGCGACCACGATTCGCTTCAACACGCCGAGCGCCACCAGCGTAAATGTGAATGGCAAATGGGTGGTCTGCAACGCCGTTCTGGTCACGACCAACATGGGTGCCAACAACTGCTCCATTGGCAATGGCAACTGGTATGCGGTCTATAACACCGCCGCAGCCACCGAGTGGGTCGTGCAGAACAACACTGCGGCGTACTTCACCATTGGCTCGCTGGTCAATGATAAAAGCGGGGCTGGCGCTTTGACCTACGTGCAAACCGGTCCTGGCACGGTCGTGATGCCGGGCACCTCAACGGTGTCTGGCGCCGCTGGAAACTCCGCAAACAATTACACCGGCGCGAGCTATTTGAATGGGGGCTCAACTGTGGTCAAGGTGGATGCCGATTTGGGGGCTCCGGCTACGGCGGCGGCGGTTTATCTCAATGGCGGCACGATTGTCGGCAACGCGACCTTTGCGCTCGATAACGGCGGCGGCGCCAATCCGCGTCCCATCACGTTGGGCAACGACGGTGGCGGTCTCGCCGCCGCCGCCGGTACCACGCTGACCGTGGACGGCCAGATTGGCAGTGCGGCGGGCACCGGCCCGCTGGTCATCGGCATACCGGCCTCCAATGCCAATGGGAATGTGGCGGGCTTGCTGCCGGGATCCGGCGCCGGTACGGCGAACACGACCCCAGTGTATGGCACCGGCACGGTGATTTTGAACTACCCCAATGGGGCCAATGGCAACTTCTTTTTCGGCGGCGTCAACATCCTCAGCGGGGCGACCTTGAACATCAACAGCCAGTATGCGTTGGGCGGCGCCAATTATGGCGGAATGACGTTCAACAACGGCACGTTGCAATATAATACCACCTTGGCGACTGGCGCGGCGGGTAGTGCGCTGGATATCAGCGGCGCCCCGGTCGCGTTTGCGGGCAACGCGACCATTGATGTCAACGGCCACACCATTGCCTACGCCAATGCGATTGGGAACGGGGGCAGCGGCTCCTTGACAGTGGCCAATTCCGGCGCGGCCGGCGCGGGCGCGCTGCTTTTGAATGGTGGCGGTTCGTACACAGGGGGCACGCTGGTGGCGAGCGGCGCCATTTTGGGCGGCACCGGCACGATTGGGGGAAATGTCATCTGGGCGGGCGGTTCGTATGCGGCATTGACCCAGGGTTCGCCGCTGACGGTTTCCGGCTCGGTCAGTTTGACCAACCCCACGGTGCAGGTCATTGCTTCCGGCTTGACCACCGGAACCTACACCTTGATGACAGCCACCGGCGGCATCAACGCTGGCTCCACGGTCAACCCAGTGCCTGCCGGGAACGGGTTTCTTGCCAACGGCTACGGCGGCACAGTTTCGATCAGCGGCAGTTCGGTCATCATGACAGTAGTTCAACTGGGAGTGGCAGATACATGGACGGACGGCAATGCTGATCAAAACTGGTCGGAACCGGGCAATTGGAGCGGTGGCTCGTTCGTGCCGCACAATCCCGGGGATGCCGCGACTTTTGGCACCGGCGGCGTGGGCAGCCCCGTCAATTTGAATCAAAACCAAACCGTGGGCTCACTCGCGTTTGACAACGCTGGTTCTTACACCATTACCGGGGGCAACACCCTGACTCTGGACGACAAGGGCAATGGGATTGCGGTCAGCGTCACCGCCGGGACGGCGAATGCCATCAATACGGCGGTCGCCTTGAACGGGAACGTCACCGCCACGGTGAACCCGGGCGACTCGCTGACCTTTGGCGGCGCCATCGCCAACGAAACCAGCCCGGAGACCATGACGTTGGCTGGCGGGGGCACGGCGGTTCTATCCGCCGCCAACAGCTACGGACCGGCGACCAGCGGCACGGTGGGCACCACGCTTGGCGGCGTCACCTTGCAGGTGGGCAATAACAACGCGCTGGGCGCGGGCGATGTGAATGTCACCGCCAACAGCACCTTGCAGGCGGGCAGCTTGGGTTTGAACCTGGCCAACAACCTCGCAGTCGCCGCCTCGCACACCGTCACGGTGGCCGGCAACAATCTGACGCTCAACGGCGTCATCAGCGGCAATGGCACCCTGGCAGCCAGCACGGGTAACGTGCTTTTGGGCGGGGCCAACAATACCTACGCTGGCGGCACCGTCCTCAATGGGGGCAGCCTCGGAGTTTCGTCGGAGGGTGCGGCACCGGGCACTCCAGGCGGACTGGGGATTGTGCCGGCGTCCGTCACGCCCAACAACATCAGCTTCAATGGTGGTGATCTATTGGCGGCCGCCACCCTCACTTTGCAAACCAATCGCGGCCTCGTCATTGGCTCGACGGTCTTTGCCAACACCAACACCACGACCGCCCTGATTGATGCGGCGGCTGGCCAGTCCTTCACCATTGAAGGTGTCATCGCTTCAGCGGGCAACACTGGCGCGAACAATCTCACGGTCAACAGCGAGACCGGCAGCACTGGCACGGTGATTCTGGGCGGGGCGAACACGTTCAACGGCACCAACGTCATCAGCGCCGGCGAAGAACAACTGGCCAATGCGCTGGCGTTGCAAAATAGCACGCTCTTTTACCATCACCAGGGCGGGGTGCTGGATTTCGGCACGCTCACGGCCGCCACCCTGAACGGCTTGCTCGGCGCGCAGAACTTGAACCTCGTGAACGATTCGTCGGCTGCCGTGGCGCTGACCCTCGGAAATAACAATCAGGGACCGCTCCTGTACACCGGCATCCTGGGTGATGGTGGCAGCGGCGGCTCGCTGACCATCAATGGCGCCGGCTCGCAGCAGATTGGTGCTGGCGGCAGCGGCGGGGCGACTTATACCGGTGCCACCACGCTCAACCGAGGCAGCCTGATTTTGGGCGGCAACACGTCGCTCTCGGGAGCATTGACCATGAGCGGAATCAACGGGCCTTGCAATTTGACCGTGCAGGATTCGGCCGTGTTTACGGTCAGCGGCGCCATTGACATGGCCAGTGCCGTCGGCGGCAGCGTTTACCCGGGTGTTTGCACGCTGACCTTGATGGGCAATGCGGCGATGTCTGCCTCCGCTTTTAACTTTGGCACGGGTAATTCCCGGGTGCCCAGTTGTGTGCTGACCCTTGCCGGCAATGCCTCCCTCAACCTGAGCGGCGGGCTGGAACTGGAAGACTCCGAGGGCAGCACTCCCGAAAACAACGTGGTGAACCTGAACGGCGGCATCCTGGCGACGACCGGTTTTACGCTCACTTATGGCACGGCGGGCACGCATCAAGCCACCTTGAATTTCAATGGCGGCATATTGGAGGCGAATGCCAGCGATCCTTCCTCCAGCACCTTTCTGCCGGCCTTTGCGGCGCTGACGGTGAATGTGCTGTCCAATGGCGTGGTCATTAATCCCAATGGTTTCAACCTCACCCTATCGCCCGTCCTTGCCGGCACCGGCGGGTTGACGAACCTCGGCACTTCCGGCACGCTCACCCTCGCGGCGGCCAACACCTACGCCGGCGCCACGTTCATCACCAATGGCACGTCCTTGAACGTGATCAACCCGACCGGCTCAGCCACCGGAACGAACACGGTGACAGTGGGCACGGGCGGCACCCTCGAAGGCACCGGCACCATTGCCGGCAATGTCATCTGGCAGCCGGGTGCGCTGGCCGCTTTCAGCGCGGGTTACACTCCCTCCCCGCTCACTGTTGGCGTGGT
>Ga0316217_10005399_pt1 | contig 13285 bp, 12 predicted proteins | sample 1anoAmetaG_FD_203633 | JGI IMG/M metagenome (GOLD analysis project Ga0316217, IMG submission 203633) | Freshwater microbial communities from Trout Bog Lake, Wisconsin, USA - 1anoA | ecosystem: Environmental > Aquatic > Freshwater > Lake > Hypolimnion/Profundal zone | place: USA: Wisconsin...
GGAAAACCTTGTAGCCGTGATTGGGCCCGGTATCGGAGGCTGCTGCTACGAAATCGGCGAGAAGGTGGAAAGCGAATTTGATTCGCAGTTTACCTACTCAAAGGAACTGTTTGAAGACGTCTTCGATAGCTGGAGCCTGAAGACCAAATACCCCATGCTCTTCCTGAACCAGCGCGCGCCCGGACACGGTGAGCCCGCAATGTCCCGGCACCTGGATCTCGTGAAGGCAAACTGGTGTCAGTTGCTGGATGCTGGAGTTCCGGCGGAAAACATTCAATCGATGAACCTGTGCACGGCTTGCCACACCGATTTGTTCTTCAGCTACCGCAAGGAGCAGGTCACAGGTCGGATGCTCGCGGTGGTGGGGATCAGGCGTGATTTCTGATAGCGTGTTATTGATTGACGCCCGGAGGTGATTGATTATGCAACTGGTCGTACTTACGGGATTCTTAGGATCGGGCAAGACCACAGCGCTGTTATCTTTTGCGCGCGAGCTTAGCAGCACCGGAGCCAAGGTCGCCATCATCGTCAATGAAATAGGCGACGTCGGCATAGACAACCTGCTGCTCAAGCAGCTTGGCGCAAATATGTGGGAGTTGCTGGGCGGCTGCATCTGTTGCACCTTGGTTGCGGACCTCGGAACGACGCTCTCCAAAATTGCCGCCGACTACGCTCCCGACTATGTTTTCCTCGAACCTTCGGGAGCCAGCAATCCCGGCAGGATTCCCGACGCGCTCATATACAGCAAAGATCTTCAGCTCACGCGCATAAGCTGGCTGGCTATTGTGGACCCATTGCGCCTGGACGAACTCGTGTCGGTTCTCGAACCGCTCATGGAGTCTCACCTTCGCGTGGCTGACATCGCGGTTATCACCAAGAAGGATGAAGCTACGCCGGAGCAGATCGATGCCGCGCGGAAATGGATCGCAAGCCTCCGTCCGGAAATCCCCTGCATCGCCGTCGATATGAAAAGCGAGGGCGGCAGAGCCTCATTAAGGGAGTTGCTTCCATGTCTCAATTGACTCTCGATCCCTTTGCCGCAAAAGTATATTGGCATCGCGAGGGCGATGGCCCAGATGAAATCTGGCCTGAGCTTACTCGCACATTTATCGAGAGCATTGCTAAGAAAGTGCAATCGCACAAAGCTGTCATCGGCCACATCAAGGGCTTCGCCTCCAGCGGCGATCACGCCTTGCGCGTGAACTGCGTCTCTGCCACGCGCCCCGCCGATGTCGAGGGAAATCTTCCTCCCGCTACGCCGGAGATGATGCTTGACATGGTTGTTCTCGCCTATGGTCTCGCCTGGGACGATGCTAAATCAGCCGTCGAAACAGCCATCGAAGAAGCCGGGAAAGTACACAACTGCCATGGCCGCCTCCAAGCTTCCAGGCACGGCCATTCTCACACCCACGATCACCAATGAGCGAGCGGGTGTCCCGGACGCCTCAGCTTTGCCTGATAAGGACGGCAATGCATCTACTTTTTAGACTTTTAGGCAAGAGGCTCTCTTAACGGTTCTGTTCTGGGATAGTGACTTGAACGGTGCCTGCTGCCGCACCTTCCCCGTTCGGGGAAGGTGCGCTCGTCAATTAATTGGCTTCCATTCGTGGCACTCGGCCACGCTGATCGACTTGTTGAGAGGTGGGCCTGGCTTAACTCGGATGATCCCTTCCGAGGTTGAACAGAAGCTGCGGCTGCCGGTATTGCTTGCGACCGGCGTTGCCACTGCCACGAACTCGGTGCACTGATCCTGCTCGCAAAGCGCATTCATCGTGAAGCGGAAGCCCGAATTTGTGCACCACTTGCCCGCCACGCAGTTGGCGTTTCCGAGCTTTTCGTCTAGCAAACCGGCGTGTTCCTCCGACGCCGACTTTGGCGACTTGGGATCAGATCCGAGCTTCGCCAGATCGCGAGCGAAACCTTTGTTCAGATATGACATCTGATACGAGATTTGTGCGGTATTGATCGAGCGCAGACTTCCTACAGCAGACGCCTCGTTCGCCGCAATCCTCGATTTCATCAGGTTGGGAATCGCAATCGCCGCGACGACGAGAACAGCGCCGGCATCGAGCGTGGGGCTCGTGCTCACTGCCCGAATCGCGCTTCCCTCACCGTACACGGCCACCACAGCCGAGCCTCGATCTGACATTTGCGCCAGAGACGCCCTCAGATCAGGTGAACCCTGCCGCAGCTGCGCAGCTGCCACCGCAATTGGATTCTCGTAGAAGATCGCGGAAGCATTGGCCGAATGGCCCGGCGGCAACGAGTCAAGGAATTTGGTTGATCGTCCCAGCGACCCGCCGCTCGCATGCAACTGCACTGCCTCGGCGACCGCCGCATGGCTCGACCCGGCGATAAGTTGGCCTCCCGCGAATGCGTATGAAAATTTAGAAGGTTTTGGCGGAGTCCCATTCACTGCGTAGTAGGTAACGCCGTCCTCCACCGACCGCTCCACCTTCATCTTCGCAAACGGCAAAAGTAGTGCCAGCGCCTGCTGCAGGTGAGCGGCATCGTTCACTCCGAAGATAGCCTTCCAAGCGGGCTTCGGCGCGAGTTCATCCAGTTCGAAGGTCATTTCACCGGTCAGATTCCGGAGCAGTCCTTCCTTCAGATCGAGTCCGAACATCTGTTGCGACTGGGCCAACATGGCGGCGTTCGGGTTCGACGCGGAAGCAAGCTGTAGGATCTGGTTGTAGATCTGTCGCGGGTCAGCCAGAACGACACTGACGGCCATCATTGCCTTAGGAGAAACAAAATCAAGGCCGCCCAGTTGCGTGGGCGCACCGAGCCAGGACGCGACTCCGTGCCGCGGCCCAGTAAAGCTCAACTCCGTCTGGCTGACGCTCTTTCCCCCTTGAGCCTTGCGCTCCCATACCAGGTACTTCAGGTCCGCAAAGCCCGTCTGCTCCAGTGCTCGCCGGCGCGGGTCTTTTGCGGGTACGGTCTGGCTCAGCACCTTGTGCAAGTCGGCTGCGCCCAAGACCGTCACGCCATCCTTGTAGCTCTCCGCAATGCGGCGCCCGAAGTCAGTCGCAGCGAACTCGGCGCTATGCAACTGCAGTCGCGCGTTGAAGCGCCGCAGCGCGGCCACGTCCGTCGCAAGCACCACGAAATCAGGACGCACCAGAACCACAGGTTCCTGTTCTCCCGGTACCGGTTTTGCCGTAGCTAGCTCATGCGCATCCAGAACGCGCATGAGCGGTAAAGCACTGGCCTTTCCCTTTGCGGCGCTTACAACCATCGACTGCTGAAGGAACTGCTTCAGCCCGGGCTTTCGTACCTGCGCGATCACGAGCAGATCGGGCTTACCGCCGTTCAGCGTACTGGCGATCACAATTTCCCCGCCGAGGTACGCCGCCAACTGCGAGGCCTTCTTCAGGGCGTCTTCAATCTTCGCGCCGTTCGGCGAAACCTCGCCGTGCTCCCACCACTGGCGTAACACCGCGCTGCTCTTCAACTCTCCATGAAAGACGTCGAGCGCCTGCTGTATCGTTTCGCCGTAGTTTGGCATTGCGGCATAAAACGTTGTTCCGGCTGGCAACAGCGGCAACAGATGACTCTCTCCGCGTGCCGCCGGGACCTGCACGTTGTCATGTATCTGCTTAAGCACGCGGGCGAACTCGGCCGTCAATCCCGGATACTTGTTCTCGTCGATCTGTAACGGTGACGTCGCGGGCGGCTTCGCCGGCACGCTCTGCGCCAGGCAAACCGTCGCAACGAACAGCAGAAGGGTTATTATGGCCGCGCAGTATCGGCAGACCACGCCGTATTTCCGCTGGAGCCTCAGCAGGTAGCGCATCGGTTCTTGGTCCTCCGTGGGAGAAACTCAGGATAGAACCCTCGACACACTTCTGCCAACGGAAATCTCGAACGGGCAAAGTCTCCGGGGGGCGTCCCGCAACTCGGGCCAAACAAAGCCGCGCGAAGCGCGTTCCCGCTGCCTCTATCCGCCCAATTATCCCGAGGACCGCCAGCGGTTTGTCGTTGCGTGTTTCAGGGTCGTGAGTTACTTTGCGATTTTCCGCCAGGTATTCTCGACCGACGAACTGGCAACTACCTGTCTGGAAGCACTACAAGCCAGTTTCCCTTTCTACGTCGGCTTAGTCTGAATTCTGCCAAGCGTTGCATCTTCAGTCTGAGGGAAAAAACTGCCTATTCTTTCCAACAATTCCTTGGGCTCAACCGGCTTGGCCAGAACCTCGAAATCAAATCCCTGCGCCCGCGCCTCGCCCAGGAGATCTTGGCAGTTAGCATGGCCGGAAAAGAACAGTACCTTGCAGTGTGGCTGGAATCCTAGAATTCGTATGACCGCCTCTATGCCGCTTATTCCGTCCATCATCACATCACTGATGATGAAATCGGGCTCGTAGGAATAGGCAACTTGTATTGCTTCTTCTCCGCTGTGTGCAACTGCAGTTTCGTAGGCTTGGCGTTGAAGTATCGTCTCCAGTGTGAGGGCGATTGAAGCTTGATCATCGACTACTAGAATCTTCGGGCTTCTTTCTAGCATGGCGTTCCTTCAATTCGAGAGCATGAACCCAATGTTGGATCCTTCGTTCTGCCTTCGGTCATTCATCTCTCTAGAAGGCGAGCCCGCTCTGTATACCCGGACGGGTAGTGTCGTCAAAGCATTATCTGGATTTCCAACTCAGGATGGGTGACTACAGAAGATTCGGCAATACCTCTTTCGGCCCATGTCGCCGATGAGGGGAAGCTGCGCGGTCTGGCAAACCGCTTCATCTCGCAAAATCTAGCCGGAGAATCTGCCCGGGCTAACGATCTCCCCTTTCAGAGGCGAAGCGTGCCGATAAAGCCAAGGCAGCGGCTGCAGTGCGGGTTTCAACGCCAAGTTTCCGGAAGATATTAACCAGGTGCTTCTTCACAGTGCCGAGATTCATATTGAGAATTGAGGCGATTTCGCCATTGGTCTTGCCTTGCGCCACCCAGGCAAGCACTTCGGACTCGCGTGGGGAAAGACCGAGAGCGCTCAGTGCATCGATATCAGGCGACACGCCCTTCTCCTCGAAAAGGAGCAGATTCGCTCCGTCGTTAGACAGCAGGCGCACCGTTAGCCGCTTGTTCGCCTTCTGGATGACCAGCGGCAAGCGCACGGGAGGTACATCGTTCTTCAGCAGTTCTGCGTTCTCGTGCTGCATCCATCGCAGAAGGTCGCCCGGAAGATGGTGATCCAGGTTTCGTGAAACGTAGAAATATTCAACCAGGTAGTGGCGCGCCAAGGCCGTGTTGAAGAAGATGCGGCCGTCGCCGCCACAAGAGATAATGCCACTCGCTGCGCTTTCCACACCTTGCTTGAAAAGCTGCAACTGGCAATAAGTTTCGCTCGCCGATTTGGCATTTTGCCAAGTCTGGATGATATGGGGACCCGCCAGATTGGCCATGAACCGTTCACGCCCAGTGAAGATGCGGTCGCTGTGCCATCCCACAACCGTAACTGGATGACCGAAGGAGATGGGCAGGGCCAGGTCATCTTGAACGCTGTATGGCTGATACAGCGTGCTGTATAGGCGCGTCGAGTGAAACTGGCGTCGACTCCAGAATTCCGAAATACTTTGCGCAGAGCGATCGCCCGTTCGCATTATGTGGAGGGCTGACGGATGTTCCTGCCCGTGTTGCCTCCAATTGGTAATCGCGTCAGAAACTTCAATGTACGATTGGGTGCCAACGTGATATGAGTTCTTTATGTTGGTGTTCGTCTCCATGTAGAAGGCTGCATTGGCCGGGACTAATTGCGTAAGCGCAGTAACAAGATGACGGAGGAACTGCTCATTGGTTTCAAATTCCCGAAAGACATAGCAGTCGCGCAGAAAGCCTAGCAAGGTTCTGAGATCGGATTGCCGCAAATGTTCCATACCGTCACCCGCGTCAAGGGCGGAGGACTAGCGCGCCACCCACGAGTCGAACCCGCTTACGTGAAAGAAGAAGAGGGTTCATTTAAGCGCTAACTGTAGCTGGACGTCAACACCAAAGCCGGCAACCCCTCCGTGCTTATTTGCCAGGCGGCGGACCAAACAAAGGCACTCACTCTCCCAAATTAGGAGCAGCTCGTCTGGCTCTTGGCAGAAGGCTAATTAGCCAAAGCCAGATACCTCAACTTCGCTACCGCACCTCTCTCGAATCCACCTTATGCGTAAATTCCCCGCGTCCGAATCGTCGATGCGACCCGGTCGATGGCCAGCATATAGGCGGCAATGCGATTGTTGACCCCATGCGCTTCGGCGTAGCGGAGCACCGCTTCGAAGGAGTCGACCATGATCTGGCCCAGCTCCTCGTTGACTCGCGCCTCTTTCCAGAAATATCCTTGGCGGTCCTGCACCCACTCGAAGTAGGAAGTAGTGACCCCTCCGGCGTTGGCCAGAATATCGGGAATGATGAAGACGCCCTTGTCCTGGAGAATGTCATCGGCAGCGGCCGTCGTTGGCCCGTTGGCTCCTTCGGCAATGATCTTCGCCTTGATTCTGGAGGCGTTGTGGGTGGTGATCACGTTTTCCGTCGCCGCCGGAATCAGCACCTCGCAGTCGGAGATCATCAGCTCCTGCGGATCCGCGGCCTCGGCTCCCGTGAATCCCTGAATCGTGCCATTGGCGGCCTTGTACTCGAACAGTTGCCTGATGTCGATGCCGTTGGCGTTGTGCAGACCGCAATTCCACTCGGCGATGCCAACGATTTTGAAACCCTGCTCGTGGAGAAGCAGCGCTGTGTATGATCCCACGTTGCCAAATCCCTGCACCACCACTCGCGTATTCCACGGCATCATGCCGAGCTTCTTCACCGCCTGGCTCACTACCAGCATCACGCCGCGGCCAGTGGCCTCACGGCGTCCACGCGAGCCGCCAATTTCGATTGGCTTGCCGGTAACAACCGCAGTAACCGTCTGGCGCATGTGCATGGAATACGTGTCCATCATCCACGCCATCGTCTGTTCGTTGGTGTTTACGTCTGGCGCGGGAACGTCCTTTTCCGGCCCGATGACTTCGATCAATTCGGCGGTAAAGCGCCGCGTCATGCGCTCAAGTTCTCCTCGCGACATAGTCTTGGGATCGCAGATGATCCCGCCCTTGGCACCGCCAAAAGGAATGTCAACTACGGCGCACTTCCATGTCATCCATGCGGCCAGCGCGCGAACTTCGTCGAGGTTAACTTCGGGGGCGTAACGGATTCCCCCCTTGGCTGGCCCGCGCGCGATGGAGTGCTGCACGCGATAGCCGGTGAAAAGTTCGATGCGGCCATCATCCATCTGCACCGGGATGTGCACTGTGATCTCACGGATCGGCTGGCTGAGAATCTTCCAAAGACCTGGATCGAGGTTGAGTTTTCGCGCGGCCAATTCAAAGCGGGCGGCTTGCGCCTCCCAGGGATTGGTCTCCATGTGCGGGTCAATAACAGTTGACATAGGAATTTCGATTCCCCTCCGGCGGCTCCGGTGTCAGCGGAAGAGCACAACTCCACCCCCTCACCGTGTCGCTGCAAACCCGGTAGTATATGCATCCCCATGCGAAACAGGCAAGCGGAAGCGCCCGAGAGAAGTAATTGTTGGGAATAGACAAGCAAAGAAAAGTTTCTGACTCCCTTACGGAGTCAGGAACTCTTTTTCGGATACTCGGTTTGAAAGCTGCGGCGCCCGTAGTGGCGGCACCGCGGCAGGGGGAGGAACTTAAACCAAGCTACTTGCTCGGGGCAGGTGCGGCGTTGCTATCAGCAGCCGGAGGAACTGGCTTCTGCCCCGGAGCGTGATCCTTCATGTGATCTTTCATATCGTGATCCTTCAGATGATCTTTCATATGTTGATGGGAGTCGCGGTCGTGGTCGCGGTGCTCCATCTTTCCCCTTGGTCCATCGCAAGGAGCAGGAAAGTGGCCTCTCATGGGATGCATCGCACGCAGCGTCTTCCACTGTTCCGGCGTGAGCACGCGGCGCACCGCAAATGCCATCTCGGCGAAGGTCTTCTCCTCGGAGGCTCGTGCAGCGGTGATGCGGTCGATGGCGTTCAACACTGCCTTCTCGTCCGGATTGTCGGCTGCAATTAGGGGTTCCAATCTAACTTCTTCTTTTTGCAGGTTGGCGTGGGCATCAATCAGCTTGAGGCGGCTGTCGAGGAAAATCTGCTCGATCTTCTGCACTTGCGCATCGTTGAGCCCAAGGGTTTTGGCAACTTCGGCCTTCTTCCACCATCGCCCCATCGGCATCATCATGTGACCACCCGGACCTCCAGGACCATCATGCGGACCGCCGAATCCTGGCCCTTCGTGCATCATCCCTGGGCCGCCCATTCCCTGACCTCCCATGGACGGTTGGGTCCATGCGATGCCACATAAAAGTACACTTGCAATCAACAGCTTACGGAACATTTGTTTTTCTCCTTAAAGAATCTTGGGAAGCAGTGCTGGCTTTGGCCGCAGCCGAAGTGGCAGCAATCTCGTTGCGCTCCACCGTAATCGTGCTGACCGGGGAGAGAGCTTCTGGCACGTCGCTGCTGAGATCGTTATTGACCGCTTCAAGCAATTCGTCATCGCTCAACTGGCTAGCGGCCTGTGAATGTGCGTCATGCTCCAGGTGGGCCGGGGCGCTGGCGGTTGGTTGAGCGGTTGCCGGGTTTAAGTGCGGCTTTACCAGCCACCCGGTTGATGAAGCCAGCAGCAGCGCCAGTACTCCGGCGCCCGCCCAGCGCAAACGGTGCGGCGCCAAAGCCTTTCGGGGAGCTAACTTTCCTTGCATGTGGGCGCTTTCGGCTAGTGCCGACTTTCGTCGCATCGCAATGGCGTAGCGCGAGATGCCGTCGCGGAGTTCGAGCGCTTCCGCTCCGCATTGCGGGCAACTGTCAACGTGCGAACGCGTCTGCGGGTCTGCTTCTCCTGCCAGCCAGCCTGCCAATTGTTCATCCGTCAAATGGTTCATGGTTCATTCCTTTGCAGCCTTAATGCGCTGACTGCGCGCGACAGGTGCGACTTCACGGTTCCGATTTCGACGCTCATCGCGGCGGCAATCTCTTCAATCGACAACTCCTCGATGTAGCGCAGATGGAAAGCCGTCTGCTGTTGTGGAGAAAGCGTCTTTACTGCCGCCATGGTCCGCTGCAGTTGCTCGCGGGCAAGCATGGCCCGGTCGGCGCGAGGTGTTCCATCGACGGCCATATTAGCCAACTCCGCGTCCTTTGCGGTACCTGAGAGCAATCTCTGCCAGAATCCCTGGCGGCGGTTGCGCTGGTAATCGCGAGCCAGGTTAACGGCAATTCGGACCAGCCATGTGCTCACGCTGGCCTCGCCACGGAACTCGGCGCGGCCGCGATAGGCTTTGAGGAAGCAATCCTGGGTCAAGGTCGCCGCTGCTTCGTCGTCGCGCAGCTCACACCACAGGATGCGGTAGATCCGCGCCTGGTGCGTGCGCATGATGTCGTCGAATTCGGCAGCGCTCCAACCCACGTTGCTCACTATCGGTACTGTCAGTATCTCTTCCATCGCCGCTCATACCATTGGACGAAGCTTGCGGCCCAAGGTTTACAGCGGACGTATCGCGATCTGACGAAGTCTGGTGATAATGTACTCCGGAACGCAGTCTGTGAATTGCCGGTCGTGCTTTTTGAAATTCATAGCTCTTCAAGCCTGAAGAGCGGCGTACACTTAGGGCATGGCAAACAAGAACGCTCCAAAACGTGAAACTAAGAAGCCGCCCAAGAAAAAGAAACCTTAATGATGGCACCCCACTACCACGCGGGCCACTCTCGGCCCGATGGATGTGAATTGATATATACTGAACCCTACTAGCTGCCGAACGAGGTGGAGATCAGTTCGTCGCCGCTCTTGTTTGCAGCCGCTGCCGCTTCCAAAGGAGGCCAGTCTTCAGCAGTAGCTGGGAGAGCATACCGAAGGGGAGACCGCAAGCTCCACAAATAGTTGGAGATACGGTGAAAAGCCTTCTTGCGGCATTATTTCCCTCCGACTGTCGAATCTGCCAATCCTCGCTCTTCTCCTTTTCACGCCTTCCGGTTTGCTCTACCTGCATCGAATCCGTTCAACCCATTCTGCTGGCACGCTGCAATGTTTGTGGAGACCTGCTGGGTCGTGCTGAATCCGCCTTTGGCGATGCCTGTTGCGCAGAATGTTTGAGCCAGAGCCCGGCCTTTGCGCGTGCCGTGAACTACGGGGCCTACTCCGGTGTGCTGAGACAGTTGATTCACCTGCTCAAATATGAGCGGGTGCGCGCCGCAGCCAGTCTGCTTGGACGCTTTACGGCTGAAGCTTGCATGCAACTCGAAGGCGACATTGACGTCGCAGAGTTGCTGATGATCCCAGTTCCTGTGCACAAGTTAAGGATGCGCTCGCGCGGATTCAACCAGGCGGAGCTGATCGCGCGCGCCGCGCATCGGGGAATTGAAGAGGCAATCGGACGGAGCGTGACGCTCGACCGGACCGCGCTGTTGCGTGTGCGCTTTGCGGAATCCCAGGTGTCCATGGATGCGGAAACGCGGCGCCAGCAAATTCGCGGAGCCTTCAAAGTGACCTCGCGCGAGCGGATCAAGGGACGTGAAATTCTGCTCGTCGACGATGTTCTTACCACCGGTGCAACGGCCTCGGAATGTGCCCGCGAATTGCTGCAGGCTGGCGCAGATCGGGTGTGGGTTGTAACTCCGGCGCGCGCCCTGGGACGGCTTGCGCAGGAGCGTTTAGAGCAGTGTGGCACGGCCGCGTCCGATGCAGCAGCAACAATGCCGCCGGACTCCACCATAGCTTTAGCTTTACCAGGTCAAGTATTGCCGGGAACCGCGCAGGGTAGTCTCCTCCGGCGCAGTGTCATCCCTTCGAAACACGGAGAGCAACGAGTTGGCTGGGAGGCTTCGCGACCCCGCCTGCTCTGAGGATTACGCCAATGGAGAGTCATAGAGCATTCCGTTCGCACAACGATCACTCCGAGCGAGGTTACTCGGCAATGCACGCCCCCGTGCTTGTTCTGAATGCTTCCTACGAACCGATTAATATCTGCGCCGCGCGGCGCGCCATTGTTCTTGTGCTCAAGGGCGTGGCCGCCACCGAGGAAATCAACGGACACTTCATGCACTCATCGCGGGTTGCGATTCGGGTTCCATCAGTCATCCGGCTGCTGGAGTATCGCCGTATTCCGCACCAGACCCGAGCGCTCTCCCGCAAGAACATTCTGCTGCGCGATCGTAATACCTGCCAGTACTGCGGAGTCGTTCTGCCGGCCAGCGAGTTGACCCTCGATCATGTAATGCCGCGCTCACGCGGCGGCCTTTCCACATGGGAAAACCTTGTCGCCTGCTGCCATGAGTGCAATCGCAGGAAAGGCAACGCCTTGGCGCAAGAGTGCGGGATGCGCCCTATCAAAGAGCCGCGCCCATTTTCACTGCACACAAGCCGTCATCTGATGCGCATGATGGGACGCAGTGACGCTAAGTGGCGCAAGTATCTGTTCTTTTAAATTGTCGCGACTGCCGGAGCCTCGCTCGTCTGAAGGCTCTCCGGCGCATTGATTGTCTGCTGCCGAAATTCGCTTTTCCCTCTATTTTCATCAATTTAACCTTAGTACCCCAGCTCTGCACAGGCATTCGCATCTAACCGGGATATACGCCGACTGAAACTGCCCCGGCTCCTGTCAGGCGCAGTAGGGAGTGTGCATGCCGGAAAATGCAATCGAACAGATTTCAGCAGTGGTTCGGAGCAGTGGTGCGGAATTGTATCCTGAGCGGGGCGAGGTTCGCGCCGTCCGCGTTGTCGGTCATACGCCTAAGACGGACCACTACATCTACGACCTCGTGGTTGAATTTGCAGGCGGACCTGAGCGGTTGGCGGTAAAGCTCTACCGTTCGAGCAAGCATGGCCAGGCGGCTGCACGCCAGTTGGCGGCGGCTGAAAACCAGCATCTGCGCTCCATCTGGAGCATTGCCAAGGCAAAGGATCATTCCGGCATCCCGCAGCCAATCGGAGACTTCAGCGAGTTGGGAGCGGTGGTAAGCGAAAAGATGGCGGGTACTCCGTTGCAATCGATCATCATGAAAGCTGCGCTGTTGCCGGGCTACGCCGGGCTTGGGCTATTGCAGGGCGCCGCAACAGCAAGCGGACAATGGCTGCGCGCGTTCCAGCGAATTACGGCGCAACCACCGCAGCCTCTGGACGGAGATGCGTTGCAGCTAGAGTTGGAAAAGCTCTGCCACAGCTGCAAAGGCGAGGGGCTGGACGATGCTTCCATCAGCAAGATTCTCACGGGCACGCGTGCAATTCTTGACCGTGCGCGCAAGCCTCTGACGAACTCGGCAGTGCTAGGCGAATTCACACCGCTGAATATTGTCGTGCTGGAGCAAGGTGTCGGCTTCAGCGATTTTTCGCGGATGAAAGAGACCGGCAGCACTTATCAAGACCCCGCCACATTTCTCGCCGCCGTTGAGGCCTTGGAAAAATATCCGTTCTGCAACCGGATCATCACGACTGACGTGCAGGAAAATTTCTTGAGCGCCTACCAGGCCACCGAGCAGGAGCGCGAAATACTGCGCGTCTTCAAGATGAAAGTATTGCTCTCCATGTTTGCCGCCGGACGCACCGTGAAAGAAAGCGCAGTCCGAAAGAAAGTAATGTGGGCGAACGTGATGAAGAAATTCATCCAAACAGCTGCAGACCGTTCACTGCCGAACGCGGCTTAGCGCTACTCATTTCCATCAACGCCACAGGCACAGCACAAAGCACAGACCAAGTGCACTACTTTTGCACTTGCCTCTGTCCGTTGTTCTCTTCGTCGCTCTTCTGCCCGTCATCCGCACGCTTGATCTCCTTCCCCTGGAAGATGATTTTGGTTTTTGAGCCGAAGCGGCGGTAGTTTTCGTACTTCACCACTTGGCGGACGTGGACATCGTTCATTCCGCTGTCGAAGTGCAATGTGTCGTCGATCTTGGTGTACGTTGGGAACCAATATTTTCCATCAATCTGCTCGCGCCAGGTAGTAAATCGCGGGAAGAGATTCTCATCGCCCTTCTTGGCCTTGCCGAGATCCGGGACGTTCTTGCCGTATGTTTTAACGATCTGGAAGTCATGGTCGTCCACCCAGATGCGACCGTCAAAATAACGTTGTCCTTTGTCGATCTTCTTGGGGCCGATATCGAAGACATAACAGTTCAGCTCATCCTCCTGCTGCTGGCCCAGGTACTTGACGTTGTAAAAGGGAAGATCGTCGATAGTCATGGTGAAGGGCATGCGCTTCTCAATGTCGTCCAGGTCTTCCTTCGTCATGCTGATGCGGGTAAGCGAATTCTGCGGAGCAAACT
>Ga0316217_10005400_pt1 | contig 13284 bp, 10 predicted proteins | sample 1anoAmetaG_FD_203633 | JGI IMG/M metagenome (GOLD analysis project Ga0316217, IMG submission 203633) | Freshwater microbial communities from Trout Bog Lake, Wisconsin, USA - 1anoA | ecosystem: Environmental > Aquatic > Freshwater > Lake > Hypolimnion/Profundal zone | place: USA: Wisconsin...
CCGACGCCTGGCGCAGGGATAGGTCATCCAGCGGCACGCCGATGATGTCCTGGGCTTCCAGGGCGGGATCGACACCCACCCGCCGGGCGATGGCGTCAATGGCGCGGCGCTGGCTTTGCGTGGCCGGGCTGGCGTTGCCGTTGTTACGGCGGCCAGCGTTGGCGTAACCGTTGCCATTGCCGTTGTTGCGGCGCTGGCCAGCGTTCTGGTCGTGGCGCTGCGGTGCCTCTGGCTCGCCCATGTTCTGGGCTTGGCGATCCAGGGCGGCTTCGGCCTGGGCGTACAAATTGCCGACCTGCTGCTGAAGCTCATCGGGCTTGGCCAGAAGGGATTGGTCCAATTCGGCGGTGACATTGATCGATACGCCGGTGGATTGGTAATCACGGCTGGCCTTGCGGCTTAAGCCGACATTGATGCTGAGCGGCATTGAAATCTCCTTTGCCCAAAGGGCATTGAATGACGGTGGATGGTGATAGGCACAGTGAAAAACCGATGGCCCGATGGGTAAGCATCGGTGCCACTGATTATGCCACGATTTGGGCAGAAATTCAGGGGTGGTGCCCCCATCCGGGCATTTTAAGGCTGTCGCGGGCCAAGAGAAAACTTCGCTAAGACTTCAAAGATTGGTACGTTATGCAAAATGGCGGCCGAACCAAAGAAAACTTGCAAGCGCCGAATGTCGCTGTGGCAGATAAGACTATGCACGATACGAAGGCGCATGCTGACCGATGTCTTCCCCGGCGATGCAAGCTACATCGACTCACAATGGGCATCGTGGGAACGTCGCATTCAACGGGGCCACGAAGACGAGGAAAAGGTGATTGAGCGCATATGTAAACAGCGAAAAACAACGGCTACTAATCCATTTTACGATCCTGCGGAGTGGGCTGGTGAGAACTACCATGAAACCTGTCGCCTGACCAACTCAATGTACGCGGCCTTGATCGTAGCCATTTGGTCGGAGACAGAACACTTCCTCAAAGACATGGTGCGCGTTTGCTACCAAGCTTTTGGAAAGCGGAAGATGGCTCTTGAAACCACGCAAAGCTTCTGTGAAGATTCGCTGGCTGGCAAGCACCCCCAAGTGACATTGGATCAGTGCATTAGGGCTTTGAAGCAGTTACAGACTGAGGTTCCGTATCGTTTTGACGAAATCAGCCGCGCTCTTACAGCGGAAGTCGGTGTTCAGCTTCCCAAGTGCGCCAACTATGCAACAGTCGACGCAATCCGCATACTCAACAACTCATTCAAGCACAGCAGGGGCAGTTACTTACCACAGAACGACCAGTCGCACACAAAGATCGACAAACAACTTCTGAAACAGTGGGCCATTGTGGATGAGCACATGAATATTGACTACTCGAAGCTGCCATTGAGAGACTTGGTTGCCGCATCCCACATTTTCTGTGGTGATTTGCTCGACAAAATCGAACAGGCACTTAAGAACCGGATTACAGTGGGGCCTAATCCCGTTCGGGACGGGCGAAATGGTAACCCATGCGGCCACGCACCGCCAAATCACTGATGGCGGCAAATGGACGGATGCACCGGCAATAGCGGCAGAATTCTGCCGCGGTGGTATACTGCGTGCCGCATGAATGATGTGACGGCCAGCCTGAAGAAAAAGTTCAACCCCGCCCGGTTCCCCGGCATGTCGCCGTTCATGGCCGCGATTGTCGGTTTTGTATTGGGCGAATCCTACACCGACCCGGCGATCACCGTCAGCGAAGCCGAAAACCGTGTGTATATCCGCAAGGCCGGCGGCGTGGGCTTCGACGGCTTGCCGCAAATGCTGCGAGGCCCGGCTATACAAGCGTGCATTAGCATACGACTTGCTCTATCGCGGTCGCAAAGAGTCTGCGAATCCGTCCTAGCAACTTCGGTTCGTTCTTGTGTACGAGATCGTGCTCCCACACCCGGAGAACCCGCCAGCCCTGTGATTTAAGTGTGTGAATGACAAGCCTGTCTCGCCGTTTGTTCGCCTTCAATTTGTTGTCCCAAAACGGTCGGTTATTCAACGGCACCTTTGAATGTTTCGCACATCCATGCCAGAAACACCCGTCCACAAAGACCGCAACCTTAAGTTTCCGAAAAACAAAGTCCGGTTTGCCAAACACCGGCTGATGCCGACGCCAACCGCTTATGTGATGTTGACGAAATAGCCGCATCATGGCGAGTTCAGTCGCCTTGTTGCCCCTGCCACGAATTCGCGACATGACTTCGGATCGCTTGGCTTTGGTGAATACGTCCGCCACGGTTTTTCATTTCGATTCGTTCGGCAAAAAGCCCAGTTCCTTTGCTCTCGCCATTATCCTTGCCCCTTGGATGGCCTGTTTGTCGCTGGGACTTGCGCCTTTGGCCGCCAATCGTCCGAGGCTGTACGCAAGGGATCGTTCCCACCCTTCAAGAAAATCCCGCTCTTTGGCCCACTTCGACAATGCAAACCAATAATCTGCCGGCAGCTTGACCAACCCCTGTCTCGCAACATCGGCTTCCGGGTTGGGTTTTCTGTCCGGGTAGGGCATCACGGCGTTTTCTTTCAACCGTGTTTTCCAATCCGCCGCGACATCGAGATTCATGGCGCGAAATGTGGACCAGGTTTCAGGCTTTTTCGACGCTTCGCCGATGTTCCCCGGCCGGCTGGTCAGAAATTCGTGTGCCGCCTTGCACACAACGAGCAGCGCGGCCGACACATCCTCAGCCAACTGCTGCTCCCGCCACAGACGATCAAGGTCAATCCGCCTTCCAGATGCTTCGGCAATCCAAGCCACGGCATAGGCAACACTGTTTGCCCGGTATCCCTGCAAATCCAGCGAATCGAATAACTTTTCGGCCGAACGCCACATAATCGCCCGCGCGACCACCTGTTCAAAGAACTGGCGGTCAACCACAGGTTGGCCATCATCTTCCAAGCGTGAGGCAAATGCCTCAAAATTCTTTTCTGCGCCCCGGCAGACCAAGTGCGGCAGCCCAAGCCACGCATGTTCATATTTCGCAAGGTCGGTCTTCGTGAATTTCTGCTGCGGTGGATTCTGGCGTGCCCATTCTTTCTGTTGACCGGGTGTTCCCTGCCTTGACTTGTCATCCAGGTAGGAACCCCGCGCGCGTTCATAATACCAGTGGGTGCCGCGTTCCAGTCCACCTTTCGGTATGGACCAGATCGTCCGCGAAAGCGCTTCCAAATCCTGATGGAATTTGCCATTGGCGGAAAAGTCCGCCGCGTTCACCTTGTTCTGACTGTTGGCATATTTGGAGATCAGCGGCACAATTTCCGATGTCTTTTCCGGCTCCTTGAGCACCGTCAACTTGACTTGAACCACCACAGCGGAGATGTCCACACGTTCTTTTTTCCAAGCATGGAATATGCTGGCCGTTGTCTGTCCACCGTTGACAATCTGAAAATCCTTGGCCCGTTTCAGCAAGGCGTGACCATTCCGGCCCGGCTCCACCTCCACTTCCGAAGCAGTGCAACACAAGCCGTTATTGTACGCCAGAAAGCGATGCGGCTTTTCACGCAATGTCTCCTGAAGGCCCTTGTTTACCTTGTTTTTTGTTTGCAGGAAGGCGCGCACGTTTCTTTCCAAGAGTCGCTGGCCGTATTCGCCATAGACTCTTGCCAGCAGCGGGGCAGGGAAGAACCCAAGAAATGTGCGATATTCGTCCGTACTGTCAGCGGTCATAATGCACGAGATTGCGCCGCCATAATCACCGACGAAATCCAGTTCGATCATCTCCCGTTGCCCGACACGCAACCGGCTTAATTTTTCCAAGTCCCATAACACATACCGCAATTCCAGGCCGGGCAGCTGTTCCTCATCCACTTCCAGCGCCCGTGAGCCAACCACGCCATCGGTGATCAAGAAAAGTCGCACCGTGGCCAGGTCGTTCCGTGATTCATGAATGCGTCTTGCAGCTTCAAAAACGTCATGGGCTTCTTCCAATTCCTTGTGGAACCCTTCAAGCGATCTCCGCAGGAAACCTCGTGCCAAACCAAAATATTTCGCAACATCCGGCTTTGAAACCACGTCGGGATTTCCACTGTCATGGTAAAGCGTCACAAAAAGGTCCAGCGTGGCGCCGTCGCCGGACAAGGCCCAGGCGTTTATTTTTGCAGCCGGAAACCGCCCCCGCGAATCCCACCGCAGACATGGAAGAACGTCCACACCGTCAACTTCGTTGTGCTCGGCAAGAAGCTCAAGGACGCATTCGGTGAAAGCATCCTCCCGCATTTGGGGTGAATTCACATCCGCGCACTTTACCAGAACCTCCTGATGCAAATCCTCAGCAAACTGTTCCAAATCAGCCACGTTTCCTCCCCTCGGACTTTCGATTTTGGTTTGTTGCCAACGACGCATTGATATCGGCCATCTTCACTTTGAACGGCTCACAGGCCGCCACGCTCAGGCCGTAACTGACATCGCCCACGCCGGCTGGCATTCCTGCTTCCACCAGGCAAGGGAATCCCGACCTGATTCGGAATGAACTAAGGGAACGCACCGTATAACCACGACCGGAATAGCGCATCGTGTGTGCGTCCAGATATCCCGCCATGAGCAATTCATCCTCAAACTGCTCACTCATCGCCGCGTCTAATGCCAGCTTGGCGCGAAGTGAGGCCACGATTGCCGGCAGCGTTTCACCGCTGCCATCCTTCACATCGAGGGCGATCACATACAGAAACAAGGCCTTCCAATCGGTACAGTCCAATTGGCGTTCATTCGTGATGCGCACGATTTGCGGTTGCTTCGCCAGCGTGGTTTTCACCTCGACCGCGCTGTTTTGAAATTGGAAATCCTGGTGTGCCCGTTCGCCACCCTTCCATCCACTGACTGCCACCGGCCCGAGTGCGGGGACAAGCTGTTCCCGAAGGAAATGAAGTTCACCCCAAAGGCCCCGTTGCGATTCCTCACCAAGACCATCCGATGACGCGGAAAGGAATTTCTGCCAACGCGCAAGCTGGCCGAGAAATGCGCGGGCCTGTGCCACTGGACTATCCGCATCGCTGACCCGCCGCGCCAAATCTTCGGCCAATGCAGTGAACACATCGGCAAATCGTTTTTCCTTCAATCCCACGCCGAAGTAGGTATCGCTGTCGATGGATATTGCCAGCGGCTCCAATCCTTTGGATCGCGGCCAAAGTCGTCTTGATGGCAGGGAGCTTTCCGGAAGCCGCAGGAGGATCGCACGCCGGCCGGAGGCCAGTTCCAAACCCACGAACAGTGGATAACCGGCCGCCGACCTGGCCAGACGCAACAGCCAGCCGCCGCTGCCCGTGCTCCCGTCGGCTGCGTCCGTTTCCAATGCCTTCCACAACTCGTCAATCTGCATCGACATAGTCCTCATCGTGAAAGGTTTCCTGCCATACCTTGTTGACCTTATAGTCCACCGCTCGCGCCGTGTCACTTGAAGGGAAACTGAACGCCAGCCCCATGAATGGCGGTTCGTTGGACGGCCAAAGTCCCGAAGTTGGCACCACTGGATAAATAATCAGCAACCCGTGTGTCTTGGGGCGAAGATGCCGCGCGACTTCGCCATTGATGCGTGATCGCCCGGATTCGCCACCCGCCCCGGTTTTCCTAATCGCCGTCAAACGTTCGGCGGCGACGGCCAGCGTCGTTTTTTCTTCGTAACACTTGGTCAGGATATCCATCTCTGCCGGCGAAAACAGCGCGTCCCCGCCTTCCACCGCGCGCTTGGCCAGCAGACCTGCCAGAATCGTCTCATTCAGCGTAATTTGCTCCAGATCAAGCGCCTGATGTGACGGACTCTGAATATTTGCATTTCGCGTCGCATAGAGAGGCGGAATTCCTCCAGCATTCCATGAGCCATCTTCGGGTTTACGTTCAGCAATCCCGGCATCGCATCCGGCGAGTTTGAATTTCGCTGCCTTGCCTCCGGTGTTGACAAGGGCAACGGTCCAGTTCACCAACTCACCCGCACCAACTTGTTTTCGTATGAATTCCAACAATTCCGGCTTTTGAAGGCGCCAGCCTTCGGAGGCAAACGAAAAATCATGAAGCAGACCGTCAATCAGTTGCGCAGGTTGGACATTCCAGAGCCATGCATTCAATTTTTCGGTCGCCGCAGTCCGACCGCCCAATCCTTCCAGAAAGTCCCCAACAATCTTCGCGTTTTTCCCAACCACGTCTGGATTTGTTGCGAAGTGGGACGTTTGCACAAGCTGTCCGGCATAGGACAAACGCTGCGTGCGGGCGTGCGCCATCTTGTTCATTGCCGTCACGAGCAGCCCTCCGGGATGTTCCCGGACGCGCAGGCCGTACTTACGGGGTGTCAGACCCGCGGCCTTCATCCGATCAAACTCGCGCCGGAGTTCCACTTCGGCCAGTGCAATGTGCCGATACCAACGTCGCAAATCGTCGGTGGTAAACAGGCGGCATAGGTCGATATATCCCGGTCGATAGCCAAACCATCGCCCCATTTGCATGAGCGTGTCATACATCTGCGAAGCGCGAAGGAAGTAACTGACGGAAAGCCCCTCCAGCGTCAGGCCACGCGATAATTTGTCGCCTCCAACCGCAATGTAATTGACTCCTTTGGAATGGGAAATGTAATCCAGCGCATCCGTTGCATGACCGTTGATTTCCTTAAGTTCCACACGCGCCGCCGCTTCAGGCAGTTCAGCAGCAACCTGTGCCCAAGTGACCGGCGGTAAATTGTCATCAGGCGACATCTCACGAACCTTCTCACTGGTCGGCTCGAAATCATCCCGCCAAATCTGATGCAGTTCGGAAAGCAAGGTTTGCCGCTTCTCACCTTCCCCAATTGCCAGACGACGCCGAATTCCGTCAATCTGCTGTTGAATCAGTTGCGCGACCTGATGCTGCACGTCCACAAATCGGGTTACGTGGATCAGCATTGAATTGTGCTCTTCTTTCTGGCCTCTGACTCGCCGCGCCGCACAGACGAGCACAAAACAATGGATCGCGTGTTTCAGCGAGACCGGCAGTTCATCAATATGCAGGTCTTTCTTATGTTTCGGCGGAAACACGTCCTCATGGTCATCCACCAAACGGAATAGTGGAAGCTCCTGTTTGGGTTCAATTCCCGAATCAGCGTCCCCGTCGAGCCCAAAAACACGTGTCGGACTGACATAGTTTGACGGTGGCGACACATTCAGAATGAAACTGCGCGGGAAAAGGTCTTCGCCATGCTTGGGCGTTTCTGCTTCCGGATTGATGAAGATGTTTGCGAAGGGAGTTGCCGTATAGCCAACGTAGGCGCTTTTCTCGAATGCATCCAAAAGCTCCCTGATGCGCCCATTGATTGCAGTCACGTCATTTTCATCGGCCTTTTTCCCCCTTTTGTCCTTTGTGTTGATGGAGGCATTGTCCGCCTCATCGTCTATCACCAGAAGCGGCACGCCACGGATGATTTTCTTTTTCCCGCCGGCAATCTCCTCGCCCCGCACGTGAAGTACCCATTTAAGCAGGTTCTTCAGGACACTGCCGTTTTTCTTGACCACAAGAACGACTGGAACTCCGCCGATATCGACGCTCGTATCCGCCTTTGGTGCCCGGAAATCGCCGTTATCGAGGCTGCTTGTAAGGGTTGTGACTTGCAGCAACTTCCCAAATAATTTCCCAACCCCGATGAGACTGTTCACTTGATTTAGCTGGCGATCCTTCTGGCTGTCGCGGCCAAGAACCCCTTCGTCCAACCGGTACTGGGTCTGACTTCGTAAATTATTATGCATTCCAGCCAGCACAACGATAAGACGGTATCCCGCGTCTATTGCCTTGCAAATGAGTCCACAATAGTTGGCCGTCTTTCCAGATTGAACACTGCCGACAACCATTCCCCGCGAATCCCACGGCGCAATTCTATCGGGGTTTTCCAGCTTGCCCAGAATGTCGTCGGTCAGCTTTCCGAGTGAACTGACGGACGGTTCAGGAAGCTTCTTGTCATGCTCCAAAAAAGACTTGTATCGATTCCAGAATTTCCAGTCGATGCTGCCACGACGGGCGGTCAGCCATTCAATGTGATCATCCGGGTCGTCCATGAGTGTCGCATCCGGGACTTGGACGTTTCCCTCGTGCATGAGCTGCGCAACCAAGGCGTCCGCATTTACCTGTCCCATGCCGGCATTCATCGTGGTTTGTATCGCCAATGCAACCTGCGCACGAATCACCTCGGGCGTGCGGACAGGCTGTAGATTCAACATCGTCACTGCCAATGATCGGGCATGGTTGAAGGCATCACTCATTGTTCTTCTTCCTCCAAGGTCTGTAGCAGTTCGGGGAAACGCGGAAACGGTTCAAAGTGGGCCAATCTTAACAACGCTTCCTTTTTGGATAAACCGCCCGCGCACAGTGATGCAAACACCTGGCGCATAACATCAAGAATTTCCGATTCACGCGCCGATTCAAACGGGCCAACCGTTTGATCGGGTTTCTCCCGATCCGTGATGGTGATAAGGGGAACGGGAATTGTTTCCTCAATCAGCCTCAATAGTGCGGTGAATTTGGGACCATCGGCGCAAACCTCCCGCACCTGCTTGAGAAGTGGGTGTTCGCGGTTTAGTCGATAGAAAACCTGATTGTGCCTGGCATTCTGCTCCCAAAGAAACACCCGCTCCTCCCCATCGCCCGCAACGAGCTTCGCCCCGCGATGCGAGTAAATGCGTTTGGCCATGCTGCGCGTGCGTTCGCCAATACGCGCCAGTTCACGCCGGAGTTTTTCCGGAGGCCTGGCGCGGGATTTGGTCACATCAATCTCCCACTCATGGTCGAGCGAGTTGGGCAGGTCCACACGGATTCTGGCGAGTTTGTAGTGCTCTTCCTGTCGCCATCCCTTTATGCCCAGCCAGTCGCCGGGCACAATAAGCCGCCGGTTACGATAAACGTAAAACCCCTGATGGGCATTCCACCCACGCTGTCCAGCCGCACACGCATGCAACTCAGGTGTCAGTTTTGAAAGGTGCGGAAGGACAAATGGCTCCACTTCGATGCACTGCCCCTGAAAAGTAAGCTTCTCAATCGGGTACGTTTGTGTGGCTGGTTCATCCCGCAGAAAAGGGTCCCAAGGCTTGATCGCCTGCCCGTTGAGTGAAAACTTGATGGCATTCTTTCCCGTCATCATCCGATGAAACACTGTTCCGAAGTGCGCGCCCACCTGTTCCGCAAGCCTGAGAAATGCGTCTTCATCGGCATCATTGTCCGTCGCTGCGCCGCTGGTGATGCGGTCCAGCGTTTCCCAAACGACAACCGTTCCATGTTTCGGATCACGCAGTTTTGCTGCCAACGTGGCGGCAATCTTTGATGGAATGCGCAGCAAATGCCACTTGTCCGTTTCCGCAACATGATCCAGATCCCAGCAGCGGATCAACGGTTCACCGCCATTGCACCAGGTGAATACTGTGATACGTCGGCACTGCGAAAAAGAAGCCGTTTTCAATCCCAAACCAAACCTGCCAAAGTCCCCTGGATCGCGTGTTTCGCGTGGATTTCGACTCCCGACCCGCATCGCATCCTTCAGTGTCTGCTCGTCCATTCCGCTTCCATCGTCTGCAATCGCTATGGCCGATTTTTCACCAGCCCAATGAAAGTGGACGGATATCGAATGCGCCATGTGAAAAAGGCTGTTGTCGGCGAGGTCCGCCAGCGCAGTTGAAAGATCATAACCAAACGCGCGAAGCGATTCGATCAGCGCCGCGGCTCGTGGTTCAACGATATCTGGATCATCCTCAACCATCTTAATGCCCCATCGCTGATACTGGCCTCATGCCGGTACTTCCTTCCTAGTCGAATTGTTTTCGTTCGCCAGGTTTGGGTTCCGGTGCATCATGCCGGCAGCAACAGCCTGGGTGCAGTAAAATTCATCTTCCTTCAAATCGCCGGCTTCGTATCGCCGCCACGCTTCCGCAGCCACGGGTGCAAGCACCACCGGCCATCCACTTCTCACGTAATATGGGGCAAGCTGCCGAAGCTGTTTGCCGCCGCTGGTCGGAATCGTTTCCAGGTTCATCGCCACGTCATCCCCATGCTCCAAGGCACTGTCGGGATGCAGTCCCGCATAAACAAATGCCACCGAATACCAACCCCGCAGGAAGTCCACCACTGGAATTCTGCGAATGTTTTTCTCTTGTGTGGCATCAAGAAGTACCTCAATTCCTCTCAATGCCTCGCTTGAATCCTTGGGAAGCAACTGCTCTCTCTTATGTGCGCCTTTGCTTTTCGACATGGCATTCTCCAGGTAAAACTTGACGGCACCACCAACCGCCTCCGCCACGAGCGGCGGAACAGCATTGCCGATAACCCGAAACTGGTGCGTTCGCGCAACGGGGAATTCAAACCAATCGGGGAAACTTTGTATACGCGCGGCCTCTCGCGGTGTCAGTGAACGATTCTGGGTCGGATGAATAAACATCAACCCATCTTTGCTCAGATGCGCCACGATGGTTGAACAAAGCTCATCCCGGTGCTGCCGCGTGTAGCGGTCCTTGAAGGAGTCCTTGTCATACGGGAACTCGAACGTCTCGCCGCGTTTCATGGCAGCGGCGCAGTGTTCGCCTTCATGAAGCCTGTCGAAGTCACGCAGGTCCCGCGCGCTATGTGGGCGGGCTCGATGCGCCGTCAGTTTCGCGGCACGACTGACCTCCAATGTTTCGTAAAGGTAACGGCGTCCATACTTTTCAATGTATGACTTGCGTCGATCCAGATCGTAATCGGCCACTTCCGCACCACCGCCGGCCCGAACCACCGGCAGATCGCCAATCGCTTCGCCAAGGGTGGGTTTGTCCACTGCATGTGGCACCCGCGTCAATTCCGCGCGAAAATACTCCGGCAAATCAAGCCGCGTGCCGACGATGAGCTGACGCTGCCGTTTCTGCGGCACGCCCAATTCCCATGCTTTTTCGATTTGGGAATGAACCCGATATCCCATCGCCCTGGCTTCCTTTTGAACTTTTGTGAAGTATTTTCCCCCCTCAGCGGATCGTATCCCAAGGACGTTTTCCATGACAAACACCTTGGGATGAAAATACTCCACGTAATTCAGAAACGTCTCGTACAAATGCCGCCGTTTGTCTTCCACCAAGCGCGGCCCATTGTTTGCGCCATCACGCTGCCGCACAGTTGAAAATCCCTGACAGGGGGGGCCGCCCACAATGACATCCACTTCATTCCTGTCGATCAACGCCGCCATTTCAGCAGGACCGAACTTGGTCAGGTCTTTTTCCAGCACATGCGGCACTTTCGGAAAATTCTTCTCAAAGACGCGAATCGCCTCAGCACTAAAATCGATTGCCCCCAGAATGGCAAATCCTGCGCGCTCCATACCCAGGCTGAAGCCGCCACAGCCGCAGAACAGGTCGATGCACGTGATTCGTTTCATCAAAAAAACTCCGAGTGCATATATTACCAAAAGCCGAGGCTGTCCACGAGCACAAAGTCAGGGCAACGCCTTCGCAATTTGACGTTTATTGCCGTATCGAAATTTCCGGCATATCCCGATCCCCAAACGCCCACATCCAGTTTGCAAAAAGCACTTGGCGCTTTTACGCTGACTCCTATGGGTTGGACGCACCATTGGCAACGTGCCACGGAACTGCCTGCCGAGGCTTTTGCGAAGGCCGTGCAAGATTGTTCGCTTTTGCTTGGGAAGCTGGGCGTTTCGCTGGCCGGCCCGGACGGCAACGGCCAGCCCATCTTCCAACCCGATTGCATCGCGTTCAACGGCGCGAATCCGCTGACTTGCGAACGATTCGAGATTCATCAGGTCGACTTCGACCGCCATGGGCGCAGCGTTGTTTGGTCATTCTGCAAGACCGAACACCTTCCGTATGACCTTTGCGTCCAACTTGCCCTCATCATCTTCAAACACCATTTGGGTGATGCTGTGAAGGTCGGCAGCGACGGCTTTGACGAACACTGGCAGACAGCAAAAACGAAGTGCCAAGAGCTTGGGGGGTATGGTATGGATTTCCGTCTCACCCGCGAGTGATTAAAAATAACCTATCTTGTGCGAATGATATACCCGTGACGGCTGGACCGGCTGCTGGCGTGCCAGTGCCAGTGCCGCGGCGGCGATTCGAGCGATGTTATGGGTGGTGTCGTTGCCCATGTCCTGGACGGTGATTGTGGCTGAGGCGGGCAAATGTGCAAGATCACCAAAGATGTTGGGGGTGTTGGCACACCGGTGATGCGTCCAGAGCTTTCCCGGCGGCGCCAAGCCAACGGCGACAAGATTACCCCTGATCGCTAAACCCGTGCCCCGTGGCGATAGCGCCCGCGGGGGAGCCTGGCATCAAGCCGGGCACCAACCAATCGAGCCGTTCCGCGGCTGGCTGTGTAGCCAATACAGATTGGGACTATTGCCAACCCAAAGCGGGCGGATGGAACCGCCTGAAGCCAACGCTATTGTGGCGTAAATTACGAGATAATTGGCGACTTATCGCCGCTAACTGAGCTGGCACCATGAAGGGGGTATTTATGCCAATCCAGATTGAATTTGCCGAATTAGGTTTCAGGCGGCCCCGTCGCGAGGCCATTTACAGGCCCGCCAGGGTTACTGGCAGCGATTTGCAGGCAGCGGCAGGCCCCAAACGCCCAAGATGGCCTGCAAACACGGGCAGGGCAGGGGTGCGGCCGTAGCGGTCAGCGGCGATTGGCTGGCAGGGTTGGTTGGGGTGATGAAGGGGCTGGCTTTGTCGGCCTGGCCATGCTGGGGTGGCAGCCGGCGTAGTCGTCGGGGCCGGTGGGGTTTGGTGGGCACTACTGGCGTGGGCGGCCATCTGGGGGCGTGACGTGAGATGTGGCAGGGTGACATCGGCTGGCACGGCAATTGAACTGGTGAATTGGGCAGGCGGCGTGGGCCACAAGCCGATCATCGTTGCTGGCCATGCTACGCCTGATATCATGCCGCCATGGCGTTCGGGCCGGCGACTTGATTGGCTTTGCCTGACGATCTCGATCTTCAGTTTGTGTAAATTCTGTGAAAACTACGGTCGTTTTAGCCGTCAATGCGGATGATCTGGCGTGAAATGGAGTGAATGCCGATGAAAATCGTAAATTCTTCCCCACAAAGGACTTATGACGTAAGTCGAGTATTTTACGATACTTAGATTCAACGGCAGCGGCGTTTCCCGCCCTCTCCGTTTTCCATGTATCGCTTATTGCTGCCGAGCCTTCCGCCGCCGCCGACCCAGCAGCGGGATGCCGCCGAGGAGCAACAGGCTCAGGCTCGCAGGCTCGGGAATCGCCGCGGTAATGCCCGCGGGACTTACCTCGCTGCTCACGCCCGGTTCCGATGCCGGTAGATCAGCCG
>Ga0316217_10005401_pt1 | contig 13283 bp, 11 predicted proteins | sample 1anoAmetaG_FD_203633 | JGI IMG/M metagenome (GOLD analysis project Ga0316217, IMG submission 203633) | Freshwater microbial communities from Trout Bog Lake, Wisconsin, USA - 1anoA | ecosystem: Environmental > Aquatic > Freshwater > Lake > Hypolimnion/Profundal zone | place: USA: Wisconsin...
AATCGGGTTTTTCCTGCTGGAGGAAGATTTCCGCCGCCTCCGTATTTCTCAAAATAGCCCCCAGCGGTTGCCCCAGTTCATGGGCCAGCGTGGAGGTCAACTGCCCAATGGTTGAAACCCGGCTCACATGCGTCAGTTCCGTCCGCTGGTTGATCAGCTCAAACTCGACCTGGCGGCGCTTTGTGCGCTGTGCCAGCAATCCGGCAATCGTAATGGACTGTGCCAGAAAAACCGCCAGGGAGACGAGAATCAAATCCTTGTGTTCATCCCAGAAGGTCTCCGGCCGATAACGGATCAAGGCATTGGCCGGCACGCGACTGTTGTTGATTCGCCACCGCTGCAGCGCGCGCCAATCCACCATTGGCGTTCCCTTCGTTGCTACCTCGATGGGTGTCGTTTCCGGGTTTGCTCCGTCAAGCACTCGCAGTGCCAGCCGTCCGACTCGCACGCCAAGGTCCTGGAGATCCACCACCGCGCCGCCCACTGCTCCAGTGCCCATCGCCCATCCCCCGAGCACATACACTGGCACACTGGCCGATGGTGCCATCGTCCGCGCGAGTTGTGACGTGAAAAAAGGCTGCCCGGTTACGTCGCGCTGAACCGCGCTCAACAATATCACGCTGCCTTTCGGCAGCGACTTCACGGCTGCCATCATTTCCGCCACCGGGCGATTGGTCCAGAACTCGAATTCAATTCCTTCCAGCGCTTGCGCTGCGTCCGCAATCCGGCCCAGGGTCGCCCGATCCGAATCCGATGTGCCGCCCACCACCACCACCCGGCGTGTGTCGGGCTGCAAATGCATGATCAAGCCCAGGGTACCGCGGATATCGAAGCGCTGCACGATTCCTGTGACGCCGAGCTTGCTGATTGCCAGCGGCACCTCCTGTTCATTGACGGCTACAAAAACAACGGGCACAACCGGGAACAAGGCGTCTGGCAACTCGCCTGCGAGTGTGTAATCTCGCGATGGAAACGCCAGGATCAGGTCAAGTTTCTGTCTGGCGTATTTTCTCCCAAGGTAATCCTGGAACACCTGAAAATGCTCCTTGTCCGAAAAATGAGCGGCATCAAGGTATTCGCTGGAAAACTCAATGCTATTCGTGCTTTCCTTTTGCATCTCCGCCCGGACTGCTTGCTCCTGCATTATGTTTCCCGGCACATCCTTGCTCTCGCTAAACAACATCAAGACATGTTTTGGCTGGGAACTCTGTTCGCCGCGTATGTCTTGCGCCAAGCCATTCAGGATCCCAGCAGCGCTCGAAACCAGAATTGCATACGTGCTGATGCGCTGCTGGATGGTGGCAGGGAAATTATTTCGTGAACTGCTCAATCGGAGGAAAATACGCCCCCGACGTTTCATTTCAAGAAAATACATGCCAGAGCAAGCCATTCGGACGTTCTGCATACATGCCCTTTGGGGCGGTAGGCAGGATGCGGTCGCGTCGCAACTCTGGAATTGGCGGCGACTACGGTTACTCAGCCTCGTCTAGCATCAACACCTGGGTCTTGCACTGCCTGAATTGCATATCAGTTCCCTGGATATGCGCTTGAATGCAGGAGATGCAGGCTTCAATCTGCTCCCGCACCAATTCCGAGGCTGATTCAAGGCGCGGCCATTGCGGACGGAGCGCCAGGCTGGGGTGCCAGCCGATTCCACCAAACAGCCGTGGGATGCGGCACATCAAACCTGACTCGGCGTTCCGGGCTTTCTTTGCTGTAAATCTCGTAGCTTGTCGGTTTCAAGTTGAAATGGCCCGCCCGGTAGCGACGCAAGCGATGGCTCACAATCCACCAATATTTGAACGGACGCACCCACAAGGGGGCCATCTGGTCGGTTTCCTTTTTCTCGCGGACGGCATTGGGCTTGAAATTCATGTTGTCACCCGTGTCCGCAAAGGTGGACGTGAACACGTCACACGCCGCCATCGGCACTTGGTTTTTCAACAACGCCAGCACCCAATGAAAATCACCGAGATCGCGCCAGCGCCGATCAAAGAATAATCCACGACGCTGAATCACGCTCCGGCGGATGAAAACGGAACTGGTCAGAAACGGAAACCGATACCAAATATGCCGCCGGTTCGGCGGCATGAGCTGCCGGTGGCACAGATATTGACCTTCACCATCGGTGATGATGCTGCCGGCCAGCGCGACTTCCACCTTTGGATGTTGCTTAAAGAACTCACGCACCGCTGCCAACGCCCCGGGCAGGTATTGTTCATCGCAGTTCAAATACGCGAGAATGTCGCCGGTGGCGCGCCGATAACCCCGGTTCACGGCGTCATACATGCCGAGATCCTTTTCGACGAACGCCTTCACCCGCGAATCATGGGAGAGCCAGTCTTGCGTGCCGTCGTCCGAACAGGAATCCTGGACGATGTGCTCCAACTCCACACCCTGCTGGTCGGCCACGGATGCGATGCACAGTTTCAGCCACGCGGAATTGCGGAAACTCGGCGTGATGATCGAACATGTCAACGGATCGGCAGCCATGGTAATTTACTTATTGTCTGATGATGCTGTAACTTCAAAAGGTTATCATCCTCAGTTTGTCAGCTTGCTCCGGCTACTTCCCCGCTGAAGCCCTTAAAGCGACCCAGGCAACCGGTCGCAAAGCAGGTCGGACGGCGACCCTGAAAAGAATGCGAACTGGCTACCTGGATCAAGGATCTCAACTTGCGCGACCGCAGGTCGGCCCGCAGGATCTTCCGGTTTTGCCATGTTCATTCTAAAAATGCTCGTCACAACTGAACTTCGGCCGGTCTCTGCACCGCAGTTACCGACCGAAGTCGCAGCGTGGTTTCTGTTGGCATGGTTGGCTGAAAGAGGATTTATACCACGACCAACAACAACACTACAACTACCCCTTAGGGCAGGACCTAATCAACCACGCGTGTGGGACTCGTCCGTGGAATCGCGACCGTTCAATGTGTCGCCGCGGAATCTGGAAATCCCGGCAGATCGAACAGCGTGTGGGATGGTTCGGAACCAGCGGTCAGGTATTTGCTGCCGTCGTCGGCTTGGGCAATCTCCAATTTCACGGGACGGGCATTCCAATCCAAGTAAAAGGCGATAAATCCACGTTCAATGACTGCGACAGCCTCGGCCTGCGTGTGCTTCCACCGCAATTGACCCGAGACGCCGCCAATATGCTTGATGCGCTGATGCACTTCGGGCTGGTTGGATTGTTCCACCCAATTGACTCTTAGCAATAGAGCCATAAAATCTTGATTCAACGAACTCGTCTATTCATCGTCGTAGCTGCGAACAATAATGCAACCACTCTTTAATCAAGGCATTAATCCGTCAGGGTTCTCGGCAATGGCTGAGGGTCCACCTCCTTACTAGCAGCTAGGGCCACTAACCTTAAGCTACACCGGTTTCGGATATAGCGGCAAAATCTCCCCAAACTGGAAACTCACTCGATACAGCCGCACATTCGCCGTGTCACCGGTGGGGATACCGTCAATGCGCGGCACGAACTCGTAGTCCGTCTCCCATTCCGCTTGGCGCGGAGCGACCTTGTCCTTCCGAACCAGCTCACCGCCCAGGAACCGGAGCGCCGGTCTCCGAACCGGCACGTTCGAAGTTGGGAGTTGAGTGCAGAATGAATGGTGGACGCAGCCTTGACGAACGAGAATACCCGGGTGCCCATCCTTTGGGGCTACGACTATAATGCCCGCGCAGCCAGATGCCCAAGACGGCAGGAGCTCACGGAGGACCTTGCGGGGCGAATCCGCGGGCGTGGCGGCAGGGGACTGCTGTACACCAACTACTTGACCAATCTCAGCCTGTGATCACCTGGCTTATTCAGGTTAATTGGGGCCGATCGGAAGGATGGTGAAGGGTGAAGAATGAGGATGATTTGGGGGGCGGCGTCACCCGTTTTTGGTATATCCCTGTCGCGCGGCACCCGTTAACATCCCCGGCATCCGGATATGAATAAACTGATTGCATCCTTAGGACGGCGGGTGGCCACCGCCGCCGCGCTGTCCGCCTTGGCGGGTTCGCTGGCGTCCGCGTCCACCTTCACCATCGGCGACGCGGATTTCTTGCTGGATGGAAAGCCATTCCAAATCAAGGCCGGCGAAATGCATCCGGGCCGCATCCCGCACGAGTATTGGGCCGACCGCTTGCGGATGATGCACGCCATGGGTTTGAATACGGTCTCGATTTACGTTTTTTGGAACCAGCACGAGCCGCACCAAGGCGAGTTCAATTTCACCGGCGACGCGGACATCGCGCAATTCGTCCGGCTGGCGCAGAAAGAAGGTTTGTGGGTCATTGTGCGGCCTGGCCCGTATTGCTGCGCGGAGTGGGAGTTCGGCGGCTATCCCTGGTGGCTGCTCAAGCAGCACGACCTGAAAGTGCGCAGCCAGGACCCGCGCTTTCTGGCGGCGGCAGGGGCCTATCTGAAGAAACTGGGAGAACAGCTCGCGCCGCTGCAAATCACCCGGGGCGGCCCAATCATCCTGGCGCAGGTCGAAAACGAATACGGCAGTTTCGGCAACGACCACGTCTATATGGGCAAGATTCGCGACCTGGAGCGGGCCGCCGGATTTGAGGTGCCGTTCTTTACCGCCGATGGCGGCGGCAACATGATGGCGGGCGGCCACCTGCCGGACGCCTTGCCCGGTCTCAACGGCGGCGGCGGCCCGAATATTTTCAAGGAAATTGGCCGGTATCGCCCGCATGGTCCGTGGTTCGTGCCGGAATTTTATCCCGGGTGGCTGGATCATTGGGGGGAACCGCACGCGCATTCCCGCGATTTGACGCGCGAAACCGAGTGGAAACTGACCAATAACGTCTCTTTTTGCTATTACATGATTTACGGGGGCACCTCGTTCGGCTTCATGAGCGGCGCGAATTACGGCGGCTATTTCCAGCCGCAGCCCACGAGCTACGATTACGCTTCGCCCATGGACGAAATGGGCCGCCCGACGGAGAATTTTTTTGCGTTGCGCAAGGTGCTGGCGAACCATCTGGCGCCCGGCGAAACCCTGCCGGAGGCGCCCGCGACCACGCCGGTCATCGCAATTCCCAAAGTGGAACTCACAGAGTCCGCCCGCCTGCTTGACAATCTAGGCACGCCGGTGAAATCGGAGCGGCCTTTGAGCTTTGAAGATCTCGACCAAGGCTACGGTTATGTGTTATATCGCACCAAAATTTCCGGGCCCGTGGATGCGTCGCTTAGAATCAAGGAACTGCGCGATTACGCCACCGTGTATGTGGACGGCAAGCGCGTAGGGGTCCTGGACCGCCGGCACAAGCAGGACGCGATGGAGCTGAAATTCGCCGGCCCATCCGCCACGCTGGACCTTCTGGTGGAGAACGGCGGGCGCATCAATTATGGCGGGGAAATCATGGACAACCGCAAGGGTATCACCGAATCCGTGGTGCTGGGCGATCACGAATTGACGGGCTGGGAGATTTATCAATTCCCCTTCGCCAATATTGCTTCGCTGAACTTCAAATCCGCGCCAATGGTCGCTGCGCCGGCGGTGCATCGCGGCACCTTCGAATTGACCGCAGTAGGCGACACCTTTCTGGATCTGCGCGGCTGGGGCAAAGGCATTATGCTGGTCAACGGCCATAATCTGGGCCGCTACTGGTATATCGGGCCGCAGCAGACGCTGTATTGTCCGGGCGTCTGGCTCAAGCCGGGCCGCAATGAAATTGCCGTGCTCGAGCAATTGAAGGACGAGGTTCATAGCGTGGCTGGTCTCACCACGCCGGTGCTGGACCAGCTTAACCCGGATGAAAACGCCAATTCGCCGCGCGGCAAAATGAAGGAACCCCGGCTCAAGCCCGCCGCCTTGGTGAAGGCCGGCACGCTGGCCGCCGGCAGCGACGCGCAGGACATTGCCTTTCCGGCGACCCAAACGCGTTACCTCGCCTTGCAAGCGCTCGCTTCGCAAAACGGCGACGAATACACCACGCTGGCCGAACTCGACGCGCTCGATGCCAGCGGCAAGGCCATCTCACGAAGCGGCTGGAAAATTGGGTACGTGGACAGCGAGGAAAATTTTGCGGAGGGCGATCCGGCAGACAATGCAATAGACGGCAAGCCGGACACGTTCTGGCACACGCTCTGGAGCGCCCCGCATCCCAGCCATCCGCACACGTTGGTCATTGACCTGGGCGCGGTGCAAACCATTGCCGGCCTCCGCCTGCTGCCCCGGCAGGATTCGCCGAATGGCCGCATCAAGGATTACCGGCTGTATTTAAGTTTGACGCCGTTCTGACCAGGGGAGGAGGAGTGCCAGACACGCCAGTGTCTGGGGATGTCCGGAAAACTTCTTTCGTCCTGAGGGGACGACGGAATCGCAAGTGCTCCTCGCGTTGGTTTCATGCCCCCCCCCGGAAAGCGAACTTTGGTGACGCTTTCCGTCGTCCCGGCGGGACGAATTTGAAATTTTTGGCGGTTTTCCCCAGACACTGGCGAGTCTGCCTAATATCCGAGGTCGCGACGCGACGGTGGGCATATATAAATCGGGCGGGCAGTCCCGCGGTCCCTCGGTCGGAACTTTTGGATGTCAAAACTTTTGGGTTGCCGTTAACCGGTTTTGACATAAAAATATCCTCCAGCCATGAGCGAAATCAAATTCAGCAAGAATTACTCCGACCACTCGGTTTCCGCGGGTGCCAACGCGGGCTTTCAATTTGAATTCAACTGCGAGCGCTGCGGCGATGCCTGGCGCACGGAATTTGTGCCCTATCGCGGCGGGCAGGCATCAAGCTGGCTGGGAAAGGCCGCGGGAATCTTCGGCGGTTTGGTGGGGGAAGCCAGCACCGCGGCGGAAGGACTCGCGCAGGCCGGCTACGGCAAGGCCCATGACGCGTCCTTCGCCAACGCGGTTGAGCAGGCCAAAAACCATTTTCATCGCTGCGCCCGCTGCATGAAATATGTCTGCGACCCCTGCTGGAACCGGGACAAAGGACTGTGCCGCGCCTGCGCACCGGATGCGCAGGTGGAAATCGAAGCCGCGCGCGCCTCCGGGGAAGTATATGCCGCTGGCGAAAAAGCCGCGCTCGAGGGCATCCAACGCGGCAAACAGATGGACGTGAAACGCGACCGGCAGCTGGTCTGCCCGAAGTGCAATGCCGAAACCCACGGCGCGAAGTTCTGTCCCGAATGCGGTTTCAAACTGGCCGCGCAGTCGGAGTGTCCGAAATGTGCCGCTGAAGTTTCGCCCGGCGCGAAGTTCTGCCCCGAATGCGGCGAGAAGCTGGGCTGAGAATTCCGCCTTGCTCATCCGCCGTCCCCGCTTTGCAATTCCGTTTGCCGGCCACCATGGGGCTACCGACCGGCTAAAGCACGAACACCAACACGATCCAACCGCACAGCAAGAGACCCTCGAATCCCGCCCAATTCCGGCCGATTCGATTCACCGCGACACCTGAACCGGGCACGCGGCAGTTTGCCAAGAGCGCGACAAAAATAATCGGATTGCCTTGAGTTTGAGTGTGCCATCCGCTAGTTTTTAAGTTTCGCCTCACGATATGAAAACATTCTGTGCTTGGTTCATACTTTGCTTAACGGCCAGCCTCGCGTCGGGGACAGATTGGCCGCAATGGCGCGGCCCCCTGCGCGACGATATTTCCACCGAAACCGGTCTGCTCCAGCAATGGCCAGCCGGCGGCCCCGCGTTGGCATGGAAAACGACCGATTTGGGCGAAGGTTATTCCGGCGTCTCGGTCGTCAAGGGCAAGGTGTACACCATGGGCGACCAGGGCGAGGCCAGCTTCCTGTTCGCGCTGGAGGCGGCGACAGGCAAGGTGATCTGGTCCACCAAGGTCGGCAAGTCGGGCGGCAATTATCCGGGGCCGCGGTGTACCCCCACCGTGGACGACGACCAAGTGATAACGCTTGGGCAATTTGGCGATCTGGTGTGCGTGAGCGCCGCCGACGGCAAGGAGCGCTGGCGACATAATCTGCAAAACGATTTCGGCGGCAAAATGATGTCCGGCTGGGGATATGCCGAATCCCCGGTAGTGGAGGATGGCAAAGTAATCTGCACCCCCGGTGGCATGCAAGGCACGATGGTTGCCTTGGACAAGAAAACCGGCGCAATTGTCTGGCACAGCAAGGAATGGACGGACCATGCCTCCTATTCCTCAATCGTCATGGCGACGATCAACGGCGTGCGGCAGTGTGTACAATTGACTGATGCCAGCGTCGGCGGCGTGGCCGCCCAGGATGGCCGACTGCTGTGGCGCGCGCCGCGCCCTGGCAAAACCGCGGTCATCCCGACCCCGATTGTGGCGGATAATTCGGTCTATGTCACCTCCGCCTATAATATTGGCTGCAATCTGTTCAAAGTGGACACGGACGGCACGGGGACAGGATTTACGGCGCGGCAGGTTTACAGCAACAAGGAAATGCTGAATCAGCACGGCGGCGTGGTGAAGGTGGGTGACTATCTGTACGGCTATTCCGATGGCAAAGGCTGGACTTGCCAGAATTTCAAGACCGGCGAAGTGGTCTGGCAGGAGAAAGAAAAACTGTCCAAAGGCTCGCTTTCGTGCGCCGGCGGCATGCTTTATCTCCGCACGGAAAGCGGACCGGGCACCGTGGTGCTGCTCGAACCGACGCCCAAGGGCTGGACGGAAAAAGGCCGCTTCGATCAGCCCAATCGCAGCGACAAGAATAGCTGGCCACACCCGGTGGTGTCAGGTGGTTGCCTTTACCTGCGCGACCAGGGGGTGCTCTTCTGCTACGACGTAAAGCAAAAGTAACGATTATGAAACCGGGTCAAACTGACGGCGTACCGCAGGTTTCCAAACCCGCTCTAACGCCGATTTCCAAATCGGCAGCGCGTCGAAAAGGCAGGGCGTCCGCGGGTTTGGAAACCCGCGATACAGCAGACTTGGAAGACTGCGGTACAGGGTTGCCCATGAAATACCCGGGCCACCGCCTGACCTGCACCGTCGCGTTGATCTTGCTGGCAACCGGACTGCTGACGGCGCAGGCGGATTGGCCGCAAATCCGCGGGCCTTGGGGCGACGGTCAAGTGTCGGCGCCCGGAGACACAAAGCTCCTCGGCCTGCCGACCGAGTGGAGCGAAACAAATAACATCAAGTGGAAGACGGAAATATCCGGGCGCGGCTGGTCCACGCCAGTGGTATTGGGGGACCAGATTTGGCTGACCACGGCCACGGTGGACGGGCACGATTTCTTCGTCCTCTGTGTGGATGCCAAGACCGGTAAAATCCTGCTGAACGAAAAGCTCTTTCATTGCGATTCGCCAGAACCGCTGGGCAACGCCGTCAATTGCTATGCCACGCCCTCGCCCGCCATCGAACCGGGCCGGATTTATGTCCACTTTGGCAGCTACGGCACGGCCTGTTTGGACACCGGAACCCGCCAGGTGCTTTGGAAACGGTCTGACTTGCCCTGCCGGCACTATCGCGGCCCCTCTTCCTCTCCGGTGTTGTTTGAAAATTTGGTAATCCTGACTTTGGACGGGGTGGATTTGCAGTACGTGGTCGCACTGGACAAGATGACCGGCAAGACGGTCTGGAAAACGGATCGCTCATTTACTTGGGATGACCGCAACGACCCCTCCGACATGGTCCGCTTGGGCGACCGCCACAAAGCGCACAGCACGCCGCTGCTGATCACCTATGACGGCAAACAACAACTGATCAGCACGGCCGCCAGGTCGGCCTACGCCTATGATCCGGCCACCGGCAAGGAACTGTGGCGCATCCATCATGATGCATGGTCAGCCGCACCCATGCCGGTGTATCGCCAAGGGGTCGCTTTCCTCGTCACCGGCTCCGGCAAGACACAGTTGATCGCGGTCCGCGTGGATGGCCAGGGCGACGTGACTGGCACCCATGAGGCTTGGACGGTGGACTCGCTCGTGGCCAGGACGGCTTCGCCCGTTCTGGTGGACGACCTGCTCTACATGGTTACCGATGATGGCATGGTGACTTGCTTGGATACGGCGAATGGCAAGGAAATCTGGCGGCAGCGGATCAATGGCAAGTACGCCGCGTCACCCATTCATGCGGATGGACGCCTCTACTTTTTCAATCAAGCGGGTGAAACCACCGTGTTAAAGCCCGGTCGCACTTTCCAAGTGCTGGCCACCAACACCCTGGCGGACGGCTTCATGGCCTCACCCGCAGTGGTAGGGAAAGCCTTCATACTGCGGACAAAAACCAGCTTATACCGGGTGGAGACTTCCAGTGCCAGCGGCCAGTAATCTGGAATAGAAGGGGCAGCAGACCATGCCGGACTCTTCCCCAGACCACAAGTCTCCCGCCTCAAATGGTCGGAGGGGGTCATGGATTGCCGCCACTCTGGCGTTGAGCTTCGTCGCGGTTTTGGCGTTCACCGTTCTTTTTGTGGTGAGCAATCGCCCTTTGCAGCCGCTCCGGGAGCGCCAGCCGGGCATGGATCAAACGGGCTCTGGCCCCGCGGATCAGCCGCAGTCCTCCATTGACAAGGGCAAACTCATCACCTCGGTTGCCATGAACAAACCGACCCCAGCCCTTGGACAACCGTCCACCAATCCGGGTGACTGGCCGCAATTTCGCGGGCCGAATGGGGATGGCATTTTTTCCGGAGCACTGAACATTAACCGCCATTGGGGCGGAGGCAAACCGGCCACGCTATGGCAGGTCGAGCTTGGAGAAGGCTACGCCGGTGCGGCGGTGCTGGCTGGCCGCGTATTTATCCTCGACTACGACGCCACCAACCATGCCGATGCGCTGCGTTGCCTGTCCTTGGCGGATGGACGGGAGTTCTGGCGATTTTCCTATCCGGTGAAGATCAAGCGCAATCATGGCATGAGTCGCACCACCCCGGCGGCGACGGAGCAGTACCTGGTCTCGCTCGGACCCAAGTGCCATGTAATTTGCCTGGACACGGCCAGCGGCCATTTCCGGTGGGGCCTGGATTTGGTCCGGGACTTCGGCGCCGAAGTGCCGCAGTGGTATGCCGGGCAATGTCCGCTGATTGTGGATGGCTGCGCCATTCTCGCGGTCGGGGGATCCGCCCTCATGCTGAAAGTGGATTGCGCCACGGGGAAAACGCTCTGGTCCACGCCAAATGCTCATGACTGGAAAATGACTCATTCTTCCGTGGTGCCGATGGAGTTTGCCGGGCGGAAGATGTACGTGTACTGCGCCAGCGGCGGCGTGGTGGGGGTCTCGGCGGACGATGGCAGCGTGTTATGGGAGACGGACCAATGGAAAATTTCCATCGCCACCATTGCGACTCCCGTGCCCGTGGGGAGTGGAAAAATTTTCTTAGCCGGCGGCTACAACTCGGGCAGCCTGATGCTCCAATTGAAGGAAGTTGACGGACACCTCGCGGCCGAGCCGCTGTTCCGGTTGAAGCCCACCGAGTTTGGGGCCACACAGCAAACGCCCATCTTCTATCAGGACCACATTTATGGCGTCCGACCGGATGGGCAATTGACCTGCCTGGATTTGGCCGGAAAAGTGCTCTGGAGCAGTGGAGCCGGGGCGAAGTTCGGCTTGGGACCGTTCCTGATTGCCAACGGCCTGATTATTGTACTGAATGATGACGGTTTGCTCACACTGGCGGAAGCCGATCCTTTGGGTTATCGTGCCTTGACCCAAGCCCAAGTGTTAACCGGGCACGATGCCTGGGCACCCTTGGCGCTGGCCGGCGGACGATTGCTGGCGCGGGACTTGACACGAATGGTTTGTTTGGACATAACCAAAGACCAGAAATGAAAAAAAATCCAAAAATAGAAACCGATCCCAAGCTCAACCGGCGACGGTTCGTAAGCCGCGGCGCGATTGGCCTTGGCTTGCTTTCCGCCGGCGGCTTGGCTGGCTGGCTTTCCTCCCGGCCTAATCGCAGCCCGGTTCACGGTCCGGTTGCCGAAAAGACGAGCCGTGCCGCACTGGACCCTCGCTTCACCTATGATGTCAGCCGTTTCGCCCACACCGACCCTGCCCTGCTCCGCTATTCAGAAAGCGCCTCAATTCCCACTGGTTTTGCCGATCCGAGCTGCCTCGCTGTGGGCGCGGACGACCTGATTTTCATCGGCGGCGACCAAACGGTGAAAGCCCTGAACCGGGATGGCGACCTGCGGTTCACCCTGCCGCTTGCCGAACGTCCCCAAGCCATGGTGCCCATGTCCGATGGCCGACTGCTGATTGCCCTGCCGGACCACCTGGAAGTTTACGACCATTCGGGCCGGCAAATGTTGCACGGCGAATCTCTGGGGAATCGGGTGTTCCTCACCTCGGTGGCGGCAGGCGGCGATCACATTTTCGCGGCGGACGCCGGCAATCGAGAGGTGATTCGTTGCGATGCCAATGGCCGGGTGCGCGCGCGTTTCGGACGGGTGGGTGCCAAAGACGGCACGCCCGGCTTTGTGGTTCCCAGTCCGTACTTTGATCTTTGTTATGGCGCCGACGGTCTGCTCTGGGTCGCCAACCCCGGACGCCATCGGGTTGAGGCTTATACACCCGAGGGCCAGTTTGAACTTAGTTGGGGCAGCACTTCCATGGCGGTGGAAGGGTTCTGCGGCTGCTGCAATCCAGTCCATTTCACCCGCTTGACAGATGGCCGTTTCGTCACCAGTGAGAAGGGCCTGAACCGCATCAAGCTTCACGACGTGAAGGGTAATTTCACCGGGGTGGTGGCCGGACCGGAAACTTTGGTCAAGGATCTTGAACTCGCGCGCCAGGCTTGTAACAACTGCCACATCGGGTTTGGTTTTGATGTGGCGTGCGACTCCAAGGACCGGGTGCTCGCGCTGGACCCGGCCACCAAGACAATTCGCGTCTTCACCCCTAAAACTGTCGCCGCATGAAAACCAACCCGCCCCATCGGCCCCCGCTCACCCGCCGCGAGTTTGCCCACACGGCCATTCGCACAGTGTTGCTGGGCGGCATTGTCACCTTGGGCGTGGTGCTGGCGCGTCGCGCCTGTCACGCCCGCGGCACTTGCCAGAATTGCAGCCTGCTCGCCGGATGCGCGTTGCCTTGGCGGAAGGAGCCATCATGAACCGCCGTCACTTTTTGTCGGGTGGCCTGCGCGGGTCGCTGCTGCTCGCTCTGGGAAGCGTGTTGGGGGCAGTAACGGGCCGGGCCAAGGCGCGGACCACGGTCTGGCAGATTGATCCCTGGCAATGCACGACGTGTGGCCGGTGCGCCACAGAGTGTGTGTTGGAACTGTCGGCGGTGAAATGCGTGCATTCCTTCGATATGTGCGGCTACTGCCAGCTCTGCACGGGCTATTTTGAACCGGACCCCAACCGGCTCAATACCGCCGCCGAAAACCAGCTCTG
>Ga0316217_10005402_pt1 | contig 13283 bp, 16 predicted proteins | sample 1anoAmetaG_FD_203633 | JGI IMG/M metagenome (GOLD analysis project Ga0316217, IMG submission 203633) | Freshwater microbial communities from Trout Bog Lake, Wisconsin, USA - 1anoA | ecosystem: Environmental > Aquatic > Freshwater > Lake > Hypolimnion/Profundal zone | place: USA: Wisconsin...
CGCTAACCGTTACCCAGGTCGTGGCCGCCCGCCGTTCCACCCGCGCCTTTTTGCCAAGGCCGGTGCCGCGCGCGGTGATCGAGCGAGTGCTGGAAAAGGCGCGCATGGCCCCCTCCAGCCTCAATTTGCAGCCCTGGCACGCGGTGGTGCTGGCGGGTGCGCCTTTGGCGGCGCTGTCGGCCGCTTTGCACGCCGCCACGCCGCGGCCGGGGTGTGAGAGTGCCCCCTCGCATAGCGATGCCCCGGCACCCATCCTTGCCCGGCGTGACGCGATCATGGCCGAGCGGATGGCCGCGCTGGGCATCGCGCGCGAAGACACCGCCGCCCGCGCCGCCTATCAGCGCAAGAACCTGGCGTTTTTTGGCGCGCCCGCCTGCCTGTTTACCTTCATCCCCCGCGTGCTGACCGCCACCAACCAGGGCAGCACCGGGCTGTGGCTGCAAACCGTGATGCTGCTGGCGGTGGAGGCGGGGCTGGCCACCTGCCCGCAGGAATCGCTGGCCGATTATGCCCCGGTGATCAAGGCGGCCTGCGGCATCGACGATGGCGAATACCGCCTGTGGTGCGGCCTGGCCATCGGCTGGCCCGATACCACCGCGCCGGTCAACAACTACCCCCGCCCGCGCGTGCCTCTGGCCGAGCAGGCGCGGTTCATCGGTTTCGAGTAAGGCCGTGATGACCGACGCGCCCAACCCCCTCATGCTGTTCAACAGCCTGACCCGCCAGTTGGAGGCGTTTACGCCGGTGCATGAGGGCGAGGCGCGCGTCTATACTTGTGGGCCGACGGTCTATAACTATCCGCATATCGGCAACTGCCGCGCCTATGTCTTTGCCGATGTGCTGGGCCGGGTGCTGAGCTATAAGGGCTATAAGCTCAGCCATGTGATCAATATCACCGATGTCGGCCACCTGACCGACGACGCCGACGCCGGCGAGGACAAGTTGGAGCGGCAGGCGAGCCGCGAAGCACGATCAATCTGGGACATTGCGCGGCATTATACCGAGGCGTTTTGGGCCGATATCCGCGCGCTCAATATCCGTGGGCCGATGCGGGCGGGGGTGGCGGACGCCGATTACTGGTCGGTCGCCACGCAATATGTGCCGAAGATGATCACCTTTGCCGAGCGGATCGCGGCGAAGCACTGCTATGAGCTGCCCGGCGGGCTTTATTTCGATGTGTCCACGGTGGCCGATTATGGCCGGCTGGCGCGCCACAAAACGGACGAGGGCGAGGGCCGGATCGAGGCGGTGGACGGCAAGCGCCACCCCGCCGATTTCGCCATCTGGCGCAAGACCCCGCCCGGCGAGACGCGGCAGATGGAGTGGGACAGCCCCTGGGGGCGCGGCGCGCCGGGCTGGCACCTGGAATGTAGCGTGATGTCGGGCGCGCTGCTCGGCTTTCCGTTCGACATCCACACCGGCGGCATCGACCATCGCGAGATCCACCACCCGAACGAGATCGCCCAGAACCAGGCGCATGAGGGCTGCGAGGCCAGCGGTGCCAACATCTGGATGCACAATAATTTTCTGGTGGACCGGCGCGATGGCGGCGGCGGCAAGATGAGCAAATCCTCCGGCGAATTTCTCCGCCTGCAACTGCTGATCGACAAGGGCTATCACCCGCTGGCCTATCGGCTGCTGTGTCTCCAGGCGCATTACCGCAGCGAGCTGGAGTTTAGCTGGGAGGGCCTCGGCGCGGCGCTGACGCGGCTGAAGCGGCTGGTGATGGCGGTGGAGAAGTTGCGGAATGCCGACCAAGATATTCCAGCGCCGGGCATCAGCATAGCTGAGGTTCGCGGTACCGTCTCAAAGCTATTGCGCGAATTTGAAGACGCCATTTCAGATGATCTGAATACCCCATTGGCGCTCGCTCAACTGGAAGTTATGACGAATTTTGCAAACTCTATGGACATATCTCGGCTATCGCTGGTCAGGGCGATAGACCTCGTCCTCGGCCTCAACCTGCTCACCCTTACCCGCGAAGACCTGCGCATCCGTCCCAAAGCCGCGTGTATCAGCGAGGAAGAGATCGAAGCCATCCTGTTGGCCCGCAAAGCAGCCCGCGCCGCCAGGGACTTCGCCACCTCGGACCGCCTGCGTGATGAACTCACCGCGCAAGGCGTCGAGGTGATGGACGGCGACCCGCTGGGGTGGGAGTGGAAGCTGGGGGCCGCCTAGCCCCTCAGCACTCCTCCAGCAGCAGCAGCTCGGCTTCCACCACCAGGCGCGGGGCGGGCGGGTCGCCGGCCAGCGCATCATGCACCACCGAGGTGATCGCCGCATCGGCCACCAACTGGCCGGTGATGTGGAACTCGTGCTCGGGCAGCGCGGCGATAAAGGCCTCGCCCGCCATCACGCTTTGCGCGCCGTTAAACTGCAGCATGATGCTGTGCCGCGTGCCCGAAAAGGTGATGCTGGCCCAGGGCCGCTCGGCATGGCGGAGCAGCTCTGCCTGCGGCCCGGCCAGGCGCAGCACCGCGCGCAGCAGCCTGGCGGCGGGGTGGCGGGTGCGTGGTGGCCACTGTTTTGTCAAAGCCGCCACCGGGCCCCCGGCGGGCGCTGTGTGCCGCAATGTGGCGGCCGAGTGGCGGGCGAAGTGGGGGTCAAAGCGCATGGGTTCCCTCCCGGTAGGACTGGATGAATTGTTCGACACGGCGGATGGTGTGGGCGCGCGGCTGACGGCCGTTGCGCAGGTCGGCGACGAAGCGCGGGTCATGCACCGCCAGTCGGCCGAATAGCGTCCATGCCATGCCGGTTTCCCGCAGAAAGGCTTCGATTTTGCGCAGTATCATGGGGCCTCCGGTCGGTGATTCGCCAATATGTTCGTGTTTTGTTCACATATGAAATCCTACTTGTCTAGGATTTTTCCTGTGGTAAGATACGGATTATGCAAGCCGTGGAATCACCTGAAAAAACCGCGGGCAAGGTGCAGCTTCGTTTGCTCGGGCTGGCGCGTGATCGGGGCGTCAGCCTGGCGGCGCTCTCGGCCATGATTGGCAGAAATAATACTTATTTACAGCAGTTTGTTCGCAAAGGCAGCCCGCGCAAGCTGGAGGAAGGAGACCGGCGCAAGCTTGCCCGCTTCTTCGGCGTGACCGAGGCCGATCTGGGCAGGGAAGGTGGCCTCGAATCGCGGGAAAATTCCTATATATTTGCAAAAACCGCGCCCAAACCACCCCCCACAATCCCACATACCGATTGGGTCGATGTGCCGCGCCTCGCGCTCGATGCCTCGGCGGGGGGCGGCGCGCTGGCCGGCGGCGCGGCGGCGGAGCAGCCCTTTGGCGCGTTGCGCTTTGCCCGCGGCTTGCTGCGCGCGGCGGGGCTGGAGCCAGCGCTGCTGGCGGGCATCGCGGTGGCGGGTGACTCGATGGAGCCGACGCTGCGCGATGGCGACGAGATTTTGGTGGATATGCGCCCCCATCCCCCCCGCGATGGCGTGCATGTGGTGCGGGTGGGCGAGGTGCTGCTGGTCAAGCGGCTCGATCTGGGCCGGCCGGGTCGCATCACGCTGCTCAGCGACAACCCTGCCTATCACCCGCAGGAACTGCCCGCGCATGAGGTGCGGGTGATCGGCCGCGTGGTGTGGAAAAGCGGCCGGCTCTAGGGTTTTAACCCAGGCTTTGTAAAATTCCGCGCCACAAGGCAGACGCGGTCGCCCACAGGGCGCGACACCCATAGCGCTGGCCACGCGTCAAACTTCACTGGTTAAATTTCACTGGCCTTGCCGCCTCCAGCTTTCGGCTTGTCGAAATTTGCCCTCACTTCGTCGCCCGCCTATTGTCTATCTTAATAGTAGAGATAAGCTCCGATGACAGGTAAAGCTGCGAATCACCGGCAGATTAGCCTTATGGAGAAGGTGCGCCATGGCCCATAACGATGCTTCCCTGGCCCGTCCGGCGCCACTGATTCTTACGGTGCCGGGCCTCAACAACAGTGGCCCTGGCCATTGGCAAACCCTGTGGGAGCAACAACGCACAGATTGCCACCGGGTGGAACTGGGCATGTGGAGCAGTCCGCATCGCAATAGCTGGGTCAATCAGCTTAACTTGGCGATCCGCGCGGCCAATTTTGCCGCTCCGCGACGGCCGGTGCTGCTGGCGGCGCATAGCCTGGGCTGCCTGGTGGTGGCGTGGTGGGCCCAGATGGAGGCGGCGGACGCCAGGCATCTGGTGGCGGGTGCCCTGCTGGTCGCCCCGCCTGAGGCCGGGCGCAGCGCGATCGACCATCGGCTGGCGGGGTTTGCTCCCGTGCCCCATGGGCCCTTACCCTTTCCCACCATTTTGGTGGCCAGCCGCGATGACCCCTATATGCCGATCCGCGATGCCCGTCGCCTCGCCGCCAGTTGGCGTGCGCGCTTTGCTGATGCGGGGGCCATCGGCCATATCAACGCCCATTCCGATATCGGCGATTGGCCATTTGGCCAGTTTCTGCTGGGGCAATTGCTGAGGCGCCCGACGCAGGCAGCGGGCCCGGCAGGCGAGGTTTCCCGCATGGCGCATGTGCGGCGGGCCTCGCCTGCAAAACCCACGCCCCGGGCCTTGCCGGCGCGGCGCTGACGCCCACCAAAAGCCGGGCTCAGCACCATTCCCCGGCAAGGTTTGCCGCCGGCCGCGCATATTTGCCACAACTAAGGTGCGGCCTCGGGCAATAAAAATTGCCGCTGGCAAGGCCTTGCAATCTGGTGATGGGGTGGTAACCATGTAGCCAATCAGCCTAAATGGCTGTCATGCGAGGGGAAGGACGAAGCTTGTGGCATCATCAGGCAGCATAGCGGCAGCGCCGCTCACCCGCTCGCAAAAAACCGCCATTCTGGCCAGCTATTTGGGCTGGACGCTCGACGCGTTTGACTTTTTCCTTATGGTTTTCCTGGTCAAATCGATCTCCGAAGCCTTTGGCCACAGCATCAAGGAGGTCGCCGAGGCGCTGTTCTGGACGCTGGCGATGCGGCCGGTGGGCGCGCTGTTCTTCGGCTGGCTGGCCGATAAATATGGCCGCCGCCCCATCCTAATGCTGGTGATCGTGCTGTTCTCGCTGTTGTCCGTCGCCTCTGGCCTGGCGCAGACGCTGGGGCAGTTGCTGCTGATCCGCGCGGTGTTCGGCGCGGCGATGGGGGGCGAATGGGGTGTGGGTGCCAGCCTGGTGATGGAGAGCATCCCGACACGGCTGCGTGGCCGGGTCTCTGGTTTGCTGCAATCGGGCTATCCCATGGGCTATTTGCTGGCGGCGCTGGTGTTCAAATTCGCCTTTGTCGCCATTGGCTGGCGCGGCATGTTCTTCGTCGGCATGGCCCCGGCGCTGTTGGTCGCCTTCATCCGGATGGGGGTTGAGGAACCGGCAGGGGGCGAGGCGCGGCTGGCGGCCGGTGGCGGCACGATTATGGGCACATTGCGCGCGATTGGCAGCAACTGGAAGCTGTCGCTGTATCTCATCGTGCTGATGACGGCGTTCAACTTCTTCAGCCACGGCACAATGGACCTTTACCCCACCTTCCTGCAAAAACAGCACAAGTTTGACCCCGCGCTCACCGGGCTGATCGTCGCCTTTGTCAATGTCGGGGCGATCTGCGGGGCGCTGTTCTTCGGCCTGTTCTCCGACCGTATCGGCCGGCGGCGGGCGATCGTGATCGCCGCACTGTTCGCCTTGCCGTTCATCCCGCTCTATGCCTATGGCGATTTCTGGGCCTCGGGCAATTCGGCCTGGGTGCTGGCCATCGGCGGCTTTATGGTTAGCGGCGCGGTGCAGGGGGCATGGTCTGTCGTGCCCGCGCATCTGAACGAGCTGTCACCCATCGCCATCCGCGCGATGTTCCCCGGCTTTGTTTATCAACTGGGCAACCTCTTTGCCTCGAGAAACACGCCCATTCAGGCGGGCATCGCCGAAAGCCACGGCAACAACTACTCGCTCGCGCTGGCCAGTGTGGTGGGTATCGCCGCCTTTGTGGTGGCCTTCTGGTGCGCCGTGGGGCCAGAGCGCAGCGGCGAAGACCTCAACGCCGCGCGCGGCTGACATTTTGCCGGGGCCGTGGCGTCAGATGATGCTGATGCCACGGGGCGGATTTAGCCAGCGTTCAGAACGGTCCATGAAACAACGCCACCGTCAGGGCCAGCCCGATACCGATTACCAGCACCCGCAGCCAGTGCTCGTTCACCCGGCTCAGCATATGCGCGCCGAAATAGCTGCCCGTCAGCGCGCCTACGCAGGCCACCAGCATTGCCAGCCAGCGCACCTGGCCCGAGGCGAGGAATATCACCACCGCTGAAAGGTTCATCACCCCGGCCAGCAGGTTTTTGGTCGCCGCCGCCGCGCGCACCGGTACATGGCTGAGCGCCAGCGCCGCCAGCATCAAAAAACCAATGCCGCCGCCGAAATAGCCGCCATAGATCGCTATCCCGAACTGGATCGCGCCGGCTGCCCCCGCGCCCAGCCCGGCGTGTACCTCGCCCTCATGCGGGGGTTTGCGCAAGAACGAGCCCCAGGCAAAGGCCGCCGTGGCAAACAGCACCAGCCACGGCACCAGCCGCGCAAAGATGCCAGATGGCGTGACCAGCAGCAGCACCGCGCCCAGCACCCCGCCCGCCAGGCTGATGCCCATCAGCGCGCGCAGGCCCAGGCTGGCGGTGCCCTCTGCGTGTTTGCGGCCCAGCCAGCCGCCGGCGATCTGCCCCGGAAACAGCGCCACGGTGGAGGTGATATTGGCGGCGCGCGCGTCCATCCCGGTCAGCATCAGCATGGGCAGAGTGATGAACGAGCCGCCGCCGGCCAACTGATTTTGCGCCCCGGCCCAAACCGCGCCGACGAACAACAGGGCAAAATGAAAGAGTATGGGTGAGGCCATCCGCCGCCGATACTCCGGAATGGCCATTCGGGAAAGAGAGGTCGGGTGTTGGCATGGGCCAGGCGCAACTCATTGGCTTTTGCAACCCAGTTTTATGCTGGTAGCCGGCTGGTCAGCCCCGCCACCATGGGCAGGTGAAATTGCAGCGGGTTGAGCCGCGCGCCCTTGTGCTTTTCCCAGTTGTCAAACCGGCGCAATTGCACGGCATGAGCGAAAAGCCGGGCGTGCGCGAAGTTTGTGGCTTCGGCGGCGGTTATCGGGTCGCCCTGCACCCCCAGCGATAGGCCGCATCGATGGTGCATAATTGGTGGCGCATAAATAGCGTTTGGCGGCAATATACCTCTGGATAGGCGTGGTTATTGCGGGAGAAAGCCACAGTGCAAGAATGGCAGCGGCAATCTGCTCATACCGTGTGTCATGGCTCTGGCATTCGCGCGTATTGCCCGCCTAATCGAGCAATGCGCGGATCTTGCCGAGCAGGCCCTGGATGCGTTCGGCGGCCTCGCCAAAGGTCTGCACATCCTCGCGGTTGTTGTTGCCGCGCGCTTCCTTGGCGGATTCGAGATAGCCCTCTAAGTCGACCTCCAGCGCGTCGACCAGCATCTCGGCCTCGTCCTCGGTCAGCGTCAGTTTGATCATTTTGGTCACGCCGGTGGCCCCTTTGCTGGAATGGATGCCCCATAGCCACAAGCGCCTTGCCGCGTCCAGAGCGATTTGGCGCGGGTGCCGGGGGCCCACGGGCATGGCGCCATTTCGCCGCGGAGTGGCATCAGGGCCATCTATTTTTGCCATATAGGCTATTTTACGGCATTATTATACTTGACATACCCATTTTGAGAACGTAGGGTGAATCCAATTGGAGAAACCCCATGTCGTCTGTCCTTTCCGCCCCGCACTTTCACAGCGAAGAAGCTGCTTTTGGTTACGTCGAGGCGCGACTTTGGCCAAATGGTCCCGTTTGCCCGCATTGCGGCGGCGTGGAGCGCGTCGGTAAGTTGGCTGGCAAAACTACCCGCGCCGGGCTGTGGAAGTGCTACCAGTGCCGCAAGCCCTTCACTGTCAAGATCGGCACCATCTTTGAGGGCAGCCACGTTGCCATGCATTTGTGGCTTCAGGCGATGTATCTGATCGCGGGCAGTAAGAAAGGTATTAGTGCGAACCAACTTCACCGCGTGCTGGGCGTCACCCTCAAAACCGCTTGGTTCATGGCGCACCGCATCCGCGAAGCGATGCGCGACGATACCCTTGCGCCGTTTGGCACCACTGGCGGTCGTGTAGAGGTCGATGAAACCTACATTGGCCGCAAAAAGGACGTTGAAACCAAGCGCCCGCTTGAACGCGGCTTCCGCACCAAACTGCGGGTTGTGTCGCTGATCGACCGCGACACTGGCGCTGCCCGCTCGTTCTCGGCCAATACCGCCGTTGCTGGTGAGGTCGCCAAGATCGTGCGCGACAACATCGCCCGCGAGGCGAAGCTGACCACCGATGAAAGCAACCTCTACCGCGCGGTTGGCCGTGAGTTCGCGGCCCATGACCATGTGATGCACGCTGGTCACGAATATGGCCGTGGCGAGGTCCACACTAACACCCTTGAAGGCTTTTTTTCGATCTTCAAGCGCGGGATGCGGGGTATCTACCAGCACTGCGATGAAAAGCATTTGCACCGGTATTTGGCCGAGTTCGATTTCCGCTACAGCAATCGCGTTGCACTGGGCTATAACAATGCCGACCGCGCCGATACTATGCTCAAGGGTGTGATCGGCAAGCGGCTCACCTATGAAACAATTGGTGCGCGGTGATGCCCAAGAAGAAAGCTCCCGATACGCAAGAAGCGCAGAGCGAGAGGTTCCGCGCCGAAGTCGCGCGCCTCGTAGCCGCTGGCGAACTAAGCCCCACAGAGGCTGACGCGACGCTGGATCGTTTGGTGCGAGAGCGGACGGCTAGCGCCGGCCCCTGATCCAACAGCCAAGCCATTGCGCATCGAAGAAGCGACTAGCCAGCGGCTGTTGCCTTGAGGCTGTTGAGCCAATTGCTGACTTCACCTCCTCGACAAATAGGCCGACATCCATAAAATAGTTGGGATAAGCAGCGCGGAGATCACTAGCCTTATCAACCGCGACTAGCACAGAATTCAGGGCGCTATTACCGCGCTCTGCCCCATCAAGCGATGTTGCAGAGGCTTGCCGGGAAACACTTTGAATATTTACGCTATTCACTTGGTGGTCAAATTGAATTAGGTAGAATGGAGAAGTTGACGAGGTTTCCGTTATTTTTACTGCATTGCGATAATGGTCCATTGTAGCGAGAGCATCTAACCCAATCTGAAGGGCTATAATTTCTTGCCTCCTTTCCGATTCATTTGCCGGGGTTCCAGGAACAATTTCACCTCCTTCGCGCGCGGCGATCTCTGATCCCATCAAAGCAAAAAAACGAAGCCATTCGGCGTTACCTATGCCGCCCTTTAGCTCTTCGCCGCGCATCATCCCGACTGCCTCTACGGCGGTCGCCCATGCGTGCTGCGCACGAGTGCGAAGCTGAATCTCGATATATTGAGCGTTGTTATTCAGCGACGCGTATTCGCCCCGGCCATGATAGCGGTAAATGAGATGGTGGCTGCGATAGCCGGTCCGTTTTGGCCGGCCCACATAATCATCCTCTCTAACGAAATGATGCCGGGGTGAATCGCGGTAAGAAGCGAGCAATGCAGATACTGCGGCTTGATCGGAAAGGATTGCCCGGCACCCGCCAATATCCTGCATTTGGTATAGGCTGTGGGGAGATCGGGCCAGCTTGGCGCGAATAGAGATCATGCGCTTTAGCCGCGCCGCAGTAAGCGCATCCGAACCTAAATGCCTGACTTTTTGCGCGAGTTCCATGCGCATGTGGCGCATCGGCACAATATGGCTGGCGCGCCAGTTGTGAGCTATCCGAAAAGCGTCAATTGCTTCTGGGCTAGAGCCGATAATGCTGCCTTTGAGCAGCTTTCCAGCCTCCACAACCTGGCGTTTGGAATACTCCGGCGAAACGTATTCGGCCATATCGTCCCACGCAAGCGACTCGCGCCAACCGTTAAAGAAGTGAAGCATTTACCACCTTTTCAGCGATTGGGTATGCCAAATATAATAACGCCTATTTTACTTTCCTACATACAGGCTGATTTGGCAAATAATTGGGCGCGCGCCGCTTTCCCCGATCCGCGATTCGGCAGAGGGGCGCATCAGCCTCAGGAGACCTGCCCCCATGACCGACCTTATAACCAACCCGATGACCGAATTTCCTGACCTTTCCGTCGATCTCAAAGCCGCCGAGGTGCGGGCCCTTGTGCACGATGGCGAAGCCAGGCATGCCATCGAGGCCGAGTTGGTCACGCTGTTCCCGGTGTCGCTGATCTGGGCGCACAAGGGCTTGCTCGCGCTTTATGGTGTGGCGGCGTTGCTGGGCGGTGTGATTGGGCATTCGGCGCGATGACCGGCCTGTTGGGCATCGGCGTCGCCCTGCGGGCGTTTGGCGTGATACAGCGGGCGCGCGACCTCGCGGCCGGCACCCTGGCGGGCATCGCCGCGCACCCCACCGTGGCGGCGCTGGCGCTCTGCCTGCTGGCGAACCTGTGGCAATGGCATACGGGCACGGTGGCCGAACACGCGGCGGCACGGCGCCTTGCGGGTTGGCAACAAAGCTTCGCGGCGGAACAGAGCAGCTTTGCATCCTTGCTGGGCAGCTATCGCGTGGTGCTGGCTGCGGCCACCCGCGAGGGTGAGAGCATCGAGGCGCTTGCCAACGCCAGCGCCACGCGCCAGCACCATGCCGCGCAGGCCTTGGCGCGGGCAACGCACCGGGCGAATGCCCTGATGGCACTGTCGGCGCGGCTGTCGGCCAAAGCGGCGGCCAACACAACGGCCAACACAAGGGGCAGCGCAGACGCCGGCAGCGGGGTGCACCGCCCTTTGCCGAATTGCCAGACACCGCCCGATGTGCTGGCACTGGGCCAGCAGTTGTGAGCGCCCTTTCGCCGCACTCGGTGCTCTGCGCATCGCGGCACCCGATAGCGCTGGTGTGGCTGGGCCTCGCCGGTTGCCTGTTGAGCGGGTGCGCGCAGCGCCAGCATGTGGACAGCCCCCCGCCGCCACCGCGTATTATTACCGTGAGCCGGGTGGTGGCCGAGGCCTGCCTCCGGCCCGCAGATGTGCCGCCGCCGCCCGCCGGCATCGGTGCGCGGCTCAATGGTGATGCCGTGCATGATACCGAGGTGCTGGCCGCGGCGCTGTTGGCGGCCGAGGCATGGCAGGGCAAGGCGGTGGCGCTGCTGGGCGCCTGCACTGCCCCCACGCCGGCCGGTTAACCGTGGTGGACCCCGGCTTCACCGGGCCTTCCCTAGCCATGCGGCACAGTTTGCACGAAACGCAAACGCGCACCGGGCGCGATGATGCCACCCACCGGCATTGGTAAATTTTTACCACGCCGGTGCTTCGTAAAAACACCTTGGTTCAATTGGTTGGTTGTAGAAGGCTCAGCGCGTAAGCTTGCCTAAGGTGATAAACATAATTTAGAACCATGTAATCTTTTACCATTTGGTAACCATGCCTGCGGTATCTACGGGGCATGAAAAGCCCGCAACCTCTTTTTGCTTTTTCCGCCCTGGCGCTGGTAGCTGGCGCCGCGGCCCCCGCCTATGCTGCCGGCACCCCTGCCGGCACGGTCATCGCCACCGCCGCGACCGCGAGCTTCTCGACCGGCACCAGCACCACCTCGATCACCTCGAACCAGGTGAGCGTCAAGGTGGACGAGCTGATCAATGTCACGGTCAACCCGCTTACCACCTCGCCGGTGGCGGCAAGCTCTGGCCCGGCAACGCTGGTCTATCAGGTGACCAACAACGGCAACGGCAACGAGCCGTTCACCCTTACCGCGCTGCCCAATGTCAGCGGCAATGCCTTCAACACCACCGTGCAGACTGTGGAATACAGCACCGATGGTGGCGCCACCTATACCGTGCTGGCCAATGGCGCGGCCAGCCCTGCCCTCGCCCCCGATACCCCGATCAAGGTGCAGGTGCTGGTAACCCTGCCCGCCACCGCCACCGACGCCACCACCAGCCAGGTGCAACTGACCGCCGCCTCGGTGCTGGGCACCGGCAAGGCCGGCACGCTGCTGGCCGGCAAGGGCAATGGCGGGGTGGATGCGGTGATCGGCCTCAGCGGCGGGCAGGGCACGGGCACGGCCTCGGTGGTTGCCAGCCTGGCGACGGTGGCCCTGATCAAAAGCGCCACCATCCTCGACCCCTTCGGTACCGCCAACCCGGTGCCGGGTGCCATCGTCACCTATACGCTGGTGGCCAGCGCCACCGGCACCGGCTCCGCCGCGGGGGTGGTGGTGACCGACGCCTTCCCCGCCAACACCACCTATCAGCCCGGCACGCTGACGCTGAACGGCACCGCGCTGACCGATGCCGCCGACGCCGATGCCGGCACCGTCACCCTTACCGGAACCACCCCCGGCATCAGCGTGGCGCTGGGCACCATGAATAAGACCACCGCCAGCCAGACCATTACCTTCAAAGTCAAGATCAACTGAGGAACACACCTATGACCCTGCAAAAATCTTTTATCGCCAAGGCCCTGTTCGCGGCCAGCCTGGCCACCCTTGCCTCTGCCCCGGCGCTTGCGGCCGATGCCGTGGCGCTGAAGGGCGAGCCGATCCTGCTCGACAAGGTGGTGACGGTGGACGGCAAGGCCAGCCACACGCTGGTCGACCCCAGCATCACCCATGACAAGGTGGTGCCCGGCAGCCATCTGGTGTTCATCACCGATTATCGCAACAATGGCGCCCAGCCGGCCGAGAATTTCGTGGTTACCAACCCGCTGCCCGGCGCGGTGATGCTGGCCGACGACGGTTTCGGCAGCTTCGATGTCTCGGTCGATGGCGGCAAGACCTTCGGCAAGCTCGCCACGCTGACCATTACCGATGCCAAGGGCGCCACCCGCGCCGCGCAGGCCAGCGATGTGACGACGCTGCGCTGGACGCTCGCCTCCGTCGCCCCCGGCGCCGCCGGCAAGCTGGAATACCACGGCGTGGTGCGCTGAAAAGACCGCTTTTGTTACCCCAGGCTCGCGGGGGGGATATGGCGAGCCGAACTGCCCCGGAACTGTCTTGAAACTGCTTTTTTATGGAGATGAACATGAAACTTGTTACCAAACTGCTGGGCGCGGCGGGCACGCTTGCCCTCACCGGCCTGGCCGCCACCCCCGCCTTCGCGGTGGGCACAACGGCCGGCACTGTGATTAGCAACCAAGCCACGCTTACTTATCAGGTCAGCGGTGCTACTCAGCTTCCTATCAGCTCGAACACCAACAACATCACCGTGGACGAAAAGGTGGTGTTCACCGTCGGCAACAGCAACACCTCGGCCATATCGGTAACCCCCGGCCAACAGGGCGCGGTGACGTCG
>Ga0316217_10005403_pt1 | contig 13282 bp, 11 predicted proteins | sample 1anoAmetaG_FD_203633 | JGI IMG/M metagenome (GOLD analysis project Ga0316217, IMG submission 203633) | Freshwater microbial communities from Trout Bog Lake, Wisconsin, USA - 1anoA | ecosystem: Environmental > Aquatic > Freshwater > Lake > Hypolimnion/Profundal zone | place: USA: Wisconsin...
CAACCCCACCTTTTTTTATTAATATGCTAGTTATACTATTCAGCTAATAAAAGCGATTCATTCATTTGTAAAGTAAAAATAATCAGTGTTATTTCATTTGATGAACTTCTGGCTTGATAGGCGGCATAATTCATCAGAAGTTTAAAGATCTTTGTATTTTTCGATAAAAGGATGCCTCTTTATAGTTTCAGTATCAGGACGTTTCACAGGGTTCTTACGCAGGATAAATGTCAGAAAACTTCTTAGTTACACTGGCCCACCTTCCATTTCAAAGTCTTCTGTGATGATCTTTGACAAATCGTCTTTTTTCTTGATTTTGAAAGCATTTTAACCTGTAAAAAGTTCATGTGTCAAGGCACCAATTGCCCAAGAATCAATTTTTCGGTTATAGTGCTGGCCTAGAAGTATTTCGGGTGATAAATATAAAGGAGTGCCACAAAGTGTGGATCTAAACTCTGAAGGAGAGTAGACTGACCATCCGAAATCACATATTTTAGCCATTCCCTAAATAAAAAACTATTTACATTGCACAAAACAATGTTCTAAAGCTTTATATCTCTGTGAATAATTCCGTTTTCGTGCATATAGCTCACTCCTTCTAATATCTATCTTGTTATTATTGAAGTAGTCTCTTCAGATAGCGTTTTATGTCTCTAAAGCAACTCGTACAATTGCCCATCTTCGGCTAGTTCAAGCAACAAGTAAATGTTGGTTTCATCGCCAAAGAAGTCATACAACTTGACTAAATTGGGGTGGGACAAGAATGATTGGATTTTGATTTAGCTTATTAGTTGATTCAACGCTTTTTCGTTTTCTTCCTGATTGCCGCTCAACAGATTTGCTTTACGAATTATCTTCAAAGCAGCTATGAAGCCTGTCTTCTTGTGCCTGTATAATGAAAGGTTTACTTGACCAAATATACTTCACCAAATTTCCCAGATCCTAATTTCTTCAATTTTCTGAATTCATTCACCTTGTGAGATTGAATCGATAGAATTGAGCTTGCTTTCGGAGATGGGCACAAGGTTGATCCTGTTTCTCTCAATTTCGGCATTTCTCTGAACATGGAAGCTAATAAGCTTGTTCTGCTTTCACTCTTTTTGTCCTAAATGAAACTTGCTTTGTCTATGTTGAGAAAATGGCTTTGTCTTCGTCGTTTTTAGGAATATTGAAAAGGCTTATAGTGCGAAATAGGATCGTAGCGATTGGGGCAAAATGCTGACTATTTTAGTATCCTGGACGAGTTATGCATATGATAGACAATTGGCTTTTACTTGTAACGATGTGAATTCTTCCTTTAACGAAAGTTTTGGAAGAATTTGGCACCTATGTAGGAAGTGCTACTTTCCTTGGACTAAGAAGCAATCTTGTTTGAGATTAATCTGGTTGAATGAAATGCAATAGAGAGGTTCTTCTATGTCATAAGTATAATAGATTTAGAAAGAAGTTAGCAAAATATAAATATTCCCATCAAAATAGGTTTTAAAATTACACCATTTCTTCCACACCAACTTAGAAAGTAAGTACAAAATGGCATTTTTCATCATTAATGAGCTTGAGATCTGTTAATAGTGAAAGCGTTTTCTAAAATTGCAGATTCATTATATCAAAACTCAAAAATTAAAATCTTTTGAAAGAGCTTGGAAATTACAGCAAATAAAGTTAATATCATTTGATCATTGAAGCAAGTTAACTAATCTGTTTTCACTCCACACACCATGGATTGTTCGCCCATCCAGGCAAAAAAATGTTCCCTAACCCTACACCATATCTTTCTTAAATTTCCCTTCAAAAACCTAGCCATTTGAGAACTTCAAACATCCTTGGCCATCTTTTTCATCAGCTGTGAATTATCCTAAATATTTTAAAATTTACCTTCATAGTACTCCCAATATTACTCAATATCATCAAAGCTGTTGAAATCATAGAATTAGCTGAATTTCATAGGACTTTCATTAAAAAGCTTTCCTCTACCTTGAAATTGATCATTTACCCATGTTCCCTAATATGCTTTGCTATCATTTTGGTAGTAAAGGATTCCAAATCCTTCCATTTTGTTATTCCTCCACTCACCATCATAGCAACCACCATCTTGATAGTAAAATTTGCCTTTTCCGTGCCTTTGGCCGTTAAGCTTATAGCCTTAATATCTGCTTCCCATTTTAAAATGCTATACAACATACTGAGGTTAGTTTGATTACTTGGTAGACTTTGAGGGACTTGAGGCTATTCTTGGGTCAAAGGGGACTGTATTAGCCTAAGCTTTGCCTTCTTGTTTCAATTAGTTAGGAGATTGAGCTTTGATTACTTAATAGTCAACCGAATAAGCTGGCTTCACATATTAGTTAAAGTTAATCGGGGAGAAGTTGTTGATATCAGTGGCTTTGTTAGGCAAATCAACTCTTGAAGCATAATCGGACTATTTGATTTGTTTTGAATCGTAAACAGGAGCTGGATTAACAACTCTGTAGGGTGTATATTGTTATTATATTTGAAGAGAGACAGTTTCTTTGAGAGGCAAGGAAGAATATTGGTATAGAATTGGATTAGTGGTATAATGGTTACTCAGATTTGTGCCACCATTTGTGAGATTTGGCAGATTTGTTTAATAAGAATTGAGGTTGTAAGCTGGTACTTTTGTTGACTGAAAAATATTTTGATTATTCTGCAAGTATGAAGTATTGAGAGGTTTGAAGTTAAGTTCTTTGTTTTTTGAAAAAGTTTCAATTGAAAACGTTTTGGATTGATCATGGTTTGATGAAATATACTGAAAATTCTGTTGATTTACCTTATTAGATATCCCTTCATTGGGAGATGAGTAGAGTATTTGTTTGACTTGACTATAACTTGTGAGGGGATTAAGATTCTGTTCCGGGTGCTAAGGTGGGACTTGCTTATAAAATGTACCAATAGATGGTTCAACTTTTGTAGAGGTATAGTTGGGATTAGCTTGATATGCATTACTTTTGTTTGGAAGGGAATTCTGAACAGTTCTTCTAATAAACTGGGTTCTCTTCTGTGTGGGGTGATCATAGTTGAGCATTTTGCTGCTGTTATTCGTATTCTTTTTAACAAAGCTGTCTAAATCCAGCCAATCGGGTCTACTTCTGATGTCCTTGCTGAGCATTAAGACTAATATTTCCTTTAGAGGCTACTAATAGACCTCTCCGAAACGATTGATGTTGGTTTATATCTTCGACCAGTTTATGTGAGAGCTATCATCAAGGTAGCACTGATCCTGCCGCTAAAGCAAACCACATTATAGAAGTATCATAGCCATACTAAAGACATCGTTTTTGAATGCATTCTTGTTTATTATTGGTTTCTGGCTTTCTATAGCTTCGCATTGTTAAGGAGAGAGGTAAATGTTTTTTAAAGTTCGATTATTAAAAATAGACTCAAAATTAGTAAGCAACCCAACAGCCATAGGATCAACAATCTTCACGTTTCCATCTTTTTCCATCAAAATAGCCTTAGTTGTGAGACATTAATGTCTGATATCCTTTTCTTGAAAGGCAGCCAACCCCATAATAGAGCCAGCTAATATAGACCACAGTTAAACATTCTCGAAAGGTTTCTTTTGCAGTGCCCTCTATTTTACCTCATCGAAAAGCGATCTACTTGAATATTCCCAAAGAGTGTACATCTTAAAGTAATTGGAACACATATTATCCTAGCTTCTCTCCTCGATTCCTACTTAACTCAATAACTACTCTAGAGATGAGTCACATGTTTGTTCATGATGCTTTTTCTATTTTTGGCTTTCTAGCAATTGATTGTGTACTCCCTCTGTTCTGTATAGGTTAGCTATCTCAACAAATATTCTTTCTCAGTTCTTCTATGCGTCAAGTAGGTGAGAGAGACTTCTGGGTTTTTAGATATGATAGTGAACTAATTCATAAGTTAGCCTCCTTCTCGAAAAGGGTTGCTACTCTCTGTGCCCATTTATAATTAAATCAAATGAATTAAGGTAACTGTAAAGATTGATTATAAAATATAAAAGTTTATGAAGAAAAGAAGCAAATATATGCCAAGAAAAGCTAATTTTCGCAATATTTCTAGACAGATACTTGTTTAGAGTCAAATTCTGCTTAAAATAATTCTCGAAGATATATTTAACAATAAATTGCTTATGAATTTCTATAAAAACTATTGCCAACAAAGATCAGTAATAACTTTTGTAATCTTAGACTGCGCTTTCCATAACTTTTTCTCCCAACTCTGCCATCAACTTAGTGATATTCTATTCCAAACACATCGGGTTATACTTATTGTGATTGAAAACCGTATTAGCCGTCCTGAAGAGCATATAATTGAACTGTTTTAGCTCTTGTTAATCTCCCGTTTTGAAGATATAGTCTGCTGCTCTTGAAATGTTAGCAAGAAAGATAAAGTAGACATCTAAGCCGCCCAGTTCCATCAATTTATCTAACATCTTTGCGTTGTAGTAGTCTATATTTTCAGCGAAAACCAGCGAAGTATTCTTGACTACGTTGTCGATAAAGTGATAGTTTCTGTTGCGGGAGGCTTTCGAAAGCGAATTTAAACACTCGAAAAGCTAATTCAGCTGGAAATAGTTCTTTCCTAGCTAGGAGGATTACTTCACAAGGCAACTGAAGAAATGAAGAGCTCTGCTTATCTCTTATTAATCATATATCTTCTTTTCTTCATAATGTATTACAAACATCTCCGTGAGCAAATTCAATGCAGTCTCTTTGTCACCATTATGGTTTGACAAATTCATTGCAGCTTCGAGGAAGTTACGAGTCGAAATCACAAACTTTTTAGAGGTTTAGCTCACTAACTCTGTAAATAACTCTTGTCTTCTCAAATATTTCTTAATTTAGCTCCAATCAAATCTAAGGTAAAGCTTATTACCTGCAATAATTGAACTTGCTTCTTCAACAATCCTTTCTTAAGGTATCATTAGTATATAGTACACTAACTCTTTCCTGTTCTCTTAAGCCAGTTCAACCGCATAGTTTACAGCTAGCTCAGTTAATCTTTGTTGGATAAGCTGCTTCTAGTTGATTAAGCTGGGATATCTTTGCAATACAATCAGAAGATGTAAAATGTCATCTTTATCAAGGATTTCACTTTCACTCATCTTGCAAATGCTCTCATAGTCTAGCAAATAAGCACAATTATAGATCTGTTACTTTTCTTGGTGGCTCTGACGGTAGTACTGGACCATTTGCGCTTTCATCTACTAAAAAAGTTCACTATCAGTTTAGTAGTAGATGCCTGTATTACGCAAAAGCACCCAAACACAGTCTAAAGTAGTTGTGTCGGCTAATAACTAAGAAGAGTATTTTCTTTAGCCACCGATTGCAAACAAGATTTGATCTCGAAAAATATCCTGAGTAATTCTGGTTACAAAAGAGTTTATTATGGCCTTCTTTGGATTCTTTCTATCAATACTTTAGTAGTTAAGCTTTATTTGCTACACTAACTCTCTTTAGCGCACATCTTTGAGCAAGTTAAGGACTTCTTTTCTTCGACCAGCTCTAAAAAACAGAAAGATTTTCCCCCAAATGGAACCATGTTCTTGATCAAACTCATATTATCCATTTTTATCGACTTGGTTCAAATACCTTTGCTGTAAATAATAGTTTAAGGCTTGTTTAGTCAAGGGCAACTCTTAATTGAATTCCTCTTCAACCAGGCTCAGCGAGTTCAGCAAGATTTCAGTCATGATAACTTATTTTCTTCTTGAAAAATCAACGTTTCTCACTTGCCGATAAAGTACAGACCATATTTTGTGCGTAATGTTTTCGCAAAACAGATTTGCAGCTTTATCGTTTTGCATAATCCCAACTCCATCATAAATGTCGTTTGTTTGTTGGGACTCAAGCTCTAACAATTTTTTCACTGTTTTTATGTAAATGCTCCGTTTTTATTCGTTTCTGATTGTAGATCGAAACGAAATAGGTCTCACATGAGATTAGGATGACTCAATAGTTTCGCAATGGAGTTTTAACATTGCATTTTTAAAATGTCTTTTGTTCATTGATCTGTTTGTTTGGACGTATTTTAACACATTTGTGGATGCGTACTAAATAGCCTTCTAAGAGTATGCTTCGTGGTTAAACAAAGTTGGCTGCAAAACTGCTTTTCCAAGAGTTTCCTAAATTTTGTCACTTTTATCCTAATTTTTCTATCTTTTATTACGATTGCTAATATACTATAACAGGGGTTGAATGTTCATGCCCTTATTTTCAAGCCACTCTCTGCAGTTATTCTTCTTTTCTTTAGAGACCAGTTTTTCAGAGAGTCTATTCTTGACGAGTGATGAAAGCTAAGAAAGGTTGCGTGGTTGCACTTTAGGCTCAAGGGAAGTTTAGAGATAGGTGCCTATGACTTTAAGATCAGTGCTGATTGATGACAGCATTCGATTGCTTGAATTCATTTGCTCTAAATATTGATTTATAATTGCCATTGGCCGAGAATTGAGTTCAAATTTACAAGCTAGCCAAACCCTAAAAATTACAAACGAATTATTAATCAAACAATCACAAATTAGCGCAAGACTTCAACTCTTTCTCTATCAATATTTTGAAGGTTTTCCAATCTATCTTTTGTTTGATAGTTTTTGCGCAAATATCTCTCCTGTTTTTTGAAAAGCTTTTAAGAAACTAGCTAATGTTCTCCAATTCTTTGTTCGCTACCTTGCTTTATTAGACTCTGCTCAAGAGTTATTTTAATTAGGCTGATTTTTCAATAATTGGAGTCTTTCTGAATAATTTGGCAGGCTATGGCTAAATATATTTTAGGCTTGTTTCGCTTTTCTTTTAGTTTGGATCTTCCAAAGGTTAATCTAACATCGATTGAAAGCTTTCGCTCTCAATCGATAGAGGTTTTTTCAGCTGTAAATTTATCTACTTTGTCAGATGAAAAGTTTTGATCTCAACTGATGAAAATTGGGCCCTGTTGTTAAAAATGTCCTCAATTTTGCAAGGGATAAGTCCTTTATGTGGGTTGTTTTAATTTTATTTTCTCTGGTATTAAAGGACTATGTTTTCGATTGAAGGAGTTGCAGTTTTCTTAACTTTGCTTGAAGAGTCTTCTGCATCATTGCTTAGTAAAGTTTTATCCTTAATATAAAGCTTAGATTATTCAACCCCGTTACGAGAAGGTTGAACAGGCGTAAGACTAAAAGGCTAATCCAAGAACTTAGATGAGAACCTTTGTTCAGAGTCGGTCAAAGTGAAAGCTGAGTTGATAAAATAATCAGGTTCGAAGATATGAAAACTATTTATTTGCTGATTATGGTTGTATTTGTTATGGCTTAGATAAGCTTCTTGTTTTTCTGTTTCCGTCATTTATTTATAACCTAACGCACTTTATTTAATACAATCAATAGTTACGACTGGTTGCAAATTCTATAAAATGGAGCTTAGTATTAATTAGCTAGTTAAATATCTTAAACTAAGTGAACTTCTAAAACCTTAAGCTAAATACAAATTGAACTTTCAAGTTTCAAAAACAATTACTTTATTTAAGTATTCCTAAACTAAGTGTAGAGCTATCAAGTCATTGGGGCAGGTGAAGGAATCTATGGATTTCCGTTTAGCCAAATGTAGCCAAAGATGAGAAGTGCTGCAGATAAGATAATTAATCCTATTTTTGGGTTATAGATGAGCCATGCCAAAGACAAAGCTACTGCGAATAGAGGTATACAAATTATTACTGCTCCTATAAAGATTGCAAAAGCTGCTATTCCTGATACAAATCCTCCTACTAAAGGAATGTAACCTAAAATAGTTGTGATTGGCGAAAAGAACAAGCAAATTCCCACAACCATTGAAACATAAGCCAGAATCCTGAAAATTAATGTAAACTGCTTGGAATGCTCAACTAGCTAAGCAAACAATTATTATTGAGAGCATTTCTTTTCCTCGACCACTAATATTTCTTCAAAAGGAATCAAAAACTGCTTGTAAACATTACAAAACATACAACAAATGCTCCCCTGCGGTAATTCAGAAACTTCTTACTGCGTTCCTTCATGCTAGGCAATGTTGTAGCTAGAAAAAGCGCCACTATTTGGGTCTACTGTAGATTTAGCCAACAAGGACATAGGACCAGTAGGGCATAACTCAAATTTGATCCGAAGAGAGCCAACTGTTTATCCACTATTGTTTTGTTTGTTATTTACAACCTCGTAATTATCGAAAGAAGGCGGAGTATAAACGTTTCCTTCTGTTGGGGTGAAATAGATGTAGTTCCCACTTATGTTGCCATTTCTGTCAGGCTTATTGCAATTAAGTTTTATTGCTTCGATAGCTTCAATGTTCGGCACAAAAGGAACAGTCTTTTCGCAGAGGTCAATGATTTATTGATTTATGTTATACCCTCCCATGTATACATGCTGATTGTAAATGACTTCATTTTCAATGAACCAATTCTGTGGATTATTGTACCTTTCTCCTTCTGTTGTACTATTCTAAGTGACCCACTGCATTTAGTAGTATGTTTCTTCACGATCACCGTCTTTTTTTGTTTTCTATCTCCACTATAAAACCTCAACTTTTCGAGCTATTTTTATCAAATTGTAGCCTCCTATTCCGCTAAGAGGGTCACTTATATAGGCGCTTGTCTTTGTTTAGCCTTTAGAATAGACTAGTTTGCCATTTTTAGTTAGAGCCTAGACTTGGTTTGTTGGGTCTAGTTCCTCACAGATTGATTTTGCCAGGTTGATCCTTCTAGTTTAAATGGCAGCCCTTCTTTAGTTGTAAAAGATACAAGGAAATGCCGAAAAAAATAGAATAGGGCCTACAATAAATCCTAGGAAACCACCTAAAGCTGAAGTTGATTTCGAAGAGCTTGAACCTCCTCCACCACTTGGTTTAGGCTTAGGTTTTGGTGAAGGAGCAGGCTTTACTTTGGAAGCATCGAGATTTTATTCAATATTCGGCAACTACGCTGAAAACGATAAATGAGTTCCTTCGATGTCTATAGTCGCCATTGAGAAACTTAGTAAAGCTGCCAAAAGTATAATCTGGGCAATCCTGAAATTCATATTGTGAATAAATTACTATTAGCGATTTGAATAAATAATATCAGAAATGATGATATGTTTAATTCTAATCAAAGATGAATAGGCCTAAAGGCCATGAAATGAGCAGCATTCGGAGGCGCATCTCCTCCCTTGCTCTTGTTGTAAACGATGAAGAATGTAAGTATTCCTAAGCCGATAATCAGCAAAGCTGCTCCAATTATGGGACGATACCTAAGCCAGGCGATTGAAGTCACCAAGAAGAAGATTGGGATAGACACTAACAGAGCAGCGAGAAAAATGGCAAAACCGACTATCCCACTGATAAAGCCTCCAACTAAAGGAATATAGCCGAGAATAGTTGTGATTGGTGAGAAAAACATGCAGATAGAGGCAACTAATAAGAAATAGCAAAGAAATCTTAAAATTCTAGTAAAGCATTCGGAGTTTTTTATAGCTATATCGAACATCTAGTCCCTAGTATATATCGCCTATTCAACCAAATGTATGGTCTATATAGGTTTAAGCATTGCAGCATAGCAGGAAGAAATGCAGCAACAGCAGCAGTCGGGAACATCGTTTGTTTGGTCAGTAGTACCTTCATATTCAGCGATAGGGAAAGGAGTAAAGGTAGCCCCAGTGGAACGAGCGCAAATTGTTATGTCTCCTGTTGGGCACAATGAATACCTAATTCTGAGGGTTCCTTAGCCTTGGCTAACTCCGTTGAAACTCGCGTTAAACCCCTGCGCAAAAACATTCGGACCTAAATTGAATCAAGTTTACTTGCCATTGTTGGGGTAAAGTAAATGTACTAATTAGCAACTGAAGGCACTCTGTCATTTCTCTTAACATTGTTCAAAATGTTTTGAGCATGCTGGATACTTGGGCTAAACTGCAACTGCTTCTTACAGAGATCGGCAGTAGTTTTGTCAATGTTGTATCCTCCCAAATAAACCTGGGTATTATAAGTCACAGAGTTATCATTGGTGACGAACCAGTTTGCGGGATTGTTAAATCTATTTCCTTAGTTAGATGAATGATGGCTGACCCATTCCAGTTCGTCGTAGTAAAAATCTTGGTTATTTTCTCTTCTTTTTTTTAACCTCCATTAAAGCACCTAAACGAATCTTGAGATTTTTATTAAATTGGGCATCTCAATTCCAGATAGTTGATCGCAAATAACAGCACTTGTGCGACTTTGGCCACAGGCATACACTAATCTTCCATCTTTACTCATAGCTGATGATTGGCTTGTAACATCCACTGCTTCACATATGCCGTTTGCCAAGGTAAGACGTCTTGAGTCGATTGCAGCTCTTTTTTAGTTAAACCAGATACACACACAGCTGCAAAAGAAAACTAAAGGACTGAGTAAAAATCCACTAAAAATGTTGCCGCCACTAGATGATCCTGATCCGTAATAGGAAGCCGTGTGAATAGAGAGTTGATGATTGTCGGGGCTAAGCGATGAATGAGTAGAAGCTGCAGTAGAAACGCCAAGCTGAATTAGTGTACTGAACAAGATAAACGTTAGTTGTGCCATTCAAATAAATAAATAAATAAATAAATAAATAAATAAATAAATGATTAAAAGCTGATAAACTCTCCTTATAGGATAAGATCTTTTTTCATGAATAATAAGGTATTCGAGAGCCTTTTCGGATTATTTGTAGAGTGTTAGCTTTTTTAATTAAAGCAAACCCCAGAAGATGAAGATTAATCTGTTTTAGTGAGATATAGATCGGATGAAAAGCTCATTTTTAATAAATAATATCAATTAAACCATAGTTTAGAATAAAATTTAATCTGGCATTCAGCCAAGACTGCCTTCCAGATTTACAGTTACATTTTTCGAATACATAAAATTGCTACTGTCACTCGACCTTAAGGTTATTGTTAGTCAATCTATAATCTTATGTTAAAACTCATATCTTCAGCCATCAAATTAGCGCACTCTCTCCTTATCTCCTACCTTTGCGTCAGCATATGCAGCCAAAACTCTAAGCTTAGCCTTCAGACCGTGGTATTGGAGATAGGGTTTTCAATAATCTCCATATTTATCTCCAAAAAACACTTTCTGGATGTTTTGCAAGTGGTGATTTCACTCTTCCTAACTTACAGCCTCATTCCAAATAACTACAGTTTCCTCGTGGGCCTGTTTTTCTTCAAAATCATATATGTATCAAACGCCCTCGGAGAAGTGATCTAAGACCTCTTCGCGTCTCCAAGAAACAAAGTCACTAGTCTACTAAAAATATTGATCAGTTTGCTGAGATACACAATCGTTTAGTATTTGTTCCTAGGACTAGTACTCCTCGGATACAAGCTATGGACCATGAATGACCCCTAGGGGACTCTCCCAGAAGACTACGTCATCTTTTACAAACTCATAGTGACTGCCACAACGATAGGCTATGGAGATGTTACACCCAAAACCAGGTAACAGATTTCTTACTTCACTTACTTCATACCGTTTATCTGCGCTTCTTTTGGCATCTACTTGAACGCTGTCATCCCCATTCTGGGAGAATTACTCGACATACTCCTAGGAAATCATAGTCAACCCGTTTAAGAGACCAGTTCTTCGTCTAATCCCTTAAACTTTTAAATTTGGGACGAAAAATAAAAAGAGTCATTTGTATTTTTTTCGGAGGAAATCGTTAAAAGGCAAGTGAAAGATGAAGAAAAACAAAAAAGACTCGGCAACGATTGGATTGCAGTATCAGCAGGAAATTACTAAAGGCAAATTCCTCTCTTGAATTAGATTCTGAGAGGCGACTAACCAAAAGAAATCAAATTAAAAGTCAGCTCAAAGGTAAAAAAATTTTACTTTCCTGCTGGATGGACCATTTTATAAGTAATCTACTTTCTATAAAGGCTGGAGATACCTCTGAGGATTTGATGATGATCGATGAAGGTTAAGTTCTGACACCGAAGGGTCAAAAAAAGGGTTTCGTGTTCAACAAGTAAGGATTCTTGAGACGTACACCATCAAAAATATCTGTTGTTGCTAGTAGTTTTGTGGTAGTTTGGGCAATAAACTTAAAGGACTTATAATAGCTATCAAAAACTTCAATAAAAGTTCAGCAAATTATCGAAGAGACTCTCAAAAATTGAAGTCATGATAAAGCATAAAAAACGAATCTTTGACTGTTTTCCCATATTTTTTGTAGAGAACAATAATTCTTAGCTTTAAAGCAATAAACAAATGTCTTTATATTTATCTAAGTATGAAAAATTTACATTTTTTTATCTATGAGCGATAGGAAAATGATAGCATCATTTCACGGCTGCCGTAGAGAGTTTGAAAATAACTTATCTATGTGTCTTTTTTTAAAAGAAAGTTACCTTCAAATTTGATACGAAAAGAAAATAAATAGGTGTTTAACACGAATTGAAGATTTTCCGAGATAAAAGTTTATTTTGTTTGCTAGCAGAAGTATTGAGAACTATTTTAGTTTGATTTAAGTAAAAAGTAGATAATTTCAGATCGCTATCAATAACAATACCTAATAAATTAAAACATTGAGAATTTATGCGATTTTGAAGTAACGACTTGGTTCTAAAGGTTTAAGAAGTTAAGTTTGCTATATTTAATATTTAGATTATCCTTTATTTTTCCTTGGAAAATTCATGATCAAGGGATTTCGCTAGAAAAAAATAATACGGTTTCCTCCTCACCCCCTAGTTCATCTTTTTGTGAGGTTTTTCGCTTAAAAAACATCTTTTTTTCTTCATTTGTTTATTAGTCCACTTTAATTGTTCTTTTTTATTCATCATGTTTCTTTCACAGAGAAATAATAGAAATCAGGTGTAGTAATAAGGCCAATAGTCAGCGAAGGGATAATATTGCCTCTAATCTAAGTTTTTTTCCATTTTTGGTGCTTCTTAATCCAACTTTGGAGTAGTTTGCTGGTTTTAGGCTTTTAGGGCTTCATCGATCTCTCTTAGCATTTTTAAGCGTTTTGACTAGAAAACTACTTTTTTTTCTTTGTAAGTTTTGACTATATGCGCGATTGTAGAGTAGCTTAGGTGAAAAGACTTCGAAAGGGTTGAAATGCTTTAGCCCAACTCTACGTGTCTTTTAATCATTTATTTTTTGATCTAAGTGGTTAAAGATGTACTTTAAGCTTGATTTTTCTGTAATTGCACCGCTTGGGTGCCTTTTCGGCCTAATAATCTTCGTCTCCATACTTGAATTTTGTTAGCTAGCTTGACATAATCAAAGTATTTATTATATAAGTTAATTTAGGCTGTGGTATATCTATTGAGATCTCTTAGAAA
>Ga0316217_10005404_pt1 | contig 13277 bp, 13 predicted proteins | sample 1anoAmetaG_FD_203633 | JGI IMG/M metagenome (GOLD analysis project Ga0316217, IMG submission 203633) | Freshwater microbial communities from Trout Bog Lake, Wisconsin, USA - 1anoA | ecosystem: Environmental > Aquatic > Freshwater > Lake > Hypolimnion/Profundal zone | place: USA: Wisconsin...
TCAGGAAAACCGCGTGCGGCCGGACGTCGGGTCGGCGAATGAACTGGACCCATTTCTGGATCAGGGCCTGCCCTTCAAGGTCCGCCGGATGGGCCTTGCCCGCGATGATGAGCTGCACGGGGCGCTGGGGATTGGATAACAGACGCAGCAACCGCTCCGGGTCGTGCAGCAGCAGATTCGGCCTTTTGTAGGAGGCGAAGCGACGGGCAAAACCCAGGGTCAAGGCGCTGGGATCAAACAGATGTCTGGCCTCCTCAACCGTCTCGGGCGACGCGCCGGCGGCGGCATAATGCCGGGCCAAACGCTCGCGAGCGTATTCCACCAGGGCCGTGCTGGTGGCCACGCGAAACTGCCACAGGGTGTCATCAGAGACACGGCGAATGTCATCCTCCAATTTTTCCGACTTTCCCAGCCAGCGGTCTTTGCCGCAGGCATTCGTCCAAAGCTCATCAGCCGCCGCCGAATCCCAGGTGGGCATGTGAACTCCATTGGTGACATGTCCAATGGGCACTTCGCCCGCAGGCCAGTTGGGGAAGAGCGGTTCGAACAAGTGCCGGCTGACCTGGCCATGCAAGCGGCTCACGCCATTCACCGAACCGCTGCCGCGAATAGCCAGATAGGCCATGTTGAAATTCTCCGATGGATCGTTGGGATTCTGGCGGCCCAAGGCCAGCAGGTCGTGGAGGGAAATTCCGAGTTTCTTTTCCGCATAATGGCCAAGGTATCGCCCGATAAGCTCGGGAGTGAAACGATCAAAGCCGGCGGCCACCGCCGTATGGGTCGTAAAGACATTTCCCGCGCGCGTGGCGGCCAGCGCTACTTTAAAAGGCTGCGCGTTGGCTTGCATGAAGCTTCGGGCGCGCTCCAGCACGGCCAGGGCCGCATGACCTTCATTCAGGTGGCAGACCTCTGGCTGGAGACCCAGAGCCGCCAGCAGCCGCCAGCCGCTGATTCCCAGCAGCATTTCCTGCGCGAGCCGCAACTCGGGTCCGCCGCCATACAATTCGCTGGTGATTCCGCGATGCGCTGGGAAATTCGCCGCGTCATTGCTGTCCAGCAGGTATAGCTTCACCCGCCCCACTTGCACCTGCCACGCGCGCAGCCAGACCGAGTATCCTGGCAGGGCAATTTCCAAACGCAACCACTCGCCGTTTGGCTGGCGCACCGGGGTGATCGGCAACTGTCCGGGATCGTTGTACGGATAAAGGGCTTGTTGCGCTCCGTCCTGGTCAATCACCTGGCGAAAATAGCCCTGTTGGTAGAGCAGACCCACGCCAACCACCGGCACGCCCAGGTCGCTGGCGGCTTTGAGTTGATCCCCGGCCACATTGCCCAGCCCGCCGGAATAAATAGGCAGCGCTTCACTTAACATGTATTCCATGCTGAAATAAGCGACGCACTTCAAAGGCGACTGCGGATGCTGCTGTTGAAACCAGGCGGGCGTATTCGCGGCCTCACGCTTGACTCGCAGCAGGTCGTCCACTTGCTTGCGAAAAGTTGGATTGGCCAGCACGCCTTTGAGTTTGTTCCGGGAAGCCGTCTGGAGCACCACCCAGGGGTTTTGCGTGAGTTCCCAAAGCGCCGGATCAAGCTGCCGCCACACTTCATCGGTGGCGTGGTTCCACGACCAGCGCAAATCCAGCGCCAATTCCGCCAAGGAATCGAAGCCTTCGACATTTGCAGTTAATTGACCGACAGGTATTGATGTGTTCATATTTGTTTTATCGTTTTCTTGATTGGCACATTTTCGAGTTCCGCCAATTTTGCAAGCCGGCGACGAAAGCGCTCAGCACCGATGAATTGCGCGGCCACAAATGTCTGCAATAATTCCCAAGCGACTGCATGACCGACCACGAGGCCGCCAAAACAGATCAGATTCAAATCATCGTCCTCGACGCCTTGGTGCGCAGAAAAATTTTCATGAATCAAGCAGGCCCGAACCCCGGCCACTTTATTGGCGCACACAGATGCCCCCACTCCACTCCCACAGATGCCCACGCCCCGGCCCACCTTCCCGGTGGCCACCGCACGGGCCAACGGCATGATAAAATCTGGATAGTCGTCGTCCGCTTTCGGACGACCGTCGCCGAAATCAACCACTTCGTGACCGGCTGCGCGCAATTTTGCGGCCAGATATTCCTTCAACTCGTAACCACCGTGGTCGGCGGCGACGCCGATGCGCTGGCGCTTATCCGGCAGTGCTGTATCAGATGCGGTTGGGGATTTCTTGGGCATGGGCTGAATCCACTATTGGTTGCTTTCGTTTCATAGTGTGATTATGGCGAAGTAACAATTTGTCTGCCATGGGGTAAAACCCGACCTAAGTGATGAACGAACGACGGAGCGACGAGACCACAAGACCAGGAAACCGGCAGTTGATGCGCTTTGGCCCAACAAACGGGTAATACCGGGTAGGCCGCAGAACGTGGAGGATGGTGGAACTGACGCGTGCCTGAACGGGTTTTGTCGGACGCAGCCGGACCACCAATAACCCCACTTCCACGCCAATTCCGACAGTCCCGCCATTGGTGTGGATGATCTCCCCGCAACTTCTCTTGACGGAAAAGTCTTCGTGCGGAATAACCGGGCGGCCTGTGATCAAAAGAATTGAAAGCGTTGTGATTCGCGCCACCAGGGAGTTCGTGATGATGGAAGAATTTGAAGGATACAACCACTTCGGTATTAACGACTGAACTCGTTCAGCGATGCCGAGCGGCGTGACCGCAATAGCCCTGGCAGAACGGATGGTTTCAGATTGAAAATCGAACATTCATTCCAGACTTATAGTCGCATATGTGGCTGATCATTATCGTAACCATGATTGTCGCACTCGTATTGATCTGGGTATTCGAGTCATTCATAGGCCGCGGCGGACGGAAAGTTTAAGAAACCAGAGTCGGGTAACACCCCATAGCAAACCAGCAGCCCCCCACGTAACTTGAAGGCAAATGCTGGAGGCCGGGCAAAATGGACGGCGACCAGACATACTTGAACTGAAACAAATATGAAGAATAGAATTATGCGGACAGTAGTTTCCCTGACCTTGATGAGCCTGCTCATCGTTTTGAGCACACCGGCGCAAACGATTAACCAGGGAGGACCATCCCAGACAGCGTACCCGGTACCGATACAACCCGTGCCAGTTAACCCCAGGCCGGTGATTCCAGTCCCGATACAACCCGTGCCAGTTAACCCCAGACCGGCGATTCCAATCCCGATTCAACCCTTGCCAAGTCATCCCGGACCGGTGACCCCAATCCCGATACAACCAGTGCCCGGTCATCCCGGGCCAGTGACACCAAGTCCAATGCCGCCGCTAACAATACCGGGTTTGCCCGCAATGCCGAAACTCGTTCAACCGAAAACCTCCCCCGGAATACCCGTGGCACCGGATCCCATCCAGCCCAGAATCGTCCCGATAATACCTGCGCCGGTGGTTCCGAATCCCCCTCCGTCCGTGAGCCTTCAGCTTCCTGGTCCGCAGGCGCCCACGAATCTTAGAGTGGTCACAACGTCACAACCGTGAACCAATGAGCAAGGGAAAGCGCTCTGATTTCCCGCTATTTGTAATGAGCCTATTCCCGGGCGTTCCCTTGGGCTGTCATGTGCCGGGCTTTCAGCCCGCGGGCTGGATGGCGAGCCGCGATAAGCATAGAGGATCCAGCCCACCGCGGCCCGCCCGGCCGACGGTGGAAGATAAAATTTTGCCGTCTGGTTGACGGCGAATGAAAAAACAAGCAAACAAACAAAACAAACAAACGAAAGATATCTAATGAAATCCATATTCCCGCTCACGCTCGCCGCCATGGTGAGCACCCTGTTAATCAGCAGCGCGCCGTTGCGCGCTGCCAGCACCGACAGCCGCATTGAATCTGCTGCCGCGAAGTCCTATACATTCAAAACCACCCTCAAGGATGATTTCATCAAAACGGTAAGCCAAGACGGCGTCGTCATCCTGACTGGCACGGTAGCCGAAGATTCACACAAATCATTGGCCGAAGACACCGTGGCGAGCCTGCCCGGCGTCAAGCGCGTGGACAATCAACTTGTCGTCAGCGGCGAACAGCCGGCGGAACATTCCGACACGTGGATCTCCATGAAAGTGAAAACCGCGCTGCTGTTCCATCGCAATGTGAGCGCCAGTGGAACCAGCGTGAACGTGAAAAACGGCGTGGTCATCTTGACCGGGGAAGCCAGCAGCCTGGCGCAAAAAGAACTCACCACCGAATACGCCAAGGACATTGACCATGTCAAAACGGTTGTGAACGACATGACGATTGCCACAGCCCCGGCAGCGCCCGAACCCACCACGGGCGAGAAAATTGATGACGCGTCCATCACGGCGCAGGTCAAATCATCGCTGCTGTCGCATCATTCGACGAGCGCCGTGCATACCACGGTGTCCACGACGGACGGCATCGTCACCGTGAGCGGCATTGCCAAGAACGAGGCGGAAAAGAGCCTCGTGACCAAGCTGGCCACGGACATCAACGGCGTGAACAGCGTGATCAACAACATGACCATTGCCGTGCCGGTTGCCGGCATTTAATTGGTGGAATGACCGCTGGCCGGCGCGAAAACGCGCCAGTCAGCGAAGCATAGAAAGAAAATCTCATGCTATACGCATTGGCGGTAATCTTGATCATTTTGTGGCTGCTGGGGATGTTGACCGGTACGGCGGGCAGCTTGATTCACATTCTCCTGGTCATCGCCATCGTGGCGGTTTTGCTCCGGGTCATCTCCGGCCGGAAGCCAGGGCTTTAAGCAACTACTCCTCTTTGAGAGCGCCTCGAAACCGGAAATCACGTCGAATAGTTCTTCGTCAATGGCCGCCTGACGAATACGATGGAAAGTGCTGTGAAGCGTCTGCATCAGTTCATCTATGTTCTTATCGGCGCGTTCCATTGCCGCCAAGCGGCTTGCGTTCTCGCTCGCGAGGGATTCAGCGCATGCCCGAAAAAGGGAAATAAAGAGATATTCGCGAATGAGCGCGCAAAGAGTCACAGTGTCGCTGCACATGACTTCTGGCAATGTTTTCGTCGGCCAGGGATCTTTCGCCAGACAATTCTGCCATGGCGTATCGAGCGGCAACAAGCGCTGGTTGACTGGTTCGTAGAGCGCCCCGGACTTCGGCCGGTTGTGGAAAATGTAGAGCCTTGCATATTCACCTTTGGCCCGACGCGCTTCGCTTTCGATTTGAATCTGTCCGACGAGCGGCGTGATGGCCTGGACGGAATTGGGCACGGAAAATAGACCCATGAGCGGCATGCCCGCGTCGGCCAGCCGCGCATGGACCCGTTCACCGACCGCCCAGACTTCCGGTTTGCCGGGCAAAGCGGCAAGAGTCTTGATCGCATAATCAGCCACCACATCATTAAACTGGCCCACCAATCCCTGATCGGATCCGAACACGACAACACCAATCGCGCCGGTGTCAGTTTGTCCCTTCCGTTTTATGGGCGCGACGGCTGGCTTGCTCTCCCGAAAACACGCGCTCAATCCAAGTTCCACGGTGCGATAATAGTCACCCAATGCCTGCACCGATTTCTCGTATTGACCGATGCTCGAAGCGGCCAAAGCCTTCATCGTGCGGACGACGGATTGCAGATCGCCGGCACTGCTGATTTTTCGGGTCAAACTCGCCGTGGTTTCGCTCATGGCTTCTCCTTGGGTTCAACTTTTGCGGATGGTTTAACTTCCGCTAGTGGTAGCGATACGACTTTGCGTTTTGTCTCGGCCTTGACTTCAGGTTTGGCTTTGTCTTCCAGCTTCGGTTTGGCTCCTGGCTTAACCTCGGGTTCGGTTTCGGGCTTGGATTGAAATGGTGCGAGTGCTTTGCGGGCAATTTCCACCACTGCTCTTTTATCCTCGTCACTCAATTTTGAAGCAGTTTCAAATCGCGCGCTTACGTCGGCTGGAATGGCAGCCGCAGCCTCGCGAACAGCGTGCCCGGCGTTGGTCATTTGGTCCAGCGGCACCGGGTCGAACAGGTTCGCGGTTAACGCCAGCAGGACGGTGATCTGGGCCGGCACAGTTATTGGCGCGAATTCCGGCTGCTTGAGACAGGCGCGGATTCGCCGGCCATGCTCGATGATCTTGCGGGTGTCATCATCCAAACGCGCGCCGAACCGCGCAAATGTTTCAAGCTCCTCAAATTGCGCATAGGCGAGCTTAAGGTCACCCGCAACCACGCGGTAAGCCGCCCACTGCGCCTCGCCGCCAACGCGAGAAACGGATTTGCCCACATCCACCGCTGGCAGCACGCCCAATTCAAACAGTGACGGCGACAGGTAAATCTGTCCGTCCGTTATGGAAATCAGGTTGGTAGGAATATACGCGGAAATGTCCTGCGCTTCGGTCTCGATGATCGGCAGCGCGGTGAGTGAACCGCCCCCACGTTCCTGGCTCAGATGGGTCGCGCGTTCCAGCATGCGCGAATGAATGTAGAAAATGTCGCCGGGAAAGGCTTCGCGCCCGGGCGGTCGCCGCAGCAGCAGGGACAACTCGCGATAGGCCTCAGCGTGCTGCGTCAGATTGTCGTAAACGATCAGCACGTCGCGGCCCTTTTCCACGAAATATTCCGCAATGCTGGTCGCGGCGTAGGGCGTGATATACGTGAGTCCGGGCGCGTCGTTGCCTTCGGCGACCACGATCACGGTGTAATCCATCGCACCCTTTTCGCGGAGGTTCGCCACCACTTTGGCAACAGCAGAAGCGCGCTGGCCGATGGCACAATAGACGCAGATCACATTTTTTCCGCGTTGGTTCAAAATGGTGTCGAGGGCAATGGCCGTCTTGCCGGTTTGGCGATCGCCCAGAATCAATTCGCGCTGCCCGCGGCCGATGGGAATTAGCGCATCCACCACCATGAGTCCGGTCTGGATCGGCACCGTGACTGGCGCGCGGTCCATGATGGCCACAGCGGGACGTTCGATGGGCAGGCGCTGGGTAGAGGCCACCGGTCCATTGCCATCGAGCGGCCGACCGAGTGGGTCAATGACGCGCCCCAACAATTGATCACCCACGGCCACGTCCATGACACGGCCGGTGCGTTCCACTTCATCACCGGCGTGTAAATTCTGATATGGCCCGAGCAGCACGGCACCAATTTCATCCTCATCCACATTGAACGCGATGCCCAGGATGCCGCCGGGAAACTTTACCAACTCCTCAAAGCCCACCCCAGGCAGACCGGAGACCATGGCGATGCCGGTGGCGACACTGATGACGGTTCCCACTTCGCGCGGCTTAAGTTGCGGCATGAAAGCACTCAGCCCCTGGCTTATTCCAGCGAACGTGTGGTCGAGGACGCTCCGCAAATTTTCAGGCGCGGCGGTCATGGGTTTTTCATTGCGGGTTTGGATTCAACTTTAACCGTGAGTCCTGTCTCTTTCAAAAGTGCGCCGACACCTGTTTCCAGCGACGCGAGGTATTCCGAAATGCTCCAAGCCACTTTTTGGCCATGCGTGGTTAGTTCAATGCCGCTTACCAAGTCCGGCGAGGTTTCGAACCGGAGGTGGATTTCCGCCGAGAAGGTTTCGTTGAGCGCATTTTGAATTGCCGCGCGTTGCGGCCCCGGCAGGTCGAACGTGCTGCGAACCAGGACGGGCTCTGAATTCTGCTTGAGCGCTTCACCGAGCACCGCTTTGGACTTTTCGTCCAGCGCTCGCAAGCGGCGTGTGAACACCTCTCCCATTTGCTCTTCCAGACTCACCGTAGCCAGATCCGTCAGCACCTTGCGCGTGATGGCAAACACTTCCTGCTGTGTCAAGCGGCTGATGGCTTGATTCAAATTGCGGGCGTCGTTGATCAAGGATTCCTGCCGCTTGGCGCTCAAGGCATCGGCCGCCTTGCGCGCCTCTTCGAGGAGCCGCAGACGCTCAGCTTTCGCCTCGTCCGTCGCCTTCGTCAAGAGGCCGGCGCGCTGCCGGTCGAATTCTTCGTTCTTTTTCTGGAACTCGTCCCGCTCTCTTTGGGCTTCGGCCTTTTTCGCATCGGCGTCCGCAAGCTCCTTGGCAACCAGCTTTTCCCGCGCGTCAATGGCGTTGAGGATGGGTCGGTAAAGAAAGCGCTTCATCAACCAGACGAGGATGAGGAAGTTCAGCGCCTGCGCACCGATCGTAAACCAGTCAATCAACATAGGTTCACTTTCCGACCGCTTGGGTCGCCCCGGCAATGACGTGGTTCCAGAACGGGTTGGCAAATATCAGAATCATCGAGACCACGAAGCAGTAAATCGCGATGGATTCGATCATGGCCAAGCCCACGAACAGGGTGCGGGTGATGGTTGCGGAGGCATCGGGCTGCTGCGCCAGGGAACTCAAGGCCGTGGAGACCGCGCGCCCTTCGCCCAGCGCCGGGCCGATGCTCCCCAGCGCGATGGTCAAGCCGGCGGTGATAATTGATACCACCGCAATGATTGTCATATTGTCCATAATTTTGTCCTTGGTTTGGTTGGTTAATGTTTCAAGTTTTGACCGCCAGCGTAGGCTTGGGCTTGCGCGTGCGTGTGGCGGCGGCGATGTAAACGGCAGCCAGGATGCTGAAAATGTAGGCCTGCACCATGCCGGTCAGCAAACCGAGCGCCGTCATGACGATGGGAAAAATAAAAGGCGTGATAGTGAGCAGAATCGCGATGATCATCGCCCCGCTCATCATGTTACCGAACAGGCGGACAGCCAGGGCCAGCGTGCGTGAAAGTTCGCTGATGAGGTTAAACGGCAGCATGATGACTGTCGGCTCAATGTACGACTTAAGATAGCCGCCCACTCCTTGTTCTTCGATGCCAAACAGCGGCACAGCCAAAAACACGCACAATGCGAGCGCCGCCGTGGTCGAGAGCGATCCCGTCGGCGGTTCGTAGCCGGGAATGATCGTACACAGCGCGGCCAGCGCGACGAACAAAAAGAGCGTGCCCAGAAAGCCGATATATTTCTCCGGGTTTTTGAGGCCGACCTCGGCGATTTGTTTCTTGATGCCGGTGACGACGATTTCCAGAAGGTTCTGCCAGCGGGACCGCTTCAATTCCGTCGAAAGCTTGCTGGTGATGAGCTTGGAACCGACGGCGAGCACAAGCATCAATCCCCAGGTGAACACAATCGTGCCATTGAGTTTAAAAAAACCGTGTTGCCAGAAAATCAACTGGTCGGGGCTAAGGTGCATGGCGGTTGTCCTTGGCTATGGAAAAGGGATTTTCGATTCGTGTGCGGGTCAGCCGCATGACGATGAATCGCGCGATGACAAATCCGAGCAGACAGGCCACCATCCGCTTCCAATCCCCGCGACCGACAAAATAAAACCCAACGAGGACGATACCCATCCGCAGCAACTTGCTGCCCAGAAACCACAGCGCCGACCATTTCGACGAAACACCCTTGCGCACCGTCCACCAAAGGCCGCCGAAGAAAAATACGCCGAGTACCAGGCCCGCCACCAAAGCGAGCGCCAGCAATAATGGTTCATTCATCGTCGTCCTCAATTTGGTCGTGCATGGCCTTGTCTTCCTTCGCGATCCAATGCCACGCGTTCAAGCAGCCGATAGCCAGCCCGACAACAAGCAGCGCCAGCGTCCAGGGATGTTTGCCCGGGTGATGATTGTCCAGCCAGATGCCGAGCGCCGCGCCCAGCAGCGTCGGCACGACCACCGACCAGCCGACTAAACCCATCATGCCCAAGCCAAACCAAACGCCTTGCGTGGATTTGCGCGCCTTGAGCTTGCGCGCAGCCTTCGCGCCGATTTCTCCGGCAAAGGTCGGTTCATTCTTTGGGGATTTGTCTGGCTGGTTACTCATGTTGCAGGGTCGCGAAGCGACGCAGAAATCCAGTTTCCAATTTCCTTACCGCCAAGCGCACGCTTTGCTCGTTCTCGTCGAGGGTCAGAAACTCCTTTTCCACCGCGGCGTGCAGTTGACCGAGGTCCGTTCCCCCAATCGCGCGGCGCACGGAAACCAGGACGTCCACGCCGGTCTTAACCAGTACGCCTTCATCCACGGCCACCAAGACCTCGCCGCCGACTTCGGTCTCATAAGCAAATATGCCGGGTACGAGCGCCGCCACACAATCGAGCCGGTGCGGCAGGAGTCCAAACGAGCCTTCGCGGGTCTCGGCGACGATGCGGGTCACGCCGGTGTGCTCGGCGTAAACCTGGAACGGCAAGAGAACTTTAAGATGCATGAGCGATGTTGGCATGTTCGTCCTTGGATCGGGGTTTCGCTTCAGGCAATGGCGGCACTGGCACGGCTTTGACTGGCGTTTGAGCAGTGGGCTTTTGTTCAGCCTTGGGTTTAGCCTCGGTTTCAGACTTGAGTTTCTGCTCCGCTTTTGGATCGGTTTTGGCCTCTGACTTGGCTGGCGCGCCGGGCGGGACGGGTTTGGGTTTTCCCTTTGCTTCGCTGATCGGGCCGATCATGTAGAGCGCGCTCTCGGGGTAATCCTTGAATTCGTCGTGCAGGATTCGTTCGCAGCCATCTAGCGCGTCCTTGAGGCTGACGAGTTTTCCAGTCAGGCCGGTGAACTGTTCCGTTGTGAAAAAGGGCTGCGTGAGGAAACGTTCCAGCAGGCGGGCGCGCATGACCACCTTGCGGTCCTCGGGCGAAAGCTGTTCCAAGCCCAGCATTGCGATGATGTCTTTGAGTTCGCCATATTGCGCAAGTGTGCGGCGGATCTCTTGCGCCAAGGTGTAATGGCGTTCGCCGACGATGCCCGGCGTGGCCATCTTGGAGCTGGATTGCAGCGGGTCAATCGCCGGGAACAGCCCTTCGCTGGCCCGCTTGCGCGAAAGCACAATGGACGCGGAAAGATGCGCGAAGGTATGCACGGCCGCCGGATCGGTGAAATCATCCGCCGGCACATAAACCGCCTGGATCGAAGTGATCGCGCCGGTATCCGTGTTGGCGATGCGCTCCTCCAAGCCGGACAACTCGGTGCCCATCGTGGGTTGATAGCCCAGACGCGACGGCATTTGTCCCATCAAGCCGGACACCTCCATGCCGGCCTGGATGAAACGGAAAATATTATCAACGAGCAGCAATACATCGCGGTGCTCGTCATCGCGGAAATACTCGGCCATGGTCAGCGCGATGTGTCCCACGCGAAACCGGCTGCCGGGGGGCTCGTTCATCTGGCCGAAGATCATCACCATGTTCGGCAGCACACCCGCGGCTTTCATCTCGCGGTAAAGCTCCTCGCCCTCGCGGCAGCGCTCGCCGATTCCGCAGAAGATGCTGACGCCCTGCTGGTGTCCGATCATGTTGTGGATCATTTCGGTGAGCAGCACCGTTTTGCCGACTCCTGCCCCGCCGAACAGTCCCGCCTTGCCGCCGCGTTCCAGTGGCACGAGCACGTCAATGACCTTGATGCCGGTCTCGAAAATTTCCGACTTGGTGGAACGCCGCTCCAGCGGCGGCGGAGCGCGATGCACCGAACGCCACTGGACATTCACCGGCGCGGGCTGCCGATCAATGGCGTGGCCAAACACGTCGAACATCCGCGAAAGAATGGCCTTGCCCACCGGTGCCTGCAACGGTCCACCCGTGTCCGTGACCACCATGCCGCGCGCTAGCCCCTGCGTGGGCGTCAAGGCAATCCCGCGCACGTGCCGCGCATCCCGCTGCGCCAGCACCTCGATGACGATCTCGTTTTTGGCGCCTGCGTGCAGCACCGAGTAAATCGGCGGCAACTGGCGGTCGAACCGCACGTCCACGACACTGCCGCGCACTGAGGCGACCGCACCGAGATTTGTGGAACTGCTTTTTGATTCCATCTATGCCTCGCGCAACCATTTCCACGCCCCGGCAATTTTGGCGTGATCGAAGTATTGCACGGTCGCTTTCGTAAATGGTTTGCAAAACGCTGCCATGCCATGCTCCCATCTTGATTCGCCAATCATTGCGATCCGTTCGATGTCGGCGAAATGCTTGAGGTCGAACTTGAGGCCGTCCCACAGCGCGCCGCCTTCCCAGCCCTGGAAGCCGGCCAGGTCAAACAGAATGCGCAATTTTCCGTTGAGCTGGACCAGCCGCTCAAACTCGGGTGCAAAGTAAACATAATCTGCTCTGGTCAGCTTCCCGCTGACTTGAATGGCGAGAACTTTTCCTTCGTCTTGGTCGTTGAATTTAACTGGCATATTTTACTCCTTGGATGTGGTTTGGTTTGTTAAAAGTTCAAGTTCGTTCCATGACGGCCGTGTATTCGCCCCGACGTGCGGCGCAATTGCATTTGGCACGATGCAGCAGGGCTTGTTGCGCCCCTTTGACGTTGGTGGCTTCGCCCCGCCAAATCTCCAAAGCCGGCTGCTGGATGGCACGGGCGAAGGAAAATGACAGCGCCCATGGCAGTTGCGACTTGAAGCGAAGATTCATTAGATTCAACCGGGCCGAAGCCAGTTCAGGAGATTGGCCGCCGGACAGGAACGCAATTCCCGGCACGGCGGCGGGGACGGTTCGCCAGAGAGTCTTCATCGTGAGGTTGGCCACCTCGTCAAGGTCTGGTTCCTCGCCTGGCGGACGGTCGGTCAAGCGCACCTGATATTGCTGTTCGCCGACAGCGACTTCGTTCACTTCTTTGTTCGGGGGGCACGCCAAGCCCGGCAGCACCATGTTGGGCTTTAAGATCATGCCTTCCAGCAACACGCGCTGGCAATTGAGCTGGATGAAGACATGGCGCAGGAATTCTTCCGTGACTTGGCGGCAGCGCTCCAAAGTATGGTCGCCGTCCATCAGCACTTCTGGTTCGACGATGGGAACCAGTCCGGCTTCCTGGCACAAGGCAGCATAGCGGGCCAGCGCATGCGCGTTGGCCTCGAGGCAACCACGGGTGGGAAGTCCATCGCCGATGGCGATCACCGAGCGCCATTTGGCAAAGCGCGCGCCAAATTGAACATATTCCGCCAGGCGTTCGCGTAATCCGTCCAGACCTTCGGTGATTTTCTCTCCGGGATGACCGGCCAGGTCCTTCGCGCCGGCATCCACTTTGATGCCCGGAATGATGCCGGCATCCTTGAGAATAGTGGCAAAAAAGACGCCGTTGCCATCCTGCTGGCGGATGGTCTCGTCATAGAGAATTGCGCCGCTGATATGCTCGCCAAGCCCCGGCGTGGTCACGATCATTTCCCGGTACGCGCGCCGGGCGTCCACCGTTTGCGGAATGCCCAGTTTGGCAAAGCGCTTATTGCAGGTGGGATTGCTTTCGTCCATCGCCAGCAATCCTTTGTCGCCGGCGACCAGCGCCTTTGCGGTATCAATCAAGTTTTGCGTGTTCATTGCGTGTTCATTGGTTAT
>Ga0316217_10005405_pt1 | contig 13275 bp, 7 predicted proteins | sample 1anoAmetaG_FD_203633 | JGI IMG/M metagenome (GOLD analysis project Ga0316217, IMG submission 203633) | Freshwater microbial communities from Trout Bog Lake, Wisconsin, USA - 1anoA | ecosystem: Environmental > Aquatic > Freshwater > Lake > Hypolimnion/Profundal zone | place: USA: Wisconsin...
ACTCTCAGAAACCTTAGTCCATTTAATAGCAAACAAATCGGAGGTTGCGTAATTATCCTGTGACCTCAGATCGGGTCTAGCAGAATTTCGATGGATTTCCCTGAACCGATAAAAATAAATCGGTTATACATGGAAATTTTGCGACTGGACATTGATTCCATTTTTTTGTTGAAAAACTGAGTCCAGCCATGGGAAATAGGAAGGTTAAGCTTGAGAGATTGGCTTTTTTGGAAAAAAATTAGTAATTCGAGGTTTAGTTCTATTAAGATTAATTAAAAATATTTATTTATTTGATCATTGATACTTGATGGTCTACTTCTAGGGGGCTCAGAAGAACGCAGTCTACTTCTATCTTCTGCAGTAAGGAGTCATCGTCGCTCACAAGGATTACACCACGCGCACAAAGGAACCAACGTTCGCAACATCCATGCCTGCCTCCTCCTCAGGTCACTCAAAGAGTTGGAAGGTTAGTGGGAGAGCCAAATTCTTGAAAAGCGGAGCACAAACTTGACCTAAATTGGCTGCATAAGAACAGTACTAAATTTTTTAGTCCAGGGAACAAAACAAAGAAAGTTGAAAGTGAAAGAATAAGCCAAACACAAAAGCTATTTCTGTTCGAAATAGGGGAGTAACGAATAACCCAAACAAAAAAGGCGATGGTGACCATAATCTGTTGATCTAATCTTATTGAATCATTTTAGGGGATTCTACTCCACAAGGAGGGCAGCGGAGTCTATTGAGTCCAGCGGAGTCTATTGAGTCCAGCGGAGTTTATTGAGCCCAGCGGAGTTTATTGAGCCCAGCGGAGTCTATTGAGTCCAGTACCGGCTGTTTCTCTATTGAGCCCGAGGCCAGCTACTATAATCTGTTGATAACATAATCATGACAGATTATCAGCTGTTTCATCAAATGATTTTTTATCTTTCTGATCTCTAAATTTATGCTTCTGGTCATTGATCGTGTTTCCTACTTGATCTGGCTGACGATATGAGCGATATTGACGGTAGGTTGTGTAAGCCTTGCAGGTGGGATGTTGTCAGGAGGTATTCATGGTCTTTGCATTATTCTGGAAGCATGAGGATGGCAGCAATAAATGTTACGGAAGGCACAGCAGGGGAAAGGTCAATCTACCAGAGAAAGGTAAGGATGCTGTTCCAGTAATTCTGTTTACTACCGAAGACGACAGCCAACTCAGTAGTGAGGCTGGTACTAAGAGGCTTGGATAGGTTGTGTCAAAAAATGAAGAGGCGGAATTGAAGTGGCAAACAAGGAGTTAACAGAGAGTATTAAGTGAAATTTAATAGGAAGTGAACTAGTAGTTATAACTCTGCTATCGCTAAAGAAGTGAACTAGAGCGAGCAATCAGACTCTGGCGTTGAGTATGGCGCTATAAAAAATCCACGAGTTGACAGATATAATCAGGTACAAGTGGTCCGGAATTTGCGGGTTGCGGAGAAATGGTTTAGCCTGCAGCTATTCCTTGAAAAGAGAAGGCCAAAATTTCTCGCGGTAAGCAGCTTGTATTTAGTCAGCTCATCAAGTGGGAAAGAGGGAATTAGTAAGGATGTTAGGAGTACGACATCTAGCAAATTCTGCTTGCCCACCGCTATATAGCCAGCTATAAGAGAAAAACCTGGACGTGCTTGATTAAAGGCGGGTTTGAAGGTAGAAGGAAAAGGGAAGCTTATTTGGAGGAAGACTCCGAGAGAGAGTTGTGCAGCCTCATTACAATTCAATACAGCAGTCTGTGCAAGGCTCACAAGTCGCCTTCACGAATTAGCATATCGACAGTTAGCATGCTGAAGTTCACAGTTTCGGTCTGAATTTATAGTACCAGATCTTAGACTCCAATAGGAAGATTTAGTCGGGAAGAAGTAGATCAAAAGTAGATCAGGACCTACATGAACAAAATAAAATAGCTGAAAATTTGATTAGAAACTAACTGAGGAAGACGGTAGTCTCTTGAGTTCTGTATCCCTGTATAGTGAAACTGGCGAAGAAATGCGGGATATGTGGAGGGAGAATGACTTAGAAACACTCAAGAACTCACGAGGTAAATAATGATAATGATAATGAGGGGCCCTATACAGGGCACAAACTCCAAGCCTTTTGTGTCAGCATGGAGGTTAATTTTGGGCCGGAGGGCGCGGCCTTGGGTTGAAATGGTGGTCTTAGGGCCTAATAATACGGCGGCCTGCCATAGTATTTAAGTGATAATCATTCTTCCTCACTATTCAAATTTTAACTACCACATTTAATGATTATCTCACGAGGTAAATATAGAAATCGAATTTGGCTGAGGTTATATCAGTATGAAGACAACAGAACTGAGGTCCTACAAGCGATGAAAGCGTGGAGAGTGGAGACAAAGAGTCGAAGGCTGGTTTGAGGAGTGGTGAAGTCGAACTAGTAAGGAGATGAAGTACAAAGGAACCATCTATTCTTGAAGCAGATCCGAATGAGTGTGAGCAGGTCATTTGGTAGTTTTTTGGGGTTGTGGCTTCTTTGGGGTAATTACTGCAAAGCTTATACTGTTCATCTATATTATTTAGCTCTAGGTAGAGTTTGATCTCCGGGTTTTTGGCTATTTCTTATAGCTGGTTTCTAACATTACCGTAAATTGATTCTACTATTTCATGTTATGTTCTGAGGAGAGCATACAGAACTTTTTCATCTAGATTCTTATTCTTGGTTAGATTTAATTTGTTGATATTAAAGGCTATAGTTGTTATATAAGTGAATATGATTGGCTAGGGATTCGACTATCTCTTCAAACTGGTGGTAATCGGGGGTAATCTCGCTCTAATTCAAGATTCGGGAGTTGGTAAGACAAATCTCTTGTCGAGGTTCGAGAAAAATTAATTCACCCACGAATCCAAAGCGACGATCGGTGTTGAATTCGCCACCAAGACTGTCAATCTCGAGAGCAACAAAATAAAAACGCAGATTTGGGATACTGCGGGCCAGTAGCGTTATAGGGCGATAACTCATGCATACTACAAGGGGGCTTCGGGAGCACTCATCGTCTTTGATCTCACCAAACGTTCCACCTACTAGAACGTCCCGAAATGGATCAAATAGCTCAAGGAAAACTCGCAAGAGAACATGGTCTGCATTCTCATAGGTCAGTATCTTTAAAATTAGGCAACAAGTGTGATCGGCAGGAGGAGAGGGCAGTCAAACTTGACTAAGCCATTGAGTTTGCCAACCAAAACCATCTCCACTATCTGGAGACTTCAGCACTCACAGGCAACAATGTTGAGAATGCTTTCATGAACGTCATTCGAGGTAGTTTGTTGATGATTTAGAAATCTATACGCAGGTGAAGGGGAGGGGGAAGCAGAGTGAACCCGTCGACAAAAAGCAAAACCAGATAATGATCGCGAAGAAGGTTCTACAGGATAACAAAAAGCCGTAAAACAAAAAGTGCTGTAAATGATTTAATACTTTTTAAAGCTAAAAGCATTACTCCAAAACATAAAAGGGTATGACCTGATATTAAAAGACTACCAAGATGAATCCTGGTCATCATCTTTTGGTAACTGACTTTGGGTGATTGAATGTGCAAAAAAATCAATTATCTTCAACTTTCTGGCTGTTCACGATGGTGATGATGTCTTGGATGGCTTCTTCGTCAAGCTAGACTGAAGACTTCTTTCTCAATTCGTTTTTGCTGGAAGCTCGACCTCGCAGCTGCCCATTGGAGCCGTTCTGAAAATGATCCATCAGGTTAGTGGTGCCTTGGATGCGGGCGTAGGCCAACTCGCAGATTTTCTCGCTGTTGAAGCGGTCCCACCTTCTACCATTGAACTCCTTATAAAACTCCAGGATGAATTTAGAATGGATGAAGTTGACAAAGGCGTAGCCCACATTACAGGTATTATAATGGTCGATGGGCAAGTACAAGAAGTTGATGTGCAGCCGATGGTTCTTGTCGATTTCCTAGAGCAGCATTTCCTCGGAGTACTTGTTTGGGATGTGTCGGATCATGAGGGTGGTCCTGCCATCTGCTTAAATCTAACTTATGCATTTTTTACCTTGTTAGGAATAATCCGGAACTAGTGGTTCTAGTCTCCTGAACCTACTCTTCTCTTTCTTGGGTGGCCCTGTCTTTGGTAGAGGCAGCTGGCTTGAGTGTAGTAGTTGTAGGGGTATCCATAAGGATTAACGGAGGAGTTGAGGAGTTAGATTTCAGGGTTGGAATCTATTGGCCTAGGAGTGAAGTTAGCAAAGCTAGAATGCAGTGTTGTTGCCATTTCGAGTTTCTCTTATGCTTTGAGCTGGCTATATGGTGGATGGGTTACAGGTGGGGCGGTAGTATGCGGTAATATTCGTTATTTTGTTGATATAAATTAAGCTTCGGGGGGTAGTTCGGCTTGTTGAAGGTGGGAAAACTGCTGAAAATGTGGGTGAATTCCTGCTGCTAGAGCTCCTACCTGCGGTTGTCTCTGCTGGCCTCGGCCTCCGCACTATTGGCGGAAGGGAAGACCATATTATCTATGAGTTCGGTGATGCCAGGACAGTCAGCATCCGTCAGAATCTTCGAGACGACGCTCTACAGAAAAGCTTTGTCCTGAAATTCGATATTTTTCTGGTACTCGGCACGTCCTTTTTTCTTATTTTTGAATTTGCGAGAGAGGTTTTCCTGGTGGGCACGCTTTTGCTTGGATTTGGTATCGATGAAGCAGTCGAGGTTGGCCGAAGAGGTATCAAATTTGAGGGGCGAATTGTCCTTCTTGAGTAACTTGCTCATGCCTCTACAATATTATATGAATAAATTGATATAATGCTCCCTCTCAATCCACACCACCGTATAAGCTTTGCTATATGACCACCACCAAATTTATACCACCTCGGTACTAAACCAGGAATCCATATCTGCCTTCACTACTAAACTACGAACGCCTCAGAAACTGGCTGTCTGGCTCGCGCAACTCTATAGCCAGGACAAGTATATAGCTAGGACAACTCTATAAGTAGGACTAGTCGATAGGGAGGAGAGTTGATAGGGAGTGGAGGGTTGGACAAACTGGCAAAAATAGATATCATTTTCTGGAGAGCATGAGTTGGGATTTGGAGGGCAGCTCTCTAGTGAAGTTGAGATTATAGGTTTTGTCAAAGAGATCTTTCTCTGTAGTAAATAAAGTGTCTACAGGCGGGTTAAAGTATACGAGTGGCTGGTATTTGTAGCTGTGGATCGTGTTTGTTTTGTACATGTTCTACTTTGCGGCGATTCGATATCTTCCTATTATCAGGCTTACCTTTTTAGCAATTGCTACATTGAACCACTGCTGCTCATCTGGGCGCTGTTGCTTCTCTGGGGGTGGGTGGTGGCTTACCGGTTTCTGCCGTGTTAGTTGCAGTTTGGTTAGAGCTGGCTATGCATAGTTTTGGTGGGCGTTGTCTCAACTAGATTGGCAGAAACAGTACGCACGTTTTAGGTGTGTTGGTTATTGAGGTGCTTATCTTTGGCCTACATCCTGGTTTTATCTGGAACGCATCCCATGCTTGTTTTCTTTATTTTGAAAGGAATTATAAAGAGGTATAGAACTTTAACACAAAACGAGTGGAATTAACTGCAGTTTTTTTGTAAGATGTGCTCTTTTGGAGAGAGGTTTGGCATCTTATGACTATTTTATTGTTCGAATGAGAGATTATCTGATAGGATCAATTTTAGCTTCTTCGTGAATAATGGATCATTATAGTTGAGGCCTCAGATGTGCCCTTGCATAACAATTAGCCAGATCTATGCTTCAAACTAAGCGGCAGTATCAAAGGTTTGGCAGATATGTACCAATACTCAATAGTCAATTCATCATTTCTACCCTTCTTGCGATACGGCAGGTGGCGTTAAATCCAGTTGTTCAGGTTTGGGCTCATTTTTGTCAAGCCGATCGACCTTTCTCCTTCTCCTTCGTCTCTAGGCAGACTTATCCCCTCCGTTGTCTTCCTACTAGTTGCGCTATTTCATGACATCGATGTCGAAATTGGGGAAATCGTGCTCACTGTTTGACCGTGTGCTTTCTTTGCCAATGTACTGACTGTTGAAGAGGTTGAACTAAATCTTTCTTTCTTAGTTTTGCAGCTCTCTGTAGACCAATATTCCGATCACGAAGAATCCCAGACCTACGCAGGAAATGATTATATTTTCGATGGGTATGGTTGACTGAACCGGGGGAGTGCTTTGAAGCATTCTCGCTTATATTATTGGTGCGAGGATTAGCAGAAGGGTTGGCACTCTCTGCAACTTAGATTTCATATATTAAATCAACTCACAGCTGCAAAAACCAATATCTCAGCGGTTAAAGGGAGGCCAAACCTAAAAAACACTGAATGGGTTTTTTCTCAATTTTTTATAGCCGGCTAGGGTGGTGTGTGTGTCCCATGCCGGAAAACATGATCGCCAAGATTGTAGAGAAACTATTAGCGATAAAAATGATAACATTGTCCCATTTTCCTAATCTAAAACGATGTTAATCAATATTCCTATAAGCATATTCCAGGTTAAAAGATCAGGTGAGAAAACTTGAGTAAGTCCTTTTTCATTTTTATACTTACGTTATTCAGTTTGATGGTTCAGCTTTTTAGATAACAACCACAACACTTTTATTATTTCATGGTTTAGTATTTTGCTGCTTCTCGGATGTTGCTACAAAATATACGTAAATCCCAATAATAAATTTGATCCAAGCCAAGGATATGTCTAAGATTCCTTTCTTACTAATCTTTTAACTCACCGGAGCAGCAATATTGCTCTGATATTCTCTTGACTTCCTATCGCCTAAAACAGCTATTCACATATAGTTTTCCTCACTTTCTGACTTTTTTCATAAAAAGACAGCACCGTAACGGGATATCCAAGTTGGTTGATTTCTGTAAGTCCATGTCCAAATTTAAAAGAGCACTGAAATAGCAGAAAGCCTTATGCGATCTATCTCTATTTTGTAATCAACAATAGATTATTTGAATATTGGATGCAAGGCAACTTCTTTAACAATAAAAACAACAATGCCAATTCTCATAAACTTTTATCATTTGATCCCAGTCGCAAATCCACCCCTATAATCCCCTCTTTGGATGATGATGAGTATTCCAACAATGTCCTCAACACTGGGTTTATCGCTGAAGATTCCAAATATCTTCGCTCGGATTCTCTATCTGAGAATAGTGATGGGTTTTCCATCTCCGGGATTTCTGAAATAAGGGACAATTCAAAAGGATCTCCCCATCTTATGGGCGGCTTTGATGAATAGTTAAGCGGATTGAGTGGCATGGAAGAATGGTCCCAGAATTCGCAGAACTCCTTCCCAAAACGGAACTTCAAGAGGGACAAGCCCGAAACAATTGAAGACGAGTGCGACGAGTGCAACGAGATGTAAAACCGCTTCACCAAGAAGAAGATGAATAATCACAACAAAGTCATGAGCTTTAACCAGTCCAGCAAGGGGAGGGTTTAGGGCTACATGCTCAGGAGCAAAAGCAAGAATTTGGTGGTCGAGGAGGAGAACAGTTCCAACTAGGACATACGGGAGATTTTGGTTAACTTGTCCACGCCATAAAATGGCGCCAATTTATAACCAATGAAGACTCGCCAGAAGCGATGACATGATCCAGCCTGTTTATTAATGATAGCTCATAGCTATAAATGCTCATTTTGGATGCGAACTCATCCCAATCCGATATGATGATAATAAGAAATCAGGCACCTGCTTGACCTTTTTCTGGAAATCTTTACTTTCTCTACTTCCGAGCAAAAATGGCAAGGCTACGTTAACTAGTTAGCAGTCAATTTGATGATGAACCCTGCATTTGATTTAGATGCATGAAGATTGAGGAGACACAGGTATATTATACTTTGAATTATTGTTTATGAAGTTCGTAAATGTATGATGCAGAATAGGTTTGGATCATGTCACCATCCTCCCCAGCCGTTGTTGAAACCCATGCTTCCCATGCCCATGTTGATACTGTTGTAGCCCAGGTTGAGGCCAGGGTTCATCGCCATACTGTTTATGCCTTGGATTCGCTTGAAAAGCATAAACATCTCCATCTTGCTTATTCTGCCGTTCATATTCGTATCGCCGGCCATCACTGCGTTCCACACGTCTTGGTAGTTTTGAGGGGGGCAGAGTCCCATCCTCAGGCACAGCTCGCTGTACGCGTAGAAGAACTAGTTGCCCTCCAGTTGGCCCGAAAAGTTGTAGTCGTACTTTTGGTAGACAAAGTCGATGTTGTTTTTGAGCATTTGGTCGTGGATGTTGGCGTTCCATCCGCCAGAATAGTCTACGAAGTTGTAACCGTTCATAGTCTGGTAGTTGAAGCCGGGGTTTCCCCACCGATTGAAGCCACAACCCATGCCTCCGCCCATATTTCCTCCCATTCCCCCATTGAATCCGAAGCCAGCATTGAAGCCTTGATAAATAAAATGCTACCTTGGTTCCACATGTTATTTAATCAATATATTAAGCTCTATACAATCGAGCCCTTAGCTATCCTCAGGGCATATGAAAATGATGGAGTCAACCAAAAACCCTAATAAAATACGTGTGGAGTGCCATACGTACGAAGAGTGGATCTTGCCAAATAAAAAGACGGGAACAATTAGAGATAGGAGAAGAAGGGGGACTAGAAAAATGAGACTTAAAATAGAAGGAAACATATATTCAGGATTGCCTTGACTATTTATCATTATCATTTATCAGAATTCTCGGAGAAGGAATACTTGGGAAATCTGAAAATCTGAACACAAATAAAGCATCGTAAAATCAATTCTGAGGATATTGCAGATTGAAACCATTGGCCGACAACATAGTGGAAAGCAAGGACTTCCCCCTATAGGTAACCCGATCCTTATCCAAATCCTCCCGTAAAATAATTGCTGTCCCTTACATAATATTGGACGCAAACACAATCTAGGCACTTACTGGATTGCAAAAGGGAGCCCTCAAAGACATAGTCATAGGGAACTCAGGAAGGAACAAAACTTAAAACTGGATACTAGGCCTGAACAACCGGGCAGTCAAATCTTGCCGCTCCAAAACAGCGAAGGAATACCTGTCGCTGAAAAGCATGAGAAGGAATGGATTATACCAATCAAAACCATAATAGAGTCAGGATCCCCCCTAACCGGAAGAACATCGGCTAAAAAAGAAATACAAGCCAAAAGAGGAGAACGAGCGAGGAGCGATTCCGAACTCCGGAGATAAACCCTCCCTCTACGGGATAATCATACAAAGGACCCCGACATACAGACCAAAGGAACGGGACCGCGTCCCCCGGGCCCGATAGGGCAACAGGCCCGCGATATAAAGAAAGGAAGAAAGAAAGAAACATCGAAGTCGCGACGAGTGATTTTGATTGAGCAGTTGGTTGTGTCGACTTCGCATAATAGGAAAATCTAGGATAAAAATATTCTTTTCATCTAAACTATACTAGCTTTTCTCATGAACTTAGATTGTTCTAAAGGCAAACGAATCATAGTTCTATGCTGATGTTTCTCAGTTTTTTTTATCATTTGCAAGTATTTTGTATCCACATTTTTCTTGAATTAAATAGTATACCAAAGTAGAAGGAAAATATACCAACCTAGAGCGATTATTACCCATCCTTTCAATTATCGTAATCTAAATTTCTTTTAGATTTATTGATCTACATTGGGATATTATACCAATATAGACAAAACTAACTTGGTATATTGTACCAACGTAGACCAAAGCTAGCAAAGTAGAATACCAAGGTAGAATGAATATACCAAGGTAGAATGAATATACCAAGGTAGAGGTTTTCATACCAGGATAGAACCCAAAAATCAGAAAATGGGTCTACAATTCATCTGCAACAGGCTTAATATATTGTTAAGAACAGCTCATCATGTAGATCGCTTAGCGAAAAATATAGTTCCAGCACATATGATGAAGATCAACTCATAATCACAGTAGGCAGCTGAGTTGGAAAGTTTCTTAAAAGTATATTATCGATATTATTTGATTCAAGTCCGATTTCGATTAGATAGATTTATCATTATCCATATGCTATCATTGTGATGAGACAGAGCTAGTTTCACCATCATTTTCAATTTATGTAGACTGTAGAATAGAGCATCGAAAGGATCTCAAACTGCTTGAATTCAAACAAAAAGAAGCCAAATGAGGCCCAATCGTCCAAATCATCAATAATATTGTTTAACCTATTTCTAGTCTTCATCCAATCCTTTATGTAAACCTTACTATAGCAGCTCTAAAGAAAGATGGACTTCAGGCGCACAGGAGAATCAGATGGAACTCTTGTGCCTGACACGACTCCCAACAAGATAGTATTCCAATTTTATTAATACAATAGATGAAACAAAGCAGGTCAATGAATAGCTCAAGATTCAAAGCACTCCACATCGTTTCAATGAGCTCTTAAAAGGACTATACCAAAGCAAATGTCAAGAACACACGCTCTAAACACAACAACCCACCTTAGAGAGAGAGTCACGATGTTCAAATCAATTTGAAAGCTAGACTGACTGCCTATCAAAACCACAAGGTGATTGTCAGATCCACAATCAACACAATCCTCAGAAAAATTGTTGGCCTCAGAATAAACGAAGGTAGACCGAGTGGAAGAAAGTCAACAAAACAATCATATCCTAAAATTGTTTATGATTTCTATCATACTCACTGGCTATCCGAATCTCTGGACTATTCCTCAATACACTACTCCGAGCTTTTCAATTAAACCAATTCCTATTCTACGGCACCGTCCAATAAGACTACAGCAATTGAAGAGTCTTCCCCCTCATTGGCGGGGATCAGCTTCCTGATCATCACAGAGTCGGACCAGAAGTAGAAGTTTTTGCCTTTTTTGATTTCTATCGTCAGCTGTTCAAAGTTGTTTTAGATGACTTTGCCTCTTCTCCATCTGTTTACGTAATAATCACTGATTAAGATCACAATTACAAGCATTCGATTCTTTCGCCAATTTTGTAACTGTTCGTCAGCGGGTGATAGTGTATTTTGGGCTCAAAGGTGTCTTGAAGAATGTTTTAGAACTATTTTCTGATTTTATCTGCATTGGGTTTGTAGGATTATGGGTTGATATCCAGAGAGATTTCAAGTATCCTATTGAATGTATTCTAATTCCTGTAGGCTTTCTACATATGCCATAGATTACCAGTTTTCTGCTTGCCTCTAAATCGACTTCGTTGCAAATTTCAGCCATATTTCTGATGATCTCTTGATTGAAAGCGCGGTTGGCTTGAAAAATTCGCAATAATTATGTGTTCTGTGAGACAAACTACGTATCAGAAGTGTTACCTTTAGAATCCATTGATGGAATATGTACACTTATAGAAAGCCTTTGCTTTTGTCTATGTAGGAATGATAAAGCATCTTCAAAATTAAGGTCTTTTCTTGGTGGGAAGTTTGAGGATCGTTAATAGCACACTCCAGGTATGTAAACTGAGAACGATAAAACAATCCTAATTTTTATCCTAAGTTCATTTCGATGTATTGAAGCATTACTTAAAGGGGGTTACCCAGTTCTCTCATCACCTGATAGAAGTAGTAAACGGCCTTATAATTCTACAACTTTGTGATGTAATGCTATAGCTTGCCTTCTGCAGCTTTTCCGTCTAGTATTTACTTGAAATAGCTTACATTTTTGTTGTAAGAATTCAAGGTCAATTAGTTAAGAGGTTACTAGCTGTTTTGAATGGGCTTAATGATTTTGAATATGATTGAAAGTAGTCTCCAGACCTAGGCAAAATTAGGGTAGTCATCTTTTTAGTCGAGAAAATGAATGGGTGCCAAAAAAGCGATATCGTATAACTTATTTGAGTAATAAGTCTGAAATTAGCTTGAAATTGCTCTTGGTACATCAAATGCATAATCGAACAGCCTTATGTCCAACTTGAACCTGGAGATGATCCCTTAAGCAAAGGATATGTCGCCTTTGTTGATCAAGTACTCAACAAAGTCGCCCATTGCAGTTAATAGTTAAGGTATTAGTGAGTTATACAAAAAGCTGACCGTAAGGCATTTGAAGATATTAATAATTATCTCACTGTTTTGTAAAACCTAGCTTTTGATCAGCTAATAGCTCTTCTTCAAAGCTTCCACAAGGATTTGAGCCAAGACTCTACACTTATTATTATCTTTAACAGTGATTAACTCTTCTATAAATCTAGGGGAAGTGAATAGCTTCAAGAATAGTTTGAGAAATTCTGGACTGCTTTCTATTTCTTGTGCCAACTCAAAGGAAAGGTTGATGAATTCTTGGTAATCATCAATTCTCATCTTCACCAAGAAATAATAGGACAAGTAAAACTAAGGGTCAAACTGAAGGAGACTTTTTTAGCAAATCTAGGTCAAATTTTAGTCCATCTTTTGGATTAACTCCTAATATTGTTCAGAAAAGATAATCCCATACTTTCGCATTTCGTTGTTTTTCTTCTTTATCTTCTCAACTATATGTCTGTTTTCTATCTTGTTCAGTATCTTTTACCCCATTTACTTTGGTACCTAACTTCTGTTTTTCTTTTGATATAAAAGTAGGTAAGCATTTTTAGTCTTTTTATCTGTAGGGTATTCGTTGCCGAAAGCCTAATCTTTTAGATTTCCTAGGTCAAAAGGCTGAACTTTTTTATCATTGAATTAAAACCAATTACCCTTATCATTAATCAGTGAATAGTAATGGCCAATGTCTGCAGACCCTGAATGGATTACAACGCCTCGTAGTTCATACTCAAAATATTCAGCTGGATAGTTCTTCTAACCATCGTCCTAATTTGTCATTTCAGTTGCTTTTTTGCGAATCTACTGTTGTGAATAGGGCAGTAATGATAAATCTTGAGGAAACTCGCAGTAACCATTGATTTTTTCTTTCCTTTTTTTCTCGTAGTTGAACTCAAACCTCTTCAAGCAAATAATCAAGAAAGGTGGAAGCTGTTTAAACGTTTGTATCTTTTAGGCATTCACCTTTTTGTTGCATTTTTCGCAGTGGTATTTGCTATCTCGTTCAAGCAGTTAGGCTTTTACCACAGATTAGAAGGATTGCTTTAAGTGCGGCTTAACTTAAAGCGTAATTGAGATAAATTACTCTTCCTTCGAAGACGTGTGTGGACATTCTTTTGAAATAATCTCATGGGCAATAATCCCTCCAAAGAGCTCTTTGATAACGTTTGTAGACTTAAGCTATTCCAGACCTTTTTATATTTGATCAAAAAGAATCCCTTTAAACTCATCAATGTCCACTTGTTCTTAGATCTTGATGATGTTTTTATTGTCTTCT
>Ga0316217_10005406_pt1 | contig 13271 bp, 6 predicted proteins | sample 1anoAmetaG_FD_203633 | JGI IMG/M metagenome (GOLD analysis project Ga0316217, IMG submission 203633) | Freshwater microbial communities from Trout Bog Lake, Wisconsin, USA - 1anoA | ecosystem: Environmental > Aquatic > Freshwater > Lake > Hypolimnion/Profundal zone | place: USA: Wisconsin...
GCGGTTCAATCAGTTTCTGGGCCGAAAATCCGGCCCCCAAGCACATGTAGGCGCTCACTAAAATCAACGCCATGAGCGCCGAGCTGATCATCACCTCGATCAACGTGAAGGCGGCGGAGCGCGCCCCTCCCCGGGCGCAGCAATGTCCAAACTCAAAGCAGGCATGAGTTCTTTTGACGTATTCGGAATGCCGTGTTTGCCGGGCTTGTTCGTATGGCCGACAGGTTTTGGACAGCGCCAGCAAAGCCCGGCGGAGGCGGTGCTTTCGTGCGGGCAGCGCGCGTGCGAACCAAGGGGAACCTCCCCGCGCACGAAAGCGGTGCTGAAGCCACCGCACTCCAAACGCTGGCGCGATTACGGGGCGTCCTTCAATCCTCGCGAAGCGTTTGGAGTGCGGCGCGTTCACCGCCGTTTTTGTGCGCGCAGCACGCTGACGAACCAGCGAAAACCATTCCCCGATCCAAAGCGCCAGAGGGCTGGCGCACTCCAAGACGCTGGCGCGAATCAACGAGGTCCAGCATGCGCGAAGCGTCTTGGAGTGCGGCGGCCCTCCGCCGCTTTGCGCGGACGAACGCGAGCACTGGCTCACACAACCCAGCGCTGGCGCAGGTGCTACTATGTTGAATCGCAATTTCACGTCCGATTCCTCCTGGACTTGGCCGGCTTTCCTTTTCCCGACGAATCATCCGGAATTTGAAACAGCAGGGTCTTCAATTCATAAATGGACTCGCCGGATCGCGCATTTTCCACCACCACGTCCACTTCGTGCAGTCCGGCGATGTCTGTGGAACTGACGGTTTGCCGCCAGCGGTAGAGTGGCAGCGCCGCGCCGCAGTCGCCCACTTCGCTGCCATCAGTCCAATCGGTTTGGGCGCGCAATAGTTCGATTTGCCCGGCGGCCAACGAGGCGGCGGTGGTTTGTAATTCCGATTCCTTGCTGCAAGCGAGCGCCGTGGTGATGCCCTGGGTCAGGCCCGTCAGGGCGATGGCCAGAATCACAATCGCCACCATGATCTCAATCAACGTGAAGCCGGCGCAGTGGTTCATGGCTGTGCCTCCCGTTCCATTTCCACGACCTGAATGTGCGCCGTCACCGGGTTGATCCGCAGCAGCAGACGGAATCCGTCGCGGTCGCGGAGCAGCACCGCCCCGGAATCCGCGGTGCCATCGGGATAAAACGCAATCGTCGCCACGTCCGGGCGGTTCCCGGAAACCGGGGCCTCAGCGGAGGCATCCGGTTCCGCCGCCAGTCCCCCCGCCGGATGGAATTCCACCGCGATGCGTGGATCCAATTGGCCCTGGTTGCCCGGCACATCATCGGCGGGCACAAAATCTTCCAGTCCGCTTTCCCGCGTCTGTTTCTCGACCAGATAGCGGCCGGTTTTTTCCTCCAGCCGCACCCGGCGAATCTGGTTCAGGCTGATCGCGCGGCTGTAGGCGAGGTCGAAGACGTTAATCAATTCCCGGCCGGACGAACGCAACAGCGCGTCTTGAAACGAGCCTTTCATTTCGGGAATCATCATCGCGGTCATGATGCCGATGATGGTGATCACGACCATCAACTCGATCAGCGTGAAGCCGGGAGAATTCCTGTGGTGTGCGCTCAAAATACGGAGCGCGGCCGTCCTCGGCCGCAGCGATGGGGGCGGATCTGCGGGTGCGGCTTGGCAAATGAGGCGTTGCTGCTCCCGGGACGGGCGCGCTCCGACTCTGGCTTGCGCTGCCGAACAGTCAATCATAATTCACCAATTGCCGATTTCCGCCTTGCCGTCCGCGCCCGGTGACCAGAGGTCAAAACTCGTGGGATGATGGGTGCCCGGGAAAGCATATTGATACGGATGGCCCCAGGGATCATCGCGAAGCTGCTTGATGTAGGGGCCGCGCCACTTCTTGTCCTCGTCATTGGCTGGCGGATCCACCAGCACCTTCAAACCTTCGTCCGGGGTGGGGTAGCGATCCATCTGGACATAAAAGCGTTCGACGGCGGATTCGAGTTCGGCGATGTGGGACTTGGCGGCACTGATTTTCGCGTCCTGGGTCGTACCCATGAATTGCGGGATGATGGTGGCCGCCAGAATGCCGAGGATGATCACGACTACCATGATTTCAATCAGGGTGAAGGCGGCGGAGGGTTTTTGTTTGGCTTGCAGTTTCATAATCATTTGGTGGAAAAGTTTCAATGAATGGCGCGGCTCATTTTGAAAATGGGCAGCAGGATGGCAATCACCATGAAGCCCACGAGCGCGCCGACGACCAAAATAAGCGCCGGGGCGAGCAGCGAAATCAACACTTTGGTCCGCGCCCGCATCTGGCGTTCCTCGATTTCCGCCACCTTGAGCAACATCTCGTCGAGTTTGCCGGTCTGTTCGCCGACATCAATCATCTGAATCATCGTGCGCGGGAACAGGCCCAGCTTGCGCAACGGCGCGGCCAGCGAATCACCGCCGCGCGTTTCCTCGGCCACATTGGCGACCTGCCGCGCCAGGATCCGGTTGCCGATGGTGTTTTCAACAATCTTCAAAGCCGGCAGCAGCGAAACACCGCTTTTCGCCAGCGTGCCCAAAGTCCGCGCAAAACGACCCAGCGCTGCCGCCCGGATCACCGGACCGATCAACGGCAGCCGCAATTTGAGGTGATCCCAATTCTCCGCGCCGCGCGGCGTGTACACGTACCACCGGCTGCCGAAGAACGCGGCCAGCAGCCCCGCCAGCAGCCAGGGCCAGAATTGATGCAATCCATGACTGACTCTTAGCAGAATCAAGGTGGGCAGCGGCAGCACCGGCAGCATATCCTCCAACATGGTGAACAGCTTTGGCAATACGACGGTCAGCAGCACCGTAACCGTGCAAAGGCCGAAGACGAGGACAAACACGGGATATGCCACCGCCGAAACCACCTCGCCCCGCACCTCGTCCTCGTGTTCCAGCAGGGTGGCGAGATCGGCCATGACTTTGGGCAGCACGCCGCCTTCTTCGCCCACCCGCACCATGCTGCAATACAGTTTGCCGAACAGCTTCGGATGCTCCTCCAGCGCCGCCGACAACGCCGCGCCTTTGCGGACCGAGTCGGCGGTTTTCAGGAGGACGGCCTTGAGCGCGGGATTTTCCTCCTCCTCGCCCAAGCTGTCCAAAGCCTGCGGAATGGGTATGGCCGCGCCGAGCAGCGCGCTGATTTCGCGCGTCAGTGCCGTGATGTCTTTCCGTTTGATGCGCCCGCCAAAGGAAATAGTGGCACGGGCGTCCCGCCCGTGAGTTTCCGTGGCGGTACCGGTTTTCGGTTCTGCACCACCCGGGCGGGACGCCCGGGCCACTCCGCCGTTGGGATTGAGTTCCAGCCGGGAGGGGCACAGCCCGCGCTGGCCCAGAAGCCGGAGCGCGCTCTTGCGGTCGTCCGCTTCGATGACGCCGGCCACGCTCGCGCCGCTGGTTTCGACGGCCTGATAACGGAACTCGCTCATGTCAGGTAGTGGCACGGGCGTCCCGCCCGTGAGTTTCCGTGGCGATCCCGATCGGCAGTTCCGAACCGCACGGGCGGGACGCCCGTGCCACTATGGCAGGAGAACGCATCATTCCGGCAAATCCCCCGAGGATACGCGCAGGATTTCCTCAATGGAGGTCATGCCGGCGGCGGCTTTTTCCAAGGCGTCCTGGTGCATGGTCATCATGCCTTTTTGCGCATTGGTTTTCAATTCGGCATTGGATCGCTTCTGCAAGATCATCTCTTTCAATTCCGGCGTGAGCGACAGCAGTTCGAAGATGCCGATGCGGCCCCGGTAACCGGTGTTGCGGCATTCCTCACAGCCCCGGCCAAGGAAGAAGCTTCCTTCAATCCGCCGGCCACTAAGCGCCTCAAGCTTATCGCGCAGGGCGGGAGCGACGGACGTTTCGCTGCGGCAAACCGGGCAAATTCTTCGCACCAGCCGCTGGGCTAAAACCCCTTCGAGGGACGACGCGATCAAAAACGCCTCCACGCCCATGTCCAGCAGCCGCGTCACCGCGCCGGTCGCGTCGTTGGTGTGGAGGGTGCTGAAGACCTGGTGGCCCGTGAGCGCCGCGCGAATGGCGATTTCCGCCGTCTCCGAATCGCGGATTTCACCGACCATCACCACATCGGGGTCCTGCCGCAAGATCGAGCGAAGGCCGGTGGCAAACGTAAAATTGCGGCTCGGTCGCACGGGAATTTGCGCCACGCCGGGCAATTCGTATTCCACCGGGTCTTCAATCGTCAGAATCTTGAGTTCCGGCGTGTAGATGCTCTGGAGGACAGAATAAAGCGTCGTGGTCTTGCCGCTGCCCGTCGGTCCGGTGGCCAGAAAAAGACCGTGCGGCTTCTCCACGAGTTGGGAAAGCAATCTGGCCCGGGCTGCGTCCAGACCCAATTCCTCCGCCGTGGATACCTTGGAGTTCTTCTCCAACAGCCGCATCACCAGGCTTTCCCCGTAAATCGTGGGCATGGTGCCCACGCGGATGTCCACACGCGCGCCGCGATGATTGATTTGAATATGGCCGTCCTGGGGCATGAACCGTTCGGCGATGTTCATGTCCGCCATGATCTTGATGCGGGAGACCAGCGCGGCGTGCAGATGCTTCGGCGGGGGCGGGTTCACCTGCAACAAGCCGTCCACCCGGTACCGCAGTTCCAGCGAATTCTCAAACGGCACCAAATGAATGTCGCTCGCCCGTTCGCGCAAGGCGGTGGAGATGATCAAATTCACCAGGTTGACGACCGTGGGTTCATTGGCCATCACCTCGATATCGTGCAGATTCTTGACCTCGCCGTTGGCTTTTTCCGGGTCGAGGTTCTCGATCATCTTCTCCACCGTCACCTGGTAGCACTCGGAGATTTTTGCGTTGATTTCCCCGGCGGGCGCAGCCATTTCCTCCACTTCCAAGCCGCTGATGAGCCGGATGTCGTCAATCACGCGCTGGTTGCCCGGCGCCGCCGTGGCGATGTGGAGCGTGCCATTGCGGACGGCGACCGGCAGCAGACAGTGGCGTTTGACGAATTCAGCGGGGAGCAGGCGGATAATCTCGGGGGACACCTCCAGCTTGGCCATCGGGATGGCAGGCGACGAAGGGACGAGGCAGGGTGGGCTGCCCAATGCCCCGCTCTGGCCGCCAGAGAGGTTCAAGGTGTCACCACCTGGAACCGCCGCGGTCTCCGTATTGCCAAAGTTGCCAGTTGTTTCGCGCATTTTTCCACCGAACCCCACACAGCTTGAACGCACCGTCAGCGTGGCGGCGAATTGTGGGCTAAATCATTTTGTCACAATGAGACACCGTCAACAGCAAAAAGTTTCACGATTATTGATTGTTTTATGCCGGGTGCCCACGTAGCGCAGGCGTCCCGCCTGCGAGTTCGGGCACCGTCCCGGTGCTCGTTTCCCGAACCCCAAGAACATTCAACGCCCAATATTCAACAAATGCCCCAACTAGAAAATCTCAGTCGTTCGCAACCTCACCGGGCCGATCAGCCCCGCCGGCAGAAGAGGGGAACTTTTCGTCACGGTCGGCATCGTGATCGAGGAGTGACGCTGCGCCACGGGTAACGCCGCGTCGCCTGCCAGCCGGTTGTTCCAGGTGTTGACGACCTCCACTTCGAGCGTGTTCGCCCCGGGTTTCAGCGCGCCGGTGATGTCCACGCAATAGGGCGGCTGCCAGAGCGTGCCGAGTTCCTGTCCGTTCACCCGCACAATGGCGAGGTCGTTGACCTGGCCGAGATCGAGGATGATCGCGGAGTGCGGCGCGCGGAGTGCGGTGTCGGAAACATCAAACGTGCGGCGGTAGGCGGCCTTGCCGGAAAAATACTTGATGCCGTCCTCCGCGCGCTTCGTCCAGTCGGTAAGCTGGTCAAAAGTGATTTTTTCCGGCGCGCCCCGGCCGGGCGGGAAGCTCACTTCCCACGGCCCGACGATTTCCACTGGCGCGGCGGTGGCGGACACCATCAGCGCCCGCGTCTGGCCGTTGGCGAATTTCAATTCGTAATCGCCTGCCGGGCCGCCTTGCGCGGTGATCCGGCCATCCGGGTTGCGGGTCAGTTGCAATGGCATTTCGTCCGCACTGGCGCTGGGGTGCGGCATGGTGGTCATGAGTCGGGGGATCTCATCGGCGCTCAACGAGCGGGAGAATTGCGCGAGGTCGCCCAGTTCGCCGCGATATTTTGCGCCATCCTGGGCCGCGCCGGAATGCACGATATGCGTGCTCTTCAAGCCCGTCCGCGCCAGCACGCCATTCAGATACAGATTTGGCTGGCCGTCGCGATACACCACGGCCACGTGCGTCCAGTTCGTGAGCGCGGCCGCCTGCACGAGCGTGGGGGCAAAATATCCTCCGCCATGCTCGAACACACACACGCCGTTGCGGCCGACGGCCAGCCCGCAGCCGGCGTGGTCCTCGCCGCCGAAACCGCTGCCATGCGGCGGGAAGAACACATCGTTGCGTTTTTCGGCCATGCCTACGATGCCGCGGTTCGCCTCGCGGACCAGCGTGGTGTCATCCTCGGGCTTCACCCAGAGCGCGAAGGTGAAGTTATCCGGGTTGTCGCTGACGACCTCGCCGGCGGCGTCGCTGGCCGCTGGCTTCACACTTGTGCCGAGGACCTCCGCGCCTTGGCCCGTGACGGAGACAATGCGTTCCGCCGGGGGTGCCGCCTTTTCGCGGAACACCACAAAGACCGAGCCGGCCGGTCCGAAGGACAACGGCATCCGCACCACACCATCCGCCGCGTCGTACACTGGCGGGCGGTCAATGCGACCGGAATCCGGCCGCCACAGTTCCGGCGCCCGGTCGCCAACCCGGAAGGCGGCGGTGGTCGTCAGCGATGCCGCTTTGGGATTGGCCACAAAATAAATGTCCGCGTCGGCACTGTGCCGGTGCGTGAAACCAAGCTTCGCCGAAGTTTCAAAATCCGGTGGCAAACCCAGTTCGCCGAAAATGGTTTCGAGACTCCTGCCCCAGAAGACGCGGCCTTTGCCGAATTGATGTTCCCCCGCCTGCTTCGCGTCGGTTTGGTCCCAGATTTCGCGCGCGAGCGCCTGCACTTCGGCGTCGCACTTCGGAAAATTCTCCAGGCTCGGCGAACGCGACGGTGGCGCACCGACGACCGTCGCCCCGGCCTTCACCAGGGCGCGGATCTTTTTCAGCAACGCGGGCCGCATGGTGGCCGATTCCGGCAACGCGAGCAGCCGGTAGCTCATGCCGTTTGGCAGCACCAACCGGCCATCCTTCACCGCCAGCCGGTGCTCAATCACGTCGGCGTTGATGAAGTCATAGTCATATCCCGGCGGCAGGGCCGGCTGTTGTGGGCCGACCATTTTGGGCGCGTCTTCGCTGATGAAATAGGCCACATCCGCCACGTGTTTGCCGGTCTGCAACAGCACGGTGCAGCGGCGCAGATAGTCAATCCACGCCTTCAACTGCTCGAACCAGGTGTTGTTGCGGTTGAACTCCGAGCCGAAGCCGGCATTGATGCCGGGCGGTTGGTCGTCCGTCGGCTGATGGATGTTGACGTGCAGCATGTATTGGTTGATGCCCTGGCAGAAGGCCCAGTCGCCGCGCGCCTTCAAATCGCGGGGCGAGTTGATGAAGGCCGGGCCGCCCGTGAACGCCTCAGCCCACGTGATGGGCTTGCCGTAGATGTTCGCGGCGGAGGATGCGTCGCGCAATTCATACCGGCCCAGATAACCGGTGTCCCGCTGGTCCAGAAAATTGCCGTTGGCCCAGAACTCGCCGGCGATTTCATCGCAGTCACCGCCATACAGCAGGAACTCGCTGGGGAACCCCCAGTGTCCGTAATTCTCCAGCCACATCTTCATGCCGTGCTCATGGCACAAGTCGCGCAGGCCGCCGACATAATCCTGCGCAATCCGGTCCGCCACCAGGCGCCGCAAGTCCCAGAGAAAACGGTCCGACTGATCCACGCTGCCGACAATGCGTCCGGTCATGACGGGCAGGAACGGCAGCGGATCGTAACCGTAGCGCTTCTGAAAATCCGCCGCGAAGCCGTCGGTCCAATTCTCCGGGCCGGTCTCAAAGCTGTCGGCCACCACGTGCTTCCAGGACTTGCGATCCGCTGCCGGGAGCCGCTTAAGCAGATTGCCGACATAGGCGTCGAAATGCGCCCGCAGCGGAACGCGGTTCATCTTGTCCACTTCCAACCCGGTGGCCTCCGGCGGCGCCGGGCCGTTCTTCGTGCCGGTCGGCGTCAGTGCCGTGCGCAGCACAATCCAATCCCCGGCCGGCACATCCCACTGCAAGGTCCCGTCCGCCGCCATCCATTTGCTGAGATTGCGCACGGCCCCGGGCGGGATCGTCAAACCGGCCGCCTCCGGTTCCGCTTCGCCCGGCCAGGTGTAAAAATCATACAGCGGATGGGGATCCTGACACACCTTCTGCAGCGATTTCTCGGCGAAACTTTCCACGCGCGCGGCCGGCGAGAGTTGAATGTCGCCGAGTTCGCAGGCCGCGGAGAACTTCAATTGGAAGAACCGCGCCGTGCTGGCCGGAAAGGTCGCCACGACCGGCGCCAGCGGCACCGGGCCGACGCCAAGACCGAGGTTGTGCCGGTCAATCGCGAATTTCTTTACCGTCCGATATTGCTGGCCGTCGTCCGATGCCAGCAATTCGGCGGTAACATTCACGAGCTTCACTGGCTGCACCGTCACGCTCCGCGCTGTGAAGGGCGATGGCATCTCGAACCTCACCAGCGTTGGCGTGCGCGCGGTGATCTTCGCCAGTTCGCCTTCGCCGCCCGGGACGGGGAAGGCTAGCACGGCGAGGTCTTGAAATTCACCCGGCGGCAGCGGCAGTTTGCCGGTGAAGTGTTGCGGCCCGCGCAGCCGCAATTCCGGCAACGTGACGTAACGCATTGCCTGCGCCGGTTTCACCCACGGCCCGCCCGATTGGCTCCAGCCCGGCGAATTGAACAAGCCGATGTCCACCCCCAGCCGCGTGCCTTCGCGCATCGCGTGTTCGATGAACCCCCACCACTCATCCGTGAGTGCCTTGGACGTGCCAGTCGTGGGGGTGCCACTTTGGCCGCTGATGACGCCAATATAGCCTTCGCCAATCCCGACGCGCTTCATCGCTTCGAGATCGCGCGTAATGCCCGTCTTTGAAATCTGGCCGTCCATCCAATACCAGTAGCAGCGCGGCTTGGTTTGGTCGGGCGGGTGGGCAAAATCGGATTCCAGCGACGGCGACGCCGGGGAGAGGAGGGCGAACGCCAGCAGACCGGCGCAAGAGATGGACAATTTCAGAAAATGCATATTCGATTCATCAATCAGGCTTGTGAGGCACATATTGTGAGTTTTCCACGGCTTCGTCCATCCCGCGTTTGCGGGATATACAGAATGGCGCTGCGTGTGCTACCTTGACGCCAAGTTAAACCAAAAATTGTTGTATTTTGAATTACCGCGCAAGAATCCAGTAAAACCAAAGCCAGGCTGGCACCGTTTGCCAGTGCCGGCCGCCGACGGTTAAAAATCAACCAAACCAAAGCAAAACCAATCCGTTTATGAAAAAAATTCAATGCCTCGCAGTGCTGCTGGTTGCCTCGGCGCTGACCGTTTCGGCGCAAACCACTTATCTGTGGACCAATATTGTCAACGGCTACGTCAGCAACAGTTGGGTCACCGCCGCCAACTGGAATCCGGCCGGCCCGGCCAGCGGCGCGGGCAACACAGCGCAGTTCACGCTGCCGCTGACCAATGCCACCGCCAACAACGGCGTCATCGCGCTGAGCAGCAGTCCCACCATCGGCAATTTGATTTTTGGCAACACTTCGCCGAGCAACATCAGTTGGACCGTCAATACGGGGAGCGTGGTGAATGCCACCCTGACGTTAAACGCCTCCGGCGGGACGCCGTCCATCAGCGTCACGAACCGGGGGGTCACTTTCAATGCCGGAGTGAGTGGCGCGCAGGGATTTAATTTGAGCGGCGGGGGCACGATGCAGCTTAACGCCGCCGGGACCTTCACGGGCGGGGCGGGGGCGGTCGCGGTGCAAGCGGGAACGCTGTTGCTGGGCCAAAGCAGCGCTTTGGCTGGGTTGAACACGGTGACGGTTTCCAATACCGCCCAGTTGGCATTGAATGCCAGTGCGACCTATCCGATTTTGACGAACACGATTCTCGTGGGCAACGGCTCCGCTGGTGTGGGTAGTACGCGCGGCGCGCTTTACCTGAATGGCAATAACCTGTCAGTCACCTGGCCTGGCCCGATCGCGGTGACCAATGGCACCATCGGCAATTATGGCGCCAGCGGCACCATCACATTGCCGAATGTGATCAGCGGCACCAACCTGGCCTTTTTTGCCGGCGGCGGTGCGACCACCCATGTTTTGACCATCAACCTCAACACCAACGAGACCTATACCGGTTCGACCATCTTCAATGCCACCTTCGGCTCCAGTTCGCTGGTCAATTTGAATGGCGGCGCCAATACGCTGCCCACGGGCACGGCCGTCACCATCAATGACACTGCCGGCACCGGCTATTATGTGAATTTGGATTTGCATGGCAATAACCAGACCGTCAGCAGTTTGGCGGCGGCTAGCAGCGCGGGAGGCATCGTCAATATTATCAGCAGTTCGGGCAAACCCACGCTGACAATGACTTCGACCGGCGCGGGAGCTTTGGCCTTTGGCGGTGCCACCAACACCATCAATGGAGTCAATCTCACGGTCGGGAGCGGCTCGGACAACAGCACGGACTTCGGCGGCCCGGGTGCCACCGCTACGACGGTCAATATCACCAACGCCACTATCAACTCGTCATTTTACACGGATGTGGGCCGGGCGGCCATCACGACGGTCAATCTGAATAATGGAACGGTGTTCAACAACACGGGTGAAATCCTCATCGGTTACGGCAACACCAACGGCATTGGAACGCTCAACGTCAATACTGGCGCCGTAGTGAGCGCGCACTTCATCCGCGTGGGCAACAATGCCGTTTCAACCATGAATTTGAATGCCGGCGCCACCGTTTCTGCCGATGAGATCTATAGCGACTATACCACCAACTGTTCCTTCTATTTCAACGGCGGCCTGCTGCAGCCGCACACGGCGCCGACGATCCCGTGGTTCGCGGCCAGCCTGACCAATGTGCAGGTGCTGGCTGGCGGCGCGCTCATTAATAACGGCGGCGACAATTTGGCCGTCACCGCGTCGCTTTTGGCGGGCAGTCCCAACGGCGGCTTGACCGCACTTGGATCGGGCACGCTCGCTCTGCAAGGTCCCAACAACACCTACACCGGCAGCACGGTCATCAGCAATGGCACGCTGGCGGTGGACGGCAATTTGTTCGTCAGCCCAGTGACCAATTTTGCGGCGTTGGCTGGCACCGGCTATGTGGCCGTGGCGACCTTAAATGCCGGCAGCCAGCTTTATCCGGGCCGCAGCAACGTGGTGGGGACCTTGAGCATCAGCAATCTCACCACCCTCGGCGGCAGTGAGATGTATTTTGACCTGTCCAGCTCCGACAACAGCTCCACCGACGGAGCCAATGACCTGCTGCAAGTGACCAATGCCACCTTTGGCAGCCAGACGCTGGTGGGGCTGAATTTCTTCAACGGTTATCCGGTCACCCCCGCCAATTATACCGTGGTCACCTATTCCGGCAGCGCTTCGGGACTGGCCAATCTGGCGCTGGATCCGCAATACCTCAACACGCGTGCCGCCATTGGGTTGGATGCGATTGACTATCCCGGCCAGATTGTCGTCGTCGTGACCAACGGCAACGCGCCCATCACGGCGACCTGGTATGGCAATAATCCGAACAACAATTGGGATCTGGCCACTACCGCAAATTGGGACGGTGGGGGGGATGTTTTTTACAATCAAGACAGCGTGGTGTTTGATGACAGCGCCCAGACCAACGTGGTCAATCTTGTGGGTACTCTGTATCCGGCCACAGTTACTTTCAACAACGACGCTTCGGTGCCCTACCTGTTCACCGGCAGCGGCCAGCTTGGCGGCGCGGTGGCGTTGAATTTGAACGGCAATGCAATTCTGACCAATGATGTGAATAATATTAACACTGGCGGCGTGATTCTCAACGGTGGCAACACGTTGCAGATTGGCAACGGCGATACCGCCGGCACGATTGGCTCCGGTGATGTGCAATTCCTCAACAGCTCCAGCACGTTGAACTACAACCGGATGGACTCGCTCACCTTGAGCAACCGCATCTATGGCAGTGCCTCGGTGAATCCCTTAGTTCAGGTCAATTCCGGCACGCTCACGCTGGCCGGCGCCAAGGATAATGCCTACGCCACGGCCACGGTGAACAGCGGCGGCACACTGGTGCTGGCCAAGAGCAGTGCGTCCACCGTTCATGCCCTCGGCGGCGGCAGTCCTGGCGTTACCCCCGCGCTCACCATTAACGCTGGCGGCACGGTTCGGCTCGGCGGCTCTGGCGGGGACCAGATTTACAACGGGCAGGACGTTCAATCTGACGGCACGTTCGATCTGGCTGGCCAGAGCGAGACCATTAACAATTTGATTGGGGTGAATGGCACGGGTCTGGTGACGAATTCCGCCGCCGGTGCCGCGGTGTTGAGCGTGGGTGGCGCCAACGCCAATGTGGCCTACAATGGTTTGTTGGTGAGCGGGACCGCCGGCACGGTGGGGTTGACCGCGGTGGGCACAGGTTCGGTGACCCTGACCAATGCCAACACGGCGACCGGCCCGCTGACCCTCGCGGGGAGCGCTTATGTGTATTTGTCCAATGTCACCGCCCAAGCCTGGTCCGGCCCCGTCGTTTTCACCAACGTCGGCGTCTCGCCACGGCTGGAGTTTCTGGCCAATCAGCAACTTTCGCCCACGTCGGTGATTTCCTTCAGCGGCACTGCGGAACGCCGCGTCGAGTTGAACGGGTTTACCGAAATCATCGGCGGCTTGAATGATCTCGCCGGCGTTACCAACAATGTGATTGTGGAGCCGGCCACGGATAATACGCCCAATGAACCCGGCACGCTGGTCTTGAATGTGGCTGCGGGCGTCACCAACAGCACCGGTGGCTTTATCCGCAACACCGCCGGCGCCAGCGGCACCGGCTCCATCCTCACCCTCATCAAAACCGGCGCGGGTACGCAAATCTTCTCGGGCGTGCCGGGACAAGTGAGCTACAGCGGTCCGACCACGGTGTCCAATGGCGTGCTGGCAGTCAGCGGCGCGGGCAGCGTGCTGGGCAATTCGGCCATCACGCTGGCCGGCGGCACCATTGATTTTGCCGGCGGCGGCACGCTGGGGAACAACCTGTCCGGCAGCGG
>Ga0316217_10005407_pt1 | contig 13271 bp, 8 predicted proteins | sample 1anoAmetaG_FD_203633 | JGI IMG/M metagenome (GOLD analysis project Ga0316217, IMG submission 203633) | Freshwater microbial communities from Trout Bog Lake, Wisconsin, USA - 1anoA | ecosystem: Environmental > Aquatic > Freshwater > Lake > Hypolimnion/Profundal zone | place: USA: Wisconsin...
GACCGCACCTCCCGCCAACTCGTCGCAATGGTTTTGCGGCGGCGGGAAATTTTTCCCGGCCATGCTCGCGGCCATCGCGCAGGCTCGCCAGTCCGTTGAACTCGAAAGTTACATTTTCGCCGACGACCAGACCGGCCGCCAATTTCTGGCCGCCCTGACGCGTGCGGCCCAGTCCGGCGTCCGCGTCCGCGTGCTCGCCGACGCCTACGGCTCGCTCACTTTGTCCGCTGATTTTTTTGCGCCGCTTATCCAGGCCGGCAGCGAAATCCGGTTTTTCAATCCGCTCCGTTTCAGCCGATTCGGCGTGCGCGATCATCGGAAACTGCTCATCTGCGACCGAAAGATCGCGTTCATCGGCGGCGCGAACATTTCCGACAGCTACTGCGGCGACGGCGTCACGCATGGCTGGTTTGACGTGATGAACCAAAGCGGCGACGAAGAGCTGGCCGTTCGGCTGACAGAAGAATTTGAGCGGATTTTTTTTGACGCCAATTTTGAGCGGCGTCCCCTGCCCCGGCTGCGCGCCTTCCGCCAACTTCGCCGCCGGCCCGACAGCGAGCCGCGCATTTTTGCCATCAAGCCTGGACGCGGTGCCGGCGCGTTTCAACGCGCGCTGCAACAGGACCTGACCGGCGCGGCCACGGCAGATTTCATCGTGCCGTATTTTCTGCCGAACCGGCGGCTGCGAAAACTGCTGCGGAAAATGGTCCGGCGCGGCGGGCGCGTGCGGCTGATTCTGCCCGCGCACTGCGATGTGCCGATGGCGCGCGCGGCCGGGCTGGTCTATTATGCGCGACTGCTGCGCGGCGGCGTGGAGATTTATGAATACCAGCCGCAGATTCTCCACGCCAAGCTCTTCCTCGTGGATGAAAAAGTTTTTGCCGGCTCATCGAACCTCGATGTCCGCAGCTTCAAATTGAATTACGAGCTGATGCTGCGCTTCACCGACCGCGCGACCGTGGCCGGCGCGAAAACAATTTTCGCCGCCGCACTAAAACATTCACGCCGGATCGAACTGGAAGCGTTCCGCCGGTCGCAAAACTTCTGGCAGCGCTGGAAAAACCGCTGGGCGCATTTTCTCCTCGCCCGGATTGACCCGCTGGTGGCGCTGCGGCAGATCAATCCGCACCGGCCCAAGATCTAAAACCCGGCGGCGGCGTGCGCCGTCTTTCAGACCAGCAAACTTTTCGCCTTCGCCAGCGCCTCGTCCAGCTTGCTGGCGTCCTTGCCGCCGCCGCGCGCGTTGTCCGGCTTGCCGCCGCCCTTGCCGCCCACGACGGGCGCGATCTGCTGGATGATTTTTCCCGCTTGCATCTTCGCCGTGAAGTCCGGCGACACCGCCGCCACCAGCGCGACCGCGCCATTCGCCGAGCCACCGAGGATGACGACGCCTTTGAACCGGCCTTTCAGCGAATCCGCCACGGCTTGCAAAAAGTCTCCGTCCACGCCGCCGACATTGTGGACGATGGCCGGAATGCCGTTCACCGTTTGCACCCGTTCGAGCAATTCACTCGCGGCATTTGAGGCCTCGCGCTGCTGCGCGGCCTTGAGCTGTTTTTCCAATTCTTTTTGGTGCGCGAGCAGCGCTTCAATCTTCTTCTCCAGTTCGCCGACGGGCGAATTGATTTTGCCGGCAATGCTGCGAATGAGCTGCAACTGCTGGTTCGCCAGATCGTAAGCCGTCAGTCCCGCCACCGCTTCGATGCGCCGAACGCCAGCGGCAATGGCATTTTCGCCGATGATGCGGAACAAGCCGATCTCGCCCGTCGCGCGCGTGTGCGTGCCGCCGCAAAGCTCCATCGAATAGCCGTCCAGTTTGTTCGCTGCGCCGCCGATTTGGACGACGCGCACCGTGTCGCCATATTTGTCGCCGAAAAATTGCATCACGTCCTTGCGCGTTTTTACGTCGGCGTAGGGCACTTCCGTCCATGAAACACCGGCGTTCTCGACGATGCGCTCGTTGACGAGTTTCTCGATGTCGGCGACTTGCGCGGGCGTGAGCGGAGCACTGTTGAAGTCGAACGTCAATTTATCCGGCCCGACGAATGAACCTTTTTGCGACGCCTCTTTGCTGGCGACCTCGTGCAACGCCCAATGCAAAAGATGCGTGACCGTGTGATGCCGCTGAATTGCATCGCGACGGAATTTGTCCACGGTCAACGTGATTTGCGAACCGGCGACAGGGGCGTCGCCACCACTCTCGACAAAATGCAAAAATGTGTTGCCGGACTTCTGAGTGTTGACGACGCGCCAAAGCTGACCACTGCCGGTCAACTCGCCGGTGTCGCCGATCTGGCCGCCCATCTCGGCGTAGCACGCGCTGGCGTCGAGGATGACGGCGGTCTTGTCCTTAAGCGCGACGACTTCCAAAACCTTGGCTTGAACGGCCAGTTCCTCATAGCCGACAAATTTCGTGGGCGTGGTGGTTTCGATTTGCGAGAGCGAAATGACTTCTTTTTTCTGCGCGGCGCGGGCGCGGGCGCGCTGCTCTTCCATCAACTTTTCAAAACCGTCCTTGTCCACGGTCAAACCGCGTTCGCGTGCCATCAACTCGGTGAGGTCGAGCGGGAAACCGTAGGTGTCGTAAAGTTTGAAAGCTGCTGGTGCTGGTAAACATTTAACTTTTGTTCTACCAAAAAACGCCTCAAATTCTGTTTTAAGCAACAGTGATTTTTGCTTCAGCTCACGCCTACACTGATCAAAAATATTAACAGATGAGGTTTTTCTGAATCGGCTCATTACGTCGGTGTATGAGGCTATCGCATCCTTCAATTTATTCCATTCTTCAGAGATTAGCTCCACACCAAGATTTGCAGGATAAACTTTGTGAAGGATTGAAAAATCTTTTTCCTGCAATTTAGTCACAAAATCATTCCAGTCCAAATCACGATCCAAAAACGAGAAAAAATATAAATCGAAATCTAATTCCTGAAAAGGGGCAACGCGCTCCCTTGCCACCTCAATAACATCTGGCAATTCTGAAATCTGCTCGTGAAACCGAGAGAAATTGCCGACACTTCTCATCATAAAAAAACTGGCATTTTCTCGGAACTTGAGATAAGCATCGAACTTCCGAATGCCTTCATCCAAAGTTTTATTAAACGACTCTTCCTCGCGCTGGATGGTTTCCTGCACCTGCTTCTTGCGGGCGCGGATTTCGGGGAAGACGTCACCCATCGTGTCGGCCAGCACGTCCACGAGTTTGTAAAAGAACGGTTTCTTGAAGCCGAGCGTGCGGCCGTAACGCACGGCGCGGCGCAGGATGCGACGCAAAACGTAGTTGCGGTCGTTGTTGCCGGGCTGGATGCCGTCGGCAATCGCAAAGCTCAACGTGCGGATGTGGTCGCCAATGACGCGAAACGCCACGTCAATCTTTTCCTGCTCGGTGTCGCCCGCGCTGCCGGACTTGGGCAGCGTGGAGCCGTAAGTCTTACCGGAGAGCTTTTCCAGCTCGTTGAAAATCGGACGAAATATGTCGGTCTCGTAATTGGAAATTTTGGCATTGGCAAAATCCGTCAGCCCTTTCGTGCCCTGCATGATGCTGGTGACGCGCTCGAAACCCATGCCAGTGTCCACATGCTGCGCGGGCAGCGGCGAGAAAGAGCCGTCGGGATTGGCGTTGAACTGGATGAAGACGAGATTCCAAATCTCGATACATTCGGCGGAGCCTTTATTGACGAGCGCGCCGCGAGTGTCACCGGCGGGCGTCAAATCCACGTGCAGTTCCGAGCACGGACCGCACGGGCCGGTTTCGCCCATCATCCAGAAATTGTCTTTCTTGTTACCGTTGACGATGTGAACGGCAGGATCAAGGCCGACCGAACGGAATTTTTCCGCCCAAAAATTCCACGCGTCCTGATCGAATTCGCTCGGATCGTTCTTGGTTTTGTCCGGCGAGTAAACGGTGGCGTAAAGCCGCTGCGGCGGAAATTTCCAGATACCGACGACGAGTTCCCACGCCCAGTCAATCGCCTCGTGCTTGAAATAGTCGCCAAAGCTCCAGTTACCGAGCATCTCGAAAAATGTGTGGTGATAAGTGTCGAGGCCGACGTCGTCGAGGTCGTTGTGCTTGCCGCCGGCGCGGATGCACTTCTGCGTGTCCGCCGCACGACCGGGCGCGTAAGGACATTTGGTCTGGCCCAGGAAAATGGGCACGAACTGATTCATGCCGGCGTTCGTGAACAACAGGTTCGGGCTGTCCGGCATCAGACTGGACGACGGGACAATGGTGTGCTGCTTCGACTTGAAGAAGTCGAGGAACGACTGGCGGATCTGGGCGGATGTCATTTTATAAGTTGCCGGTTAAAAAAATCAGGCACGGATTCTAGCCCAATCCGGCAACGCTAGGCGAGTTGGAAGTTTGCGGCGACGGACGGCGATGACGGGCCAACCGCGAGTAACCGTTGCGTCTTGGGCGGCGCGTTGCTAATTTCTGCGCGGCAGCAGAATATTTATCGTAACCATGAGCAATACCAATCCCCCACTGGTGGGAATTTTGATGGGCAGCGACTCCGATTGGCCCGTGATGAAAGCCGCCGCCGAGGCGTTGCAGGAATTTGGCATCGCCAGCGAGGCCCGCGTCATTTCCGCGCATCGCGACCCGCACGGCTTGGAGGAATATGTTTCCACCGCAACGGCGCGCGGGCTGAAAGTCATCATCGCCGGCGCGGGCGGCGCAGCGCATCTGCCGGGCGTCACGGCGGCGTTCACCACGCTGCCGGTCATCGGCGTGCCGATTCTGGGCAAGGCGTTTGACGGCTTCGATTCGCTGCTGGCGATTGTGCAAATGCCGCCGGGCGTGCCCGTGGCCACCGTCGCGGTCAATGGCGCGCGCAACGCCGGCATTCTCGCCGTGCAAATCCTCGCGACCGGCGACGTGCGATTGTCGGAAGAATTGAAAAAATTCAAAGTGCGGCTGGTGGAAGAATCCCGCGCGAAAAATAAAAATCTGGCGTGATTCGTTGAATGGTTGAATCGTTGCATCGGAAAAACCGGCATCCGAGACACCTTCACGATTCAATGTTTTAACAATTTAACGGTTCAACAAAAATGCAACGGCTCATCGAAGGCGTCCACAAGTTCCGCACCGACGAGTTCGGCAATTATCGGAAGCTGTTCCGCAAGCTGTCGCAGGAGGGACAAAATCCGCACACGCTCTTCATCACCTGCTCGGACTCGCGCGTGCTGGCGGAACTCATCACGCAGAGCCAGCCGGGCGATTTGTTTGTCGTCAAAAACGTTGGCAACATCGTCCCGCCCGCCGGCGTGAAGGGCGACACCAATTCCACCGCCGCCGCCATCGAGTTTGCCGTGGACACTTTGCGCGTGAGCGACATTGTCATCTGCGGCCATTCACAATGCGGTGCAATTTCCGAAATCCTCGCAGACAAACCAGTGAGTAATTCCACGCCGCATTTGCGCGACTGGTTGAACCTCGCCGCGCCGGTGGTGGCAACCTTGAAAAAAGATTACGCGCATCTGCCCGCCGGCAGTGCGAAGGAAACTGCCGCCGCCGAGGAAAATGTCCTCTTCGGCCTCGACAATTTGCACAGCTATCCGTGCGTGCAGGACCGGCTGATGGATGGCTCACTGCGGCTGCATGGCTGGTTCTTCAAAATCTCCACCGCCGAACTTTTCGCCTACGATCCGGAGACGCGCCAGTTCTCGCCGCTGGGCAGCGGAAAATAAGACCGGCGACTCCTTGAATTTTTTCCGCACCGGAATAAATTGCCCGCACAAATTTCTTTCGCCGTCGGTCGTCCATTTCAAAACCTTGAACTGTCTAGTTAGTTGGACACCGGCTGTCATATAAGCTGACATCCTGGGCGGAATCCTTTTCCCCATCGCCGCGAGATTGGAAGTATTTTCCCCTTTGCGCCAAACCGATGAGGAAAAATCAACCGCGTGGCCTGCCGGTTGCTAAAGAGCTTCCCGTTCGTCGCATAAGACGGACTCGGATTTTAATTAGAAGCCAAATGAAACCTACAATCATAATTAAAAAATGGGCGGCGACCTTGTTCATCACCGTTTTGATGAATCATCTTTCTGCGCTGGCCGCAGCCTCCACCACGCAGCTCGTGTTCACCACGCAGCCGACGAACCTTGCCGTCGGGACCGGTTTCGCCAGCATCGTCGTGCAGCTTGCCGACCGGAACGGCACGAATGTCGCGCAAAGCGGCACGAGCATCGCCATCGCGCTCAACAAAAACGGCGGCCTGACCGGCGCGACCAGTCTGGCCACGGATGCCAGCGGCAAAGTAAGCTTCACCAATTTGAATGTGAATCTGGCAGGAAATAGTTACACGTTGATCGCCAGTGCCAGTGGCCTCAAGAGCGCCACCAGCAGCGCGTTCAATGTCGTCAAAGGCGGCGCCACCGTCGCGGTCACTTCGTCCACGAACAATCTGGTTTATGGCCAGAGCATCACTTTCACCGCGACGGTCAAGGCGGTCGCACCGGCCACCAATGTGCCGACCGGCACGGTCACCTTCAAAGACGGCTCCGCCACACTCGGCACGGCGACGCTGAATGCGTCCGGCCTCGCGGCTTTTAGCACGAACCGGATTTCCGCCGCGAGCGCGAGCCACATCATTTCAGCAGTTTACGGCGGCGACACCAATCTGTTGGGCAGCACTGTCAGCAACTTTCTGCAAAACGTCTCCAAGCTGGCCCTGACGGTTTCCGGCATCACCGCCAGCAATAAATTTTATGACGGCACGACAACGGCCACGCTCAATTTCACCAACGCCAAGCTCGCCACCGTGCTCGCAAGCGACACCGTGACGTTGACAACGACGGCAGCCAAAGGCACGTTCGCGGACAAAACCGTTGGCGTTGGTAAAACCGTTTCCATTTCCGGCCTCGCGCTCGCGGGCGTCAGCGCGGGGAATTATGCCATCACCGCGCCGACCACGACGGCAAGCATCACGTCGCGCAGCCTTGTCATCACCGCCAAAGGCGCGAACAAAATATATGACGGCACGGCCAACGCCACCGTCACGCTGGCGGACAACCGGGTTGCGGGCGATGTTTTCACCAACGGCTACGCCGCCGCCGCGTTCGCCAGCAAATACGTCGGCACCGCGATTCCAATCAATGTCAACGGCCTCGTCATCGGCGGAACGGACGCGGGCAATTACAGCTTGAGCAACCTGAACACCACGGCGAGCGCCAACATCACGCCCGCCCCGCTGACGGTTTCCGGCATCCTCGCCAGCAATAAAATTTACGACGCCACGACCACCGCCACGCTGAACTGCTCCAACGCCAGTCTCGCCACCGTTTTCATCGGCGATGTGGTGGCGCTCAACACGACAGCGGCCAGAGGAGTTTTTGCCAGCAAAAATATCGGCACTGGAAAAACCGTCCAGGTTTCCGGGCTGACGATCGCCGGCACGAATGCGGGAAATTATCTGCTCATCCAGCCGGTGACGACCGCCAGCATCACGCCACGCAATCTCGCCATCACCGCCCGGGGCGTGAACAAAATTTACAATGGCACCACGGTGGCGACGGTGACGCTGACCGACAATCATTTGGCGGGCGATGCGCTCACCGACACTTACACCAACGCCGCGTTTGCCAGCAAGAATGTCGGCACGAGTCTGCTCGTCACGGTTGCCGGACTGGCCATCAGCGGCACTGACGCGGCGAACTACACGCTCACCAATTTCAGCGCCACCGCCACCGCCAACATTACACCCGCCACGCTCACGGCTTCGGGCGTTGTCGCCGGCAACAAAATTTATGACGGCACCACGGCAGCCACGTTGAATTTCAGCAACGCCGCGCTGGCCACTGTTTTTGCCGGCGACGCGGTGACGTTGAATGCCACCAACGCCAAAGGCGTGTTTGCCAGCAAGAACGTCGGCACTAACAAGCTGGTGGCGGTTTCCGCGCTCGCGCTCGCCGGCACGAACGCCGGCAATTACACGCTCACCCAGCCCACCACCACCGCGAACATCACCGCGCGCAGCCTGACGCTCACGGCCAAAGGCGTGAACAAAATTTACGACGGCACGAATGCCGCGACGGTGACGCTCACCGACAACCGCGTGGCCGGCGACTCGCTGGCCGACAGCTACGCATCCGCCGCATTCACCAACAAAAATGCCGGCACCAACATTTTGATCAATGTTTTCGGCCTCGCCATCGCGGGAACGGATTCGGTCAATTACACCTTGTCCGCCACCAACACCACCGCCACGGCAAACATCAGTGCTGTTGTGTTGACTTGGTCGGCGACCAGCCTGACGCGGCCTTACGCCACAACGAACCCGGTTTTGGTCTGGGTTTGTTCTGGCTTTGTCGCAGGCGAAGCGTTGACCAACAGCGACGTCACCGGTTCGCCCGCGCTGACGACCACCGCAAAAACCAACAGCATTGTGGGTGCCTATCCCATCACCATTACCAAAGGCACGCTGGCCTCGATTAATTACAGCTTCAAATTTGTCAACGGCGTTTTGACCGTGACCAAGGCGGACACAACCGCGCAACTGACCACGACGATCAATCCGGCGCTTACGAATCAGAACATCACATTTGCCGCCCAAGTCACGCCGCTGGCCACCACCGTGCTGCCGCCCACCGGCAGCATCCAGTTCAAAAACGGCACGAACAAGCTTGGCAGTGCGATTTCAGTTTCCACCGGCCTGGCCAACGTGACCGTGCTCGCCGCCGCTCTCGGCCAGACAAATGCCGTCATCACCGCCGAATATTCCGACCCCGCCGGCAATTTCAATTCCAGCACTAACAGTTTGACGCAGAGCATCGTCGCCGTGGTCACGCTGCCGCCGCCGAGCAAAATGTCGCTCGTGCCCTCGTTCAACGGCCGCAACATCACCGCGCAGCTCGCCGGCGTGGCTGGACAGACCTACGTCATTCAGGCATCAACCGACATGATTCATTGGACGGCCATCTCCACCAACGTCGCAGATGTCGGCGGCGCAGTGTCACTGGTGGATTCCAACGCCGTCGCGTATCCCAGCCGGTTCTATCGCGCCTACTCGCCCTAGCCGCGAGCGACCGCGAACGGCAAAGAAGTCTTGGAGTAACTGGACTGTTTTCAACAAGCCACTAATTAAATAGCGAAGGCAGGAAATACGGAATGGAAAAATATTCCTGTTTTCCTGCTTTCCTTATTTGCAAGCCATGTTGGGAGCCAAGGTGGCGGGGCCGTCAGATTGTCTTGCACCGCCCCAATTCCAAAAATCATCACTGCTTGTAATTGACTGTTTTGCCGCGCGCAGACAAGCTCGTGCCCAATTAATCCGCCCATGAAAAAAATATTCTTCTCAATCACCGCGCTGGTTCTGCTCATCACCACGCCGCTCATGGCGGCGGATGCCCCGCCCGCAGCGGCTTCGTGGCACGCGCAAACGCTGCTATCGGCCATCGGCAATGTCTTGATTTTTGCCGGGATTGGCATCGCCGCCGCCATCATGGGTTTCAAGATTTTCGACATCTGCACGCCGGGACATCTGGAGCGGGAGATCATTGAAAATAAAAACATCGCCGCCGCCATCGTGGCCGCCGCCGCGATTCTCGGTGTGAGCATCATCATTGCCGCGTCCATGCTCGGCTAACCGGCGTTGCGAACGTGAAACGGAGCCAAAGCATCCGCCTGATTTTGCTGGGCGGCCTGTCCGCCGGCGCGCTGACGGGCTGCACGCCCAAGCCGTCCGTCAGCACGGCGAATGTTTATACAAACAATTATTACGTTCCCGGTGCCGGATATTACCACGCGCCATTTCGCAACTGGTATTCGCTGCCCTACAATCATTTTGACGCGCAGAAAAATCTTTATTTCTACGGCGGCTTGTGGGGCGCGCAGCCGTTTGAAAGCATCACCAATATTTCCTCGCCCACCGCCGAGGCGGTGCAGCTCGCGCAAAATTCGCGCACGGACATTTCGCGCGGCGGTTTCGGCGGTTATTCCGGCGGACATTACGGTGGCGGCTGGGGCATTTCCTCGTGATGAAACGCCACCGCTGCCAACCCCGGCCCGACTGGCGCGAAAAAGTGGAGAGCGTCGGCCTCACGTTTCACTCGCACGACAACGGGCCTTACTGGGACGAATCCGCCAGCTACGAATTGACCGCCGCCGAAGTGGACGCGCTGGAATTGGCCGCGAACAAGCTGCATTTCCTGTGCATTGACGCCGCCGAGGCCGTCATCAAAAACAACTGGTGGGCGCGGCTGGGTATTTGTGAAGCGGCAGTCCCGGTGATTTTGAAATCGTGGGAGCGCGATGATTTCAGCCTCTACGGCCGATTCGATTTCAGCTACGACGGCCTCACACCGCCCAAGCTGCTCGAATACAACGCCGACACGCCGACCGCGCTCGTCGAAGCCGCCGTCGCGCAATGGTTCTGGTTGCAGGAACTACATCCGCACGCAGATCAATTCAATTCCATTCACGAGCGGCTCATTGCGGCGTGGAAGTGCTGGGCGGGGAAAACAATCCATTTCAGTTGCGTCAAGGAACTCCCCGAGGACGAGATGACCGTGCTGTATTTGCGCGACACTTGCGAACAAGCCGGTGTGAAAACGAAGTCTGTTTTCATTGACGACATCGGCTGGCACCGCAAGGAAAACTGCTTTGTTGACCTCGACAACGAGCGGATCGAGCGCGCCTTCAAGCTGTATCCGTGGGAATGGCTGTGGCACGACGAATTCAGCGCGCATCTGGCGAATGATTATCTTCAATTTATCGAGCCTGCGTGGAAAATGCTTTTAAGCAACAAAGGTCTGCTGCCCATTTTGTGGGAACTTTTTCCCGAGCATCCGAATTTGCTGCCGGCTTACGAAATCGCCGAACCGCTCGGCAGCCGCTACGTCCGCAAACCAAAGTTGAGCCGCGAAGGCAGCAATGTTTCGTGGATCGAAGGCGGCGTGGCCGTCGAGGAAAACGGCGGCAGCTACGGCGAGGAAGGATTTATTTTTCAAGCGACCGCGAATCTACCTGACTTCGACGGCAACCATCCGATTTTCGGCGTCTGGGTGGTGGACCACGAAGCCGCCGGTCTCGGCATCCGCGAGGACACGCGGCGCATCACGGGCAATTTGAGCCGCTTCGTGCCGCACTTTTTTCGGAACGAAATGTTATGAGCTTCGAGAATCCAACGCGCCTGTGCATCGGGATGCACGGAAATTTTGGCGGCAAAGACTACCGCCTGGTCGGTCGCGCTGTTCTCGGCGAGACGGAAGGCGGCGAAACTTATTACTGGAACGAATTCAACTTGGAAACCAATTCCGGCGAGGAAGCCACGCTGGTTTATGAGGAAACGGAACGCGGCGGCGAATGGCGGCTGTTCACGATGTTCGAGCCGGAATATCCGCTGACCGCCGCTGATGCCGCGACCAAGCGCGTTGGCGACCCCATCAATCTCACCGGCGACGACGTCCGCATCACGCTGCGCAGCGCGTCGCGCGTTTATCGCATCGAAGGCGAAGCGCCCGAAGGCGTCGAGGTCGGCGACGTGGCGAACTATTTCAACGCCGAGGCCGGCGACCTCATGCAGGTCGTAAGCTGGACCGGCGACGAGGTGGAATTTTACAACGGCGTCAATCTCGCGCGCGGCGTGGTCAATTCCGCTTTCAATCTGCCGCCGGAACCGGCTGGCTACGGCGGCAAGATATTTTCGGGCTTGAGCGGCTCCGGTTCGGGCAATTACGACAGCGGTGTTAAGTTCGCGCTAAAGGCCGTCGCCGTCCTGTTTATCTTCTTCATCATTTTTGGCCGGAACCTATCCTGCTCGACCGATTACGAGACTGCGCCAGTGCAACGAATTGCGGTGGGCACGCCGCCGCTGGCCGTCGGTGCGATTGGCAAATGGGGCGACAAGAACTACCGCATCACCGCCCACGCCATCGTGGAAATCGCCGCCGTCGGCTTGATTTACGAGCGGCACGAATACCTGCTCGCGGACGATTACGGGATGAACGCCCTGCTGGTTTGCGGCGGCAAACCCGGCGCTGACGACTGGATTTTTCTCGAACCGCTCCTGCCGCTGGTCTCACCGACGGCCAAACAGGCGGCGGCTAAAAAAGTTGGCGAACCCGTGGAACTGGACGGGTTCACCGGCACGGTCAGTGAAATTTTTCGCACCACCATCGAGCAAACCGACGGCGACGGACTGGCCGGCTTCAAAAGCGGCACCGTGTTTTACGGACTGACCGGCGCGGGTGAATATCAAACTCTGCTCGCGCGCTGGAACAGCGACGGCATCACTTATTTTCGCGGGCGCAGCTTGCCGGCGAAAAAATTGACGGCCGCTTTCACCGCCGCCAAATGAAGCTGCACGGGTGGTTTGCTAAAACGCGGCGAATTGTTTAGCCTGCGCTCAAATAAAATGAGCATTCCGAATATCGAAATAACGCCCGCGCCCGCCGCGCCGTCCGATTTCATCCGCGACATCGTGGCCGCGCATGTCGCCGAACACAAATACCCGCGCATCCACACGCGCTTTCCGCCGGAGCCCAACGGCTACCTGCACATCGGCCACGCCAAAAGCATCTGCCTCAATTTCGGCATCGCCCGCGAATTCGGCGGCATCTGCAATCTCCGCATGGACGACACGAACCCGACCAAGGAAGATGTCGAATATGTCGAGTCCATCCAGGAAGACGTGAACTGGCTCATCGGCGCGTGGGCCGAGGACCGGCTCGGATTGAAGCCGCACGGCAAGACGCCGGAGACGCTCGCGGAAAACGGCAACCGAGATTTTTATCTGCCGGCCGTGTTCGGCACCTCCGAAGCCGAACGAAAACATTCCGCCGACAAACTGGAGCCGTTTTATGCCAGCGATTATTTCGACCAGATTTACGAGTATGCGGAGCAGTTGATTCAGAAAGGCAAGGCCTACGTTTGCGATTTGTCGCCGGACGAGACCGACGAGTATCGCCGCAACGCGAAAGAATCGCCATTCCGCAACCGCAGCGTGGAGGAGAATCTGAATTTGTTTCAGCGCATGAAAGCCGGCGAGTTTCCCGACGGCAAACGCTCACTGCGCGCCAAGATTGACGTCACCGCGCCGAACGTCTGGATGCGCGATCCGCTCATCTACCGCATCCGCCACGCCGAGCATCATCACACCGGCGGCAAGTGGTGCATTTATCCGATGTATGATTTCGCGCATTGCTTGAGCGATTACATCGAAGGCATCACGCACTCGATCTGCACGCTGGAATTTGAAGTGCATCGGCCGCTTTACGACTGGATTCTCGAAAGTCTCGGCCTGCCGCGCCCGCTGCCGCATCAATACGAATTT
>Ga0316217_10005409_pt1 | contig 13270 bp, 4 predicted proteins | sample 1anoAmetaG_FD_203633 | JGI IMG/M metagenome (GOLD analysis project Ga0316217, IMG submission 203633) | Freshwater microbial communities from Trout Bog Lake, Wisconsin, USA - 1anoA | ecosystem: Environmental > Aquatic > Freshwater > Lake > Hypolimnion/Profundal zone | place: USA: Wisconsin...
CCTAAGCTGAATTTGATCTTTCGCACTTTGCTCGCGCTTCTGCTGGTTGGGGCCGCAGGTGTAGTGTTCACCGCGCGCGGCGAATTGCCAGCCTGGATGCGCACCCTTGAGGCCGGGAGCGCCCTCGAGTCGGTTTTCTTCCGGGCAATGTCGCTGCCGGCAGGTACGGTCCTCGGACGCCGCCCGCCAGCTGAGACACGCCCCGCACTATCCGAGCTGATCCAGAAGCAGCCGTCGCAGGCCGATCTCTATTCCCTCCGCGCCCTGGAAGACGAGCAGCAGCTTGATTTCGCAGCCGCTGAGAACGACTGGAAGTTGTACGTCCAGCACGCACCCGACAAATCCGGGGCGAATCTTGCGCTGGCCGACTTCTATCATCGTCGCCTCCGGCCCCGCGATGAGATCGCAGCGCTCTCGCTGGTCGCACAGGCACCGGCGACAGCCGAAGAGAAACTGAATGCCGTATCTGCCCAGCGCTCGTGGAGCGCTTTTGAGCGCATCTTCAACATTATTCAGCAGCAAAGCCTGCCACAGGATGTATCCGTTGCTCAGTACCGCACCTGGATGGCGCGCTATCCGCGCGAGTCCTCGCTCCAAGTGCGGTTCTTCCAGTTCCTGCTGCTGCAGAAGGACTATTCTGCGGCGAAGCAGTTGATCGCCAGCTATAGTCGGACGTTCGCCGATGACACCATCTTTCCGGTCAAGGCAAACGCCCTGCTGGAATACAGCCAGGGGTCGGTGGAAAAGGGGCTGGCAATCTACGAGCAGAGCTTTGAACCGCTCTGGCCGTCCGCGTTGGTACAGGGCTATTTTGAGCTGTTGAAGCAGACCCGCACGCTGCGGAAATACCGCGACCGCCAGCGCGCCGAACTGTCGGCTAATCCAGCAAACCTCGACGCCGCTGTGCATCTCTTCTACTACCATCAGCAGCAGGGAAACCTGGCGGCTGCACGGCAGAGCCTAACCGATTTCCGTCTGGCGAAGGATGCCGCTAAGTCCCCGTGGACTGCACGTGAACTCTACACCTGTGCGCGCCTGCTGGAAGCCACGCACGCCTATCCGGAGGCTGCCCGCTTCTATTTCGCGCTGTACAACAGCAAAGAGGCCGACGCGCCCGAGCGCGCCCTGGCGGGCCTTGCTGACATCCTGCTCACTGCGCCGGAACAACCCATCCGATTCGGTACCGGAAATCTTGCCATGTACCGGGACATCGCTACGCTGGACCAGGGACCGGGCTTCCTGAACGGCATACTGTCGCTGATTCTGAACTCCACTGGCCCGGCTTACCAATTCTCCGAAGCTGACGCTCGATCTATTCCCTACTTTCACAGGGCACGGGCCGCCGAGTTGCTCACCCTGCTCGACCAGCGTTTCCCCCAGGCCAAGCGTCGGCCCGAGTTGCACGCGAAACTGATCGCATACTGCGCCAACGCTACGCAATCGGACGCGGTACTGAAGGCAGGGCGAGCCTATCTTTCGGCATTCCCCTCCGCCCCGGAGCGAACCAGCGTCGCGCTGCTCATGGCTGATGCCTATGCGCGCACCGGCAACCCGAAGGAAGAGTTTGCTATTTACGACGCGGCACTCGGCGAGTTGGCCGCAGCCTCAGAGCGGGTTCCTTTGGGCGAACAGGCCGCGGTCGAGGTAACTTCGCGCCCCGCAACACCGTCCGTTGCAGACACCGAGGGGGATCCGGAGGAAGCGGCGGATGCCCCGGCCGTGGCGCCTCCTAAGGCAACGCAGGCATTCAATGTTGGACAGGCCGCCGCCAATACACCAAAGGGCCCGCGCTCGCCCGACTACGCCCGAGTACTGGAGCGCTACCTTGCCCGCCTGGTCTCGCTCAAGCAACTCAACGCCGCCATCGCCGTGCTGCGCCGCGAGATCGATCGCAACCCGAACGACCCGGGCATATACCAGCGTCTGGCAACCTTCCTGGAGCAGAACCGACTGGGCGCCGAGCAGGAAGAAGTGTACCGGCTGGCCATCGCGCAATTCCAGGGCACTTCGTGGTACGACAAGCTGGCGCGTTTCTACATCCGCCAGCGGCGCGATTCGGATTTCGAGACCCTCACCCAACAGGTGGTGAAGATATTCAAGGGCAGCGATCTGGAGCGCTACTTCACCGATGTAGTGAGCGGCCGTAGCCCTGCGTTGTACCTTCGGGTGAACCAATACGCCAACCAGCGTTTCCCCCACGACCCTGTCTTTGTGCGCAACCTGCTCCAGGCCTATTCGCGGAACGAGACCCTGAACCGCCCGGCGTGGGAGGCTTTGCTGCGAGCGCACTGGGCGGAAGAAGAGGAATTCCGCAACCAGTTCTTTGAGTTCCTGGCGCGCACCGGCAAGCTGGAAACCGAGTTGGCCGCCTTGCGCAACTCTCCTCAGGCCAAGCCGCAGCGCTGGACGGAGATGGCGCAAGAGAACCCACTGGCCGCGCAGTTCCTGGCAGCCGGCGAAGTCTGGCGCTCGCATTACGAATTGGCCGCGCCTGTCCTGCGGGCGCTCGCCGCTCGATATCCGGCCGATGCCGACATCGGCCGTCGCGCTTCGGCGATCTACCGGTCGATGGCGTATACCGATCCTGCGGCGACCGATGTGGCGGTTGGAATCGAGCAGAACCTGCTGGCGGCCATGCCCACCAGCGTGGAAACGCTCGCGCGCATCGGCGATATCTATGCTGAGCGCGGACGTTTTTCGGAGGCTGCCGCCTATTGGGACCGGATTCCTCAGGTAACTCCCGGCAATCCTTCCGGCTACCTTGAAGCCGCCACCATTTACTGGGACTACTTCGATTTCGACAGTGCGCTGCGCATGATCCGCGAAGGCCGCAACCGGCTCTCGGACCCCGAACTGGGAGCCTACGAAGCCGGCGCTATTCACGAAAACCAGCGCGACTACCCGGCGGCGGTGGCCGAATACGTTCGGGCCGCGCAGGCCGCCAAGCGTAACGCCGCCGCCCAGAATCGTTTGATCCAGTTGGCAAACCGCCCTGCATTGGCAGCATCTGTGGACGCAGCCACGGCCGCCGGTGTCAGCGGCAAAGATCCTTCTTTGTCCGCCATCGAGTTGCGAATTGCCGTGCTGGAGGCCACCGATCGAGCCCGCGACGTAGCCGGACTGCTCGACTCTCTGCTGGAGCGCAGTAATTCGCTGGAGTTTGCGGAATCCCTCGAGGCCATCGCACAGCGGCGATCTATCGACACCGTGCGTTTGCACACCCTGGAAAAGCGCGCCCTGCTTACGGCGGACCCGGTGGAGCGCTTGCAATTACGCTACACCTTGGTCGGCCTCCATGAATCGCGCCAGGATATTCTTGCAGCGCAGAAAATCGTTGAGTATTTATATCGCCAAAATCCTAGGATTCTCGGCGTGGTGCGGGCCACGGTCGATTTCTATTGGCGCAACCGGCAGCATGATCTCGCCCTGCAGGTGTTGCAGGAGGCTGCGGCAGTGGCGTATCCGGCCCAAGCGACGATTTTTCGCTATGAAGCAGCGCGCAAGGCCACCGACAGCGGCCAATTGCCAATGGCCCGCAGCCTGCTCGCGAACCTGCTGCAGGCGGATCCCTATAACGCAGATTACCTGGCGGCGATGGCCGACACTTACGCCCACGCCGGCGACGACGCCGGTCTGCGCGAGTTTTACACCAGCCAGATCGAATCGTTTCGTCGGGCGGCGCTTCCCGGCCCGGAGCGGGCCACCCGTATTGCGACGCTCCGGCGCGGACTCATTCCCGCGCTCACGCGCCTGAAGCAGTATGAAGCAGCAGTAGAGCAATACATCGAGTTGATTAACCTCTACCCCGCCGACGAATCCATGGCCGGCGAAGCCGCGCTCTATGCAGCGCGCTTCGACCGGCGGCAGCAACTTGTCGGCTTTTATCAGAAGACAGTGGCGGATTCCCCGCGAGACTACCGCTGGCCTCTGGTATTGGGCCGCATTTTGACCGGCCTTGAAGATTTTCCCGCGGCTGTCGATGCCTACGGCAAGGCGATCTCTGTCCGTCCCGACCGCGTGGACCTGCGCACCGCGCGCGCCTCTTTGCTGGAGCGGCTCTTCCGCTTGGACGACGCTGCCGCCGATTATCAGCGCCTTTACGAGCTGACCTACAAAGACCCGAGCTGGATGCGCAAGGTGGCCGAGATCCGTGCGCGCCAGGGACAAACGGAGGCAGCCGTTGCAGCTCTGCGAGCGGGGTTTTTGACCGGACGCCCCGAGACCCCGACTGCGTGTTTCGAGGTGGCCCGCCAATTGGAAGCATGGGACCTGCTTGTGCCCGCCCGCGAGTTTGCCGAACGGGGCGTCAAACTGGCCGGAAGCGACTTGCTGGCGGTCACGGATCTTCATGCGGGTGCCCGTCTCTACGTGCGGATTCTCACCCGTCTGCGCCAACCGGACCTAGCCTTCACCCGGATGCAACAGGCGGTGGCGGACGCCGGCTCGATCCTGCCCGTGGTCATGCAGCAGATGGCTAAACAAGGAGTCGTGAGCGCGACCGACGCCGAAGCCCGCCGTCGGACCGCCACCATCCGCCGGCAGAACGCTCAGAATGGCCTTGCCGGTGCATTACGCACCATGGGTACGGTCGTGCAGCGCTACTTCACACCGGAAGACAAGGTCGACTTGGAACGGTATCTTGCCGGGAAGCACGCGGCCATGAACGAGCAGGATGCGGCGTTGTACCTCCTGCCGCTGGCGGAGACTGCCGGGTTCAGCGACCTGGAGGTCCGCGTGCGCACCCGTCTGATGATGGCTCACCGCAACGATGCATTACACGCACGGGCCGTCATTAATCTGCAGACGCGTCGCCTCAAGTTTGCCGAGTTGGGTGCCGCACTCGAGCGCTACGCCGCCACACAGTCGTTGCAGAATCGTGCCCAGACCCTGAATCAGGCAGCCGAGGCCTATCGCGCCCTCGGGGACAAGGACTCCGAACTACGCCTGCGGCAGGCGCTGCTGCAGGCTGGCGGAAACACCGACAAGACCCGCTATTTCGAGTTGTTGCTGGAAAAGCGCCCGCCGGAAATGGCGACGCTCGCGGGCCGTCGCGACGCCACGGGAGAGGCCGCAGCGAATTACGTGGTGGCAAATGACGGCGCCGAGTTGGCTCATACTGCTGTCAAGGCATACGGCCTCGGAGGAGCTCCGGTATGGAATAGCGCATACACGGCACTTGTCGGCCTCTACTTCGCGGAAACCACGCCCGAGGTAAACCGCGCATTCACCGACGCGCTCGGGATGGCGAGCATCGGCGAACGAATCGGCAAGCCGATTGATCGCAGCCGGGTTCTAGCGGGTTCCGTCTGGTTCTACTACGGAAGCCGCTACGGCGAGTATCTGGGCACAATCAAGCAAGGCAATCCCGAAGACTACCTGCCCGCGATCCTTGAGCAGAACCCATCGCAGTCGACGGCCTACGTCATGCTTGGCGAATACTATGCCGACGCGGGACAGACTGCTGAGGCGCTTGCGCACTATCAGCACGCGGTCGAACTCGACGAGCGCCGTCCCGACATCCACGACCGCATGGCCGCGTTGCAATTCAAGGCCGGTAAGCGCGACGAAGCCATCGCCGAATGGCGGACGGCATTCGCCGGTCTCCTGGCGGACGTGAACCAGGTGCGCGTACCCGATCGCTTCTGGTCGACCTTTGTTACTGCCGTCGATCACGGGAAGAGCAACCGGCTCTTCGCCGAACTCCAGCCCAGCATCGAGTCGGTTCTGCGAGCCTATGTCCGCAAGAATGGCAACTATCGTTCGGAGGAGTTGCTGCGGAGCGCCTACACTGCGGCCGGGGCGAACGCCGCAGCTACCCAGTGGCTAATGGATGTTGTCTCCGTAAATCGCGAAGCGGCGAGCATTCTGAAGGAAATCGTTGAGCAGGATTGGTTCCCGCTGGCGCAGCGTGAGCCGCTCTACCGTCGCATCATCGAAAACCGTCCCGCCTCAGGCTCCGATGAGTCCTGGAAGCGCAGCGAAGCCAACTCATGGCGCTTGCGCTTTGCCCGCTACCTGATCGGTGTCAAGCAGTTTGACCGCACGCGGCAGTTGCTGGACTCGCTTTCCGACGAAGCCGTGAGTTCCTCGCGTCAGGATTTAGTCTCTCTGCGGCTCCTGCTGGCGGCAAAGTCCTCTACCCTGGACGCTGCCCTTGCCGGATACCGTGCGTCGCCGGAAAGCGCGCCTGATGGGGAGATTCTACGCCGCGCCGCCAACGAACTCTCCGCATCCGGCGCGCAGCCGGCGGCCAACGATCTCTTGGTATTTGTCTTCACCCGTGAACTGGAACAGCACCAGCTCTCGGCTGCGAACCTGCAGGGACTGGCGGAGATTCGCCTTCAATCCGGGGATATTTCCGGAGCAATGGAGTTGCTGCGCCGCCTGGTGCTGGTAGTGGGCGAGCCATTCACCAACCTGGAGACGGCGGCTGGCCTGCTGGAAAAGAAGAACCGCCCGGTTGAAGCTGCCGAGTTTTTGGAACAGTTAGTTCGGGCTACGCCGTGGGATCAGTCAGCTCGCGTGCGTCTCGCGCAAGCCCGCCAGAAGTCTGGACAAGGGCCGGCTGCCGAATCAGCGCTGACGGCCGTGGCCACCGCGCCCAGCGCGCCTTACCTGGTGAGGGTCCAGGCGGCTCAGGCCATGGGTACCGCCTCTCAGAAGGCGCAGCGTGCTACTGCCAGCTTGGGCAGTCGCGAACTGAACCTGCTGGCCATCGGCAACGCAGCGCTCACTTCTGTTGCCGCCGATCAGCCGTACTTCAATCGTGCGCGCCTGGAAGCGGCCCGCCAGCCGAAGGCTGATCGCTTGCGGCTGTTGACCAATGCGGTGGTGGATTATCCCTACGCCGGTGCTATGCGCGTTCCGTTATTCCGCGCAGCGTTCAGTTCAGGGCGGTACGAATTCGCTCTGGCCGCGATTACCCCGCTGTTGGACCGCGGAGTGCTGACCCTATCGGAGCCGGTTAACTCGGCCGCAGAGCGATTGAGCGACGCGGAATCGCCGCCTTCTGAAGACTCTTCCGATAACGAAGGCGCGGGCCAGCACGCGACAGAGACGGTGTACCTGCCGCTCGCGCAACGGGTGAGTCTGGCGGGCGAGATCGCCACCGTGGAGTCCCGACTGGGCCGCATCGAACCCGCTTTGTCTCGCCTCCGTACTGCGCTTGGCCAGCATCCCAAGGGGACTACGCTGCAATCCCTGACGGCCCGGCGCGACGAACTCGAAGCCACCGTGCGCCGCCAGAAAGCCAATGCGGAGCGGCGGCCACAAATCCACTCCGCGTTGGAGCAGGACCACCCGGTGCGTCCTCGTTTGATTTCCCAAGCCGCACCGAAACCACCTGCCCAAGCTGGCGTTGCGAAAGGGGGCGCGCGATGAAGAAGCGGCGTTACTACCTCATAGCTTTCCTGCTGCTCATACTGCCCCTGTGGGCGGCCTTCCAGACACTCGCAACCGCTTCCCGCCCCCTGTCGAAGCTCGTGCCGGCCGGAGCTCTTCTATATATCGAAGCAAAAGATTTTTCTTCGCTCCTCAAAGACTGGAACGCTTCGCCGGTAAAAGCCGCCTGGCTGAAGACTGACAACTACCAGGTGTTTTCCCGCTCGCGCTTGTTTTTGCGCCTCAGCGATGCGCACCGCGAGTTCACCTCGGCGGCGGGCCTCTCCCCTGACATGAACTTCCTGACGAAGGTTGCCGGAAAGGAAAGCGTCTTTGCCTGGTACGACATCGGCAAACTGGAGTTTCTCTTCATCACGCGCGGCGCGCAATCTGGCTCCGGTGAATCACTTCTCGCGCAGAACCGCTCCAAGTTCGAAGTTCGCACGGTCGGAGATCAGCAGTTCTATATTCGCCGCGACCCCGCCAGCGGCCGGGCGGCGGCCTTCGCTACCTCCGGCGATTACCTGATACTTGCTACCCGGGAAGATCTGATCGCCGGAGCATTGCAGTTGCTGACGGGCGCCGACGTGCGCAGCATCGACAATGACGCCTGGTGGGCAAGGCCCACCGCTATGGCAGGAGCGCCGGGCGACCTGCGTATGGTTCTCAACTTGGAGGCAATCGTCGCGACGCCCTACTTCCGCTCCTACTGGGTGCAACGCAACCTCACCGACATGAAGCAGTATGCAGCCGCCTTGTGCGATCTTTCTCGCTCCGCCACCGAGTACCGCGAAGACCGGATTCTTCTGCGCCGGAACGCCCCGGATGTTCCTCGCGACCCAGCGGGGGCACAGGCTGCCAACGAACTCGCCGCGCTGGTGCCCGAGGACGCCGGTCTATTCCGCGCTGTGGCCGACCCGAATCCCGCTGAAGCCCTGTCCATACTCGAATCCAAATTGCTCGCGCCGAGCATGGCAAGATCTGAGCCTCGCGAGAGTTTGGCTCCAGCCGCGGTCAATCTCAATTCGCTCGGCATGGCCGGCGCTGGCGATTTCGAATCGCGCATCGACCAGGCGCCCCTGTCCGCTTCCGCAACTCCAGCAGATGATAAACTCAGGCGGCTCCTGTCGGCTTCCGGCCTTCGGGCCATTCTCGAAGTGCACTCCACATCGGCCGATTCCGGCGGCGTCTTCGTTCGGCCCCGTTCCGTCATTGCCCTCACGGCTGCTTCTGACTGGCGCCTGGCCGAAGTTCAATCCGCCGTTACAGCGCTGCTGAAGGCAGGCCTGACCACCGGCCAGTTAGGCGTGACATGGAAGAACAACGCCGCAGGCTTTGAAGAACTCGAAGGGCTGCTGCCCATGGCAGTCGCCGTGCGCGGCAAGCAGGTCTTCTTCAGCAACGATGCCGCACTGCTCGCCCGGCTCCTTGGTTCTTCAAAGCACAGCACAAATTCTGAGGCTGCCGCCTACATTGCCGGATTCTCGCATGCGCGCGAGAGTGGCAACTTCGTCCGCTTGTTCAGCGTAGTTGATCGTGGCCATCAATCGGGGACGAACCCGGTAACGGGAGCGGATAAGCCGGTGGCTGAAGCCGGACGAGAGCCAGACTTCCTCTCCGGGAACATCGGAAGCGTGAGCCAGATGCTGGCCGGCGTAACCCGGGAACGTATCACGGCGTTCGACCGTGGCGAAACGGTCGTGCAGAGGGTTGTATACGCATGGGCCCCGCAGTGAAGTTGATCTCGGCGATCATTCTGGCCGCGGTACTGATCGCACTGGTACCAGTACCGTCAGGCTCGCTGCAAGCCGCCCCGGCGCCGCAGTCGGATTCGCTCTTTGCTCAATCGGTCGCCCGCCAACTTGCGCGCGATTTCAACCGCGCGGGGCTTTCCTACCTTCTGCTGGATGTCACCAGCGGCGGAGTGCTGGCCTACCGCTGGCCAGACAGCGATCAACCCGTGCCCGTCGGATCACTCGTAAAGCCCTTCACCGCGTTGGCCTACGGCAGGGCGCATGATCATCGCTACCCGCAACATCGCTGCACTCCCGGGCAGTGCTGGCTGCCTCGCGGACACGGCCAGCAAGACATGGTATCGGCCATAGCGAATTCCTGTAATGCCTATTTCCGGGCACTGTCACGCTCCGTCAGTTCCGAACAGATCGCCTCGATCACACACGATTTTCAGATTCCCGGGCCGGGCCGTGCCGATGCAGACACCCTTATCGGCGTGGGTCGCGAATGGCCCATAGCGCCTCTTGCCATGGCCCAAGCCTACGCGGAACTGGCACGCCGTCGCACCCAGCCGGATTTAGAGAACATCATCGCGGGCATGCGCCTCTCGGCATCGCGGGGCACGGGAGCCGCCGTCGGACGAAGGCTTGCGTCCGCAAATGCCCTGGTAAAAACCGGAACCGCTCATTGCACTCATTCCCCACGAGGCTCAGCCGACGGCTTCGTCGTCGCGCTCGTTCCGGCCGACACTCCCAGACTCTTGTTGCTGTTGCGGGTTCACGGCTCCACCGGGGCACAGGCGGCCGTCACGGCTGGTCAGATTCTCCACGCTGTCGGGGAGCAGCCTTCTCTTGGGGACTAGCTGCGCCTATGGCGCCTCGCCATGCGTTCGCTTGTCGCACAGGTCACACCTTGCCAGGCGCGCCAGACTATTGCTCGTGTTTTCGCTGCTTCTGACGGCAACTTCGCTGGATGCCGCTGCGCAGACAGTGCGCATTGGAGTCTTCGGATTGTTCAAGCCGCGTCGGCTCACGCTCACCACCGCGAATAGCGCGGTGCTGGTGGCTCACGCTGGACCCAAGGCCTTGGTGATGGACCCCACCGCCCATTCCAGCACCTTAAGCATTTCCGTAGCGGGCTCGCAGGTCGTTGTGACCTCGCCGGAATTCACCTCGCAAGCCCCATCGTTGCTGGTTACGGGGCGCGGAGGAACCCCCGCTGATTTTATCCTCGCCGTTCCCGGCAAGCTCCGGCGTCGCTTCTCGGGCACGCTGCTGATTGAGGCGGATCAAGATGGGTTGAGAGCCGTCGTCGAGATGGACCTCGAATCAGCGGTCGCCTCCGTCGTGGAAGCTGAGAGCTTGCCCGGCGCAACCATGGAAGCGCGCAAAGCCCAGGCCGTCGTGGCCCGCTCCTACTTCGCCGCCGGCACTGGAGGGCACCAAGGGTTCGATTTCTGCGACACCACTCACTGCCAGTTCCTGCGGGAGCGTCCTGCGCCCGATACTCCTAGCAGCCTCGCCGCTCGCGCCACTCGCGGCCTGGTCCTGGCCTATGATGGCCGGCCTTTCCCGGCGATGTACAGCTCGCGTTGCGGCGGGCGCACCCGTACGCTTGCTGAACTTGGGATGCCGGTTCGATCGTATCCCTATTACGCTGTCGATTGTGAATACTGCCGCACCCACGCACTGGAGTGGAGTGCCAGCGTGTCAGCCGAGGATGCCGCACGGCTCTCCCGGCGAACGGAGACCGAGCGCCTGGAAGTCACCCGTAAACTCGGCTGGAGCGGCGTGCCTTCCAATCGCTACACTGTCAGCCTGCAACCCGGCTATGCCGTCCTCAGCGGAATGGGCATAGGCCATGGACTTGGCTTATGCCAGCACGGCGCTGCCGCCCTTGCTCAGGCCGGTGCGAGTTTTTCGACGATTCTCGCCCATTACTATCCAAACACTTCGATCCTGGCGATTGACTCTCGATCGCTTGTTCGCAGTCATTGAGTTTCACCCCTCGCCGGCAGGGTGGCTACCCACCGAGCAGTGCGGAGGCTCCGCAACTCCGCATTGAAGCGCTCTTCGTTCATTGCAACTGTCACCCAGGAGTCTCTGGTGACAGCTAACCCAATGTGGTGGATAGGAGTTGTGTCTCAGATTGCATTGCGGCTGATGCTCTTTGGCCTCATCGACTTATGGCTGGCCGCCTCAGTGGCGGGCTGCGGAGGCGGCGGATTTCTGAGCCGGTGCATCCGGCCAGTCAGTCCGGTGAGGAGCGCGTACCGCAGGGGACGCGCGGGTGTGGCGCACCAATGAGGTACAAGAGCGCGCACCCGAAGTCACAACCATAGAATACGAGATTCCAACTCAGTCCGCGCTCGCCTCCGGCTCCGGTTGCACGGGGTGAGCAGCGGTTAGCAAACTGCGGTTGAATTCTTCCGTTCTGCCGCTATTACCAGTCCCGTGCCATTGCGTAAAAGAGTCCCTGACGATGCGCCACACCGAACTTCGGTTTTGCGCGATCAGCTTCAGCCATTGCCAGCCTCCCTTCTGCGGGAAATAGATTCCGCGGAAGAATAGCCTGGACATCAGGTGGCTGATTTTGTAGGGTACCGGTTCGTTCGCGATCGAATCCAGCGCTCTCCCGGTTGCGGCTGGGCTGTAGGAGTTCTCCCAGGCGTAGCGCACCTCTTCCTGCACCTCCGGTATGGTGATTCTCAGAGGATCGTGCGCCATGTGGAAAGGCGCAAACTCCAGCCAGTGTTTCGGCCGCGTCAGCCGTCCCTCTTTTTTCAGGCGGTCGTACAACGGGGTGGCGGGAAAAGGAGTGAGTTGCCCGAAGACAGGCAGCACCGGCGGCCATTCGCCGATCTGGGCCAGCGTCCGCTCGGCTACGCCCGGCGTGTCGTGATCCAGCCCGAAAATAAACGAAGTGATCGCATAGACGTGGCGCCGCGCCAGCGCCTGGAGCACGCTTGCATATTGCGCCGGCTTGTTGAAGCCCTTGTTGACGCTGGCCAGATTGGCGGGATCGAGCGACTCCATGCCGATGAAGATCCACTTCCCGCCCGATGCGGCGATCAGATCCAGCAGCTCCTCGTCTTGCAGCAGGTTAGCGCTGATCTGCGCCACCCACGCCAGCTCGGCGCCCGCGGCAATAATGTCACGCAGCAAAGACTTGGTGCGTTTCACGTTGATGGCGAAATTGTCATCCACGAAAAAAACAGCGACGTTGCCTTTGCTGTCGCGGGCGCGCTGCTTGAGCCGGAGCATCTCGCTGACGACGCTCTGGTTGGAGCGGGAGCGGATCGAGTCGCCGAAGAACCCGGTGACCGTGCAAAACTCGCAGCCATAAGGACAGCCTCGCCCCGACTCAATGGGAATGATGTGAAACGTCTCCCAGGCCAGTCCCAGACGCCGCATGAGGGGACGCACAAAGCCCGGAATTCGATTGAACTGCCGCAGGTCGAGGGCATCCCACGGAATCGGCGGATATTCCTGCAAGCTCGGCTTGTGCTCTTTTCCCAGTTCATCAGTCGGAGTGTAGATTTCCTGGAGTTGCCCCCGCGCTGCGTCTTCCACGATTCGTGGCCAGGTTTCATCCGCTTCGCCCAGCGCCAGTGCGTCGGCATGACGCGCTTCGCCATTCTGCCCGAGCGCCTCTCCGGGAACTTCCGTTACGTGTGGCCCGCCCATGACGACGGGAATACCGGCGGCACGAATCGCATCCGCCACGCGATAGGCTTTGGCGATCATGCGGGTCATGGCGCCGATCCCGACCAGTCCGATCCGCTGGTCGATCGCGAACTGAACCAGTTCGGCGTCACTCATCGGGCTGGTGTTGCCGTCGATCAGAGTAACTTCGTGACCTGGGGGCGTTAGCGCCTTAAGAAGAAACATCCAGAGGTGAGGCATGAAGTTCTGCGTCACGCCGTTGTCCGGGTTGTAGAGGAGTATCTTCACAGGATGGATTTATCGTCGGCCCGATGCTGGCGATTTCTCCCTTCGTCGGTTGCTCGTTGGTTTGGGTATGCAGGACTAGCTGAGTCGCCATTCCCACGCGAGAGGCAGTGCATACAGTATAGCTCTCGTTCGGCGAATCCGCATTGGAAGGGGCGCCAAATTCACGCAGAACCGCCTTCAGCCTTGGTTTGGTCGAGCGCAAG
>Ga0316217_10005410_pt1 | contig 13267 bp, 7 predicted proteins | sample 1anoAmetaG_FD_203633 | JGI IMG/M metagenome (GOLD analysis project Ga0316217, IMG submission 203633) | Freshwater microbial communities from Trout Bog Lake, Wisconsin, USA - 1anoA | ecosystem: Environmental > Aquatic > Freshwater > Lake > Hypolimnion/Profundal zone | place: USA: Wisconsin...
GGACTTTGTAGTATGTTGTGGACAGTTTTGACAAAGACTCAAAAATAGTTACCTCTAGCTTGAAGGAATTGCTTGGCATTGGTGTTTCTTTGAACTCTGATGCACACCCTACAATCGATAAGAAAGGGGTATTTCTGCAGCTAGGAAACAAAACTGAGTGTGCCCTTCTTGAGCTAGCTTACAAATTTGGCCACAATTTTATCGAAATCAGGCAAAAAATCAAGGTTATTAACACAGTTCCCTTTAGCTCCTCAAGAAAAAGAATGTCTGTGATCTTTTTCCATCCCGATAAGAAAAAGTACTACATCTTTTCAAAGGGTGCCCCAGAGTTGTTGGTTGAAAACTGCAAATACTACTTGAATAAAGTAGGCAATATCACTGAAATCACCTAATCGTGGAAAAAAGACTTCGAGAGAACAAACAGCTAGTTTTCAGAACAATCGCTAAGAAATATTTTACTCAGCTATCGCGAAATAACAAAAGAGGAATCTTAACTCTAATAGGCTGAGCATTTAGAGAAAGACTTGGTTGTTTTGGGACTTGCAGGAATCAAAGACCCATTGAAGAAATCAGTTCCTGAAGCTGTCAAAGTCTGCAAAAATGCTGGCATCACAGTTAGGATGGTCACTGGTGATAACATTGACACAGCAACTGCTATTGCCAAAGATGCTCAGATAATCCCAAGCAACTTTGTTCGACCTCAACATGAAGGTGAGAGGAATTATTACGTCGTTATGTAAGGAAAAGAGTTTAGAAGATAAGTGGGAGGACTCATCCAAGTCCCAGCTGGGAAAGACGAAGATGAAGATAGCTCAGATAATGATGATAAAAGTGATAAAAGTGACGATCACAAAAATGAAAATGACGAAGATAAGCCTAAAATGAAAGACAAAGTTAAAGATATCAAGAAGTTTGAAAAGATAGTAAGCTAACTTCGTGTGCTTGCAAGGTCTTCCCCTGAAGATAAGTATCTCCTTGCCACAGGACTTAAGCAGCTGAAGAATGTGGTTGCTATGACTGGAGATGGTACCAACGATGCTCCTGCACTCAAGAAAGCAGACATTGGATTCGCTATGGGAATAGCTGGCACAGAAGTTGCCAAAAACGCTGCTGGAATCGTTTTGATGGACGATAACTTCGGCTCAATCATCACAGCCATCAAATTCGGAAGAAACATCTTTGACTGCATCAGAAAATTCCTTCAATTCCAGCTAACAGTAAACATCGTAGCCATCTTCATGGCTATCTTGAGTTCTGTAATCCTAAAGCAATCGCCTCTAACTCCAATCCAAATGTTATGGGTCAACTTGATTATGGATACACTGGCGGCATTGGCACTGGCTACTTAACCACCATCTAGCTAACTTCTGAAAAGAATGCCTTACTCAAGAAAAGAGTTGATAATAACTCCACAAATGTGGCGAGGAATCATCTTCAACGCCATCTATCAATGTTTCGTGCTTATAATCATTCTCTTCAAAGGTGACGATATCTTTGGAGTCAAAAACTTTGCAGATGTTCCAGAAGCAGAAGCCTTGAAATGGACTCCATAAAACGGAGAACACCTGAGTATCTTTTTCAACGTGTTTGTCTTCTTACAAGTCTTCAACTTCCTCAATTGCCGTAAGCTCAAAAGGGAGGAAATAAACATCTTCACTGACTTTTTCGATAACTATCTTTTCATAGCTATCGTAGTTGGTATCTTTATAATGCAGCTATTCATAGTGGAATTCGGAGGCGAAGTGTTCAAATTGGTTCCTTTATCAGCCAACCAACATTTCCAATGCATCATCATTGGGGCAACTTCTATAATCTGGGCAGCTTTAGTAAAAATGTTCATCCCTGAATCATTCATGAACAACTTCCATTTGCTGCGGGAGGACAAAAAGAAGTATTAGAAGTACAACGTGGACAGCATCTTTGAAAGATACAAACACCAGCCCGCCACCTAGCGCAGGAAATCGAAAGCCAGCAGACACAGCGAAATCGCAGATTCATGATCAAATTATAAACTTTATAATTTAACGTTTAATAATTAATGCAGCTAATCTTCTTTCTCCTCATTTTGCTCATACTCCCAGTCTCTTTGTTTGCTGGTTCAGACCAAGCTGTCAGTGGCTAACTTCAACATGTCATCTTTTAGGGCGAAAGATTATTTTTCATAACGAAATAAGAGAGAAGTTTCGGGATCATGCTGATTGAAAATCGATAAATTCTGAGTTAGTACAAACTGGAGCTTGAGTAAAGGATCATAAAGGTAGATAAGTTCGAGAAAAAGGTCATCCTGCGTAAAGACAGAACCAAAGTATTGATTTTCAAATTGAGAACTTTAGATATCTCTGAGTTAAACATCGAAATTGCGTTCAAGCATCAAAAAATCATAGATTTAATCGAAAATTAGTAAAAAATCTTTGTGATGACTGAGAAGGATGTGCGTATGTACAGTAGAAATGAGTAGGTTATGGAAGACCACCCCAAAAACATAATAGCCAGTGGCAAAAAAAGATAGATATTTAGAAAAATATTCTAAAGCTCAATCAACGGATAGTAATTCCTCTCACTGTTTCTTACCCGAGACCAAGAGATTTGTGTCAGGCAGATCTTTTTCAATAAGCCACATGAGCAGAACTGCTTCTTTAATATTAGCTCAGAATTGAAACAAATCTAAAAAGTTGGCGAACATTTTCTGATACAAACCAACAATTTAAATTACGTCATCAAATAGGATCAAACAGTCTATAGCTTCAAAGCTGAAATCACCCAAACTGACACCAGGTTTGCCATAATCGGAAGCCAATTCAAAACATTCGACATCCAGCGACAAATATCTCTATAAGGGATGGCTGTGATAGGCAGCGATGCTGATAACTTGTTTTGGTTGAAATACAGAGAAGGAGAACTCGTTTTGTATTGCAACTAAAAGGTCATTTTGACTTTAGAAAAGCAAGTGGTGAAGAGAAGTTGGATTGGCAAAAACTAGGCAACAGGGGTCTACAACTTACTTCTGCAGCTAGAGTAAAATAGTCTTATTTTGCACTAAATCCAACCATAAACTTGGTCATACGGAGTAAAATGGACCTATGGTCAGAGTAAGGAGATAGTTGACGAGGAACTATGAGCATAATCTACTTGTTATCATATATTATTGCATCAAAGTTACTTATAATATAAGCTATAACTTGATCAGAGCAATGGGCAACCAAGCCTCAAATAACGATGACTTCAGCAAAAGTGCAGCCTTTGACATGAACAAACACAAATAGGCTATGGCGCATCTCAGCTCAAACTACTCCAATACTAATCTAAATTTCTCCACTGGAGTAGTGTATCGTCCGCAAATCACAGAAACCTAGTTCAAAGCCATCCACCGAACTTGCTCCATCTACAAGCCCAGCATCAACATAGTAAACTCTGGATTAGCTTTAGAATACTACTCAATCAAATGTCATAAAGATATAGTTTTAGTATGATAGCGACCAAGGCAACAAACTTTAAGTGTTTATTGGTGTCCGTAGGGTAAATGAGGATCCCTCAAAAAAGTTGACTCTTAATATTGAGAGTGAACTTCAAAATTAGGAAATGTTACCTCCGGGTAAAAAGTCTAAATACATGCGATAATTTTCACTTTTGGGGTTCAACAAGATCACAGGCTGCACAATCATTCTGCGGATGGTGAGCCAAATACAAAACTAAATTACAGAATATTCCATCAAAAACACAGGCCAGAACCATTGGAAGATTCTCCTGGAAAAACTCTAGATTGACGGGATAGTGACCCAGCTTGACAACATCTACCGAGGAGGAGGCGAAAACGACGACTGCATCATTTGTTTCACAGAAAAAGTCAATACCATCATCGAACCTTGCAACCATCTCTGTCTCTGCGCCGAATGCAGCGAACAAGTGAGGAAGAGCACCAATACTTGTCCCGTCTGTAGAACCGGAATCAAAGGGTTCAAAAAGATCAAATCGACCCAATGAGTGATGATATGTAGGACCTTCTGATGTTTTTGATGAGCTAGGCAAAGTGAAGTTTGATTTGTTGGGTATTAAGTTGAGATTAAGGCAGAAGATGCAGTTATTGATTGGAACGGGCGATTGGTCTAGTGGTATGATTCCTGTTTAGGGTACAGGAGGTCCCGGGTTCAATTCCCGGATCGCCCCTTTTTGTCACCTCTCTACCCCAGTACATAAACAATCCAGACAAACATCTAATACCCACCAAAAAGCAACACTTAAAGAGATTAAGGCTATGATAAGAACAGAAATGATTTTAATCTGAAAAAAATCACGGTTCGTTAAAAACCCTGAGTTTGAATCTCAAGCTATCCTTGTTTGTAGTAAGGTAGATGAAGTCCTAGCTCTGGAGCAGTTTCAAAGCCTATTCTATCTCCTTCTAAGTAAACTCATCTTTCGAATGCTGCTTTCTGTATTACTAGTGAAAACGACCGATTGTAATGAAGCACGAATAGACGGATTCGTTTGACCTTAATATTGCCTTTATTCTTTGGGCAAGTTCAGCTATACGCTTTTTGGAGCTCATAGTTCGACCTGTTGTGAGGATATCTAAGTCAATCATGCCAGTCTACTGGTCAGTTGCTGATTTCAGCGTTGCGAAGTTTATCAAATCTATCGCCAATTCGACGTCCTACACTGTCACCTAATCAGATAGACGCATCTTTGCGAAAGCCTAGCTTAGCCTGATCATCGACTCCAGCAATCTTGGAGTTGCAGTAATTGTGTTCTGGCTCTTGCCAATCGCCCTTAACTTGCCATACTCCTCCTTCAACTTCTGAGCAGCCGCTTCGCCTATTATAGAGATCTTCTAACGAGCAAAGCTGATGTAGTTTGCCAAGAGCTGCATACTATACACTCCTTGCCTAAATAAGGTTAGATGTACTTCTGCTTCTTCTTTTTGATGTCAGACGCATAGATGTCAAGAATATGCGCAGCCAGACGTTTATCTTCCTCCTCATTGGCGATATCAAGCATGATGTAGAGCAGATCGAACCGAGAGAGCAAAGCCGGAGGAAGATTGATGTTCTCTATAATTGATTTTTTAATATCGTATTTGGAGCTTATAGGATTGGCGGCTGCAAGTATGGCGGTTCGGGAATTCAGCTGACAAACGATTCCTGCCTTAGCTATCGAAATAGTCTGTTGCTACATTACCTACAGTAACACTGTACGGGTGTTGGGTTCCATTTTGTCGAATTCGTCAATACAGCATATCCCCTGGTCACTCAAAACCAGCGCACCACTCTAGAGCACAAATTCTCTGGTCTAGGGATCTTTTTTGATACTTGCAGTCAAACCAACAGCAGATGAACCTCTGCCGCAGGTGTAAATGCTTCTTGGGGCGATCTTATGCACTTGCTGCAGAAACTGGGATTTGGCGGTGGAGGGGTCGCCAACTAGACAGATATTAATCTGTGACCTGCAATTCTTATCCTTCGATATTCTCTCCTTCTTGGTGCCTCCGAACAATTGCGCCAAAATGCCTTTTTTGATTTCTTAGTTGCCGAAAATAGAAGGCGCAAAGCTAGCAATCAAATCCTCCATTACAGACTTCTTGTTGGCGATTTTGAAAAACTTTCTGATCTAATCATCACTGAACTTGGTCTTGTTGCTTTTGACCCGATTGCTCTTCTCCTCTAGCATCTCAAACGAAATTAGGTCAAAGTAGGTATTGAATACCTGCCGGTAGACAGTTGATCCCCTTTGCACAGGCACAGGGTGACATCTGTAGATGCCTATCATCTCAATAGTGTCTCCAGGTTTGATACGATCTGCATTGGAGTCATAGACGATGATAGTTGTTGAGGCCGGAGCTTGGCCATCAGAGATATTTTGTAGCAACTCCTGGAACTTTATATACTGCTTGTTAGTAAATTAGCAAAGATTGTGGATCAGCTCCAGACATTCTCCCCGCTTGCAGTGCGTGCAGGAAGAAGGCTAATGTATCCGAGCATTCTGCAGGACCACTATAGTCGATTTTTTGCAATGAATACAGCTGAAGTAGGCACTCTTCATCTCCGGGTAGATGTCTGAGACCCTAATGGCCAATCCCTTGATAGATACTAGCCTGCCTAGGTAGTTAGGTGAGAGTTGTTTGATGCAAATCTTGTCCTTACTGGACAAATTGACAATGCCGACCCTTATATCCTCCTTCCTCCTGATTTTGGCGTTGAGAGAGACGTGGTTGGTTTCTGGCTCAATGAAAAAGCGCTAGAACATGTTGTGGAGGACCAAATCGAAGCATGAAATCATCTAAACTGGAAAGTATACTAGTTGCAAGTAGAGTGTTTGGTTATATGTGCTCAGATGTTGAGCATCTATTTAGAATGTCATGTCTGCAGTGGTCTTCTCCTCGATATTCTACAGGTCCCGCAGCTTCGCCAAATACACCTTTTAGGTCACGAACTCCTCTTCTTTTTAGAAGGTCACCTCGAAGGAAGTTATGAAGCGTTAGATCTCCCGGATTGTGCGGTTGACTGAAATGTTGGTGCCGTATATGACCCCCTCCAACTCAGAAGCGCAGTCTTCCTCAAAAATGTGGTGAGGTTGCGAGTGGGAGGCAGGGGTGTGGGAGAAGCTCAGGGAACCCAAGTAGGAGCGTGAGTGGAGAGGAGTCGGTTTGGGGGTGACTTTCCCTTGTTGATTTATTTCGTTCATATAATAATACCGCGAAACATCAAGTGCGCAAAAAAATTTATGTTCTTCTTTCACCATTCTCACCAACCGCAAACCATATAATAGGGGCTCAGATAATCAGATGCTCAGATCAAAGAAGCGTACTTCGCTTGGATCTGCTCAATTTCAGTTGGCTAGAGACTGCTTTTGATGGATTCACTGGAGACTATGCCTTAGTTTATTATCTTTAGTTTGGCGCTACTTTTGCCTGCCAGGTAAATCAGATGATTTGCTAGCCAATTTTTCCAATGCTGCAGCAACTTAGTCTATTACTAAATTTTCAACAATTTGTCAGTTTCCAAGAGCACTTCTTTCCTGAAAGCCACAATCGGAGAAGCAACATTCTTCAACTCAATTTAACTTGGAGGAAACTCTAAGTTCAAATGAGTACTAGAAAGAGAACTAAATACAGCAATATCAGTTCTCTAGTTAGCAAAAACTCTACTTATCAACTCCAGCGCATTACTCCCTATCAAAGTCTCATTTTCAGCAACTATCAAGACGATTGACCCTTCTTGGCATTTCTCCGTAAATGCTTTTAAACCAGAAAGAGGGCCTTTAGTATTCTTATTTGTATTGACTAATATTTTGGCCTATGTGTTATTGTAGAATTAGCTGAGCACGTAGGTTGAGATAATATGAGTGTTATCGCTTGAGCCTCTATCGTCGATTTGAACATTGTAACTTTTGTAATTTTGAGCAGACAAAGCTGCAATTTGAGATTTAATGGATTTTTAGTTGTTAAAGGTACTGAAATACACACAAATGTTTTGCTTATCATTTGCATCCTTGTATTTTCTATTGATTTCAGTCTTTTGCAGTATCTAGAGTATCCTCACAACCCTTGACTTCACTTAGGCCTCCAAACTCTATGCTCTAAACAGCAGGACAGAGTAATAATTCAAACAACTGTCCACATTATCATACTAATGCTGAGAATGCTAAAATAAATAAAACAGTCCTTTTGGGTCCAGCTTCTGTTTAATGACTATTGCGTAGTAGGCTTTGAATAAACACAAAGGTGTTGTTTAAAGGATGGAAGGCTATTCGTTTTCGTATAAAGCTGAAATCTGTTAGACCATGGCTTCAGTTAGCGTATCACCTCTGCCAATAGTTTGAACGATTTGGTTGTAATCTACGTATTTGCCATACTTTTTATTTATTTTGGCAGAAAGGTCATACAACAAATAAAGCGCTGCGATTATTGCGAAAAGATTTACGATGCGTTGAAAGTTGTTCATTGCAATTATTACTATAATATTAACCCAAATTTCAATTTATAAATAGTTTGTGACTCCATTAGGCAAAATACCAAAAAGATTTTGTTGTGAGCCTTCAATTATGACAGCTGCCATAACGCAGACTCAAAAATAAAAACTAAGAAATCTTTTATTTTGAACTAGCTCTTACTTTATCTCAATTAGATTAATCTGGGCGCTTCTTTATGATACTGGATTCGCTAATTATAACGATTTCAACAATCGTCATAATATTAAGTCTAGGATAGACTTAAGGCTTTCCTCAAAAATTGAAATCATGTCTTCCTTGCTCTCTTGACCAGATAGTTTCTACTAATTCAAATTGTTCCAACAACTTGTAAAGGTTTCTTTAAAGGTTAATTGATGACCTTATTGACTCATTGCTCGTTATCTGATGCGAAACTGCCAAGGAGAACTCTTATTAATCAACAAAATCCAAACATCTTTTTGAGCTGAGATTGAATTAAAATGCGAAAAGAAGACAAAAACACTTGATTGGGCTGATGGAACGTGATGACAACCCTAATGATTCTAGAACGAACAAAATATAGCAGACGCATCAAGCAAAAGAGTAGAGGTACAGCAAGATTAAGCCTTCGCTAAAGATTGAGAGTACGAATATAAAAAGATGTCTGAGCAATCACTAAGTTTTATTTTCACCGGAATTCCGTTGAATCATTTTTTTGATTAGGCACTAATTTATTTAGAAAAGCCGGGGTCAAACAAAGCAGCGTAACCATAGTGCACAGACGCGCCGACTTAATAAGGATTCACCTAGAGGTTTATCTACGCAGGTTTTATTTCGGATTCCATCTTCTTGGAAACGGGCGTCATCGCGTTGCTCTATCGGGTGTTTTAGGTGATGTTTTTCAACACGATTTTGTTATTCACGCTTGGAGGTCTAGATTACAATGGGATCATGTCTTCAACCAAATGCTTTTTGTTGCTTCTATTCAGCTTTGGTTTCTACTCTCGCGTGCTATGAGAACTTCCCATTATATTAATATAAAGTTCGAAACAATAATAAAATGTGATCAAATTGCAACTCAATAAATCATAGGTCATCTCATACATTCTTAACTCTTCAGTGCAGGGCAACTTTCACCAAAATGCATAATTTATGAAATTTTGCCTAAATTCAGCTTAGTCTGCCCCACCTCCTGTTCCTGGAAAACAGGCTCTATAGCCTTCATTATAAACCTCTGGTTCCTATACTAGACAGTCAGAAGATAAGGACGATAGTTTAATGTTTCAAAGATTCTTTCAATCTCCTCGTCATTCAGCTAGCTCACTTGGTTCGCAGTTTTCCCTAAATTATACCACTGTTACCTATAAATCTACTTGCGACGGTATCAAAAAGGACACAGACTATGGAACCAGTGCTATCTGAAAACTCTAATGGGCAGTTGTATCTAAAGGCGAGATTCTAACTACCGCATTATTGGCATTGCTCGGCCCTTTTCTACACTTTCTTCTTACATTACTCGCAAAGCCTGTAGATTATCTTGTTATCACTGCAATGAGTAAAATAGGCACTGGATAGTTGTATATGTACTTTAGGCTTCTTAGTTTGCCATTAGTTGGGTCTTTCTCATAAAGTCTACCCAAATCTTTGATAGTCTGTGGCTCTTAATCTTCAAAGACTTAAGGAAAAATGTCCCTAAAGCGCTAAATCAGATTTGGCTCCTCAGTTACTTTAATAAGGTTGGATTAAAACCCGAAATCGTAGTATTTTGATTGTTTCTTGCGAATATCCTAAATTATGATCCATTCTTTGCGTTTCAAGTTGAAACTTTCCAAATTTTTTAGCTGGTCCGTCCAAAAACTAATTCTAATCGATTTGAACCTATTCCTCACCACCACTCTTATCACAGATCTATCACTTTGGTTATTGGGAGTATAGTTTGCTTTCTCTTCAATGTCATCAACTAATCCTATTACGTCTATAAACTCGTTTTATGCTTCACTTTCATGATCCCAGTGGAAGTAATCACAGTTCAAATGTCTTATCTGTTCTTCATTGTAGATTTCCAGTATTTTGTACTCTTTGTCCTTCAACCTAATCTGCAATCCTGCGCTTTTGACTGGAACCAAATCAAAACCTCGAATATAGTAGCACTTATTTCGCTTTAGAATCTTTTCGTTGTTCATAGCCAGCCTGCCAGCCAAGTGGATGCGGATTAGTTCATTGTTCCTGTCTAGGAGACCCAAATAACAGACTGTCATTGGCCCATCCTTCGTTTATTTGGTTGTATGTTTGTAGCGTACTAATCTACCGATTATATATCCATCCTTTCCGCTCATAATCTCACTTAAAGTTAAAGGTTCTGAGAGTCCAGCGTTCTCATTACTAATGCTTACTTTTTCTCTCTTTAGGCTTTTGGTGATTTGTGCTTGATTGTTACTTGCTTGTGCGGAATTGAGGAAGTTAGGTTGATTGCTCTGGGGGTAGTAGTTATAGCTTGTGTTTTAGGGATCCAAAACATCTTATAGTTTGATTGGGCTTTCCTAAGTCTTCCCGACGGTATTATCGATTTCTCTCTGCAATTTCTTACCACTCTACTGCCCCGGAAGAACCTTTTTGTTGTTCAGCATGTACTGCTGTATCTCCTGCGGACAACCAACCAATTCCAAGCCACTTGAAACCTAAATCATCTTTCTGATTATTATCTTCAATCTGCAGATCTTAGCCTCGTCCAATTTGCTGAAGTAATCGACCAGCCTCACCACATGGAATTGCTTGAAATGGGTCACTGCTGTGTTATTTTTTATCTAGCAGATCACACCGTCTAGGATCTGGTAGTTTCCTGATAGAGAGCAATCCACAAAGCACAGGCCATCAGAGACTCGTATGCTACATTAGGAGTAAAGTACATGATCTATTTCTCGTTGACTTCGCTTTCCTAAAAGCCTAGAATTTGGAGCGCAGGTTGCTTGATTTCAGTGCTATTGAAGGTAAACAGCTCCCTGATGCATCCCTCAGAAAGAGATCTAGTATTGGCATTCATAATTTTGATATAAACTGACCTAGCTATTAAATTTACCGCTATTTCAGTGTTATAGTAGTTCAGCACCTCCTAATTTTATGTGCTCACCTTTATTTTACTGAAAATGTGAGACTCTATATCCAAATAACTGGGATATGATATAGTTTACGTTGAAATTTTATTTTGCCTTCTTCAAAAGAGATCATTCTTAATGATAATCTGTTCATTGCCGATAAATTGTTACCTCATGCTTGGTCGAATTAAGTATTCCTTTAATTTAAGAAGAATAATCAAAAAACATTTATAAGGGCATCTCCAGAGCTTAATAGCATCATTTGCAGTATTTTTACAAGAATAATTCAAACTAACCAAAAGAATGATTTTCTTAACTTTTCGGCTTTTCTTTATACAGTCTCAATATGTAAATTATTGTAAATTCTATTTTTTTCCATTTGAATCAACGAACGAAAAGACTTAATGAAGGCTATTTGGGTTGCTATTCGGCATGATGATCTGCCAAAAGAACAAAAAAATTTCGAGTTAACAGCAGCTCAATAAGTTTATTAATTTTAATCATTAAAATAATTAGATAGGACACACATATGCTCAAAAAAAGATTACAAATCCCCTTGTCTTAGTTGCAGAACATACTTGGCAAGAAAGGTCTTGACTGCTCTGTCTCCACTTAGGGTTCAGCTTCCCCCAGAAACTATTAGGCAGCCGGTAATTGCAAATCTTCCATAAGGAAGGATAAGGAAAAATCGCAGCTCTGCAAAAAATACTTAGAGTTTGGATCTTGCCCTTACGAGTAGAAGTGCAAATTCGCTCATGGCTTGCACTAACTACGCAAAAACCAGCAACCCAACTCCAAATACAAAACTAAGGAATGTGGTGCTTACTTGTAAAAGGGACACTGCATGTACGGCTAAAGATGCAACTTCATTCACAAACTTGCCGAAAGTCATGAAGAAGCAAAGAGAGGATACTCTGACTGGCAATAGCTCAAGGCAGAAACAAGATTCTAGTCTCGTCTGCTTGCTATCTTGAAACTGAACTGAACCTTTAATACCCTGATTATATTTCTCACACTACTTTGATATCAATTGTTTTTAGTAACTTTGCAACTGGGCTGCGTTTTAACTTTTATAGCTTAGTGAAGCAGCCACTTTTCTAAACAATTACAAGAGAAAATGATAGCTATTATGTTGAAAAGGAAAATTTGATTGTCCAACATCAAAGTCTCTATATGAGATGAGCATACAGACTAATAACTAAAATAACATCATCACATCCCTTAATCTTCTTCAACATCCATCCATTAGTCTTCACCTTCCCCTTCACCAGTCTCCTCCTGCTCTTTCTTCTTCTTCGCCAGCTAAACCCTCATCTCAGCAACCGCTTCCTCAATGTCTTGATTGACAATATCTGCGTCTTGTTTCGCCTGTTCATATTCTTACAAATACTACTCGCAATCTATCAGTTTGCCTAGCTTGAAAGAACAAAAAGAAAGCATGTAAATGATCTCCAACTAGCTGCTCATATCTTCATGCAGTTTTTAGAAAAGGTCCAAAGCTTTCTTGTACTACTCCACTTCCAAAAGATACTTTCCTGTTGTTGTAACCGCCTCGTTTTCGTATTCCTATTTACCTTCAATCATCCATTTGTAGATCTCTAGCAGTTCAGCTTTGGCTCTCTCAAAGTCATCGTTCCACATCAGATAGTTGGCTATTTGAAGTTTCACGTCAACGCAATCCCTGTCAATTTTGATTCCTTTCTACATCGCCTATTTGCACTTGCCTTCTGCTTATTTTTCATTGATCAAATCGGTAAGACAAACTTCAGCTATGCCTGCATAGGCCTGTGCAATATCTCTCTTGATTTCATGCTCAGGAGCAGTTGACTTGAAGGGATTAGCCAAGCATTTAGAGGCCTCTTCGATTCCCCTTTCAAAAGTTTTGATGGATTTGACGCCATCATATATCTAGGCCAACTCAAAGTAGCGTTTATACGTGCCGGTTGGCATCTCCTTGATTGATCTTTACAGGATCTTTTTCGCTTCGTCTTCCTTCTGCGTTGTTTTAAGGAGATTGCAATAACAAAGTAAAAGTATTTCATCGTGTGGGTTTTTCTGGTAAGCCAAGCTATAGAAGTATTCAGCCTATTCGTATTAGAGGGATTCGTATTTCTCTTATGCCATTTGGAAGAGGGTCTGAAAGGGTAGCTCTTCCAGTGCTTTGTTCGACATCAACAACCAAAATATATAATATAAAACACTTATCCGAGATATAGCAAGCATAAACTAGCAAATGGGGTTGGGGTTGGGGTTGG
>Ga0316217_10005411_pt1 | contig 13262 bp, 13 predicted proteins | sample 1anoAmetaG_FD_203633 | JGI IMG/M metagenome (GOLD analysis project Ga0316217, IMG submission 203633) | Freshwater microbial communities from Trout Bog Lake, Wisconsin, USA - 1anoA | ecosystem: Environmental > Aquatic > Freshwater > Lake > Hypolimnion/Profundal zone | place: USA: Wisconsin...
CTGGTTTAACTTTCAGGCAACAGGCAGGCTAAATATGTGGCCCTGGGTGCTGCGGCAATTGAGTTCATTGGCTCATACCTGCTAAAAATGGCTTTGTCACATAACGGACTTCAGCCTGTAGTTTACTCTCATGAATGGATTAGTAATCCTCATATTTCGTTTTCCTTGTCGGTGGATGGACTTAGTTTATTCATGGTTTTGCTTACTACATTCCTGGTTCCATTAATCCTGCTCACAACTTTCAGAAAGGAGATAGATAACGCCAAGAGTTTTTACTCGCTGGTATTATTTATGCAATTTGCCCTTATTGGTGTGTTCGCTGCCTCTGATGGGTTTTTATTCTATGTTTTCTGGGAACTAGCCCTTATTCCTATTTACTTCATTGCCTTACTTTGGGGTGAAGGAAGGGATCAAGAATTCAGGAATCGCGCAATATTTAAGTTTTTTATTTATACGTTAGGAGGCTCGCTGTTTATGCTGATAGCCTTTATCTGGCTGTATCTCAAGTCGGGAACCTTCTATGTAAATGCTTTGTATACGTTAAATCTTACACAAAACGAACAGTTGTTTGTTTTCCTTGGATTTTTCGTTGCTTTTGCCATCAAAATCCCGATTTTCCCGTTCCATACATGGCAGGCAGATACCTATAAAGAAGCCCCATCAGCCGGTACCATGCTATTGGCGGGCATTATGCTTAAAATGGGTTTATACGGTTTGTTGCGTTGGTTATTGCCTGTAGTGCCTCAGGGTGTTGCGTTGGCTACTCCATATGTTATTGTATTGTGTGTTACCGGCGTTGTTTATGGTTCAATAATTGCCATCAGGCAAGCCGATTTGAAAAAGTTACTGGCGTATTCATCTTTAGCCCACGTCGGGTTAATTGCAGCCGGTATTTTCACCATTACAAAAGAGGGGTTTGAGGGTTCGGTCATTCAGATGATTTCGCATGGTATTAACGTGGTAGCGCTGTTTTTTGCTGCCGAAATCATTTATCAGCGTACCGGCACTTTTGAAATTGCTAAACTAGGCGGTATAAGAGGGGTAGCACCTAAGTTCTCCACCGCATTCTTGGTTGTTGTGCTGGCCGCCGTTGCACTGCCGCTAACGAATAGCTTTATTGGCGAGTTTTTGCTGTTGTTTGGTGTTTATGAATACAATACCTGGCTTTCGGTTATTGCAGGCCTTACTATTATTTTGGGAGCAGTTTATATGCTGCGTATGTATCAAAATGTAATTTTGGGAAATACGAATGAAACAACTATCGGATTTACAGATTTGCATTGGAGTGAGTTGGCCGTATTTGTACCTGTTGTTATTGCCATTTTTGCCTTAGGCGTTTATCCAAAGGTGGTGCTACATATGATTCAGCCTGCTTTGGATAACATTTTGACTTATAGTTTAAGATAGAGAAGTAAATGAAAACCTTAGAATATACATCGGCGCTCGGTTTGTTGTGCATGGTAGCAGAAATGCTGAACCTGCGCAAATTTGTGTGGCCGCTTTGCGTGGTGGGGCTGCTTGCCATATTTGGTTCGAACCTGATGGGATGGAATTTGAACACCAGCTATTATCATAACATGGTGGTTATCGATAACTTCTCAGTAGCGTTTTCAGGTCTGCTGATACTGCTTGCTTTGTTTATCCTAATACTGAGTTCCGGATTTTATAAGAATGAGGAGAGCAAGATTTCTGATTACCTGGCTATTATCATTTTTACCCTTTGTGGGGCGCTGGCTTTAGTTTCCTTCGGCAACATGGCCATGTTCTTTTTAGGGGTTGAAGTGCTTTCTATTTCTCTCTACATTTTGGCTGGAAGTCGTAAAAAAGATGTTCGCTCCAATGAAGCGGGCATGAAGTATTTTTTGATGGGAAGTTTTGCTTCAGGTCTTCTGCTCTTTGGTATAGCATTAATTTATGGCGAGACGGGTTCGTTTGACCTGGTAGAGATAGCCAAAATGAAAGCAATGGCCCCGCCCTCGGTGCTGTTTTATATTGGCGCCGGGCTAATCATGATATCTTTATTCTTTAAGGTGTCGGCAGTGCCATTCCATTTTTGGGCTCCGGATGTATACGACGGGTCGCCCACATTAATTACATTAATGATGGCCACGGTTGCAAAAATTGCTGCCTTTGCCGCTTTCTATCGCATTTTCAGCGTTTGCCTGATTAGTAGTGTGCCTTTATATGCTTTAATTTTTGCCGTGGTTACAGCACTTACTATAGGTGTAGGTAATTTTACGGCACTCAACCAGGATTCATTTAAAAGAATGCTTGCCTTTTCAGGAATATCGCACGCCGGTTACCTGATGATGGGTATACTGAGCCTGACCGGTAAACCAACCAACGCCATTTTCTATTATGCCCTGGCATATGGATTATCTTCAGTGGTGGCCTTTGCCATTGCAATAGTAGTTGCAGGCAACTCGGGTTCCGATAAAATTGAAGCATTTAACGGCCTGGCGAAACGCAAACCTTTTGTCGCCGCAGCGTTAACTGTTGCTATGTTATCGATGGGCGGTATACCTCCTTTCGCAGGCTTCTTCGCCAAGTATTACATTTTTACCGAAGCTATTAAAAACGGCCATCTCTGGATTACGATTTGGGCGGTTATTAATTCCATCGTGTCCATTTATTATTACTTCAAAGTAATACTGGCCATGTATACCAAAGACTCGGAGGAAGTGGTATTCAATATCAAACCGGCTTATTCTTTCGTCATTATTGTTTGCGTGGCCCTGATTATCATCATTGGCTTGCTGCCTTCCTTCTTTGCCAATTTGTTGTAGGAATTTGTTTTAGATAAAGGTATCGACAACCATATATCTAAAAATATATTCGTATCCCCATTTATAGTGAAAATCGCTTTCAGATTTGGATATCTGTTTTAACCGGCTGTATATTTGATTCATGAAGCGGTTGATGCTTTGGTTTAACCGGCCTAAACATACGTTCTTCACTTCTCGCAAGTAGTGCCGGTTCACCCAAGCAATGGGTTCTGTTAGGTAGCTTTCTCATTTTGTACATGGTAGAAAATAATGTGAATTGCCAGTTTCGGGCGATAGTGTAAAGCTTTTGCCCTGGCTCAAACACATTTTAAAATATTGATATTCTTTACTGCAGGAGGAATATTAACCAGCGATTGCTGAAAAGCTGCGAATAAGAGTAAGCACCGGGAAGCCGAAAACGGATTAGAGTAGGCGAATAAATTAAAATTTAGCTCTATGCCAAATTTAAAAAATTGTTACATTAAATTTCATACAAATGATGATGACAAAGATGACGATACGCATGTAACAGTCACTGTGCGCGATTCGAACCAAATTATCGCTGCCAGGATAGACAACGATTTTGGCCATTTTGATGACCAAAGCGACAATGGGCCGTTTGGTTTGATTGTCATCAATCAAAGTGCAAAATCAAATTTACAAACGGGTAGCGTCACAATTCGGATTGATCCAAATGGGCATGACACTTGGAAGTTCAACTTTTTTCTTGCGTTAGTTTTCGACGACGGCAGCACACTTTCTGGTGGTGCTGATGGTCTCCAACTAAGCCAAGATAACCGTGAGCAAAGCTTTGGACTGAACGGAATTCTCCATTAATCAAAAGGGTTCAGGTTGTTTTTCGAACATCCTGAACCCAAATTTCGTTATTTGATTTTTCATAGCAATCGCTCATTTCCCCTTAAACTCCGCCACCCTCTTCTCCACAAAAGCAGCCATTCCTTCTTTCTGGTCTTCGGAAGCAAATGTGAGATAGAAGTTTTTACGCTCAAATATCAGGCCCTCGTCAAGCGTGGAGTTAAAGGAATTAAGCACTGCTTCTTTAGCGAGTTTAACAGCAACCGGTGACTGTTTCGCAATCTCCCGGGCCAGTTTTAGGGTTTCTTCCCGCAATACCTCAACCGGTACAATCCGATTAATGAGTCCTGCCTGCAGGGCTTCTTCAGCACTGATGAATTTGCCGGTTAGAACCAGTTCCATGGCCAATGCTTTGCCTACCGCACGTGTTAAGCGTTGCGTTCCACCTGCACCGGGCATGGTGCCAATTTTTATTTCAGGTTGTCCAAATTTGGCAGTTTCGGAAGCGATAATCATATCGCAAGTCATAGCCAGTTCGCAGCCGCCCCCAAGGGCGAAGCCGGATACTGCGGCGATGATGGGTTTCTTGGTGCGCTTAATTTGGTCCCAGGTGCTAAACTGGTCCACGTTCAACATATCAATGGCTGTGGCTGTGGCCATTTGTTTGATGTCGGCCCCGGCAGCAAATACTCTTTCCCCACCGGTTAAGATGATGACACGCACGCTGTCGTCTTCATCCAGTTCCCGCAGTGTATCACGTATTTCAAGCATTAACTCGCGGTTAAGTGCGTTAAGCTCTTTAGGGCGGTTAAGCTCTATCAGGGCAATATGTTTTTCGAGTTGCTGATTTACTTTGATGAATTGAGTTGCCATAGTTTAATTTTTGCCAGAGTGGATGAAGTGAAAAATACGAAATGCAAAATGCATTTTTTACCGCAAAGAAGCAAAGCCTCGAAAGTGGAATTCAATAAGTTTAAGTCCGGGATTCGGGGCTTAATATTGTTTTTTCTGAAACTAAAACAAATTTCCGGGCCACAGCACCCGTCAACAATCCTGCAACAATGCCTACCATGGCCCCGCCTGCAATATCAGCCGGATAATGAACACCTACGTAAATTTGCGAAAAGGCCACACTGGCTGCCCAGCAATAAAGCAGCACAATTATTTTTTTATTGCCATTTACCAGGAACGAAATAAAAGTGGCAATGGCAAAATGGTTGGCAGCATGTGCCGATACAAAACTGTAACCCACCCCACAACTTTCTATCAACAACCGAACGCCTTCTTTTAACTCCGGATTATTACATGGGCGCAACCGGTGAACAAAGTGCTTAAATACACCACTGGTTTGATCGCTTATAAGAATAGTGGCGGCGCCAAGTGCTATAAGCAAAAGTGTTTTTTGAGCACCATATTTTCTGAACATCAGGTAAGCTGCAGCTACATAAAAAGGTACCCAGGTTAGTTTTTCACGAAACCAGGGACAAAGCATATCGCATACCGGGTTGGCCATGTTGTGGTTTATCATGTTAAACAGTTCCCTGTCGATATGGCGAAGTGTTTCTATCATTTTTCTATCTGCTTATTACAAACTTAAGGGTTACCCGGTTACCGGTATTTTGAACTTGTAAAAAATAAATTCCATTGGCCAGGTTGAGTGGTACTTGGGTATTGCCCGTGTTTAAGTAACCGGTTTTAACCTGTGCGCCTAATTCATCCATAATCACAAAATGAGCATCGGTTAGGTATGCGTTAGTTTGGATGGTTAAAATGCTCTGCGCCGGATTGGGAAATATGTTGATTGCTATTTCGCCCGGTATTTCATTTAAGCCGGTAAGGGTATCGCCATATAAACCAAGTTCGCTGGCGAAGCAGGGAAATATGCTATCGCGGGTAACCACCCCTGAGCGATACCACTTAAAATCTCCCACCACATCCCAATAAAAAGCTGATAAACCTGCATTTTTTATCCGGTGGGCAATAGTGTCAATCCAGTTACAGCGGCTGTTTTCATCGGCGCTATCACCCACGCCGAACTCACCTAAAAATAATGGCAGTTGAAAGGTGTCACGCCATGCCAGTGCTTCATACCAGTTTACCAATAACAAAAGGTCGTATCCTGAGTTAGGGTAGGTTAGCCCCGTTGGCAGCGGTGGAACGTCAAAACTCAGGCCCTGATTTGTAAATTCATACGGGTCGTAAGAGTGCCAGGTATAAATCAAATTGGTATCGGGTAAGGGTTTGTAGCCCTGGTAGCCAAGCCCGTTGCTGTAGTCATTCGGTGAAACAATAATAGAGTGTGCAGTAGTGTACTGCCTGATGGTATCAATAACAGGATTATAAAGCAAAGGCAGTGAATCATTATCAATGTTGGAAGGCTCGTTCAATATTTCAAAAAAATACCGGTTTGGGTCGAGATACCGGTACCGGTCGGCCAGTATTGCCCATAAGTGCTCAAGCCGCGGCTGTTCGTGCCTCCAGGTGGTATCGTTTATATTCCACAAATGCTGATTATCTATAATCAAATTCATGTTTAAGCCAGTGGTCCATTTAATGACGGTATCAATAATGCGGAAAACGCGGTTGGTAGTGTCTACATTATATGGAGGCACAGTATCGGTAACCAATTCAAAGCAAACCGGCATACGAAAAGATGTTATACCTGCATTTTTCATTTCAGCGAAAAACGAATAGGTATAAGTTGTGGTATCGGGCCAGTCTTCCACCCAATACCCTTCCAGCCAGTTTGAAAGGTTAACCCCCTTATGAAAATTATTGCAACGCGTTTGAGCTAACCTTTGCGAATAAGTGCTGGTGCCAAATGCCAGAAAGATTACCGCCAGCATGAAAAGATGCTTTATCGCTTTAGAATAGTCCCTCATCTTCATCCCGTATTTAATTAATTTCTTTTCTGAGCCATCAAAATTAACCGCATTGATGAGCCCGGGTTAAATGGATTCAACTCGTAATCGCCATACATGGCTTTTAATTCCAGTCCCGCCTCAACAAGCATTTCCTTAAACCGGTACAGGTTAATTATTTTTAGTTCTTCGGTGTAACTGTGGTTTTCTCCGTCCACCAAAAAATCAATCTTCTTTTTAATAAACCCATGTTCAATTTTTTTCTGCAGGTGAAATTGAATATCGCCGCGCTGCACAATTTCGCGGGTCTTCAATAATTTAATGGTGCATTCTGTATTGAAATAATCGAGCACCAGTGTGCCACCGGGTTTAAGGTTTGCCGCAAAAGCTTTAATGGCTTGCAGGTCTTGTTCATCATCTTCAAAATAACCAAAACTGCTAAACAGGTTGAGCACATAATCAAAAGTGTTGGCTTTGTAAACCTGTCGCATATCCCAAACTTCAAACCTTAAATGCGGGTTTTCAAATTGTTTGGCGAAGGCAATACTGTTGTGCGAAAGGTCAATACCCGTAACATCTAATCCATAACCGGCCAGTGTTTGCGAGTGCCGCCCCTTACCACAGGCTATATCGAGCGCTTTTGCCCCGGCCGGCATTTTAAACTTGTCAACAAGGCGGGCAATGAAGTTTTTAGCCTCATCCACACTTCTATTGGCATAAAGTATGTGATAATAAGGCGAGTCGAACCAATCTTCATACCATTTTTTGTCTCCCATAGCATCATTTTGTGTATAAAAACTGAGGCCTTCGTACATCCTTAAAAACCGAAATTTATACATTTGCCCTCCCAAAATAAAATCTAAATCACTTGGCACTCATAAAATCAATATCAGGTATTCGCGGAACTATTGGCGGAGTTCCGGATACCAATTTTACCCCCATCGATATAATGAAGTTTACTATTGGCTTTGGCAAATGGGTAAAGCAAAATTCCGGTGTTAAAAAAGTAGTTATAGGCCGCGATGCGCGCATTAGCGGGCCTATGGTTAATAATATAGTGGTAGGCGCTCTGCAATCTATTGGCATTGACGTAGTCGATTTAGGCCTTTCGACCACTCCAACCGTTGAGTTAGCAGTGTTTGAAGAAAAAGCCGGTGGTGGTATTATCATCACTGCATCGCACAACCCCAGGCAATGGAACGCCCTTAAGTTGCTGAATGATAAAGGCGAGTTTATTTCAGCCAAAGCAGGTGAGGAGGTGCTTCGGTTAGCCGGGGAGACCAACACCGAGTTTGAAGACGTGAACGACCTGGGCCAGCATATTCACAAGCCGGGGTATATCGACAGCCATATTGAGCAGATTTTGAAGCTTAAGCTGGTAGATGTGGAGGCGATTAAGGCCAAAGACTTTAAAGTGGTTATTGACTGCGTTAACTCTACAGGGGGCATAGCCTTGCCAAAATTGCTGAAAGCCCTGTGCGTGGAGCGTGTAACTGAATTATATACCGAGCCTAATGGCTTGTTTCCCCACAACCCCGAGCCGCTGCCTGAAAACTTAAGCGAATTATCGAGGACGGTGAATAAAGAAAAAGCCGATTTGGGTATTTGCGTTGACCCTGATGTTGACCGCCTGGCGCTGGTATGCGAAGACGGCGATATGTTTGGCGAGGAGTATACTTTGGTATCGGTGGCCGATTATGTTTTGCAACATACCAAAGGAAATACGGTTTCGAACCTGTCATCAACCAGAGCTTTGCGTGATGTTACCGAAAAAGCTGGTGGTCAGTATTTTGCATCGGCTGTGGGCGAGGTTAATGTGGTGGAGAAAATGAAAGAAGTGAGCGCTGTTATTGGCGGCGAAGGAAACGGCGGGGTGATATACCCCGAGTTACATTATGGCCGCGATGCACTGGTGGGGATAGCTTTGTTTTTGTCGCATTTGGCAAAAAGCGGAAAGCGGGCATCGATTTTAAGGGCCAGTTACCCTAACTACCACATAGCCAAGAAAAAGATTGACCTGGACCCAACCGTTAACATTGACAAGCTTTTTAGCGCTATTGAGAAAAAGTATAAAAAATACCCGGTTAATACCATCGACGGCGTTAAAATTGATTTTGAGAGCGAATGGGTGCATCTGCGCCGTAGCAATACTGAACCTATCATCCGTATATACGCCGAAAGCCACTCTGAAACCACAGCCGACCACATCGCCAACCAGATTATGAGTGATTTGAAGAATTTTAGCAAGGGGTAAGTTGCATTCCCCTCTCTGTTTTTCGTAAAGAGGGGTGGCTGTTAAACTGAATTTTTTTCAGCCACCCATGAAAAGTTTTCAGCCAGACCTGCCAAAATTACCTCATTGGCCGCTTGGCAGGATGTTTGATTAGAGGGCGATACAGATAATAATCTCAACGTTGGGAACACATTTTTAAACTAAACACAAACCTTGAACTATGGCAGAAGTAAAAATTAAACCTTTGGCAGACAGAGTGCTGGTAAAGGCAGCAGAAGCAGAAACCAAAACTGCTGGCGGAATCATTATCCCCGATTCAGCAAAGGAAAAACCACAACGCGGTACTGTAATCGCTGCTGGTCCGGGCAAAAAAGACGAACCAACCACTGTAAAAGTTGGCGATTCTATTTTGTACGGCAAGTACTCAGGTACCGAAATACAGGTAGACGGACAAGATTACCTGATTATGCGCGAATCGGACATTTTCGCCATTCTTTGATTTTCACTGTAGTCGATTTTTCTGATTTTCTAAAAAAGAACTAAAAACTTAATTCTATGTCAAAACTGATTTTATTCGAAAAAGACGCACGCGACAAGCTGAAAGCTGGCGTTGACAAACTGGCAAATGCCGTTAAAGTTACCCTCGGACCTAAAGGCCGCAACGTTATTATAGACAAAAAATTCGGAGCGCCTTCGGTTACCAAAGACGGTGTATCTGTAGCTAAAGAAATTGAACTGGAAGACCCTATTGAGAACATGGGCGCCCAAATGTGCAAAGAAGTAGCTTCGAAAACTGCCGACCAGGCTGGCGATGGTACTACTACTGCTACCGTTTTGGCACAAGCAATTGTAGGCCCCGGCTTAAAAGCCCTGGCTTCAGGCGCTAATCCTATGGATTTAAAACGCGGTATTGACAAAGCCGTTAAGGTGATTGTTGAAAGTTTGAAAAAACAAAGCGAAAGCGTTGGTAAAGACTTTGGTAAAATTGAACAAGTAGCTTCTATTTCTGCCAATAACGACAACGAAATTGGAAAGATGATTGCCGATGCTATGAAGAAAGTAGGCACCGAAGGTGTTATTACTGTTGAAGAAGCCAAAGGCACTGAAACCGAAGTGAAGACGGTAGAAGGTATGCAATTTGACCGTGGCTACCTGTCTCCATACTTCGTTACTAATCCTGAGAGCATGGAAGCTGAACTGGAAAACGCTTTATTGTTGATTTACGACAAGAAAATCAGCAACATGCGCGAACTGTTGCCTATCCTCGAAAAAGTTGCTCAAAGCGGACGTCCTTTAGTGATTATATCTGAAGAAGTTGAAGGAGAAGCTTTAGCTACCCTGGTAGTTAACAAACTGCGTGGCACTATTAAAGTAGCTGCTGTGAAGGCCCCAGGCTTTGGAGACCGCAGAAAAGAAATGCTGAAAGACATTGCAACCTTAACCGGTGGTATATGCATTAGCGAAGAAATGGGTTACAAGCTGGAAAATGCCGACTTCTCATATCTTGGACAAGCTGAAAAAGTAACCGTTGATAAAGACAACACAACTATCGTAAACGGTAAAGGCGATAAAGACGCTATCAAAGCACGAGTTGAAGAAATTAAAGCCCAAATCGAAAAAACAACTTCTGACTACGACCGTGAAAAACTGCAAGAGCGTTTGGCTAAGTTAGCCGGTGGCGTTGCCGTTCTTTATATCGGTGCACCTACCGAGGTTGAAATGAAAGAAAAGAAAGACCGCGTTGATGATGCATTGCATGCTACCCGCGCTGCAGTTGAAGAAGGTATTGTTGCAGGTGGTGGTGTTGCTTACATCCGCGCCCAGTCTACCCTCGAAAAACTGAAAGGTGAGAATGATGATGAAACTACGGGTATTGCTATCGTTCGCAGAGCGATTGAAGAGCCTCTTCGTCAGATTATTGCCAACAGCGGTTTAGAAGGTTCTATCGTGGTACAGAAAGTGCGCGAAGGCAAAGACGACTACGGTTACAATGCCCGCACCGATGAATACCAGCATTTGAAGAAAGCCGGTGTTATTGACCCTACCAAAGTAACCCGTATTGCCCTTGAAAATGCAGCCTCAATTGCAAGTATGCTATTGACTACTGAAGTAGTTATTGTAGACAAGCCAGAAGCTGAGAAAGCACACAGCCACGGTATGCCAGGCGGCATGGACGGCGGCATGGGCGGCATGATGTAATAGCCCTTTTGCTTTATAACTTAAAACCCCTTTCCGAGTTTTCGGGAAGGGGTTATTGTTTTATCCTAATGATGAATAGTAGTAAATCACTTAAATCAGCATGCAAATACAATAGTGATGAATATTGTAACGATAGAAAAGGCGCAATATGTGGTACTGGCTAAAAAGGAATATTACCTTATTTCGGCTTAAAATAATTTATTAGGTCGTTATAGCTAAAATTATCTCCAGAAAAAGTTGGCTCAAGTGAAATAGAATTTACTAGTGCTCCATCAATTCCTTTCTTTTTTTCATTTGTGATCGCGAAGTTGTCTAAATCTTTACCAAGTTTGATGCTGCCAAATATTCTCTGAATTAGTGATATAACTTCAGTTGTATTTTGGCAATATTTTTTTAGCGGAAATAAAATCATTTTTAAATCGGCTTCCGCTTTGTTATTTCCTTTCATTGCCCTTTTTCGAAATTCAGCAGGATGACGATTGGTGACCAAAATTGCTGGAAGCAATTGTTCCTTTTCCGCATCGTCACCATTGATATTATGCCAGGAGAGAACTTCATCACTAAAATGAACCCCGGGGTCGATTCCCATAATGACAACCGCATTTTTTTTCTGAGAAGCCAGGTTAGCCATGCGATTAAAATTATTTCTTAAGGCATCATTTAACGGTTCGCTCCAACCGTAGTCAAGTAAATAGATAAAATAGTCGCGATGATGTTCTTCCGGCATTCCTTCTAAACTATGAACCATTAATCCCATAACATTAATTTTCTAAATTGGAAGTTATAAATAGTTACATTACTCTGCAAAAAAATATGTTCGAAAATAGTTTTTTGGTATTCTTTGCCAAAATCTATCTTTAATTGATTGCCGCATTTACACTTTAATAAATAATAATGAAAAAAAGTATTATATTTTTGACTTTCGCCCTTTATTCCGCAACAAGTTTCGCAGATTCTATTTATGTTCATAGCACAATCATTCTGCCGGATTCTGTGCTGGTGAAATCAGTGAATGTTGGACCCGTCAAACATCCATTTTGGGACAACCTGCCTTCAATTATAACTGGTTTAATAAGTATTGGGGCAATTGGGCTTTCCTTCTGGAGTACTGGAAGAAATATTAAAGCCTCAAAGGATGGGTTGGAAAAACAATTAACAACTCAATTGGCAACAACGGTCGAAAAAGAATGGGTTCAAAACGTTAGGAAGGAGGCCGCAAATGTTATTTCGCAATCAATAATTGCATCTTCCATTCTTTTCAGATACCCCTCTGGGCGAGCGCTAAGTGAAACAGATAGTAAGGCAATGTCAGACGCCTTTAATTCCCTCATAAGTTCGAAGGCTATTTTAATGCTTTATCTAAATGGCGAAAATACTTTTGAGAAAGCGTTAAGCGACGCAATAGAAAATGTGCATGGAGAATTAGGTAACTCTGGTAAGAAAAAAGATGCACAAGACCTCCTGGGAGCAACTTTACTTGTTTCAAAAGCTGCTCATAGTTTATTCAAAAACCGAAAGGCTGCTTAGATTTTATCCATATCTTCCGTCCTAGTAGCGCCTGATTTGGGACCATGAGGTTGAGTCTCGGTAACCACAACATATATGTTTAACTGATCTATGTTTTCTACCAGGCTTTTTGCATAGTTTGACCAGGATCAAACAGGCATCTACTTCAATTCAATACTTGCAAATTCCATCGGTCTGTTGTCTAAACCATTTTGGGCCCGCAGGCTATTTATAAGATTAAGTGTGTCCAGTGGTATCTGGCCCCTTATAATTACAATGTAGGTTGAATTGTGATACGTTCTCTCTGAAAAATTAAACTCCTGAATTCTTAGCACATTCTTATTACCGCCTTTAAAATTAACGGGTTTAAAGCTGCCGCAGTTAATGATTTCGTTTTGATAACCGCATGAACACCATTCGCCGTCAGGAATACCATTTCTTACTGCGTATTTTCCGGAAACAACACCGTTTGCAAACCTGTAAATGATATCGCCATTTACCGGGTTACCGGATGGTGTAAAATAGAGTCCGGCCTTAACAACAACGTCTTTGTTACTAATAGAAGACTTACATCCAACAATCTGGAAGAGGATTAATATCAGTAATAGGTTTTTAATTTTTGAGGAGCCCATTGGTTTCAAAAAAGTGGATTATCATTTGGTCAAGATAATCAAAATAAGGGAACCCGTTCCCTACGGGGACATCAACGCCCACCTTGAGCGAAGCGTCTTCGCTTCGCTCGACCAAGTTTGTAGTCTCCAGACTACAAGTATTATATTTGCAATACTAAAAAATGCTTATGGGTTACGCATGGCAAATCAACGACCAGTACGCCACTTATTTTCTTACCTTCCAGGTGGTTGGGTGGATAGATATTTTTAG
>Ga0316217_10005412_pt1 | contig 13258 bp, 4 predicted proteins | sample 1anoAmetaG_FD_203633 | JGI IMG/M metagenome (GOLD analysis project Ga0316217, IMG submission 203633) | Freshwater microbial communities from Trout Bog Lake, Wisconsin, USA - 1anoA | ecosystem: Environmental > Aquatic > Freshwater > Lake > Hypolimnion/Profundal zone | place: USA: Wisconsin...
GACATTCTGATACGCGGCCCAAACCCAGTTCGATGAGCGCGCGATGGTTTCCACGCGCAGTTCGTCCAACTGGCCATTCAGATAATTGCGATTCAAATCGGCTCCGATCCAAACCTGCTCGCTGATGTTGTAGGGCGCATTCGGCGTCGGCGTCGCGGCGTTGGGCTGGCCGTTGACATACAAGGTCAGGTTGCTGCCATCCAGCGTGCCGACCACCTGCACCCAGTTGGACAGGAGAACGCTGGAGGTCTGGCTGGCCAGGACAAGATTGCCGGGACCGCTGCCATAGCGAAAGCCAACGCAGAGATGGTTCACGGGGTTACTGTCAAAGTCCGCTCCATAATTGGTGCCGGCACCGAGGAACCACGAATCCCAACTGCCGCCGTTCCGGCCTTTGGCCAGGATGACGCCAGTGTTTGCGGCGTTGAGATTCACCCAAGCGCTCAAGGTAAACCGACCGCCGGTCAGCTTCAGCGGCGTGGTGTTCGACACGTTCAACCAGTTGTCCGCGCCATCAAAATCCAGACTGCCGCCAATCACTCCGGGAACCTGGCTGGCCACGGTTGCGTTGGTGGAAAAGGCGTTGTTGCCATTCGTGGTGCTGTCCAAGACATTGGCTGGCGGCGCCTGATTCAGGTGCCAGACGGCGAGAAAATTGGCGTTCCACGTCGCGCCGTTCGTCGTGCTGGGGTACGGACTTGTGGCACTCAAATTCCCCCACGACGCGATGATCGAGCAATTATTGGTGAAAAGCGGCACCTGCACCCAGACAAATGAGTCGCCAAGCGGGTTCCAGGAATCAATTTCAAAATTCAGATTGGTCGTGCCGTCGCTGCTTTTGAAGCGCAGGTCGGCGCCGTTGCCGGTGACAAATTGCTGATAGTCAAATCCAGGCAGGCGGTCATTGAGAACGACCAGCGCCGGGAAATTGGTCAGCACCTCGGAACGATGGTAATTGGTGAACGTGACGGTCGTCTGGAATTGCACGCCGTTGGCCGGCAGCAGGCCGATGACCGTCGCCAGACCGGTGGCCGGATCAAATTGCCAGCTCAAATGCGGGCCGGGCGGGGGCTGAAGGTAGCCAAAGGTGCCGGTGTAATTGGTGGTTTTGAAAATCTGGAAAGAATCGCCCACCGCGAGCGTGCCGCTGACATTTGAAATGACCAAAATTCCGTCATAATCCACGCTTTTCGCCACCACCAGGTCGTTTGTTCCCAGGGATTTGTTGACCTGGACCGACACGATGCTGGCCGGCGAACAATACAACGAATTGTTGAGCGTCAAGCTCCCCAGATTGGAGATTCCCGGCGCAAGTATGCCGCCGTCTTCAAGCGTGACGGCGCCGCCAATGGCCCCGTTGCCGCCAAGGATCGCACCGGCCAGAACATCCACGTTGCCGCTCCCGGTGCCGCTGCCGGCGAGATTGTTGGCCAGCAAAATGCCGCTGCTCACCGTGATTCCGCCGCTGAAGGAATTGCTGCCGGTCAACGTCCAAGTGCCCGTGCCGGTCTTGATCACCGCCGTCACTCCGGCGTCCTTGATCTGCCCGGCAAACGTGCTCGAAGCATTGTTGCCGCCGATGCTCCACGTCGGATTCGTGCCGTTGCCATTGCCCGGCCCCAGCGTCGAGCCGGCGTCGCCCGCCAGCTCCCCGAGGGGAACCGCGCTGCCGGTGAAGGTGGCGTAAGCGGTGATGCCGTTGCTCAAATACAGTGTGGCGGCCGCCAGCCCATTGGTGTTCGCGATGCGGAATTCCTCATTGCCAGCAGCGGGCGAAACATTGAGCTGTCCGGCAAACGCGGACCAGTTGGCATAAATCGTCGTCCGCACATACGGCACGACCAAGCTCAACGTGCCGCTGCCGGTCAGGCTCCCGTAAAGATCCACGCGCGAATCCGCAATTAATTTTCCAGTCTGCCCGGCCGGCACGCTCAGATTCCAGGTGGCCGAATCATAATCATTGGCATTGTTATACATGGAAAGCGTGCCGCCGTTGAAGGTGATTGGCCCGCTCCCCAGCGCGTAAGCGTTCGCCGTGTCGTTGGCCAGCGCCAACGTGCCGCCATTAAGGAACGTGCCGCCGGAAAAAGAATTAAGGGCGAAATACGTCAGCGTGTTCGTCGCCGTGGCGGTGGCGTTGCTGGACAAGGTCAGCGTGGTGCCGTTGACGATTGCGGCCACCGTCGCGCCCGCGGGAATGCCGGTGCCGGAGACCTGCAAGCCAGCGACCAATCCGCCGGTGTTCGCCACCGTCACGGTTGCGCTGTTGCTGGCCGTCACGGAACTGACCGCGACCTGTGTCGGCGCCAGCGTGAGCGTGCCACCATCAGTTTTGACGAGCGAACCGCTGCCAGCCAGCGTGCCGCCGCCACTGAACGTGTAGGCGCGGGCGCTGTTGCTAACGACTACGGACAAGGGCGCCAAGGCGCCGATGAGATTGACGGTTCCGTTCGTGGACGCGTCCGTGAAATTGACGGTGTCGAGGTTGTAAAATTCGTCGGCAACCCCGGCGTTGCTCCAGTTCGTCGTGGTTTGCAAATCCCACGCACTGCCGTTCGTGCCGCGCCAGGTCAAGTTTCCCAAACTGCCGACCAGGGTCAGTAGCATGGAGCCGTTGGTAACTGTCAGCGAGACGGATTGCCGGGTGTCGGCGGGATACGGAAAAAACAAATTGCTTGAACCACCCACAATCGAACCGCCGCCGGTGACGAGCGTGTAAGTGCCTGCCCCAAGGCCGCCGGCCAGCAAATTTGGCGAGATGAAATTGGTGCCTTGCAATACCAGCGGGCCGCCGGTCAACACAATTTCGTCATTGCCATTCGTGCCTGGCGTATTGGTGCCGGCCAGATCAAAATAGAGGGTGGCATTGCTCAAAGTCAGGCCACCGAGCGTGAATTTCCCCGCCGGCGAAATCGCGGAACCCGCGAGGTTGGTGACCAGGCCCCCAATCGTGCCACTGCCGGCCAGCGTTGCACCGGGATTCACCGTGACCGCCGTCGCCCCAAGGCGGCCGTTGACGACAACTGCGCCATTGCTGATGGTCGTGGCTCCGGTGTAAGTGTTGGCACCGGCGAGCGTGAGCGTGCCGGCGCCAATTTTGACCATTGCGGTCTTGCCCGTGCTGTCGGAGATCGCACCTGGAAAGGTCGTGGTAGAGTTGTTCACATTGCCACCGATGACATAAGTGGTCGGCTGGTTGACGCTGGCGGCGCCGGACAAAGAGGTGCTGGAGCCGCCCTGCAACGCGCCAAGTTGCACCGTGACGTTGCCGCTGACCGTCTGCAACTTCGCGGAACTGGCACCGAGATCGAAGGTCGCGTTCGCGCTGCCCAGATTGCCGCTGTTGAGTTGCACCGTTCCGGTGCTGTTGGTCAAACTGAACAGGCCGCTGAAATTTGTCATCGCGCCGTTCAAGGTCGCCGTAGCGGTGGTGAAAAAAAACACATTGCCCGCGCCGGAAAGCGCGCCGCTGAGCGTGTTCGCGCCGGGATAAATCAGCGTGGTGCCAGCGGCCGTCAGCGCGTTGCTGATGGATGCACCCAGCGTCAGCGTGCCGCCGCTCAAACCGAGGGATCCCGTCCCGGCGGCGGTGGCGTTGTTCAAAACCAGCGTGCCGCCGAACAAATCCGCGCCGCCGGTGAAGCTGTTGCCGCCGGCCAGGGTCAGGGTGCCGGCGCCGTCCTTGGACAACAGCATGGAACCGGACAAGGTTCCGCCGGCGCTATTTGTCAGCAGGTAATTGTTGGTGGCCGTGAACGAAACCAGCGCCGGCGTGAGTGTGCCGCTCAAATTAATGGCGGGATTCGTTGCGCCAGTGTCGTCAAAAATCACGCCGTTGCCCGGGGCGAAAGTGGTTGGCGCATTGCCATTAAACCAGTTGGTCGTGACCAAGTTGTCCCAGCGGTTGGCAACACCGTCCCCAACCCAGAGGATATTCGTTGGCACGGACGCCGGCGTCACCAGCACATTCACCGTGTTGGTCATGGCGAGGCCATTACTGGAGGTAACGGTAAAATTGAAACCCGCCAAGCCCAGAAAATTTGAACCCGGCGCAAAGTTCGCGGTATGGCCGTCCGGCAGCAGGCTCACCACCCCGTTCGTGGGTTTGGAAACAGCGTAGGTTGGACCCAGGTTCGTGAAGCCGACGGTTAGCGGCCACAAGTCCACGTTCACGGAATTGGTCGTGGTCGTCCAGCGCGCCACGACGGCGTGCGGCCCGGCGAGCCAATTCAGGTACTCCTCGAGGTGGGTGTAACCGGAGCTGCCGATGGTATTGGCGTCGCTCGGATTACTTGGATTCAAACTGTTGGCCTGTTCCCAATAATCCGGCATCCCATCCTGATCACTGTCCACCGGCGGCAAGCCGCCGCTGATGGCACCATACCCCCAATTGGTCAAACCACTCTGCATTTCGTTCGTCCAGGAATGGCCCTGCGTGCCCAAGGAAAAGCAGTCGGCCAGCGTCAACAAGTCAAAAGCATCGCGCTGCAACGAACAGCCGGCGCTGGAGAGCACATAAGCAACGGTCGCTGCCGCGCTCACGGTGGGCAGATTGGTCGTGACCGAAAACCAGGGCGCGCTCAAATACGTCACACTGCTGCCGGGCGTCACCGCGCTGCCGTCCAATATCCCGTCCCGGCTCGAATCGAGCATATTCCCGGCGACATAAAAAAACTGGTTCGTGTTGCACTGGAAAAAACAGTCGCTCGGATTGCTCGTGTAGGGACCGGTCACAAAATAATTATTGATGAGGTCGTGATGGTAATTCGCGCTCGTCGTGGTCGTGTACGCGGCGGCGAAATCATAAACATAATTGTTCACATAAACCGTGTCCGAGCGCGCGAGCGGCTGGCGGTTGTGCGCGTTGACCCAGAGATTGCGATACCAGCAAAAAGGGCCGACCTCCACATGCGCGTTGAACTGCTGCCCGGTCGGGTCGGCGATAATGCAATTTTGGAACGTGATGTTGACCGCGTCCACGGCATCAATGTTGTCCCACTGCCCCAGCCCGATGGAAACATGGTCAAGAATGATCGTGTTGCCCAGATACATGCCCACGCCGTCGCCGGCGCTGTTGCCGTCCAGCATACCCTGGCGGCACCGGAGATAACGGCAGATGACATTCGTTGCCCCACTGAAGGAAGTTTGCCGTGCGATCACCCCAAAACCGGCGCCCGGCGCGGTCTGGCCGGCAATGGTAATGTTGTTGGTGACTTGAATCGGGGCATTGACCGTCCGATTCGTGGAAGGCAACGTCGTGAATCCGCCGACATCAAAGACGATGATGCGGTTGGGCTGGCTGACCGCGTCGCGAAACGAACCGGGGCCGGAGTCGTAGAGATTGCGGACGTGATAAATGGTCCCGCCGCGTCCGCCCGTCGCCGCCGCGCCAAATCCCACCGCGCCGGGAAAGGCGGACACTTGCGCAAAGCAAGCAAGACTGAACGTGCCAGCCAAAACCAGCCCAACGGCAAATTTCGCAAACCTTGGGAATTGGCATTGCGTCCCAATTTGGCCAACGCCAGACGCACTCGCTTTCAACCAGCGGACCGAAGCCAAGGACAGAAGCAGCCGTCCAATGTCAAATTGGCTATTCACTTCGTTGACTTGAGTGGAATTTGAATATTGAAGCTACCGACGCGATTTCGGTCATTTGCCGCCGCGCAGCATAACGCGATCGGTTCGCCGTTGTCAAAAAGCAATTGCGGACGTTCCAACGCCGTGAGCTTTTCTGTGTGGCCGTCAGCCCAGCGGATACTTTCGGGGTTTGCGACGAACGGATGTGGCGAAACTTCCCAGTCAAAACCGTCCACCGATTGCCAAAGTGCGAGAGAGTAGCCGCGGTGCGTGAAGTTGCCGTCGTTGTCTTTCACAATGGCCCAATAACGATCCGCCCCGCGCCAAATGAACGGATCTTCCGCCGCAAACATGACGCCCTTGGCGCCAAAAACTTCGCCCGGATGTTTCGTGAATGGCCCGGTCGGACGGTCGGCTGTGGCCACAAGATGCACCACCGGCCCGCCAAACGGTGCGGACCGTTTCTTGCCGACGGCCTTGTAAACCATCAATACGCCGCCATCGGGCCGCACCGCGACGCTTGGATTGGAAGTCAGCAGCGCATCCGGCGCGTTCGTATCCGCACTGATGTCCACGACGGGGTTCTCGAAACGTTGCCACGGCCCGTCCGGCGAATCGGCGACGGCCACGCCGATGCGCTGATGATTGCGATGCTCCCAATTCAGCGGCGACCGCACCACGCCATCGCCGCAGTTGCCCATGTAATAGAGATAAAACTTCTTTTGGATCCGGATTACGGTCGGATTGTGCGTGCAGGAGCCGTCCCAAAAGTTCGTGCCGCGCGCAGGCAACGCCACATCGTGATGCGTCCATGGGCCGAATGGCGAATCGCTCACGGCGTGCGCCACTTCCGAGTGCGTGACCCATGCGACATGGCCGAGCTTGCGCGGCCAGCGCGAGTAGAAGAGATGGTATTTGCCGTCGTCGCCCGCGATCTCTGAGCCGCACCAGATGTTGTATGCAGGGTCCACCCACTTCGCTGTGACTGGCACGGGTTGGAGCATGGCGTTGAAGTCATATCCAGCCGGCGGACTGGCGGCGACACTTGCGGGCGTGGCGACAACCCAACTCAGCCCCAACAGGCTGAGGAAAAACAATTTTAGATTTCCCATGATAACAATTGTTCTTTTGAACGCAGCGGTACGAGCACAAGAAACGACTCTTCCGCGCCTTCCGCCAGCGCCGCCAGCGAGAGAATTTTGGGCCAGCCCTTTTCGCTCAACAATTTGGGCATTTCCAACCGGCTGAAGGACTGCTTGGTCCCGTCATCCCAGCGGATGGAAAAATCCTTCACCAGCGAATGTTTGGCCGGCCGCCAAACGCGGCCGTCCGGCGATTCAAACAACAGCAGACTGCGCCCATATTTGGTCAAAAACGGCGCATCGTGGTCCTTGACGATGGCGTAATACCGACCGTCCTGAATCCACTCGAAGTGATCGTCAATGTGGAAAACGAACGGCTGCTTCACCTCGGGAAGCAGTTTGTTTTTGTTCACCATCGGCTCGGAATACCGCACAAACGGCCCGAGCGGACTGGCCGCATCCGCCCCGTAATGGAAGACCCCGCTGCCAAAACGCCCCGGACCTTCGCCGAGCGTTTTGTAGTAGAGCCGGAAGCCGCCGTCCGGCTTGACGACCAGATTCGGCACATTGATGATCGTCTGACCAAACCCCTGCCCCACCTCAAGCAGCGGGTGGTCAAACCGCTGCCACGGTCCGCCGGGAACATCCGCCACGGCCACGCCGATGCGCTGATGGTTCCGATGCGTCCACCACTCTTCCGAAGACGGCGCAATGGCGCGGTCAGCCGCCCAGTTCGTGGTCCCGCGATTGCCAGTGTAATAAAGATAGAATTTCGCGCCGAGGTGGACAATGCAGGTATTGAACACCGAATGTCCATCCCAGAAATTTCCACCGCGCGACGGCAGCGCAACGCCCTGAAACTCGTACGGCCCGCCGGCGTTCGCCGCCGTGGCCCAGGCGATTTCCGCGTGCGTACACCAGGCGTCGTAGCCGAGCTTCGTCGGCCAGCGCGAGTAGAATAGATAAAATCTTCCCTCGTCGCCCCGCACGATGCAGGGATCCCACAGACACCAGCCGGGTTGGTGAAAAATCGCCGCGCGCGGGATGATCTGAGGAATCAGCTTGCTAAAGTCCAGATCGTTGGTCACCGGCACCGCCGGTGTTTGAACCACGGCCACACCCGCCAGCATGACGGCCAGCCGCCATGCCATCAGTTGGCGAAGGATCGCAATCATTTCAATATGAATTCCCGACCAGCACCACCGCTAACCATGGCGCCCAGGCGTGAGTTTCCCAGCGGCAGGGCTTTGTTCCAAGTGCGGGCCGGCTGCTGGAACCAAATAGTCTGTTCTTGCGCACGCAATCTCCGGCAATTTAACCAGAAACGAGTCCCTATTCATACTACCCACTTGGGTAGGCAATCGTTGTCATCGGGAGCCTAAAGCCAGGGAGGCAATCCAGGCACGGTCGCAAAACGACGTTCAGATATTTGGCGGCGGCAGACATTCTATTGCAACTCCGGCTGAAGCCTGTTTCCCCTGATTTTCAACGCCAGCGCGACGTTGCACGGCAGCTTTTGCGGCAGATTCACGACCAGACCGGCGCCGGTTTGTTGCCAATCCGCTTTGCCATAGCCGAGCAAAGAAACATGCTTGATTTCGCCGGCCGAGCTGGCCAGCGATTTCACCACCAGCTTGCCGTCTTTCGGAATTTCCAGCACGATGGCATAAAGTGTTTTGCCGTCCTTCGACTGCGTGAAGCGGATATCCTCCGGTGTGAACGGTCGGTGCTGCACGTCGCTTTGGCCGTCAAACTTCCCTTTCTCGGCGGACGCAACCGTGGACGGACCTTCGCCGTAAATTTGCCACGGGCGCGTCGCGTAAATGGCCTCGCCGTTCACCTTGAGCCAGGCGCCAATTTCTTTGACGATTTCAATTTCGTCGCTGTCCGGCTGGCCGTCGCGCTGGAGAGGCACGCTCAGCATCAAGTTGCCATTCTTGCTCACAATGTCGGCGAGCATCCGGACGACACTGGCGGCGGGCAAATACTGGTGCCGCTTGAAAACATCCGCATTGTAGTGCCATTGCCCAAGGCAGGTGTCGGTCTGCCATGGCTGCGACAAGATGCCCGCCGCCTTGCCGCGCTCGATGTCGTAGGTGATGGCGCGGCGGTGCTTCGGCTCCAGAATTTTCGCCGTCACAACCGCCTCGTTGCGGCCATGCCACTGGATGCTGGAATTGTAAAAATGCGCGTAGAGATTCAGTCCGTAGGCGGCATCAACATTCATGTAGTGCATCGGCACAATCATCTCGTCGAAGTACACCATGTCGGGATGGTAATCGTCCCAAAGTTGCTTGACCCGGAGGTAATAGTTTTCGCAATAGGCCCGGTCCGGCTTCGCGCCAACCGCGTGGTTTTGCCGATAGAGTTGTTGGGGATCCAGACCGTCCCACCACTGCCCCTTGCCATCGGCTTTCGTCAGTTTGCCATCGTAAGGCACGCCGGCTAGCGGCCCGTTGGTGTCGGCCCCCTGCGACGGCTCATACCAACGCCAGGTCCAGCCGCCGTTGTGGACGCTCACGCCAAAGCGCAAGCCATTTTTCCGCGCGGCTTTGGCCCAGCCGCCGATCAAATCCTTTTGCGGGCCGAGGTTCACCGAATTCCACGGCTGATATTGGGAGTTCCAGTTGTCGAAGTTGTCGCAATGCACCGCCAGCGCCATGAAATATTTCGCGCCGTTCGCCTTGTAAAATTTCAGCAGCTTGTCGGGATCAAAATGCTCCGCCTTCCAGACGCGAATCACGTCTTTGAAGCCGTTCGTCGAAGGATGACCGTATTCCCGCAGGTGCGATTCATAAACCCCATTGCCGGGAAGATACATGTTGCGCGCATACCAGTCGCCATGCTCCGGCTGGCACTGCGCTCCCCAATGCGCCCAAATGCCGAACTTCGCGTCGCGAAACCACTCCGGCGTCTGGTAATTCGTGAGCGAATTCCAGTCCGGCTTGAACGGCCCGTCAGCGATGGAAAAAAAGTTGGTCTCCGCCGCGCTGACGGTGGCGGCGGCGGCGGCCAGCAGGCAGATGGCCAGAAAACGACTGGTGAGTTGATTCTTCATGCACGTTTATTCATAGCCTCGGACATCCTCAACGGCAATCAAAGAAAAATCTGGGCCTTGGGTCCATTCTTGCGGCCATTCTCAATCCGTTGCCTTGTAGTCCCCGCTCCCTTCGCCCTCCGCCTCCTGCGCCGAACGCTGAACTTCTGTGCCTCTGTGGTTTATCCCCCGGAAATTGATTTGCCGGCGCTTGATTTTCCGACAATTATGAACGCATGAAACCCATGTGGCACATCCTGACTCTAAACTTGGCGAAAACCGGCGTGATCGCCAGGAAAACGAACCTGTGCATCTTGACAATCCTGGCCGCCATGGCGATTGGGGCGCAAGGCGCCGACACGGCCGACCTGGCTGGCGACTGGAATTTCCAGCGCGATGACCAGCAGGCCGGGGTGCGGGAAAAATGGTTTGCCGCGCCGCTCGCGGGCGACACCACCATCAAGCTGCCCGGCACCATGGACGATGCCAAACTCGGCCGGCCGAACCCGGTGAAGCCGTCGCTGGCCGATTTATGGCGGCCCAATGTCTATGAAGGCCCGGCGTGGTATCAGCGCGAGATCAAAATCCCCGCCGCCTGGCAGGGCCGGCGCGTGACCCTCTTCCTCGAACGCTGCCGGTGGGTGACCCAGGCGTGGCTGGACGGCCAGCCCTGCGGCGAACCGCAGGACAGTCTCATCGCGCCGCACGTCCACTTGCTGGGGACGGACCTCCCGCCCGGCAAACACATGCTAACACTGCTCGTGGACAACACGAAGAAGATTGACCTCGGCACCTTCGTCTCCGCGTTATACGGCGGCACGCAGGGAAATCTCAATGGCATCGTCGGCCAAATCGAGCTGCGCGCCACGCCGCCGGTGTGGCTGGACGACGTGCAGGTTTATCCTGATTGGCAGACCAAATCGGCGCGGGTACACGTGCGTATCGGCAACGCCACCGGCCAGGCAGGCGCGGGACCGATCACCCTCAAAGCGCTTAAGTCCGTACTCGCGACCAACATCTCGTGGACGGCGGATGGCGGCCTGGCCGACTATCAAATCGCCTTGAGCGACGCCCTGGCTTGGGACGAATTTCAGCCCGCCCTTTGCGCCTTGGACGTGCAATTGAACGGCGATTCCGCCAACCGCCGGCAGGTGATGTTCGGCCTCCGCGAACTGGCCCGGCGCGGCACGCAGTTTACCATGAACGGGCGGCCGCTGTTTCTGCGCGGCACCCTCGAATGCCAGGTCTTCCCGCTCACGGGCCATCCGCCCTGCGACGTGCCTGCGTGGCGGCGCATTTTCCAAATCGAGAAATCCTACGGCCTCAATTTCATGCGGTTCCATTCCTGGTGCCCGCCGGAGGCCGCCTTTGCCGCAGCGGACCTTGAAGGCATCCTGATCCAGGCGGAAGCGCCGCAGGCGAACGTCCCGGCCGGCTCCGACCCCGTGCGCGACGCGTTCACGCAGGCGGAATTGCTGCGGATGGTTCGCACCTACGGCAACCATCCGTCCTTCTGCCTGATGACGCTCGGCAACGAATACGGCGGCAAGAGCGAAGTGCTCACCCATTGGGTTGACGGTCTCATCCAGGAAGATCCACGGCATCTTTATTCCTCGGCCTCTTGCGCCCAGACCACCACCAACCGCGAGTGGACCGAAGGCATATTTGGCCGCGGCGTCCACGGCCCCGGCACCCTGCATGACGTTCGCGCCGCCATCGCGCACGAGACCGTCCCGCCCGTCGGCCATGAAATCGGGCAGTGGGTGGTCTTTCCCAACTTTGATGAGATGAAGAAATACACCGGCGTCATGCAGCCGAAGAATTTCGCGATCATCCGTGACGATTTGAAAGCGAAGGGAATGCTCGACCAAGCCCCGCGCTTCTTCAAGGCCACCGGCCAGCAATCCGTGCTGCTCTACAAGGAGGAAATCGAACTGCTGCTGCGCACGCCAGGCTTCGCCGGGTTTTCGCTGCTCGACCTCCACGATTATCCCAGCCAGGGCACCGCGCTCATCGGCCTGCTCGATCCCTTCTGGGATTCCAAGGGGTTCATCAAGCCCGGCGAACATAAGCGCTACTGCGGCGCAGTGGTGCCATTGCTGCGGATGTCCAAGCGAACTTGGACTGCGGACGAAACCTTTTCCGCCGCCGCCGAACTCGCCAATTACGGCCCGGCGGACCTCGCCGGCGCGCAGCCGTTCTGGCAGCTCACCGATGAGCGCGGCCGGGAAATCGCCCGGGGCAATCTCCCGGCGGCCACCGCCCCCACCGGACAACTCTCGCCGCTCGGCCCCATCAGCGCGTCGCTCGCCCAAGCCTCCGCGCCGTGCAAACTCACGGTCACCGTCGGTTTGACCGGCACGAAATACGCGAACTCCTGGAATCTCTGGGTGTATCCAGACGAGCCCGCGCCGCAGCCTCCCGCCGGCGTCACCGTGGGTACGGCGTGGGATGAGGCCACCAAGACCGCGCTGGCCAACGGCCAGACCGTGCTGCTGTTGCCGGCGAATAAATGGCTCAAAAATTCGCTCGGCGGCAGGTTTCTGCCCACCTTTTGGAGTCCGGTCTGGTTTCCAAGCCAGCGGCCGGACACCATGAGCATCCTCTGCGACCCGAATCATCCGCTATTCGCGCAATTTCCCACGGAATTTTACAGCGACTGGCAGTGGTACGACCTGCAACAGAACTCGCACTCGCTGATCCTCGACGACACGCCGGCGGATTTCCGCCCGCTAGTGCAGGTCATTGACAATTTTGCCCGGAACCACAAGCTGGGCAGCGTTTTCGAGGCTCGCGTCGGCGAGGGCAAATTGCTGGTCTGCGCCATTGATCTGACCGCCAATCTGACGGAGCGCCCCGCCGCGCGGCAATTCGCGCGGAGCTTGTATGCTTATCTGGCCTCGCCGAAATTCCACCCGCAAGCCGAACTCACCAGCACCACGCTCGACCGGCTGTTCGCACCCGCGGCGGCCGCCCTGCCGTTGGCGCGCATTCACGCGGACAGCGAGCAACCCGGCTATGAAGCCACCAACGCCGTGGACGGAGACGAGGCCACGATGTGGCACACCGTCTGGGATGGCGATGCTCCGGGGTTTCCGCACTGGCTCGAATTGGAAATGGATGCGCCCGAAGAACTCACCGGGTGTGCCCTCCTGCCCCGGCAAGACGGCAATCGCAACGGCTGGATCAAGCAATACGCCCTTTACGTCAGCCAAGACGGCCGCCATTGGGGCGAACCGGTGGCCACCGGCACCTTTCCCGCGAATGACCAGTTGCATACCGTGAAATTCGCCACGCCGGTCACCGCCAAGTTTATCAAACTGGTGGCTTTGAGCGGTCACGCCAACGGGCCGTGGGCCTCGCTGGCAGAATTCAAGCTATTGAAACCAAACAAGACCCGACCCTGAAGTCCAATCCGTTCGCGCAGACAGAAACGTGGTTGCGTTTGGCGGACGGATATGGTTTATTATCGCGCAAATTATGCCTACTAAAATCGAAACGAAAACGAACGAACTGTGCGAAGCCATTCTGGAGCAACTCCAAACGGGCGGCATCCGCCAGC
>Ga0316217_10005413_pt1 | contig 13255 bp, 6 predicted proteins | sample 1anoAmetaG_FD_203633 | JGI IMG/M metagenome (GOLD analysis project Ga0316217, IMG submission 203633) | Freshwater microbial communities from Trout Bog Lake, Wisconsin, USA - 1anoA | ecosystem: Environmental > Aquatic > Freshwater > Lake > Hypolimnion/Profundal zone | place: USA: Wisconsin...
AGGTCGCCGGCGGCTACTTCAGTTGAGGAGATTCCACCTTCATGTCTAAAGCCGTTAAGTACGCTGAGAAAGCCGTTGTCTACGCTGCCAAGGGAGCATGGGTTGTCTACGAGCGGTTAAACCGCCTTAGCCCCAATGCCGCCTTCACCCCCAAATGGAGTGACAAGCCCCTCCAGAAGAGCTGGGAAAAAGAGAAGCCGCCTCTCGGCTGGCCACGCACCACTGACTCGCTCTGTCCCAAGTGCGTCCCGGAGATTCGCAAGCAGATTCTCGACGGAAAGCTCCCCCATGAAGTCCTGCTCAATGAGAAGGTGGGCGAAATCAAGGCCCAGATCATCGAGCGCGACGGCCAGATCCTCATGGTCAAGGACTGTCCCAAGCACGGCCATTTTGAAGATCTCATGTCCATTGACACCAAGTTCTTCAAGCACCTTGAAGAGAGCTTCCCTGGTCGCGACATGCGCTCCCACGGCGAGGGCGCTGAGAAGCTCCACCACCACGGAACTTCCACCGTCACCCACGGCCGCGGCGCAGTTCTCACCATCGACCTCACCAACCGCTGCAATATGATGTGCGATCCCTGCTTCATGGACGCAAACCAGGTCGGCTTCGTCCACGAGCTCACTTGGGACGAGATCAAGACCATGCTTGACAACGCCATCACCGTCAAGCCCAAGCGCCAGATGAGCGTACAGTTCTCCGGTGGCGAGCCCACGCTCTCCCCCTACTTCCTTGACGCTGTCGCCTACTCGCGCAAGGTTGGCTTTAACAGTGTCCAGGCCGCCTCCAACGGCATTGAGTTCGCCAAGAGCAAGGAACTCTGCCGTGCAGCCGCTGAGGCCGGTCTCCGCTATGTCTACCTCCAGTTCGATGGCATCGGCAACGCCGCCAACTCCCACCGCAAGGTTGGCAACCTGTTTGACGTCAAGCTGCAGGCCATCAACAACCTGCATGAAGCCGGCGTCGATATCGTGCCCGTTACCACCATCATCAACGGCATCAACAACGAGCAGGTGGGCAACATCATCAAGTTCGCCCTCGACAACCCCAAGAAGATCAGCTTCCTTAGCTTCCAGCCCGTCAGCTTCACCGGCCGCGACGAGGACATCACTGACGAGCGCCGCCTGGCTCAGCGCTACACCCTCTCCCACATGGCCCACGATGTCAAAAAGCAGTGCGGCATCGGCGAGCCAGAGCGCGACTGGTTCCCCATCAGCTTTATGAGCACCTTCTCTGACTGGGCCGACCTCATCCACGGACCCGGCGCAGAATGGGGCCAGCTTAGCTGCGGCTGTCATCCCAACTGCGGCATTGGCATGGCTCTCATGATCGATAAGGAAACCAAGGAGTCGGCTCCCGTCACCGCGTTCCTCAATATGAACAAGGTGGCCAAGGACCTCGCCAAGATCAACGACGCCGGCCGTGGCAAAACCATGTCGGTCATTGGCTTCGGCCTGGCACTGCTCCGCAACTACGATCCGTTCATGGCGCCCACCCACTTCAAAATCACTGACATGATGAAGAAGATGGACAAGACCTTCAACGCCACCGGCAAAGACTACGGCAGCGTCAAGGGCGACCGCACCATGGAAGACATCAAGAAGCGCCGCCAGGACCGCTGGAACTTCCTCTTCATCGCCGGCATGTGGTTCCAGGATCTATTCAACTACGACTTCCGCCGCACCGAGCAGTGCATCATCCCCTACGCCACCCAGGAAGGCGAAATCAGCTTCTGCGCTTACAACACCGGCGTCGGCTGGCGCAATATCATCGAGAAGATGCACATGACCGCCACCCTCACCAAGTGGTATGAGGAGCACGGCCGTCACGAGATCTTCGCCGGTGGCAAAAAAGTCGGCATGACCCACGTTGGCCACGACCTCACGCTCAACATGGAGCACGTCAACTCTGAGGCCAACCACACCCTAGACAACCTCGGCATCGCCAAAAACTCCCGCGAAGAAAAGATGCGCGCCCGCGAGGACAAGATGAAGCTCGAAGCCGAAAACGCACAGATGGCCAAACTCTACCGCGAGCATGTCCTCGGTGAAAAGCCCATCGAGGGCATGGTAACCCTCGACTCTATCGCCCCCGCCAAGCCCGTGGAAACCCGCGAGCCCGTAGCCGGCGACTAATTAACCCCTCCCCCAGCTTCACCCAATACACAAAGGCCGTTCCCCTCGGGAACGGCCTTTGTCGCGTATGGATGCATCCAACGGTAGACCACCGTAATCTTCACAATTCGAATACATTCTTGAGTTCAATGGTCAGTTAATCTGAATCCATCTGGACGAACCCGAATGAGAAGATGGAACGCTGAAACAGCCGGCGTCGTATTTTCTTGTACGAATCTTCGCCATGTAGGCATTCGCACTCTGCGCCCAGCTGCAGGAGAAGCCAGCACCTCGATTTGGGCTGGTTCTCTAGGCGGAGATCGCGGCTGTGGACATACCAAGCAGGTTCGTCCTCGCTGTGACATAGACGAACATCTCCAACGAGGTACTTCGTGAACCCTAGTGTGCGCCGCTGACTGTTGAATCTGGAATCAAAGTCGCCGTGGCTACAACGGAGCTCCCTTGGAGATGGATGAGACTAAACCCGCTGGGCAATACATAAGAAAAGATAAGGCAGGCAGCATGCGCGCTGTAATTTTGCAATTTTCGCGCGACTTGCGCAATAATTTGTTATGTATTCTACGCAAGTACAGGCTGGCTGTTGTCGCTAAGGTCTCTCTGGAAACCGCTGCGACGTTGCGCGTCCTTTGCGCACTAAGCCGTCCGTACTGAGGAATTTGAGCTATTCCTCCCTCTCTTCCAAATATGAAAATTCATTCGGTTCAACTACCGGGAAAGAGTATCTCTGTCGCTGCGTCCGCACAGCTCTTGCGAGTGGCCGCAACCCATGCAGAGGGGACACATGGATATGCTCTGGCATTCATTGAGTTAGTAAGTACTTTGCCCTTGTTGTCATAGTGATGTTGAAGCGCGATTCTCAACCCGCTGGGCGTCGGTGCGGAAGAGTACATTTCCACCTCGTACTCCAATCCCGCCCATCGCAACTTCGCATTTTGCGCAGTTACGGCAGCCAGCGATCCGCACTCCGTGCTGTACTGTCTCTAGTTCAAGTGCTAGAGCGCACGGCAAAACGAACGATCTTGCGAAAGGAAATTTCTATGATGAAGAAGTCTGTTGCGGCGTTGGCTTTGTTTGCAACCACGGCGTTCGGTCTCGAGAACGACCGGCCCGTACTGCGCGGCTACACCGCGGAACACGCTGTTGCGGAAGCGCAGTGGGAACAGAAATACAGAGAGATCCCGGACGCGGCGCGCATCCGCGAAAACAGTCGCCATTTGACCGCGCGTCCGCATCACGTCGGCTCGGCTTACGACAAAGAGAATGCCGAATGGATTGCCGCCCAGTGGCGCTCATTCGGGCTCGACGCCAAGGTCGAAGCCTTCGACACGCTTTATCCCACACCCAGGCTGCGCAAGCTCGAACTGCTCGGCTCGACGCCGTATACAGCCAAGCTCGAAGAAAAAGCGCTCAAGGAAGATCCGACCTCGAATCAGAAATCCGAACAGTTGCCCACCTTCGTAGCCTATTCGCGAGACGGCGATGTGACCGGACCGCTGGTCTACGTGAACTATGGCACTCAGGCGGATTACGAGGAACTCGAAGCACGCGGTGTTTCGGTCAAGGGCGCAATCGCAATTGCACGATACGGCCAGACCTTTCGTAGTGTGAAGCCGCGTGTTGCCGCCGCACACGGAGCAGTCGGCATCCTGATTTATTCCGATCCCAAGGACGACGGTTATGCGCGCGGGGATGTGTATCCGAAGGGCCCGATGCGTCCGGCTGACGGCGTACAGCGAGGCAGCGTACTCGATCTGCCGATCTATCCCGGCGATCCGCAAACGCCCGGGATTGGTGCGGTTCCCGGCGTTAAACTGCTGCCGATAGAAGAAACCAAGACGATCACCAAGATTCCCGTGTTGCCGATATCCTACGGGGATGCACAGCCCTTTCTCGAAGCAATTCAAGGCGAGACAGCACCAGAGTCATGGCGCGGAGCCCTGCCGATACCCTATAAGATCGGCGTTAGCCTAGCGAAGGCGCATTTGGCCATCGCCTTTAACTGGGACCGCAAGCCGCTCTATAACGTAATCGCGAAGATTCCCGGTTCGGAGTTCCCGGATCAGTGGGTGATTCGCGGCAACCATCACGACGCCTGGGTGAACGGCGCTGGCGATCCTGTCTCCGGCGCCAGCCCTGAAATCGAAGAAGGTCGCGCGCTTAGCGAACTTATCAAACAAGGTTGGAAGCCGAAGCGCACCATCATCTATGCCATCTGGGACGGAGAGGAGGCTGGCTTGCTCGGCTCGACTGAGTGGGGCGAAGCTCATGCAGATGAACTGCGCCAGCACGCCGTTGCCTACTTCAACACTGACGGCAATGAGCGTGGCTACTTCCGTGCTGAAGGGTCGCACGCGCTCGAGAGTTTTGTAAACGAAGTCACCAAGGACATTGTCGACCCTGAGACCAAGCTTTCCGTCTGGAAGCGCGAGCGGCTGGTCGAAATTTCGCACGCCTTGCCCGATGCACGCGCTGAACTGCGCAGCCGCGCCGATCTGCGTATTGCAGCGCTTGGAAGCGGATCGGACTTCACTGTTTTTCTCGATCACCTCGGCGTTCCCAGCATCGCCTTCGGTTACGGCGGAGAGGACGAGGGAGGCGGCCAGTACCACTCGATCTATGACGACTTCTACTGGTACACGCACTTCCAGGACACGGACTTCGCCTATGGGCGTGCGCTGGCGCAAACCTCCGGAACGCTCGTGATCCGTTTGGCCGACGCCGACGTGATTCCTTTCAAGTACGGGAACTTTTCCGAGACCGTGCATGGCTACGTGGGTGAGTTGAAAAAGCTCGCCGACAGTGAACGCGCGCGAATCAAGGAGCGTAATACCGAGCTGACTGAGGGCGTTTACGTTGCGTTGCAGGACCAAAAAAAAACGCGCGTCCCGCCTGAGTCCGAGGCACTGCCGCCCTACTTCAACTTCGCGCCGCTCGACCAGGCTGGCGACGATTTGACCGCTGCGGCAGCAGCCTTCGACAAGGCCTACGACGGCTACGTGGCTAGCGGACGCACCGACGTCAATGCGCAACTGCTTCTGATCGAGCGCGCGCTGCAAGATGCAGACGGCTTGCCAGGTCGCCCTTGGTATCAGAATCTGGTTTACGCGCCTGGCCTTTACACCGGCTACAGCGTAAAGACCTTGCCGCTGGTACGAGAATCGATCGAGCAGAAGCGCTGGAGCGATGTGGATCCGGCTGTTGTGCGTACTGCCCAAGCACTGGAACGAGAAACCGCGCTGTTGAAGAGCGCGACAGCCGCACTCAGCGCGAAATAACACACGGATGCAACACGAACAACAGAAGGTTGATCTCCGCTCGGGGGTCAGCCTTCTGTTTTGAATTCGACCGCGCGGCGTGAAGTGGTGTCGACCGAGAACTTGAAGACGTCTGGCCGCGCGTAGTGGCCAGCCACATCCAGATCGAATTTCCCCATTGGGATCAGACCAAGATCGAGGTCGGCACATGCGATGCGCTCGCAGTCGAACTGTGGCTCCACAAGTACGTTGCCGAACGGATCTACAATGCAAGCGCCGCCACGGATCAGAACCGTCTCCGGTGTGTTGCCCTGGATTGGATCGTAGTCGCTGGGGCAATCGCTGCGCTGCAGAAATTGGCTGGCCGAGAGCACAAAGCAGCGGCCTTCCAGAGCAATTGCACGCATCGTCGGCAGCCATGTTTCGCGCGAGTCGACCGTTGGCGCGCAATAGATTTCAACACCCTGCGCGTACATGGCCATGCGCAGGAGAGGCATATAGTTTTCCCAGCAAATAACGCATCCGATGCGACCTGACGGTGTATCTACCGCAGCAATGGTTGAGCCGTCCCCTTGGCCCCAGAGCAACCGCTCATGTGCCGTTGGCACCAGCTTGCGGTGACGGCCAAGTAATTCACCGCTGGGGCTGAAGGTGGCCGCCGTGCAGTAGAGCGTTCCGCCTACTCGTTCGATCACGCCGGTGATGAGTGTCAAACCGCACTCACTGGCAATCTTGCCTATCTGTGCTCCACCTGCGCCGTCCAGTTCAATCGCGGATTCGAAGTAGCGCTGGAATTCCTTGCGGCCCTCCTGGCTGCGCGAACCCACACACGAACCGAAATCGAGGCCCTTCGGATAGCCGCCGACAAAGGCCTCGGGAAACAATGCCAGTTCCGCGCCTTGGCGTGCCACGTCTGCTGCCAGGTCGGCCATCTTCTCTAGGGTCCTGGGCGTGTCGTAGAGAACCGTACCAGCTTGCACAACTGCTGATCGAACTGTCTTTGAAGGCATAAAACCTCCCTGAAAGGAGTCTAAGAAATGGAGTACTTCAAAGCAAGAGTCTGACAGAGTTTGATGCACAAGATGCGAAACGGCCCGCGGTTGGCGGGCCGCTCTCCTCAGGGCGAACTATTACTTAGCGGGGCTTGCTGTTCTCTCCTTTTCTTCTGTATAGGGCCCACGAACGATCGTGCTGGTGATTGGCTGACCATCCTTGACCAGGTTATAAATGGGGCAGGTTGATTCGACGGCCTTCTGCAACCCCTCGATCGTCTCCTTGGTCTCAGGAGAGGCGATATAGAGGCTATAAGAAATATTCTTATAGAGTGGAGGATTTTCGATATTGCCCAGGTGGCTCGTCAGCGTTGCTTCATCCTTCAACTCCAGGCCGTCCAGTTTGATCTGCCGCTTGGAGGCCTCGATCTCATAGATGTGAGTCAAGCAAGTGATCATCCGGCCGAGAATGTCTTCCTCGGGCGCCGGGCCAAGATTGTGGCCTCCAAGATAGGGCGGATAGTCGTGGATGAGCTGGAAGTCACCAAGTTGGACATGGCGAATACCGGTGCCTCCTTCGACTTTGATGTGAGCGCGCAGTGTCTGTTGCAATTCGTCCGGGGCTAGCCTCTGCGTCCGGGTAGACCCTTCAACCGGGACAGCTCCTTGCGTGGCTTCATATTTTCCAGCAAGGTATTCGCGTAAGCCGTCCAAAGTCTTGCCTTCGCGCTTCAAGGGAGTCTGGGTGTAGTACAGTGTGCCGTGATCCACCTTCTGACCGTCGGTCACCAAGTGGTATACAGGGGAGACGCGCTCCACCGTCTTCCGCAAATCTTCGAGCTGCGCATCGCTAGCCGGAGATGTGATGAATACGATGTAGTTGAGGTTGCGGGGATAGGTGACTTGAGTACCGGTTGACTTGGACGGCGCGGTGCCGGGCTTGCTGGTGAAAATCAGTTCAAGGTTGTCGATGGGAATGCCCTTGACCGCAGCCTGTACTAGATAGTCACCCGTCAATGCGCTCCCCAGCGCGCCCACCACGCTTGGCCATGAACCCGCGCCAAGATTGTACTCGCCGGCCTCGCGACCACCATCACTGAGCAGTTGAAAGTTGCGGATGCGTAGACGGCGAATGCCGGTCCTGCTGATCGCGGTAACGGTGCCCGTTAGCTTCACCGGCTCGTTGAGTTCCGGTTGGCCCTTCAGAAGAAAGATTGAGGAACGCAGGCGCGCCTCAAAATCGCGCAGTGAATCGCCGTTGTCGAAAGCCGGTAGCGACTGCGTCCAGTCCTGCGATGTTTGGGTAGCCTGTGCGCCAAGCGATTGGGAGGTCGTCGCGAACATTCCCGCGAGTGGCACCATGATGGTAATAGCTCTCAGAATATGCTGTTCAAGTTTGCTTCTCAAGATCATTGGTAATAACTCCATGCCGCTAGTGGGCAAAAGATGAGGGCCATATGGGATCCCCAAAGCATTGTCGCAGGGGGGCACTCCGAACGGTCTCTCGGTTGACGCTGAGCGCACAGGATGTATGGTCTCAGCGTATGCGATTAATAATTCTTCGCCGCACTTGCCGTCGTCGGCCAAGTGCACTGGCAAAGTTAAGGATGCGCGCTGCATGCGGTATTGAGTCTCTTCTGCGTACCTAGAAGATTGCCCTCAGTGCAAACTGGATTTGTCTTGGATCCAGAGCGGACGTAATAGAACCAAAAGAGGAACTATCAGCGGTTGCTACAGGGAAGTTGAAGTTTGGATGGTTTAAAGCGTTGAATAACTCTCCGCGTGCTTGAATCTTCACGCGCTCACGAACGCTAAAGTCTCGGCTCACGGCGAAGTCCAGATCCCATAGTCCCGGGCCGTTGATGACGTTTCTGCCTTCGTTGCCAAAAGCGCATCTCGATGAAGACGGGCATCCGGATACACCGGCAGTACCTGGCAATGCAAAGGCGGCAGTATTGAACCACTGCTTCTTCGTCTTCGGACCACTGTTCGGGTCTCCCACCAGGTTAGGTCGGTCGGAGTTGTTGTAGGTGTTACTGATATTGCCCGAATAAGATGCTGTCTGTGGGTTACCGTCCTGAGCCGTGAAGATTGCTGAAGTATTGAAACCTCCGATGAGTTTGGACGGTAGGCCTGTTGTGGCGAACTGTCTCCCTTTGCCGAGGGGTAAGTCCCAGATCGGGTTGATGACAATACGATTGCGAATGTCGAAGTCAGATCTTCCGCGTTCCCCCGCCAGATAATAGGCGTTCTGCGGATTGCTGCTAGACGCCGCACTGCCTGTCGTGATGCCAGGTCCGTTGTCGATCGATTTACTCCATGTGTAGGACACAAGAAGCGACAAACCATCGGCATAGCGCTTTTCAAGCTTTGTCTCAAGTGCATTAAAGCTTGATTTGTCGACGCTATCGATAAATCCAATATTTCCAAAGGTTGGATAGGGGCGCCGCGCGTTCACTTGGGCCGTCGTCCCTGTGCCGGCTGCAGGTTGGTTGATGTTGTGGTTCACAGGCAAATGGGATCCTGATGAGCCGAAGTAGGTGATATCAAGTGCGATGTTAGTTCCGAAAGACTGTTGGACACCCAAGCTCCACTCGGCTACATAGGCATTCTTGAAGTTCCGGTTGATTCCCGTGAGCGTAGTGGAATTTGCAAGGTTCGCATCTGGGTAAGGATTGGAAAGCGAGATTGGGAGCAGCTTGGTAGACGTGAATGTCTGCGGCTGGCGGAAGGGTGGATTTGTCGAAAGACCACTGATGCCATTGTTTGTAGCTTGCGAGTTATAGTAAATGCCAGAGCCTACTCGAATAACAGTGTCATTAGTGCGGAATGGACGCCAGGCCAGCCCAAGGCGCGGCCCGAAGGCGTTAAGCTGCGTGTTGTAAAGATTGTGTGTATACCCGTTGTTGCCTGGATAGACGATAGCTCCCGTAGCAGGGTCGAAGTTCGAATTCTTGCCGAAGCGGTCGCCGATAGGCGTGTTGACTTCCCACCGAAGCCCGTAATTCACGGTCAGATTGGAAAGGACTTTATAGTCGTCCTGCGCGTACACAGCGGCTGAGGTTGTTCTGGGATAAAACTTGGGGGCATAGGGGTTACGGGAAGTTGTGGCCGGAAGTCCCAGAAGAAGATCAGCCAATCCGTATCCCGTCGTAGGTCCACTGCTGGTGTTTGAAAATGTAAAGGAGCCTACGCTATTGCTCATATTGAGATAATTCGATCCAAACTTCCAAACATCTCCCCCAAACTTGAACGCATGCTTGCCCTTCGTCCATAGCACAGCGTCAACCAACTCGTCGGCATTGTCCGCTCTGTCTTGCGGCAGGTTGGTCTGTGAGCCAACAAGCGTGTAACTGGTGATTGAGGTCGCAGGAACTCCGCCATAGTAAGTGCCGTAGACAGCAGTGATTCCATACCGTTGGTCAAACGCGTCATTGCCGTCCTGCGCCGTACGAGGCTGGCGAAGGCGCGTGTATCCAATGCGCAACTGATTGATCAGGTGGGGTGTGAAGATATGTGTCTCACCGAGCCCATAAAGTTGCGTCGTCAATCCGACTGTGCAGCCAAACCCCGGAAGTGTGCGCGATCCGCAGGTTGAGTTGGACGGCTCGAAAGATGGATCGTTCGCATGATTCAGCGTGGCGAACAGGGTGTCTTTTGCGGAGAATGTGTGGTCCAGGCGCAATGTAAATTGGTCGAGACTTTCAGTCCGCAATTCATTGAAAGTATAGTTATTTGAAGGAAGACTACCGGCCGGAGTTGTAGCGGTCGGTAGCGGATAGTAACTTAAGATCGCGGCTCCGATAGCGTTGAACTGAGCGGGTTGAATGGTGTTACCAATGGTTGCGCCGGTTGTGGGATCATGCAGAGTAATTGGAAGCGCGGTAAAATCCCCTTTTCTCTCCGCTGCTGTTGGTACGGTGGAGAGTGCGGTCACCTGCTGGGAGAGACGCAATCCCTCATAGCTGAAGAAGAAAAAGCTTTTGTTACGAAGGATCGGGGCGCTCACGGTCCCGCCAAACTGGTTACGGCTAAACGAGGGTATTGCACTGGCGGAAGAAAAGTAGTTGGTCGCATCCAATGTTTGATTGCGCACAAAATCAAAGAGCGAGCCATGCAGTTCGTTTGTTCCTGACTTTGTAGTAACTACTACCTGCCCACCTGAGTTTTGGCCGTATTCTGCGGCATAGACGCCGGTCAGCAGATTGAACTCCTGGATCGCATCGATCGATGAGCGGTAGGTTGGCCCGTTGATGGCGCCATCATTATTCTTAAGGCCGTCGAGTGTGAAGTTGTTCGCAATTTCGCTGGACCCCGCAACGTTAAAACCGCCGCGATATCCATTGGTCGAGCTCTGTACCGGAGGCGCAACACCTGGCACGAGATACGCGAGCGAATAAAACTGGCGCCCATTAAGGGGGATGGATTCAACCTGCCGATTGGTAATGACGGCATCAATGGAAGATGTCTCCGTCTCCGCGAGAGAGGCATCGGCTGTGACGGTGATCAAATCAGTAGACGCCCCGACTCTCAATGAAAAATCGACGTTCGCGGTCTGACCGACCTGCAGGATGATTCCGCGTCGAATAACTTTCGTGAAGCCGGATGCCTCTACATTTACCTCATAGCTCCCAGGCAGAAGAAGAGGAACGGTGTAAATGCCTTGACTATCGGACCTTGTCGAGCGAACGATATTTGTCTTATCGTTCCTGACGTTGATTGATGCGCCAGGAAGGGATAACCCAGAAGGATCCTTTATCTGTCCAGATAAAGTGGCTGTGGCTGATTGCGCAAGCGCAGCGGATGTAGATAGCAAAACCACCCATACTGTCGCAAGGATATGTCGACTGATTGCAGTCAATGGAACACTCCTTTATAAGTAAAAAAAGACATGGATGTATTAGCGCGCGCCACCATATGTGCTCCTTGGTGAAGATGAGGAGACCAGGCAGGTCAACGGTAGATTATGGAGATTTGGGTATCAGTCCAAAACCGTGCGCGCGACTAGTTTCAGCGGGTGCTGAAACGACAACAACAATTACGCGCTAACAAAAAGGTGGACTTCATAAATAATTATTAGCATATCTATTTGCCTATAGTCAATGATGAGCTGTCTTTGTCTGGGGATTTACTTCCCGCCATCGGACGCAACCTATCGTAGCTTTGACCAGAGAAGAGACCTACGACAAATTCAGCACTGCGTCGCTCTAGCAATTGATGACTTTGGCGAAGAGCTTTGAGCGAATGGTTGCAGAAGGAAGCGTCATTGAACAAGAGCAGGCGAACCGCTTGATTCATGCCTCAATGCTGCACCCTTGCGGAAATGCTGAGTTAGTTGATCTGATCTTCGAACTGCGCAATCGTACCCTGTGACCAGCAACCGAAAGCAGAACACCGCTACGCGTTTGAACAAGCATGTGAGGAGCATTTCGAAATTGTTGTCCTGCTTGACAAGCGGGACCTGCGAGGGCTCCGTACAATCATGAAGCAGCATGTTCTTGGCGATCTACGTACCAAGCCAGGCAAGTACGAGCGGATGGAGATGGTGGTCCGTTTGCACTGCCACCTTCGCCATTGAGCCCAACCAAGGAGAAGTTCATGCGTCTTCGTTTGCAATTGCTGTTGCAGGGAGCACTTTCTGTTCTGCTGAGTTTTGGATTTAGCCACACACCTGCGCTCCATGCTCAGGCAAACATTGGAACCGGTGACGGAGAAAACACGGTCTCCGTGGATTTCTATCGTGTGCCCCGGGAGAGCAGGATGACTGGCTGGCGTTGTACGAAAATTTTATTTCTCCATCATGCAGTACCAGAAAGCGCATGGACAGGTGATCAGCGAGATCGTCTACACGCGTGCGGTGCATGAAGTGAGTCCTGCCTGGGATTTTGCAATCGTGATCGTTGCACCACCTGAGGAAAAGCGCTCGAAGGCAGAACTGACGCGCAGCCAGTTGATCCGCAAACGGTTCCCGAACATTGACGATTATGTCAAGGGAGAAAAAGAGCGCTGGTCTTTGATGCTCGAACATTGGGACGAGCGTCGGGTGGCTATCGACATTGACAAGCACCCCTCTTTGTACGTTCCGTTCTAATTGCTGTCGAGGGCAAAGAGGATTCATTCGTCGATCCGGCGAGTGGATCCTTGCCACCGGCGCACACGAATTCAAACCGAGGATTAAGTTTGCCTACTGCGAATTGGACGGTCTCTTTTGCAGAGATCAAGAAGATCCTGCTACTCGCGTTTCCGTTGATTCTGTCGAATCTTACACAGCCACTGCTGACAAGTGTCGATACGGTTCTGTCGGGACACCAGAATGCGCCCTCCGTGTTGGGCGGCGTAGCGATGGGAGGAGTCTTTTTCAATACAATCTTCTGGAGTTTCGGATTCCTGCGCATGGCCACCACCGGTCTTGTCGCACAGGCATATGGCGCGCAAAAGGAAGATGAGCTATCTACCCACGTGATGCGGGCCATCTGCCTGGGCATCGCTCTTGGCCTTGCAGTCGTCATGCTGCAGAAGCCATTGATCCATCTTGCGCTTGGTGTTTTAGGTGGAAGTGTTGAGGTGCGCAAGCAGGCGTTCCTGTATTGTGGAATTCGAATCTGGGCAGCGCCTGCATCGCTGGTGAACTACGCAGTATTGGGAACCCTGCTCGGGCGTCAGCGTGCGCGGGGCGCACTGCTGCTGCAGGCATCCATTCAAGTGGTAAATATTGCTGTTGCGCTGTGGCTGGTTTCGGTACCCCACTGGGGAATTGCAGGCATCGCAACTGGCACGCTGGTGGCGGAGTGGTGCGGCTGTCTGCTGGGCATCGCGATGGTGTCGTCGTGCCTCCACTGGCAACAGATGCAGTGGCACACTCTTTTCCAGGTGA
>Ga0316217_10005414_pt1 | contig 13255 bp, 20 predicted proteins | sample 1anoAmetaG_FD_203633 | JGI IMG/M metagenome (GOLD analysis project Ga0316217, IMG submission 203633) | Freshwater microbial communities from Trout Bog Lake, Wisconsin, USA - 1anoA | ecosystem: Environmental > Aquatic > Freshwater > Lake > Hypolimnion/Profundal zone | place: USA: Wisconsin...
GCTCTCCCGTATTTGCAATCTAAATCCAACCACACTTACACTTTCACCATCCGATCTAATTTGTTCTATATAACGAAATCTTTTTATCGCTACTGGTGCATCACCACACAGCTTTCGCCCTCCCCCGTCTCCGTTATCTTCAGGGCGAGTCTGTGGGAACTGGCCTTCTAGTGGCCCACCCACACCAGGCTGCGCTCGGTCTAGCAAATCAGCCTACAAAAAATGAACTCAGGGAAGATGTGGTTCCAGACATCTGGCTTCAAATAGTCGCAGATCGACTGACTCTAAGTTTGTGGGGTAGGGAGGCAGGAGGGGCTGCCGCTGAGAGTGGAATGGAATTAGTGGGGGGAAAGGGCTGACATGTGTGAGGGTTAATTAAGAATATTGAGAGTTTGGCCATTTATAGAAAAATGGCTGTTTCAGTTAATAAACGAAAAGGGGCAAAGTGGGCGAGGGGTGTGAGTGAGTCGCGCGGCAAGCAAGGCGAAGTGGAGGTTATTGAAGGCGGGTGGAATTACTGGGAGACGGTATATTGGTGTTATGGTGGTAGTAGGTCTGGAGCTTAGGATTGATCGCAGAGAGATATGGCAGGCGGGTAAAATAAACCAGGGGTGGTTGGATTAGGAGAGGGCGGGTAATCGGATTAGCGGGTGTGGGTTGGCATGATGGGCTGTTCTGGCGGATGTTGCGATTAGTATGCGGTTTTGGTTATAGAGATGTTATACAAGAGATTGCAGGTGGAATAATGGGGTGATTTGTATTGGCACTTAATAAGGCATGGGAGTGGTATTCTTGGCTGGGGATATTCGAAAGCAATAATGAATATACCAGTAAGCTCCCACTATGCATCTCATTATGGATAGAACAAACTATCCACAGGCAGCTAGATAATGGATCAGTGTTGGCTAGCAGTCACATTACTGGAGAGCCAGATAGCCGAGAAGACTATTGAATCGCATCCAGAGTAGCTTAGGCATTACAGCTCAACACTAGATTAACACAATTGAACATAATCTAAATCATCTTAGATTATCCAAAGCATCAATTATCTCTTAATTCATAACCCTCACCAAACCCTGGGTTTCCCTGCAAACAACCCACCATCTAACCAACCCTCAACTACTAGCTGGTCAAGCCTTGAGTTGTTGCGATAATGCTGCTCAACCCTCTTTTTGCGAGATGGATGACAAATTAACGAGGTCTGTGGTGTGCAGCACTGAGTGACAATGAGGAAGGTGTGAGTTGGTGTTGGACTATCATTTCTTGGATGAGAAGGGGATCACGTTGAAGGCCTTATCCTCTGTAATCTGAGTGCTTTCCTTGAGGTAGTTCTTGACCCCCTCCAGCTTCTCCTTGTCGGCAACCCCTGCATTCATCCACAGTTCGAGTTCGTCAAAGTTCTCTCTGACCTTGATTCTGATGCCGTTCATCACATCCACGTACTTGTTCTTGGGACTGATCATGCTGAACACGCTGGTTTCCCAGAGCCGGTTGGACTTCTTCTTCTCGATCCTGATCTTGAAGAAGCCCCCGCCGCTGTTGCTGGTGTCCTCCCACTCCGGCTTGAGCCCCTCTTTGAAGAGGTACAGGTCGCAGTCTAGGTAGGGTGTGGGGTACTGGGCAGGTCGTTGGTCCTTTTGAGGAACTGGAAGAACTCCCAGAACTCCTTGATTTCGGAGAAGGTGGCGATGGCTTTGAGGCTTTCCGAGTAGCTTTCGTACTTGACTGTGTTGCCCTCCTGCAGCCAGAAGGTGAACTTGCATGGCAATTTGAAGTTGCTCATCAATTATTATAAATGGACCATCCACCCTATAAACCCATCACCCTATAAACCCATCACCTTATAGACCCATCAACTTATAGAGCCATCACCTTATAGCCGTTATAGACCCATCACCTTGTAAGGCCTTGTACAGCAATCAGCCATACTTTGTGCATTCTATTGTCATACTCTTTGTAAGTACTAGTGAGTAGTTTATAAGTGTTATGAGAACAATACTTAAATATCACTCTTCAGATGACCATCTAGTAGATCTGGATGTAGGGCTACCCCAGCAGCATCTGCTTCTTCAGCACTTCGTTTATGGCCAGATCTTCCGCCTAGTACCACTTCTCCCCGTGGTTCACTGCTGCCTTGTAGCTTCCGTTCTACACTGTTCCTTGGTGGCAGATTTGCCCCACCAGTCTATATTTCCGTCCTCCCGCCTAAAGATTCCCAAAGTAGAGCACTTGAGTCGTATTTTTCTCAAGGCTATAGTCGTTGGAAGTGAACCTCTTGAAAACGATGATGAGGTAGCGTGGGAACTCTGTGATTTTGATATAGAGTAGACCTTCGGCCTGGACCTTGCCTTTGAGGCCCATGTAGTACTCCATCAAATCCTTGATGTCCACCTGGTCCTCCACTTTGTTGAAGATGCCCCGTTCCTGGAACTACAGCTTTATCACTGTAAACTTCTTCTGCTCCACACTAGTGGGAATGCTCTCATACTCAGCTGAGTTCTTGATGCCCTTGATGTAGGATGTCTTGATGCTGCCTTGGAAGAGCTAGGCCAGGTTCTAGCTGTGTTTCTACTTGCGCAGTAGCCGGCTGACGTTGTCTACCAGCCAGACCAGAAAGGCCACAGGGTCACTCTTCTTGCCTATCTTGAACATTTTGCCGGACTTCTCAGTTATCGCATGCATCAGCTAGTGCGGACTGATGGAACCTTTGAACTGCTGGTCGTTCCATATCTTTTTGAAGAAGATCGCGAGCTTCTAGAGGAGGGGGTCTTTGAAGTTGGAGTGGAGCAGAAAGAACTCTCGGAAGGGGGTGACGGCGTTGAGGAGTTGGAGTGTGGCGTTGAGATAGTCGGTTTCTTTGAGATTGTTGATGCCGATGATGCCGGGTACGTACTCCTTGCCGTCGATGTTGTACTTGGCCTTGAAGTGGTATAGTTTCAGCAAGTCCTACTTCTAGTACTTCGGCTGGAGGTTGAACTTGATGTCTTTGATGGTGTGCGAATCTACTTCGTAGTTCTCGGGCAGACAGTAGATTTTGACTGTGTGCAGGTTGATAAAGAGGTGGTGGTTGTGCGAGATGCTGTGCTCGAAGGCAGGCGTGGAGAGGCCTTTGCCTTGGAAATACTTCCCGCAAACCAGGCACCCATAGATGTTGTTGTTCGAAAGCGAAACGCAGCAGACTTGTTCCACGTCGAAGTCTAGCAGATGCCGTTTTATTGTGGCCAGGTACGGACAGTCTCTCCTGGGTTATTAGACATGGCTGACGCTGCGGTTCTCTTATAATGACTGCATGTTTATAAACGCCTTATAAGATAGACTCCTCTTAGTAGCAACTGAATCATAGAGGCCCAACCAATTGTAGCCAACCTGAGCAACAGCCCAAGTACCATCAGTGAAGGCAGTGAACAAGACCTCATAAGGGCATATAGGTAGGGTTAGCTAGAGTTAGGTTGCGGGGTTGTGCTAGAAAAGATATAAAACAGATCATTTTTAATTATTCTTGGCTTTGTTTTTGTTGGTAGAGGCGTAGCTGTTGAACTCTATCTCTTTTTTGGAGTTGTTCCTAGGAGTTTGCTTCTGCCCCGCTGCACGCAATGTACCCATTGATCTTTTCTGCAGCTGAGGATCAGCAGGCTTAGTTTCTAAGTTTGCAGTCGAATTCACATTCGAGTTGGCGTTAGAATTCAGGAAATAGGGGTCGGTTTATTTGTATTTAGTGATGCTTTTGACTGCCTTCATTTGGGACAGTTGCTTTTTGAGGATTTAACGGTAGTCCTTTATCACATCGTCTAAGCTAATGCCAAACTCCTAAAACACTTTTTTGTCACTCTCCTCAAACGCCTCAATTTGCTGCTTCAGGTCGATTATCTATTTTTGGTTCATCTTTATCTCTAGCCTTAGGGTCATCAGTTCTTTGGTGAAGTTGCTCTGAGCTTCTTTGAGCTCATTTTGAAAGAACGAATGGTTTTTGTGGGAAATCTCTTCTTGTTCCTGAGGCAGACAAATGTCTTTGAATGACTTTTTGGAGGAAGACTCAATAAAGTAGTGACTTTGGTACATTTCTCTTGTCTTTTTCTGGCTGCCACTCCTCGTATACTTTAGCTGCAGTCTCTGGTTCTCGTTTATTAGGGATGTGACCTTCGTTTGTAGCTAGTTTATGAGCTTCTCCATCCCCTCCCTTTCCTTCTCAGCTAGTTCTGCCTCTTGTTCGGCCTCAAGCTTAATGGCCGCAAGTTGCTATAAAACAAAGGTGATTGTTTCCTCATCTTGCTCGTTATCCTTGTCCTTGTCCTTGACGCTGCTGCGATGGAGTGACTTCTTGGACTCTCTCTTGTCCAAGACAAGTTTGAGCTCATAGGATTTGAGCTGCTATATCTCATTCTAGAGGTTCAGGATGTTGAGATGCAGATACTCATTTTCGTTTCGCAGCTACTAGATGTCGGGAGGTACGTCTTGGGCTTTCACCAGCTACTTTATCTTCTTGTCTTTGATCTTCGACTCATGCTACAGCTTTGTGTAGGATTTCTAGAGTGCCTCAAGCGCAGACGAAAAATGGGCTTTCATCTAATCGATTATGTTCTCGTAGGTCTTGACTAGTTATTCGACGTTGCCGACTGGTGGCTGTGCGAGTTCTGGCTCCTTGATGGTGATGAAGGTGGTTTCGTCTCTCATCTTCTTCTCGACGTTTTTATCTTCATGAGTGATTGCTTCATCTAGAAGCCTATTTTTGTCTTTTTCCTGCTTGAGTAGCAGGTTTTCTTTGAAGATCTTGGTGAAAGCTGGGAACTGTTTGACGAGATGGGTTAGGGCCTAGTTCTTCTTTTCGTTGTTCTTGCGTTCTCCGACCATATTCAGGCTACTCCTTCTTGTCAAGAGAGGATTCTGGCAAGTTTTTATGTGTTCCTCGTAGACCTAGATCAAGGATTTGTAGTACAACTCATTTTGCTAAAAAACTTGTATTATTTAGATTTTGGGAGCGACTTCATAGTCTGAGTTATCTGTGACCTTTTCTAAGGTCTGCTAAAAGTCTTGGTAAAAGCTGGTTCTCTAGGTTTTCTGAATGTCTTTGAAATACCTAGCTTCAGCCAACTCCTATCTAAGCCTTCTCACTTCTTTTCGCAAAGAGTCGAAATTCTAAGTTAAGTTCTAATTCAGCTCAACTCTGGTCTTGAGTATTTTTGCCCTTTTGGCAAACATGAGTGTAGAAATGGTATCTCCGTAGTATTCTTTGCCGCAGTGCACATTGGCCAGGAGCTTAGTGATGGAGTTGCCTCCTAACGAATCCTTTAGGTAATAGGTAAGCTTAGAATCACGATAGGGTATATGTTTTTTCTTTTTGGTGGACTAAACCAGAGAGTTGATGACGTTTCCCAGAACATGAAGGGACTTGTTGATGTTGCAGCCCTCCCTCAGCCTCTCCCCTTCCACATTAGTATGCTTGACTCGTTCGCTGCCTGCCAAGTCCACGATGTTGAGCTTGGATTTCTTGACCTTGATCATTTCGTCCTATTTGACCTCAGACTCTATCAAGATGGTGAAGATGACATGTGATCTTGAACTCTCGGTATTCATGGTTGTGTAGGCTATTTTGCGGGTTTTGTCGCCCTCAAGAAGCGTCTCTATGCCTTGCTTGTAGGAAACCAGCCTCCTCTCGACCACTCCCTCAACGAAAACTCCCTTCCGATGGTCTTCCCTGATTTGGTGCACGCGCTTGTCGGTGGAGAGCTGGATAGCAAGCGAAATACTAGATCGAAGATTTGCTAGTTATAGATCTCGATGTAGGAGCATGTAATCTTGAAAGAGGATTCGGTTTGGAGGGCGACCAGTTGGAAGATGTCCTCAATGAGCCGCGGAAGTATTCCTCGTGACTGGGCGTAGGAATCGGAGTGGAGTTGGTTGATGTCTCCCATGATGGAGTAGGTTTTGCCGGCGCCGGTCTGGCCGTAGGCGAAGACGCAGCAGTTATATCCCTGGGTGGGGCGAGTGGTACTTATAGGCTGGAGTGGACTGCTTCCTGTCCTATCATGCGGTAGATGTCGAGCTGCGAGGTGGCCTGGTGGGCGACGTGGTCGAACACGAAAATATCCTTTTTGTGATCAGTTGACACCACCAGATGGTTCTCCTGCTCTGAGAGGTAGACGCACTTGTTGTAGCTCACCTCCGATTACTCCGGCTTCAAGCGAATCACTACCTTCACCTGCTACTCGTGGTTCAGTCGGCTGTTCGTCGTACGCATGCTCGCGACGTTCGATAATATTATAAACTTCTTAATAAACCAATAGATACTCTCCTCCCCTCTCCAACCCTCCAACAACCCCTCCCCCACACACGCCACTGCTATCTCAGCCAGAAATGCTTCAGAAGACACCACATCTCATCCATGACCTTGCACCCTCTTTATTTCTACTAACAAAGATTGGGTTTAAAATTGATGTGTAGAGGAAGTAATTTACAGGATTGGAATCATTTGATGAGCTTCAAATCAGTCTTCCTCCGCATATTCTTCTTGGTCAGCTTGGAAGAACCTTGGTGGAAGTTACTATGCAGACTGTTGATTTGGGTAGATTTGGTGTCCATGAAAGTCGAAACTCTGCTTCCGTTCTACTTCTAAGTCTCATATGAGCGCAGTTCATTAAGGTTGGCGAATGACCTCACATGTCTTCTCAAGTAAGCAGTATCAGGCCTTTGATGTTTAGATGGGTCTTTGAGTCGAAATTATTTCAAAATCTATTTGGAGAAACTTCTCTACTTGTGTTTTCGAGGTGAGATGAAAGTCAACCCTTTGACAATTCGACGCTCTCCAGGAATATCTTTTTATTGAAGTTTCAGCTATAGCTCAGGTACCTTGGTATTTGAATTAAGATTCCTGAAGAGTGCCGACATTTTCGGCTGAAATATCATGTATCGTAGACCATTGGTAAATTTTCTCTAAGCTAGACTGCAAAGGTAGAGAAATTGGTGTGGTTCAATGCTTCCTGTAAACTACTTTGCGTTTTTCACTGACTCCATCCAAGCTTTGAACTCCAAAGGTTTTATAACTCTTTCTATTTTTTTGAGTACTTTTAGTATCCTTTGGCTATCGACTGGGAGCGTTCCGGTATCGTTGTTGTTGAGGGCAGCTTCCAAAGAGAAGAACAGCAGTGCAGTAGAAATCTATTAAAGCCTGATTGAAGCCAAATTTACGTGAGTTTGCGACTAGCCAAGACAAAGAGGGAGGCAATGAGTATCTTGACGTTGAGCTCGGTGGTTTTATTGTTGATGAGGATTTTGATTTGGTTCTCGTTGTTGTTGATGAAGCGATAGAACTCCCCCAGGGTCAGGATGCGTAGCACTACCTTGAGGCTGATGTGTGTGGGGATCTTTCTATACTAGAGCAGCAGGGAATCCCTCAAGGGGTCGTAGATAAAGGTGAGCTAAGTGGGGGAGGGTATACTTTGAGGGTGTCGACGGCTAGTTCTTTGAGTTTTTCTACCTCGATGGTAGAGGTCTCGAGGGCGGCGAGCTAGAGGGAGGCGAAGGTGTTATAGGTTTGGGTCTGCTTGAGGGAGAACTAGGGGAGGACGATGAGGGTGCGGTACTACTCCACAGTTAAGGTCACTGCTTACGCCCGCGTTGAAATTCTCTTACTCGATTAGAACTTCTATTTCCTGACCTGCATTTCTATTATATTAAATGGGCTGCATACTGCTCCATCCTCCCACTTCCCAAACCACTTCCCTCCGCTCCCTCTCCCCAGACCAGGCCCGGCCCTTCCTCTATAAACTGGCCGAGATGGGTGCTTGGCTGGAATAAGCCAACTGATCTTTGCAGCTAAGTATTATATTCCCTTATAAAATACAGAGCATGAGCAGTCTGAAGTTCGGAAAGCTGAAGTTCAAGGAGGGGGTGGCCAAGCCCGTCTACATCCCCAAGAAGGCCAGGAAGACGGAGGAGAAGGGCGAGGAGGCAGAAGAGGACGTGGTCGTGCAGGACCAGATAATTAACTATGAGCCCAAAGCCGGCACTGGCACCATCACCAGCAGCGGCCGCACCATCCATGGCAACTAAACCCTCTTCAGGGCAGAGCTCGAAAAGGGAGACTCCATCATCATCCAGAACCCCCTCTTCAAGACCACCGAAGAGCGCGCAGTGACGCTGGTGCTGAGTGACAAGTCCATCCTTCTCTAGTAGCCCTTCCTGGAGGAGTACTCTTCCTTCGTGCCCTACCTCATCAAGAAGAAGGCCAAGGTGATCCAGGGCGAGAACCTCACCAAGAACTACAAGGAGAGGGTGGAGACGGAGGCCAAGACCAAGGGCATCAAGAAGGCTGAAATCGACGTGCGACTCAAGAAGGGCATGTGGGCCTACGAGAACAAAAAGGTAGAGGTCAGTGCCAACCTGACCCGAGAGTAGTTGCTGGACATCAGACAGAAAATGATTAAAGACAAGCATTGCTGGTGACACCACCAAACCAACCTGCATATTACCATCCTTAAAACTCTATTACAATCCTTACAGCTCTATGACCATCCTTAAAACTCTGTTACCATCACTTCATTTATTGGGTTGAAGTTTTAGCAGCTCTTTGGTGATCTTATGAATACCTAGATATTTGGAGCTACTCGAAGACCGGAGAAGGGTAACAAGTGTTGGCGAATCGATTCAAGAGTGGATTTGGACAGGTAATTAATAACTAATGGTGCTGTAAGCTAATTGACAGTGATGTTACCAATGTGCTAATCAATAGTGGGTATTACCAGTATTCCATAAATTGTCGGCTTGAAGGGATAAACAATATAAATATGACTGCCTGTCACTCCCGAATCCTGCCTTCCCATTTCCTCACCAATCCAGCATTCAGTGGGTAATACTGCATTCAGTGGGTAGGAGTAGTGCATTCACTCAGTAGGCTGCCATTCACTGAGCAATCGGCGATGGTTCACTCGCTGAGCCTTTCGAAGTACTCGTGCGTTTCGATGATCTTCTCGTAGTTGTGGGCGTAGTAGAGTTCAAAGTCGAGGGCGGGCTGGTTGAGTAGTTCGAAGTGCTTGACGGGGCGTCCGGTGAGTTCGCTGAGCAGGAACATGATTTCGATGACTTCAGTGATGCGTTTCTGGGTGTGTTCGACGAGGTCGTTCTCTAGTTCTTCTGACTGGAGGTCCTGGTAGAGTTTGGTGAGTTCCTCCATGAGCAGTTTGACTATTTCGGTGGTGAAGGTGTCCCTGCCCACTTCCACCTTCATCAGCCTGTCCTTGCTGTACTTCCTGCTGATCCGCCCCCACTCCGCCTCCAGCTCCCGCAGCAGCTCCTCCCTCTCCTCCAGGCACTCCGCCACCTTCTACCCCACCTGCCGGCTCCCCACGTGCCTCTGCAGCAGTTGCGGCGCAATCGCGATGCCCGACAGCGTGAAGCAGCTGGGGCCTCCCCTGAGGGCCTCAATCACTCGGCTCTTTTCGTAGATGTATTTTTTGAGCATGAGGAAGCAGAGTCTTTCGTAGCTCTCGAACTGGATGGCTCCCTGGTAGGCTTCGTGGGTGTTGTCCACGAAGAGGTAGATGAATCCCAGGCGCATCTCATGCTCTTCGACTTCCTTGAGTAGGGTGGTGGGTGTGGTGGTGGGTGGAGTTTGGTTGGGGTGATGATGTTGTAGCTGAGGGGAGTGTTGGGAGTGGCGTTATCTGGATTGTTTGGGTGAGTCAGCTATGGATTATTTGGCCTCGCTGTTGGTATTGCTATTGCTGTTGTTGCTGTTGTTGTGATTGTAGTTGTGGTTCTTTTTATTACTATTGTTGTTTGGATTGCTGCTGGTGTGATTCTTGTTTGGGTTGCTGGTGGTCTGTTGGGCGGGGGTACAGAGAGCAGTGTCAGGCCTGGACTAAGGGTTGAATTTGATCGCTGGGCTCTCCCTTTCCCTAGTGCCCATTTTATGGTTGTCCATTTTAGGGGTTAGTTTGTTATCCTTGGTGTCGCTCATGGCTACAAGTTGTTGCAGCTTTTTGGCCAGCACTGGCTTTTAGTTGAACTCGGATACCCTGGTTTCTCTTTGGGGGTAGTTTTTGTCGGTCTCGTTGGTCTTGTAAGATTAGTCAGCCGAGGTCGACTTTTTGGTCAGGCACACTTTTTCAGTGAACTATCCAGTGGCCCGGGTGTGCTAGCCAGTAGTGTTGATGGCTTGGATGATTTGTTTGTTTGTGTTGCTGAGTTGTGAGCTGCTGCTCTATGCGTTTGAGGTTTGGTGGTGCTGGCTGGCCAGTAACCTGGAGGAAGACATTCTGGAAGTTTGACTACTGCTCTTCGAGAGGCTGCTTCTTTGCTATTCGTAAGGCTGCCCCCTGCTGCCCTATGCCTATCTCCTGCTATCTAGTTATCTATCTAGTTATCTCCTGCAACTCTCCACTTATCTTCTGCTTGACTACAGGTCTCTTCTAGTTTCTAGCTATCCTCGGCTGTGGAAAGCGGGCAGTTGCTAGTAGGTGGGCATTTGCTAGTAGGTGGGCAGTTGTTTAGCGCTGCCGAAGTTAAGTCCGTAATCGCTGGCCCTTTGTCCTGCCGTTTGTCCTACCGTTGGTGGTGCCCTTTGTGCGTAGTGGTGGGGGTGTTCGTTGGGGTTATGGAGAGAGACATCATTGTGGTTGGCAGGTGATCGAGTCATGTACGAAGACCTACTCACTATTGAGGCACTTAGACTACTCTTGAGATTGGAAGGGTGCCTACCCTCGCCCTCGTGGTACACCAAACTCTTGCGCGAGTTTTAGTTTGATTCCTGCATAGTGGCTGCTTCGAAGCTGTCGTGCAGCTGAGCCAAGGGGGCCATTTTGGGTGCCCTGTTGACGCACTTGGGGATGTAGGGGAGTTTGGATGTTCTGGAGAGGGTGTCCGATTGCTGCAGGGGTCTGCTCATGAGCTAGCGCCCACTGCTGTGCTTGTGGCTTCGGTGACACTCTGACCTCTTCAGACTATGTTTGGGGTTCTTCTTCTTGAAATCCAAACCAGCCTGGCTGGTGACGTAGTACTCTGCGAGTGAGTCTTGGATAGAGGGGTGGGTGGGCTGTGGGGCGTAGGGCAAGTGGGGGTGGGAAGTGAGTTGCCCTGCCTCTGACTGGTGATCTGATGGCTGGTAGGTCCTCTGGCCGAGCTGGTACTTGAAGGACAGTTTGGAGCGACTGTTTGTTCGGCTGGCCTGGGCCTCGCTGCTTTTGCTGCCCCTGCCCACGCCCCCCGCCACCCAGTTCTGCGTCCAGTGGGGGGAGCGGATGCGGGCGTGGGCTATTTTTTCGGCAGTGGCTTCGGTCCTGCGGAGCCTGCGGATGCGGGTGCCGTGCTGGGTGAGGAGGGAGTTGTAGCCGAAGTACTCGTAGGTGGGAAGGTGGGTATGGATCATGCGTTTGGTATTTATAATTTTATAAGGAATAAAACAGCGCCTGTGGGCAGGGTGAGCAGCCGCGGGGCATCCCTGGCACAGAAGCGCAGTGGGTTAGGGCTGAGGAAGGGCAGCTGGATTAGGGACGACAGTAGGATGGTCAGTGGGCAGGAAGCGATGGATCAGCAAGCGAAAAGTGGGAGCTGGGCCTCTGGCTTGGCATCATTTGATTCGAATCCTTACTTCAGTTCAATTGAGCATGGGTAGTGGGATTAGGTGTGGGCAGTGCAGTGATGTTGGGTGGCATTACATTGCAGTTATTTGGGGCATTTGCAGTTATGTTGGGGCATTGCAGTTATGTTGGTTATTTGGGGCACTGCAGTTATGTTGGGTTATGATGGGTGGCTTGGGAAGGATGTGATAAGATAGATAATTGTTTGATAATGCTTACTCATTAAGAACAGGAGAAGATAATTGGGGCGCTGCTCAAACGCAAGGAGAACTCGCTCTGTGCAGATTGCAACAGCAAAATGCCGTGCTGTAACTCTCTCTTAACGCAGGGGCCTCTCTGGACTTCGGAGTATTCGTCTGCATGAACTGCTCGGGGGCACACCGCGCACTCGGGCCCTCCATCACCAGGGTCAAATCCACCCGCCTCGACTCTTGGAACAGAGATTGGCTGCAGAACATGCAGATAGGGAATTCGATTTTAAATGTGTATTGGTAGCACGAGCTGATGTAGGATGAGCAGAACCCGAAGTAAGCCAGATTTTAGAAAGGAAGCCGACCACTAGCACCCCCATCGAGGCTATCATTAAGTATGTGCAAGACAAGTATGTTCGGAAACTGTATGCGAACCCACAATAACCAATGGACCCCCTGCGCAAGTACAAGTCCGGGCTGCATCTGCCCACCCAGACTGGCAGCAACTAGGACCAGCCGAGCTACAGTGGTGGCAGGACCAAGGCGGCCACAGAAAATGGGATGCGCTCGGGCACAGGCTAGTCCATCAAGCAGGAGGCCAGCTCCAAGCAGACCATCAAGCAGGAGATCAGGCCCAAGCTGCCAGACTTCTCAGTCTTCGACACAGTCCTCAAAACCAACAAGCCCAAGCCTCAGCAAACCTCCAACCTCATCAGCTTCTAGGACCAAAAGCCAACAACTACAGCAACCAAACCAACAACCACAGCACCCTACGGCAAAAACAGCAGCTTCGATGACTTCCAGTTCACTGGTCCCAAGCCACTACCCCAGCAGCATGACAAGTACAACAGGCAACAGTTTCTCAGTATGGGAGGCATCTCCAACTCCATCACTAAAAAGTAAGTCAACTTCGAAGGCTTCAGGAAAATCAACTAGAAGACCAACTCTAAAGCCGAAAACCTGATCAGCTTCGAAGGGCTGACAGATAGCAAAAATGGCCAGGTTTCGGCAAACATAGGCTACTCCCAAAGTCTGCCCTACGACAATCAGTACCAAAAGCATGGACCAAGCAATACTAATGGCAACAACACCTATGCAACCGTAAGCGGCACCTACGCAACTGTGGGAGCTATTCATCCTTTCCTCAAGGTCAATATGCAAGCTACACACTACCAGCAGTTCTCTCAGACAAATCATAAGACTGTACCCAAATAATTTGCACCCTTCGATAAGAGTAGCGATTTGGGCATTCAGATAAACTGGGGGACTGTGAAAACGGAGAAAATAGGACAAACCATAAGCTTGTAAAGCAATATGAACTTCAATAAAGGGGGAGAGAAGATGAAGCCTGTAGAGACCCAGAATTCGTGGACGGATTAGTGGAAATGATTTACTATGTAATTCTTGATATTTAAATTGGGTCGATAGATAATGATTACAAAAGAAAAAGAAGAAAAAAGAAGAAAAAAAAGGACAAAACACGAAATGTAAGTG
>Ga0316217_10005415_pt1 | contig 13254 bp, 3 predicted proteins | sample 1anoAmetaG_FD_203633 | JGI IMG/M metagenome (GOLD analysis project Ga0316217, IMG submission 203633) | Freshwater microbial communities from Trout Bog Lake, Wisconsin, USA - 1anoA | ecosystem: Environmental > Aquatic > Freshwater > Lake > Hypolimnion/Profundal zone | place: USA: Wisconsin...
TCCCAGGATCTTCTGCGGCAGCAAGGCCGTGGCATGGACCATAAATGGCGCGCTCACGGCGCTGGCCAGCGCCGGGCTGGCGCAACTGGCGCAGAGCCACTTGTTGCTCAGGTAGTTTGCGATGCCGGCGGCGTTGGCGTTTTGGGCGTTGGTGTAAACCAGAATTTCCGCGACGTCGCCTTGGAAGCAAGTACTGCTGGTATCAAAACCGGAACCGATGTGCCCCTGGCTGCCGGCTGAGTTCAGGAAACCGGACGCGGCCCCCGCGAGCACGGCGGCACCGTTCAGGTAAATGGTTTTGTTGGTGCTGGCATCAATCACATCCATCCACACGCGGGCCGCCGGATAGGCAAAGCTGCCGGGAACGTAATCCAAGTCGTCGCTGTAGTGCGCAAAGGTGAAGTCGCCCGAACTGCGATAGCCGGTGTGCAGGGCGTTGTCAGTGGTGTTGCCGCCGCTGCCCGTATCGCCCATGAAGTAGCTGGTTTGGCTGCCTTTGTTCGCGGCCACTTCCATGACGGCAATCGTATAGGGCGTTTCGCTTAGGAAGGTCAAGTCCACATTCAAATAGGCACTCGCACCGTCGAACCGCACCACCCGGCCCAGGCCCGACGCGCCTGCCGTCAACGTCGAGTTGGTGGCCAGGACCGGCGCGATGCCGCCGCTGGCATTGCGCCCATGTCCGCTCAGGTCTTTCCAGGCGGTGACGCTGTTTCCGACCAGCGTGAGATTGTTCAAAGCCGAGGCGTCCAGCCACAAGCCCAACTGATTCTGCGCGGGAGGGACGGGAGGATTCGGGGTGACATTGGTGGCGGTCAAAACACAGCCGGCACCCGGCACGTTGAGGCGGAGGTTGTTGAAGGCCACCACGCCGTTGCTGCCGGCGAAGCCCAGGTTGTAATTCGTGGTGCCGAGCAATGGACCGGCGCCCGCGCTCAGGAGCACTTGCACGTTCTGGGTCGCGCCCAATCCACTGGTCGAGGGATTGGCGAAGAAGTCCGCCGTTTGCAAGACCGGTTGGATGTCAAAAGGCAGCCCGCTGATGGCGTTGCCGGGCTGGGTGGTCCAGATCAACTGGGAGGCTTGGCCCGCACTCACGTTGATGGCCGTGGAGTTGACCGGCGGCAGACTGCCGGAGGTGAAATCCAGGGTGACGGCGGGAGCGGCGTTGGTCACAAACAGGCCGGTGAAGCTGGCGACGCCGTTGACGGGCATTGCCGTCGTTGCGACCGGGGTGGCGTTAAGATTGCCGCCAGCGGCCTCGGCCGCCGAGACCGGGTTGGTGTAACTGACCACGGGATTGCCATAAATGTCGGCGCAAGTCACGACCGGTTGCTGGGCAAAGACTGTGCCAGCGGTGGCCGTGCTGGACGGCTGCTGGCTCACCCGCATTTGGGTGGCGGCGTTCGCGCCGACGTTGAAGGGGCTGGAGGTCACGCTGGGATTGGGTAGACCGGAGTCGGTGAAGGTGAGCGAGACATTGCCGGCCGCGTTGGTGACATAGAGGCCGGAGAAGACGGCCGTGCCGTTGCTGGCGGTCACCATCCGCGCGGTGTTTGTGGCGTTCAAGTTGCCACCCGTGCCGCTGGTTTGAACGGCGCTGATGGCATCGGCGGCGTTCGAAATGACGTTGCCGTACACGTCGGTCACCTGCACCACGGGCGCCGGCGCCAGCACCACGCCGGCGGTGGCATTGGCGGGCGGCGGCTGCGCAATGACCAGCTTGTTCGCCACGGCGGCGCTGATGGTAAAGCCGGCGCTATTGGTGGTCAGTGTCGTGGTGGCATCGCCGACGGCAAGTTGTTTCAGGCCGGCGCGATTGAGGCTCAGATTGGGGAAGTGGGCAATCCCATTGGCATCCGTGTTGGTGGCTTGTATCCCGGCCAGCGTTCCCGCGCCATTGGTGAGGGAAAGGGTGAGCAGGACATTCGCAACCCGCGTGGCATTGGTCCAGGCCGCGACTTGAATTTCCGGCGAGATGACCGTGCCGGCGGTGGCACTGGAGGGCTGCATGACCCAGCTCAACGCGGTGGCCGTGACCGGTGGCGCCGTGATGGTGAAAACCGCACTCGTGATTACCAGCGAGGAATTGCTGGCGGCCAGTCGTTTGAGGCCGGCCTGGCTGAAGCTCAGATTCGGGAAGTGGGCGATGCCGTTCGTATCGGTATTCGTGGTTTGGATGCCGGACAGGACCCCGCTGCCATTGGTGATCAAGAGCGTGATGGGGAGGCCGGCCACCGGATAGGTTTCGTTGTAAGCCGCGACTTGGATCTCCGGCGAAATCGCGACGCCTGCGGTTCCAACGGCAGGCAATTGCGCCCAACTCAACGCGGTCGCCGTCGTTGGCGGGGCGATGGACAAGGAAACATTGGACAGCAAGACACTGGCGGTGGAAGTGCCAAGGTTGAACATCAGATTGGCGTTGAAATCCGACGGTTGCGTCATGGTGAAGGCATATTGATAGTGATTCCGAACCGGGGTGAGCGAGGTGGCGGCGAGACTGCTGTAGTTCAGATAGGGCGAGGCTGCCTGCCCGACCTCAGCTTGAAGGTAGCGGGGCCGGGTCGCCGAGGCGTCAAACGACAGGATGTATTGGAACCCTTGGATCATGCGGCAGCCGGGCTGTTGCAATTGAATGTCGGTCGCGTAAGTGCCAGCGTTGGCAATGGTGACAGTGGCGACCTGTTTGGTGACAGCCCAGGATCCCGATCCGCTGTTGGCCAGCGACAGGGTCCAGCCGTTGGTGCCCAGGGAAAAATTCCCATTGGTGGTCATGTTCTGGCCCGGCTGAATCAGGTTGACCGTCACACTTTGTTCGTTGGAAAATTGGCCTTCCGTGCCGTCACGATGCACAGCGGTGACCCGGAAGTAATACGTGGCGCCATTCTGCAAATACGTCAATCGCGCCAGGGTCGTCGCCGAACTGGCGAGAAAGTTCGTGGATTGGGAAACCGGCCCTCCGTAGATGCGATAATAAGCCACATTGGTATCGCCGAACTGATTGAAGATAAGGGTCACATTGTCGGGATAGGACTCCAGGAGCAGGTAAGGTTGCACCGCAACCCCCGGCCAGGAACAGCGCCAAGTCCGATAAGCCTCATACTGGTTTACCCAGTTCATCTCGAAGGCCTTGGTTCCGTCGGGGCGAACCTCGGTAAGCTTGGGCAAATTCCCGACCGCCCAGTCAATCAGGGTATTGCCGTTGGTCAAGCGCTGGGCGTTGCCCATGTAATACGAGTAAAGCGCGGTCGTTGGCGCGGGGGGATACTGCCAGACGAGGGTGGCGGTCAGGCTGTTGGTATTCACCAGGTATTCCACCCCGCGCGACACGGGCGGGTTGTGCAAGTTGCCGTCATCGAACAGCGTGTAATCGTTGGTGGTGACCATGCGGATGGCGTGCTGGTTGCGCGGGCCATCCAGCGCATCATTCGGAAACGTGAAACTGCTGCGCACCCCGCCGAGCCGCCAGATGATGGCACCCGTGTTCCGGTTGATTTTGGTGATTTCGCTGGTGTTGCGGCTGGACAGCAGGAGGTTGCCGTCGGTGTCCACCTCAATGGCGTTCATGTGGGGAAAGTCAAAGCCGCTAGAAGTGAGGTCAATGAACTGTTGCTGATCATCAATATTAAGATGATCCCACGCCCGCCATTGGAAGATCAAGTCCCCGGCCGCCGTAAACTCCTGAATCGCGTCTTCCGTGACCGAGGCGCTGGTGTTACCGCCGGCGTAGTAACGGCTCATGTCCACGGTTTCCGTCAGGAGCCCGATGGTAAAATAGGTTCCATCCGCCAGCACCTGCAATTCATGCTCGTCCCCACTGTAACCGTTGGTGGTCCAGTATTGGGTGATTTGCTGGTAGTTGGTATTGAAGCCGTTGAAATGGTTGCCACCTTGATCGCGGGCCACCATGGTCATGACGCCGTTGTGCTGAACCTTCATGTCGCGCCGTTCGTCGGGATACCTGGCATACCACACCGGCTGGCCCGAGTTGTCGAAGATGACGTTCCAAGGATCGCCGTTGCCACCGCGGTTATCAATGAAGATATATTGCGGATCGGGGTTATTGCTGGTGGTGATGTTGATGTAGGGGAAGTCCGCGGGCACCGAAACCCCGTTGGGCATGATTCCGTCCTGCCCGGGAACCATGCCTGCGGGCGAAACTGAGGACATGTCCTTCGCTGTGACCTTCGCGGTGATGGTCGTGCCGGCGGGTTTGGACGTCGTGGCGGCCAACGCAAGTTGGGGGCGGCTGGATGGGGCCGGGTTGATGGCGGCGATGACGGCACTGGAGTTGAGCGCAACCGCCAAAGGGGTTCCTGTGCTTCCGCCCGGCCAGGGGGAGAGCACTTCTCCTGGGATGATTTCCGCGGGGGCGTTCGTGGGTTGACCGGGCATGGCCCAGCCGACCGACAGGTTGTCCCCCCCGCCGCCCTGCTTGTGCCGCGCCTCGATATAATACCGCTGGCCGGCCTGCAAGTTGAACGGCGCGGATTGTTGGGAGCTGTACGTATTCCAAATCTGGGGACTGGTCCAACCAGGGACCGAAGCAATCAAGCTGGCGTTGCTGGGATTGCCATTGGTGCTGAACCACAATTCGCTGTTGTCGTCGCTGGCAATCCAGAACTGATAGGCGCCCGTGTTCGGCGCCGTGATAAAACCGCGCACCCGCGTGCCATAATTCTGCGCCCAGTTGACCGGCCCGTTGAAACTGGGCAATTGATCGCTGAGGCTGGGCGAGGCGGGATAGGCTGGGTTGTTCGTGAGATTGCTGACGGCATTGCCCGCAATGCCAAGCCAGCATTCCCAGAGCAACGCACCGGTGGCGGGGATCAGTTCCAGTTCGGCCAATTGGACCGCCGTGGCCGTGGCGGGATTGTTGACCCGGGTGATCAGCAACCGGTAGCCGCGGTAGGCGGTGGTGTTGGTGAAAGTGTAGGCCCTGGGTTGAAGACGGTAGCTGAAGGTTTGGTTGGTTTCCGTGTCCAGCAAAAAAAGGTTGGTGGCGGCATCCACGCCATAGAGCTGCCAACTGCTGGGATCCCCGGCCGGGTTGTCATTGGCCGAGGTGAGGGCATAACAGTTCACCACATGCATCGCGTTGCTGGGATACAGGTACTGGATCCAACTGAAATTCGTGACGCCATTGGGCACGATTAAATCCTGCCATTCGGTGCTGAGGTTGTCATCGAAGGCCATTGCCTTGCTGGCATTCGGCGGATTGTCACCGCGAGCCGTGATCGTCGTGCCTGGATTGGTCAGGCACCCGGAGATCATGAACTGGTATTGATAGGGCAGAATCGCGGTGTTCGTGGCGAGGTTCACCTTGGGAGTGAGGGTGACCGTGACCTGTTCGTTCTGGTAAAACCCCGACGACGTGAAGAAAATCACGGTCTGGTTGTCACTGGCAATTCTGATGGTGCCGGCATGGAGTCCGCTGCTGGCGCCCGTCACATGGATGCATTGTGCCAGGTTGGTCACGGCGGCTGGCGACACCCAGGCAAACCGCACCAGCACAAAACAGGTCTGTGCGGAGCAGTATTGCGCGCCGGGGACGGGGGAGAGGTAGCGGTAACCCAACGCCTGCTGGGCGCCGCCGTCGCTCTGGGCCTGGACGCCCACCACCCCCAACAGCCACCAAAACACCGCCAACCATGAGCAGAGTATTTTCATAATGTCATAATTGGAATCGGAGCGGACACCCGACCGGCGCGTTGCGCTGGGACGCACTAGGGCAGGGACAGCCGGTAAAAGCGGACGGGATAATTGGTGGCCGCGGCGTCCGTGAACACGCCGCTGCCGTTGGTTAGAGGCACGGTGACCAGCAACTGCCAGTCCGGCGCTGAAAGCGTGGTCGCTCCCCACACCGTCGCGCTCGTTGCCAAACCCGCCCCGGCGGTCAGGTTAAATTGCATCTGTCCGTCCGGCAGCAGGGCGAACGAAGATGCGTTGATGATCGGCACGCCGCTGACCGGGATAAACAATGCCTGCACGGCATCGTAGCCGTTGATGGTCACTTGCGCCGTGTTGCCCGTTTGACTGCCAACCCCCTGCCAGTTAAAGAAAAGGTAGCCGCTATTGGGGTTGGCCGTCAGCGAAACCTGTTGCCCAATGCTATACCACGGACCGGGGATGTTTTCGTTGACGGTGCCGGCGACCGGCGGAGTCACGGTCACGTTCAGCAGGTAATTGGTGGCGAACGCAGCCGTGTTGGTCATTGACGAGGACGGCACCACCATGCTGTGACTTTGAGCGCCATTATCGCTCCACGCGGCGAAGACGGAAGCGCTCTGGCCATTCGTGGCCACCTGCGGACTGGGCGCGGCAAGCGTGTGGGTGGAAGCCGGCAGCCAGTTGAACGCCACCGGCGCAGTATAGTTGGTGCCATCCGCCGTGATGGTCAGGCCGGCGGGCTTGGTGACGATGGTTGTCAAGTTACTGATGATGCTGAAGGGTTGGCTGGGTGGGGAGGACAGCGCCGGACCAGTGATGGTGCGGACTACGACCGTGTAGTTCGTGGCTGGGAGAATGGCCGCATTCAGACCCACGGTCCATGTATAGGAGCCGCCGCTGGGCGTGGTCGCAACGGTGGTTGCAAAGGTCCGGTTCAAAACCCCATTCAGATAGAGGTCGAGGTCCACATTAGCCGTAACATTGCCCAGCCAAGTGATGGGCACCTGCTGGAAGCGTTCCCAGATTTCGCCGCCCGCCGGGGAGGTTACTTGGAGAAACTGGGCGACAGTCGTGAACGAAGAAGCCGGGGTCCAAGCGCTCGTGCCGCCTTGATTGACCGTGCTCACGCGCCAGAAATACTGGGTATTGGTGGACAGGTTCTGCACGACACAACTGCCGCTGAACAGGTTATTGGTGTTCAGCACGAGGTTGGCAAAGCCGGCATCGGTGGCTACCTGAAGGTTAAATGAGCCGACCAAGCCATGCGGCTCCCACGTCAGAGTAACCGGGGCTGCTTCGTTGACCTGGCTCTGGTTTGTCGGACCAAGAATCGTCGGCGTAAAGGGTATCTGGGGCGTGTCGGAATAGGCAAAGATAAACTCGCCCGTTTGGGTAACGGTCACCTGCACGGTCTGCGTGTCTGGATCATAGGTCGTGGGCAAGGCCGTGAACACTCCCTGACCCGGAGTGGCGCGCTGATAAACGACAACTTGGGTCGGGTCGGGGATCATGGGCGTGTCAAAAACATAACTGGTATCAGGAAGTTCCATGTCCAATTCAGCCGTCAGGGAAACGATGTTGGAACCCGTGAGTATGACATGTTCCATCACCACTTGCGGGGCCGCGCCTGGAAACTGCGCGTAGCGCACAGCATCCAGGTAGCGTTGGACTACCAGGGCGTTGGTAGCCGCACCGGTCACGTTATCAATGGTTACCGACACGCCCGCGTTGGTTGTATCGTAGGTTTGCCCCGACACAATGCCTTGATAGGTGTCGGTGCGTATCAAATCGGGGCTGTTCCACACTTGTTTGTCCAGGCCGTTGCCCAGCAACAGGGGACTGCTCCCTGGCGCCACCAGTTGTTGCACCTCGAAGACGACGCTGCCGGTGGGAGCAACCTCCGTAACGATATATCCGCTGGTGGGCACGGCGCAGCCCCAGCCGATTTGGGTATTGCCATTGGAGAATCTCTTGACATCACCGGTGCAAGGAGCCTCGATGTCCGGGTTATGCCGGAATTGCCACGCCAAGGTGGCGGTCAGATTGGTCTCGTTCAACTGATATTCGACCGCGCGGGAGTAAGTCCGGTCATCCGGCGTGGTACCGCCTCCCTGATCGTTCCCGTTATCGAAGAAAAGGACGTCACCGTTGGCCAGGCGGTGAATGTCATGCTGTCCCACCGTGTAGTAAGGGGCGTTGGTTGGATTTTCGCCAAAGTAGGTGAACTGGTTGCCTTGGCCGCCCAAGATCCACATGACCGCCCCTGTTTGCCGGTTGATCTTCACGATCTCGCACACGTTGCGCAACGAAACGAGCAGATTGTTGTCCGTTGGGTCTATGTTGACCGCGTTCATGTGCGCATAGTCAATGGCTTGCGAGGTGAGGCTGTTGTAAAACGAATTGGTGATCGGGATATAATCAAACGTGTGCCATTCAAAGACGAGGTGATTGCTGGAGTCAATTTCCTGGAGAACGTTGCCCGTGACTGCCGCCGCCGTCTTTCCACCGGTGACCAGTGCGCTCATATTCATGGTGCGCACTTCCTCGCCGAAAACCAGCGCGTGGCCATTGGGCAGGAGCTTCATGTCGTGGTTGTCTATCGGGTACCCCAAGGTCGTGACGGAAGCCACCGTCTTAAAGGTCTCGTCTTTTAAGACCCAGCCGTTGGTGCCAGCCGCATTGGTGCCAGTCGAGGCATCAAGGCCCTCGGGCGTGACAAACCGGTAGAGCGCGTTGGTTTTTTGGGCCGAGAGGATATTGGATCCGGTGTTGTCCAGAACGACATAGTAGAGCTTGGTGCCGGCGGCGGTGCGGCCATCAATGTTGCCAATCAAGTCGCCTGGAGCCACCGGGCCGCCGTTGGTGACCACCATCACAATGTAGGGGAAGTCCGCGGGGATGTATCTGGCCAGCACCAGGCGAGAGCCGTTCATCGTCACCTGGGCGTGGTTGTTGGTATAGGTGTCCACCCCCTGCCAATAGCCAACCCGATAACTCGTGTTGGTCACGCCGGTCAATGTAACCATTTGCCCGGCGTTATACCAAGTGCCGGAGGGGTTGTTGGTGATCACGCCCGCTCCGGTCGGTGTGGCGGCGGTGTCCAGCAGGTATTGCGTGGTGAAGCTGGCCGTGTTGGTCGTGTCCGAGGCCGGCATGGTAATATTATTGCTTTGGCTGCCGCCACCACTCCAGGCGGCAAAGACAAACTGGGTGAAGCCATTAATGCTGAGTTGCGGGCTGGGGACATTCAGGCTGTGCAAAGATCCAGCCACCCAGGCGAAGGCCGCTGGCGCGGTGTAGTTGGTGCCGTCCACAGTGACGGTCAGGCCTCCGGAGGTGGTGGCAACTGTGTACAGTTGGGCATCTGCCGGGGCGACCGCCAGACCGAGCAACGCGGCCAGCGGGAGACAAAACCGAATGATTGTGTTGGTGTTCACAGACTCTTGTTTTCTTGTTTTTGTATTTAACTGCCATGATTGGCTGAATGGAATGATCGCAAACACCCTGCCGTTTCAGGGCACACTCAGGCGGTAATAGCGGACGGGTAAATTGGTGGCGGCGTTGTCCGTGACCACCGCGTTACCATTGGTCAAGGGAACGGATTGCAACACCTGCCAGGAGGCGAGATTGGTGGAACACAGCAGAGTGGCCTGGGCCGCGCCGGGCGCCGACAAGGCAATCTGGATCCGCCCATTCGGCAATCGGCTGACCGAACCCGGGCTGAACACGGGTGGATCAATGATGCTAAAGGGGGCGGCGCTGGCGGCGAACATGGCGGCATTGGTGGTGCTGCTGACTTGGACGGAATAATCGCTGCCCGGAACCAGGTTAAAACCGGTGGTCCACTTGATGGCACCCGTGTCGGGGGTGCTGGGGTTGATGGTTTGAACCAGCGCGCCGCCTTTGAAGAGCGCCACGGTCACGTTCTCCGGGAGGTTGCCGTTCCACTGGATGAGATGGGCAGCGCCCCGCAGCCACACCTCGCCGCCGTTGGGCGAGGTCATCTGGATCGAGGGTGGAACAGTGGCAAAGCAGTTGGTCACCCAGTCACTCGTGCCGCCGTCATTGGAGGTGTTGACACGCCAATAGTAGGTGGTGTTGGGGGCGGCTCCGCCCCAGACATAATCTGCGTCCGTCTGATAAGAATCGTCCACCACCGGGTTGGTAAAGTCCGGAGTGGTGGCGATCTGGAGGTAATACCAGCCCGCGAATCCCACCGGCGACCACGAGAGCCAAATGGGCTGTTGTTCGTTGACCGTCACGGTCTCATTGGTGGGGGCTGCCGCCGGCGCAATGACCTCGTACGGTTGGACGCCCGGATAGGTTTCGACCGTGTTCAGAATCGGCGGATACGGCACCTGGGCCACGTCGGGATAGCCGAAGGCCACCTCGCCAAAATCACCGCCCTCGCCGATGAGCGACAGGGTCGTGACCACTTGGCCGCTTAAGGGGTTGTAGTACGTCGGCTGGGGTGCGAAGACGCCCGAACCGGTTTGCGACCGGTAGTACACGGTGAGGTTGCCGGGATCGGCGTAGCCGAGACTGGCGCTGCTGAAGAAAAAGTCGGCATTGAGGGAGTAGAGGTCAACTGCGGACAGGCTAATCCGGAGCGGCAGCAAAACCGGGGCGGTGTCGTTGAACAGAGGGTTCACCGGGGCATTGGGAGTGGCGGTCACATCGAACCGGTTGTAACCGCCGCCGCCGCTATCCACGGTGAGGGAAACGCCTGTGTCGGGGAAGTTGTAGGTGTCCTCGTCGGCCAGATCGTATTGGGAGGCGGTGGTGGCTTGGGACTCTGGCGGATAAACGTACCGGAAGGCGCGGTAGCTGTCGGCGGTGGGATCATTGAAGCGCATCTCGAAAACCACCTGGCCGGTCGGCGTGACCTCCGTGCAGGCGGGCACATACTGGTTGGTGGTGCCGCCGACGCCGGGGACGATCTGGGCACTGCCCCAGCCGATGAACGTGTTGCCGTTCGGCAAGCGCTGGGCGCTGCCATAATGCCAGGAATAAACATTGGTGGCGGGCTTGTAAGACCAGACGAGCGTGGCGATTTTGTCGGTTTCATCGAGCTTGTATTCATACACCGCTGAGGAATAGGTGGCCTGCTGGTTGGCGTTGCAGAACACTAGGATGTCGCCGTTGGCCAGTCGCGTGACCGTATGGTCAGAGAACTCGGTCATCGCCTGATTGGCAGGCACGCCCACAAACTTAAACTGGTTGGCCAAGCCGCCGAGGCGCCACATGACCTGGCCGGTTTGCCGGTTGATCTTCCAGACATCCATGCCGAAGTTGGAGACCAGCAGGTTGCCATCGGTATCCAGGAAAAGTGAATTCAGGTGAAAGCCGTCAATCACGGGATTCAACGCGATTGGGTTGGTGGCATAGCCATAGGGGCCGTAGTAGCTGTTGATGGTAAAATGGTCCCAGGTGCGCCATTGGAAGACGACATTCTGATTATCGTCGAGTTCCTGAATGACCGCGCCCGCGACCAGCGCGTTGGGATACGCGCCGGGGATGAGCTGGGCGAGGTTCATCCGGGTCTTGTAGTAGCCGATCAGGAGGACGTGGCCGTTGGGCAGCCGCTGGAATTCGTGGCAATCGGCCAAATAACCGTTGCCGGCCGCGATGCTTCCGGCGGGGTTGTAGTTGTCGTCAAGCAAATCGTGGAAAACATCGCCGCCACCGGTATAGGAATAGGTGTGGAACAACTCGCCGTAGTGCAGTTCGCCGTCCGGCAGGGGCTTGAAGTCGAAGATGTCATTCGTGGCCGGCTGGTACCATAACGGCGTGCCGTCATTGGTCAGGATCATCATGTAGCAGGCGCCGTTCGTCCCCGGGTCGGTGACCGACATGAAGATCGAACCGGGCGCAACGGCGTTGTTGCTGTGGGTCGTCACGGTAAAGCCGGGGAAATTTGCCGGCAGTTGGGCGTTGACACGCACGCCGGTAATGGCCAGCGCCAGCGCCACCATGGTCCAGGCACCTGCCTTTCGTTTTGGTTTTGCTGTCAGGTAACTTGCGTTCATAAAATCTCTGGTTGTTGGCTTCGCTGGTGTGCGATTCGTGTGGCATTGATTGATTCCGGCGCGCACTTGCATGGCCGCCAACGAGACACGCTCGCAAGTTCCTTTTTAACCGAAAGAAAATTAAAATACTAACCGCATTTTGGTGATTGCTTCGCAAAAATTGCTCCATCAAGTATAAACCACCCACCGGAGCGCGCCCATCCTCGGGCGCAGCCAGGTGCAACGTGGGGAACGCTTGGCCTATCTGCTGGCCTTCGCCATGCGAACGTTGCTGCGGCCGGGGACGGCCGCGCTCCGACTCGGTCGTTTATCCCGGCGTCCTCTCAGTGACCGCCCCAACCGGCGCGCAGGCTGGCGGGTGATTCGCCGCGCGCGCGCAGTTGCCGCAGACTCAAGGCATCGTGCCGCTTGGCCAGCCGCTGGCCCGCATCATCGCACAGCAATTCACAATGAAAAAAATCCGGCGCCGGCATCCCCAGCGCGCGATAGAGCAGCAGTTGCCGGGCCGTGCTGAGCAGCAAGTCCGCGCCGCGCACGACCTCAGTGATGCGCATGGCGGCATCATCCACCACACAGGCCAGTTGATACGCCGGCACGCCGTCGCCGCGCCACACCACAAAATCCCCGAAATCCCGGCCGGCGACAAAGCTCTGCCGGCCAAAATTGCCATCGTGAAAGGAAATGGTCTCCCCATCGGAAACGCGGAAGCGCCAGGCGGGGGAACGTGATGCGTGATGCGTGGTGCGTGAGAAAGCCGAAGGCTCGGAATTCGTGTCGCTGGTCACCTGCTGCTGGTCACCTTCCTTGGGCCGGCAGGTTCCCGGATAAACTAATTCCTCATCCCCCAGATGCGGCGCGGTGACGGCGGCTTGGATGTCCTTGCGCGAGCAGACGCAGGGATAGATGAGATTTTGCGCCCGCAATTGATCCAGCGCGGCGCGGTAAATTTCCATCCGCTCGCTCTGGTTGTATGGGGCATGCGCCCCGCCCACATCGGGGCCTTCGCTCCAAGCCAAACCGAACCACCGCAGATCTTCCAGCATCGCTTCGACAAACTCCATTTTGAAGCGCGCGGCATCCATGTCTTCGTTGCGTAAAATCAGCGTGCCGCCGCGGGCGCGCGCGCGCGCTTGCGCCCGCCAGAAAGTCCGCGCGTGGCCGAGGTGCAAATAGCCTGTCGGCGAGGGCGCGAGGCGTCCGCGATAATGGCTGGCGGAGTTCATTTTGCTGGGTTGGGCCAGATGGATGATTGGTGGGATATTTACCGCACGCAGCAAGCCGGCACCCCCGCCACCAGTGCCGGGCTGACGTAGGGAATGCCCAAGGCCAGGCCGCGCAAGATCAGCAACCCGGCCAGCAGACACACACCCACCGGAATGGCCCCGCGCAATTTAAGGCACCAGGCGGGCGGAAACATTCTGCCGGAAAGCCCAATACTCAGCATCGTCGGCACGGTACCGAGGCCGAACAGAGCCATATAGGCCAGGCCCTCCAGAAGCCCGCCCTGCGTTACGGCGCCAGCCAGCGCCACATATACCAAACCACAGGGCAACAG
>Ga0316217_10005416_pt1 | contig 13251 bp, 12 predicted proteins | sample 1anoAmetaG_FD_203633 | JGI IMG/M metagenome (GOLD analysis project Ga0316217, IMG submission 203633) | Freshwater microbial communities from Trout Bog Lake, Wisconsin, USA - 1anoA | ecosystem: Environmental > Aquatic > Freshwater > Lake > Hypolimnion/Profundal zone | place: USA: Wisconsin...
CGATCCGAAGGTGGCGGGAGAAGCCTTTGTAAAGGCTGAATCCGAACTGATGCGGGCGGTGTCCAAGGGCGTGGTGCACCGCAACACCGGCTCTCGCAAGGTGTCGCGTCTGGCGGCCCAGCTGAAGAAGCTCGCGACGGCCTGACCGGGCCCTTTCATTCCTGTAAACTCAAGTAAATTCAAGCCGCTAGGGTGATCGCCCTGGCGGCTTTTTACGTGGCTGAACGGAGCTTTGAGGTCGGTCAATCCTCGACGAAAAAATGGTTAACGGCAAAAGTTGAAGCCTGACGGGGGGTTGGCTCTGTCAACCAATTTATCCGCCGCAAATGGCAAACAATGCGGTTGACCGGACGGGGCGCGAAGCTACTCTGAGCCCATCATGAACTTCGTTCCTAGTACGGACAAAACGGCGCGGGGCCCGTCTCCCGCTGTGTGTGGGGCATTTCTCTGATGTTGGGTCAAACGCGCGAGCGTTATTTCGCGTGACGGTAGAATATTGTCTTTCGAATTATACGTAAACGACTTGAAGCGGCGACAGAATTGAGGTCGGACGATGGCGGCGGCGATGAATGCAGGCAGGATGGATTTTGGCCAGACGAGTTTTGACAGCGCGGCCGTTCCGGTTGGCGGCGCCGTGGCGGGAGAACTGCTCGCTGCGACCGCCTGGACCAAAGCTTGCGCCGTGCTGAAAGGGGAACTGGGAGACGACACCTTCGGCTCGTGGATCGCCCAGGCCCATCTGCGGCAGGGCCGCGGCGGCCGTCTCGTGGTCGTGACGCCGACGGGCCTCGCCCGCGACTGGATTCGCCGCAACGCCTGGCGCCGGCTGGGGGAGCTGTGGGCCCAGCATGACCCGGAGCGCCGGGCGCTGGATCTGAAGTCCCGCGTCGAGTTTGAATATGAGGACGAGCCTGCGGGGGCGGCCAGCGCCCGCACGGTGGGCGAGGCCCCGGCTTCGGCGATCGTGGTCCCTGCCGCGCCTGCGGCGGCGGAGCCGGCCCGCATCGCCGGACTGCAGGAGCGCTACACCTTCGACACCTTCGTCGCGGGCCCGGCGAACGAGTTCGCCCTGAGCGTCGCCCGCCGCGTGGCGAGCTGGGCGGACGGCTGCTTCAACCCGGTGATGTTCCACGGCCCCTATGGCTTTGGAAAGACCCACCTTTTGAACGCTATCGCCTGGGAGGCGCACCGCCGCCGCCCGGAAGCGCGCATCGTCTATCTGACGGCGGAGCGGTTCTTGTCGACCTTCGTCAAGGCGATGATGGAGCGCACGGGCGCCTCCTTCAAGGACGAGCTGCGCAACGCCGACCTCCTCCTCGTCGACGACGTGCATTTCATCGGCGGCAAGAAGTCCTCGCAGGAGGAGCTGTTCCACACCCTGACCGCCCTGATGGGCGAGGGACGCCGGGTGGTGTTCTCCGCCGACCGTCCGCCCTCGGCCATCGCCGAGATCGACGGGCGCCTGCGCTCGCATCTGGGCGCTGGGCTCGTCTGCGGCATCGAGCCGGCGGACAAGTCCATGCGTCTGGGCATCGTCCAGACCAAGCTGCCGCAGCTCGCCGCCTCGCTGGGCGTGGACGGACAGGCGCGGCCCGAAGTCATGCAGTTCCTGGCCGACCGCTTCCCGGACTCGATCCGGGAGCTGGAGGGGGGCCTCAACACCCTCGTCGCCCGCGCGGGCGGCCGTCTCGCCAGCCTGACCCTGGACGAGGCCTCGACCTATCTTCGCCCGCACCTGAAGCCCGGCGGGGAAAAGCGCGTCACAGTGGACGACATCCAGCGCGCGGTGGCCGAGCACTATGGCCTGAAAAAGGAAGACCTTTTGTCGGAGCGGCGCACCCGTTCGGTGGCCCGTCCCCGTCAGACGGCGATGTTCCTCGCCAAGCAGCTCACCACAAGGTCCTATCCCGACATCGGCCGCCGGTTCGGCGGGCGCGATCACACGACGGTGCTTCACGCCGTGCGGCGGATCGAGGAGCTGAAGGCGCAGGATCCCGGCATCGCTCAGGATATCGAAACCCTGACCCGCAAGCTGCGCGACTCTTAAGTCACTCAACTCTTAAGTGACGAGCGGCGAGACATAGGTCGCATCGTGCGCGAAGGGCGGCGGCTGGCCGCGCCTTATGGCCGTCAGGATCGCTGAAAAATCGGTGCGGGCGCGAAAGCCCAGCACCCGCTCCGCCCGGCTGGCGTCATAGACGCGGCCGATCCGGCGCGGCAGCTCCCACCCCATTGCGGCGTAAAGGGCCGGAGCGTCTGGAAAGCGCTGCACGATGACCGCGCGGGCGTCGCGCATCAGCTGGGCGGCGTCGGCGCGGGTGAACGGCGTCGGCGCCGAGATGACAAAGAGATCAAAGCCCAGCGTCTCGACCGCCTCGAGGGCGATCGTGCAGGCCCTGGCCGTATCCTCCACCGTCAGGCGGCGGTTGAGGAACTCATTGGCCTTCAGATTGGGGCCGGACGGGACCTTGTGCGTATCGTCCTCCTCTGGAAAGAAGCGCGCCGTGCGCAGCACCACGACATTGGGCCCCCCGGAGGCGGCATAGAGGCGGCACAGCCCCTCCGCCGCCAGCTTGGTCACGCCATAGATGTTGCGGGGCGCCAGAGGCCCCGTCGCTTCGTCGAGAAAGGCGGCGGCGTCCCCCGCCTCGTCGCGGATCTCCTGGCTAATCATCAGGGAGGTGGTGGAGGTGAAGACAAAGCGGCCAACCCCGGCGGCGCGGGCGGCGTTCAGAAGGTTCAGGGTTCCTGTGACATTCACATCGACGAACGCCTCAGCCGGATAGCGGGCGATGTCGGGCTTGTGCAGCGCGCCGGCGTGGATCACGCCGTCTATGGCGTATCGGGCGAACACCTGGTTCACCGCTTCCCGATCGGCGAGGGAGGCGCGGACGTTCGTGTGCGCGCCCGGCGCGGGATCAAGGCCGACCGTCTCGTGCCCCGCCGCGTGCAGATGGGGGCATAGCGTCCGCCCCAGCCAGCCGGACGATCCCGTGACCAGGACCCGCATCCCCTATCGCCGCATCAGGGGCAGAAGCGTCGCCACCTCCCCCGCGGCGGCGGCGGGGGCGTTTGCGGGGCGCATCAACAGCGCATCGGCGGCCGCGAACACCGTCACCAAGGAAGAATCCTGGTCCTTCAGGGGCAGGGCCGTCAGAACGCCGTCCGGCCGATGGGCCAGCGTGGCGCGCATCCAGTGCTCCCGCGGTCCATTGGCGGGAAGGGGGCTCGCAAGCTGGGCGGCGATCAGGTTCAGGCGAGGCTCTGCGCCGCTCAAGGCCTCGATCAGCGGCCTTAAGAACAGCTCCGCGCAGACGAGGGCTGAAGCGGGATTGCCGGGCAGGCCCAGCACCAGCCGCCCATCCGGCAGGACGCCGAACCAGGTCGGCTTGCCGGGCCGCACCGCGACGCTCTCCACCCGAAGATCAAGCCCAAGACGCGCCAGAGCCGGCTTGGCGAGATCATGGTCGCCCACCGAAGCGCCGCCGATCATCACCATCAGCTCGGCCTTTGCCCCTTCCACCGCAGCGGCGATGGCCGTCACATCGTCCCCGGCGGGGCGAAGGCGGACCGGATCCGCCCCCCAGAGGCGGGTAAGGGCGGTCAGGGCCGGCGAGCCGGAATCGAAGATCTGGTCCGGCCTTGCCGCCTGGCCCGCCTCCACCAGCTCATCGCCGGTCGAGAGGATGGCGAGACGCGGACGGGGGCGGACCTGAACCTCGCCCCGTCCCGCCGCGGCGCAGAGGCTGAGGCGCCAGGGATCGAGGCGGACGCCCCCCTGCAGCAACACCTCGCCGCTGCGAAAATCAGCGCCCCGATTGCGGATATAGGGGCCGCTCTGATCGCGGGGGGTCAGCGTCACCTGATCGCCGTTGCGGGTCGCCAGCTCCTGCGGGACCACGAAGGCAGAGCCTTGCGGGCAGGGGGCGCCGGTGAAGATGCGCACCGCCTCGCCATCGCCCAGGGACCCGGCAAAGCCGTGACCCGCCGCGCTCTCGCCGATGACGCGCAAGGTGGTGGGGCTCGTCTCCGACAGCCCGCCGGCCGTCACCGCATAGCCGTCCATGGCGGCGGCGTCGAAGGGCGGCTGATCGCGGCTCGCCGTGACCGGCTCGGCGAGGACGAGACCCAGCGCATCGAGGTCGAGCTTGACCTTCATCGCTGCGCGGGGCCTTGCGTGCGCCAGCACGGCCGCCCGCGCCGCCTCAACCGTCATCAGCTTGGCGCTGCTCATGCCTCCCGCGCCCAGTCGCCCGAGGCGCCGCCGGATTTTGTCACAAGCTGCACGCCCTCGATGGTCATACCCTTTTCGAGGGCTTTGAGCATGTCATAGAGGGTCAGGCACGCGACCGACACGGCGGTCAGGGCCTCCATCTCCACCCCGGTGGGGCCGGTGGTCTTGACCCGCGCGGTGACGTGAAGGCCCGTCCCGTCCGGGGTGGGCCGCACCGACACCTTGGCTGAGGACAGCGCCAGCGGATGGCACATGGGGATCAGCTCGGCGGTGCGCTTGGCGGCCATCACCCCGGCGATCTCGGCGACCGCCATCACGTCCCCCTTCTTGCCCCCGCCCAGCAGGGCTGCGGCCAGGGTCTGGGCGGACATCACCACCCGCCCCTCCGCCACCGCCACCCGCACCGTGTCCGACTTTTCCGAGACGTCGACCATCCGCGCGCGGCCGTCGGCGTCGATGTGGGTCAGCAACTTCTTGGCCATGTCAGACTTCGAGCAGGCGGGGCATCAGCTCCACCATGTTGCAGGGGCGGTGACGGCTGTCGAGCTGGGCGGCGATCACCTTGTCCCAGCCGTCCTTCACCGCCCCGTTGGAGCCGGGGAGGCAGAAGACGAACACGCCCTTGATGATCCCCGCCAGCGCCCGCGACTGCAGGGTCGACAGGCCCACCGACTGGTAGGAGACGAGGTGGAAGATCACGGAAAAGCCGTCGATGGTCTTGTCGAACAGGGGGGCGAGGGCTTCCGGCGTCACATCGCGGCCGGTCAGGCCCGTGCCGCCGGTGGTGATGATCGCGTCCGCCGCGCCCGCCTCGATCCAGGAAAGGGTCTGGCGGCGGATCTCGGCCACATCGTCCCGCACCACCGCGCGACCGGCCAGCTCATGCCCGGCGCCCGTCACCCGGTCGGCCAGCAGCTTGCCGGAGGTGTCGCTTTCCTCGTCGCGGGTGTCGGACACGGTCAGCACGGCCACGCGCACAGGCTTGAGGGCTGCGCCTTCGTCGAGGCGTCCGCCGATGGGCAAGGTCATGGGGTGGTCTCCTGTGGTCGGTCCCAGCGGGACGCATCGCTATAATCCTGCGGGCGGGGGTCTACCCAGTGCGCGCCGTCCGCCTCATGGCTTTTCTTCCAGAAGGGGGCGGAGGTCTTCAGATAGTCCATCATCTCATCGGCCGCGAGGAAGGCGTCGCGGCGATGGCGCGCGGCGGCGGCGACGAACACCACCGTCTCTGCGGGCCGAATGAGGCCGATCCGGTGGCGGATCCGCCAGGCGATCAGGTCGCGCTGCGCGGCGCAGGCCTTGGCCATGCCAAGGATCTGGCGCTCCGCAAAGCCCGCATAGGCCTCCAGCTCCAGCCCCGTCACCCTCCCGCCGTCGGCGCGGACAAGGCCCGAAAACGAGACGATCCCGCCGGTTTCCAGGCCCTGACCCCGACACGCCGCCTCGAACGCCGCAAGCTCGCTGGCGGCGTCGAACTGGTCGGGGCTCAGGGTCAAAGACATGCAGGTCCTTGTCAGGGGCGAAGTCTATCGTGCATCTGAGATCGGACCGCTTCGGATCCTTTGCAAGTCATTTTCGTCGAGCCCCTGATGCCCGCAACGCCGCCGCCCGCCCTTGACGCGCCTGCACCCGTGGCCGAGGTGGTGGTCCTGGCCGCCCGCGCCCCCGCCTCGCCGGATCTGGCCGCCTATGCCCTGGTCAAGCTGGACGCGGGCAAGCTCGAAGCGTCAGACCGGATCGACGCGGCGCTGACGTCGGTTCCCGGCGTGTCCCTGTTTCGGCGCACCTCCAGCCTGGGCGCCAATCCGACAACGCAAGGCGTGTCCGTGCGCGCCATTGCCGGGACGGGGGCGGGGCGGGCGCTGGTCACCCTGGACGGCGTGCCGCAGAATGATCCCTTCGGCGGCTGGGTGATCTGGTCCGCCCTGCCCACCGGCGCGATCGGCCAGGCGGAGATTGTGCGCGGCGCGGGCGCAGCAAGGGACGGCCCGGCGGCCCTGACCGGCATGATCGCCCTGTCCCGCACCGACGATGACCGGGCGTCCGTCAGCCTGGCAGGTCAGGGCGACCGGGCGGTGTTCGCGCAAAAGGGCGCCGCGGCGCTGGGCGGGCGGATCAGTTTGGACCTGCAGCAGGAAGAGAGCGACGGCTGGGTCCCCGTGCGCCTTGGACGCGGCGCGGCGGACCACCCCCTGTCCCTGTCCGCAAGTTCGGCGTCCCTGCGCTATGACGCACAAGCTGGCGCGCTCTATGTCGCCGCCCGCCTCTCCGGCTTTGACGAGCGGCGGGGGGCGGGGGTGCTGTTGGCCCAGTCGCGGGAGCGGGGCGGGCAGGGCAGCCTGACCGTGGGGACCTCACCGTTGCAGGAAGGGTTCGGCTGGCGCGCCCAGGGCTGGCTGACGGCCTCGAACCTCTACAATACCAGCGCCGCCGTCGCGGTGGGACGGGCGAGCGCCACCCCCGCCAACCGCCAGTACGACACCCCCGCCACGGGGCTGGGCCTTAGCGTCGAGGGGCAATGGATCGGCGGGCCGACGACCGTGCGCAGCGGCGTTGACTTTCGCGCCGCCTCGGGGGAGAGCCGCGAGCAGTTCCGCTATCTCGCCGGCGCTTTCACCCGCAACCGCATCGCGGGGGGCGACGCGCAGACGCTGGGCCTGTTCACAGAAGGCGCGACGACGCTGGCGGGCTGGACCCTGAACGGCGCCGTCCGGGTGGACGACTGGCGCAATACGGGCGCGCACCGGCTGGAGACCAATGCGGCGACGGGGGCGCAGACCCTCAACCTCGCCGCCCCCGACCGCGAGGGCGCGGCCCCCACGGCCCGGCTGGGCGTGCAGCGCGCGCTGACAGAAGGCGTGACGGCGCGGGCGCTGATCTATACCGGCTTTCGCCCGCCGACCCTCAATGAGCTGCATCGCCCGTTCCGCGTGGGCAATGACGTGACCGAGGCCAATCCGCTCCTCAAGCCCGAACGCCTGAGCGGGGCGGAGGCGGGGCTGAACGGCCAGCTTGCGACGGCGCGCTGGACCGTGACCGCCTTTGTCAACCGGCTGGCCGATGCGGTCACCAATGTCACGGTGGCGAGCGGGCCGATCACCGACAGCGTGGCCGGGCTGATCCCTGTGGGGGGAACGCTGCGCCAGCGGCGAAACGTCGACGCGGTGAACGCCACGGGCCTCGAGGCGAGCGCCGCCATCGCGCTGACCCCGCGCCTGACCCTTGATCTTGCCGCCAGCCTGACCCGGGCGCGGGTGGCGGGCGGGTCCGGCGCGCGGGCGCTGACGGGCCTTCGCCCCGCCGGCACGCCGGATGCGGCGGCGACAGCCTCGCTGGTCTACAGGCCGATCTTGAGCCTCGATCTTGTCGCGGAGCTTTCGCAGGAGGGGCGGCGGTTTGACGACGACCAGAACCTTCGCGCCTTACGCGCCGCGATGACCGGCGCGCTGTCCGCAACCTGGCGCTGGCGGCCGGGCGTTGCAGTCTTCGTGGCGGGAGAGGGCCTTGGTCAGCGGGTGCAGACCGCCCGCGACGCCAGCGGCGTCTTCTCCTATGGCCCGCCGCCCACCCTTAGGATCGGGCTGAAACTTGGTCTTTAGCCTTGCATGGTAGTCTTGCCCTCGCGAATCACGCGGGAGAGACGGCATGGGTCGGGCAGGGTTTCGAACGGCGGCGGCGGCCGTTCTTGCGGTCAGCCTGGGCGCCGCGGACGCGCAGGCGGGCCTGAGCGCGGCGCAGCGCACCGGCAGGTTCGACCTCGACTGCGTGCTGCAGCATCAGGTGAAGCGGCGGGTGGTGTCGGTGAAACGCCACCTGCGGGTTGATCTCGTCTCCCAGCGCTGGTGCGAGGATCTGTGCGAAAACGTCGAGACGCTGGTCGTCGCCGACGACGTGGTGCAGCTCAATGCTCAGCCCACCAAGATGGGCCCGGCCGTGGTCAACCGCACGATCATCCTCAACCGCAAGTCCGGACGCCTGCAGGACGAGCACAAGGTGATGATGGACGCAGACCTTGTCGACAACGACCTCTTCGTCGGCCAGTGCAAGGTCCGCCCCTATTCGGACGTCGACCGCAAGCTGTTCTGAGGGACGTCCCCCGACTCAGATTGCCTTGCGGATGCCGATGAACAGGCCTCTGCGGGCGCCGAACTGGGGGGCGCCGACGCCGACGCCGGTGCCGTCGCGGATCTCGTAGATCTTGTCAAAGGCGTTGATGAGGTCGAGGCGGACGTCGATCTGGCCAAGGAGGCTGAGCTCGAACCCGTGCTTGGCGGACAGATTCACCACCGTATAGGGCGCCCCGGCGCGGCCGTTGGGGACGTCGCCGTCGCGGCGCAGGCCAGAGCCATAGATCAGGTCGCCGGAGAGGGTGGTGGCGCCCAGCCGATAGCTCGCCCCCGCAGACCCCGTATAGCGCTGGGCGTGGTCGAGATAGATGTAGTGGGTGCGAATATAGGCCAGATCCGCAGGATCAAAGTTGAACTGGCTGGAGACGATATCGCGCCCGCGGGCAAAGCCATAGGCAAGGTTCGCATAGGTCTGCAGGGGCCCTTGATTATAGCTGACCGACAGCTCCGCCCCGTATTGCAGTCCGTCCGCATAGTTGAACGGGGTCAGGATGATCGGCGCGCCGAACTGACCCTCGTCGACCAGATTGCGGCTCTTCTTGTAATAGGTGTCGAGGCCGACGGTCAGGCCCTTGAAGAGGGTGTGCTCAAGGCCGATGTCAAAATAGTTGGCCCGTTCCGAGCGCGGCGCATCGTTCTGGTCGCTGATCGCCGCGGCGGTGGTGTTCGCGAACTTGGCCAGCGTCGCAGACGCCACCAGCTCGAACGGCGGCGGCGAGAAATAGCGCGCATAGCCCGCATGCCAGGTGGTGGCGGCGTCCTGTTTCCAGACAAGATTGACCCTTGGGCTGACCTGATCCTCGGTCAGATGGCCCTCGAACCGGTCATAGCGCAGGCCGTAGTTCAAGGTGAGCGCGTCGGTCAGCGCCCACTCGTCCTGAAGGTACAGGCTGACGGTCTTGGCGGTGGCGGCGCTGTTGTCGATGATCGTCGCCGGGACGTTGGACGCCTGGGACCCGTCGGGGGCCAGGGCGATCACCTGGGAGGCGGTCTTGCTGGTGGAGCGGTCGAGCTCGGCGATCAGGCCCGCGCGGGCGGTGTGGGCGTTGTTCAGCTTGAACACGCCTTCGGCCTGCACGCCGCCGGCGGCGTCTTCCTTGGTCGCGGTCTGGGCGATCCCGTCGAATAACAGCTCGCCCGCCGCATCGGGTGCGAAGGCGAGGCTGGAATAGCGCCCGAACACCGACAGCTGGCCGGTGAAGCGATCCGTCGTCTTCAGATAGCTTGCGACGGCGTAGTGGGTGATTTCCTTCTGGGTCTCGTTGAGCGCCGCGCTGGAATAGGTGGTCTGGCCGTTGACATTGAGGGGCTGGTCACCGTTCGGACCGACCAGGATGCCGGGGGTCTGTCCTGGACGGTTCGGGATCTGGAACCGCTCGACCGAGCTGCCGAGGATCAGCGAAACGCGGCTCTGGTCGTCCAGGGCGTGCTCCAGATAGCCAAAGGCCTGCACCTGATCGGTGTGGTCGTGCAGGGGCGTTGCGCGGCCGTCGGGGCTTTCGACCCCTAAGTCGCTGGCGCGCCAGGAGGCCGAGGCGAAGCCGTTGGTGACGCCGTCGCCGCCGCCGAACTCCAGGCTGGGCTGGACCTCGCCGTGGCTGCCGCCATAGAGGCTGATCGCGCCGGCATTGTCGAACTTGGACTTGGTGGAGATGTCGACGATGCCGGCTGTGCGCAGGCCGTACTGGGCCGGCAGGGCGCCGGTAATCAGCGCGACCTTGCCCGCCAGGCGCGGGCTCAAGGCCTGACTGAACACGCTGAGGCCTTCGGGCAGGATCACGCCGTTCAGGCGGAACTGCAGGCCGTTGTGTTCGCCGCGCACGTGCAGCTGGCCAAAGCTGTCCTGCGCGACGCCGGGGGCCTGCAGGATCACGGTGCTGAGGGCGACATTCTCGCCGCCGGGGGCGGACGAGATGGCTTGGGAATCGACCGTATAGACCGAGGCGCCCAGCCCTGGCTGGATCTGGTCGCGGGCGGCGTTCAGCCGGGCGTTGATCTGCACGGCGGCGACGATGGTCGCGTCCCCATCGGCGTGGGCGTAGGCGGGGGCCATCAGGGCGGCAAAGCCGACCGTGAGCAAAAGTGACTTCAACATGACGTGACGACGACTCCGTGGTCTGATCGACGGACCCATTGCTCAGGGCGACGGATCAGGTTTAGGGCTTGCGCGCGGGCGACGCCATGGGGCGGGTTCCCGAAGTCGTCGGGAAAACTTCCCGATCTTTCAGCTGGAGCATTTTGCGGGCGAAGTGGATACCGGTTCGTCGCAGAAAATGCTCCAAATATATAGGGTTTTGAGCAAAGTCCGATCCGATTTGATCGGATTTTGCTCGAGAGTGAGCCAGGGAAAAGCGGAATCTGAAGTTTTCCCAAAAGGACGAACAAACATTAAAGGACGAGCGCTGGTCGGATTCAGTTTGAGCCCGACAAACTCAAGGAGCGATGGCGACGTGGATGTCCTGCAACCGGTGAAGCCAGAGCGCCGCAGAGGACTGTCCCTGAGGTCTCGGGTCCTCTTCGCCGTCGGCGCGACCTTTGCGCTCAGCCTCCTGGGCGGGGCGATCGGGGCGGGTCTGCGCGCCCGCGACAGCCTGAACGCCGAGCTCGCCGCCGCCGTGGCGGGCGCCCGGCAGAGCGCGTTTGAACCCTTTGGCGATCTGGCCAGTTCCGGTCACGCGCGCACCGACCTGATCCGCTTTGTCGAGTCCTTCGACGGCTCGCGCCACGTGTCGGCCAGGGCCTATGACCCGGGCGGCGGGCTGGTGCGGCGCTCGATCCCGGTCATGCCCAGCCATCCCGCGCCCCTCTGGTTTGCGAGGCTGATGCGCCCCAGCGTCCCCTCGATCCGGCTGACCGCAGGGGCGGCGGGGAGCGTGCAGCTGGACGCCCTGTCGGACAATGACGTCGCCGACGCCTGGAGCGAGCTGGCGCGCATGGTCGCCGCCTTCGCCGCGTTCAGCCTTCTGGGGGCAGGGCTGGTCTACGCCGTGATCGGCCGGGCGCTGGCCCCGCTGACCGAGCTGTCGGACGCCTTCGCCCGCATCGGCGGGGGCGATTATCGCGCGCGGGTGAGCGCTGGCGGGGTGTCCGAGCTTGACCGCCTCGCCGCCGGTTTCAACCACATGGCCGAGCGGCTGGCCAAGATCGACCTTAAGAACCGCAAGCTGGAGGACCAGCTTCTGACTCTGCAGGACGAGGAGCGCGCCGAGATCGCCCGCGACCTGCACGACGAGATCGGCCCCTATCTCTTCGCCGTCAATCTCGACGCCAGCCTCGCGGTCCGGCACCTGCGCGAGGACCGCAAGGCGGAGGCCGAGGCGCGGATCCAGGCCATCGCCGTCGCCGTGGACCACATGCAGCGGCAGGTCAGCGAGATGCTGAGCCAGCTTCGCGCCAGCCCCGTGACGGACCTTGGCCTGACCGCCGCCCTGGCCGACGCGGTGGAGTTCTGGCGGGAAAAGCGCCCGGACATCCATTTTGCCCTCGACGCGGACCTGGGCGACGAGGCGCCGGACGCCGACCAGGCCGAGGCGCTGTGGCGGGTGACGCAGGAGGCCTTGAGCAACGCCGTGCGTCACGGCGAACCGGCGTCGGTGCTTGTGCGCCTCGACAGTCCCAAATCCGGGCAGGTTCGGGTGCGCATCGAAGACGACGGCGGGGCTGGGCCGGCGGAGCCGCGGCCGGGCTCCGGCTTTGGTCTGCGCGGTATGCGCGAGCGGATGGCGGCGGCCCATGGCGAGCTGCGCATCGAGGCGGCGCCGGGGCGCGGCTGGACGGTCGAGGCGCTGGCCCCCGTGCGCCGGTTGTCCAGCCGAGCGCCCAGTCTGGAAGGACAGACATGAAGATCCTGATCGTCGACGACCACGCCATTGTCCGCGACGGCCTGCGCCGGATGCTGGAGGCCATGGCCGACACCGCGGTGATCGAGGCCGCCAACGGTCGCGACGCGCTGAGCCTTGCCCGGGCGGAGCGGCCGGACCTCATCATCCTGGATCTCAACCTGCCGGGGCTGGGGGGGCTTGAGCTCATCAACCGGCTGATCCACGACGACCGGGCCCACAGGATCCTGGTTCTGTCCATGCACGCAGAGCCGCTCTACGCCGTGCGGGCGCTGGAGGCGGGGGCGACCGGGTATCTCAGCAAGAACGCCTCTCCCGACGAGCTGATCGAGGCGGGCGCTATGTCGAGGCCGACATCGCCCAGACCATCGCCGTTCAGGGCGCCGATGCGGGCGAGCCGATGGGCCGCCTGACCGCCCGGGACCTCGAGATCCTCAGACTGCTGGCGGCGGGGGCGAGCCTTGCCGAAATCGCCGACGCCCTGGGCGTAGGCTACAAGACCGTCGCCAATACCTGCAGCCAGATCAAGACCAAGCTTGGCCTCGCCAGGACCGCGGATCTGGTGCGATTTTCGGTGGAGCGGGGGGTGGGCTGACGCCCGAAGGCGCGGGGCCGTCTCAGCCTTCCGGGGCGCTCAAGTCTTCGCTCATCCGGCCAAGGGCGATCAGCAAGGTCGAGACCAGGCGATTGGCGTGGTCGAGGCGATAGAGCTTGCCTGCGTCCTGGGTGACGGCGCCCAAAAGGATCAGCCGCTGCATCCTGCGGCGGACCGTTTCGCGGGGAATGTCGGTCATCTGCGAGATGGTGTGCGCGCTCGCGCCGCCTGCCCGCCGTGCGTCCGCCCCGGTCAGCCGGTCGGCGTCGGCCACGAAGATGAGGCACAACAGAAGATAGATCTCGTCGATCTCCACGCGGAAATTCGCGCGGATGTCTCCGGCGAACACAAACAGCTTCCGCAAAATCATGTAATTTCGACGCAGCGTTACGCTGTCGGTTTCGGTCACGACCGAATCGCCCGTTCTCGCTGGACTGTGCACGTCGGGGTTTGACA